>Ga0209698_10004556_pt1 | contig 15162 bp, 14 predicted proteins | sample LitLauG_LLR_2012_FD_187203 | JGI IMG/M metagenome (GOLD analysis project Ga0209698, IMG submission 187203) | Freshwater sediment microbial communities from Pennsylvania, USA - Little Laurel Run_MetaG_LLR_2012 (SPAdes) (version 2) | ecosystem: Environmental > Aquatic > Freshwater > Creek >...
GGTAGGTGTTGAACATTACGGCAAACAACTGGCCGGTTCCGGACAATTTGCTTTTGACGAACCACGAAGCGCCCGGCCCGATATGGCAGGCGGCACATTCGACGCGCGAGTGCGGCGAGTTCTGGTACGCGGCGTATTCGGGTTGCATCACGACATGGCAGGTGGCGCCGCAAAATTGCACCGAGTCCATATAGTTGACCGCGCCATAGGCGAACTGGCTGCCGATGATGAAATTTGCCAAGGTGGTGATTAGGACGAACATGGCCAGCCGGCGGAAATCCGGGTTGGCCCAACTCAGGGGCGGAAAAGATTGCGGGTACAAGGCCTTTCGATTCTCGCGCCGGCGCTGCCAAAGCATACCGAGGGGAATCAGGATTAGACCCAAGGCGAAGATGGCGGGCAGCAAGAGATAGACCAGGATTCCGACATAGGGGTGGTTAACCTGCCCCTTGAGAGTAGTCGGCAGCAGGAAGAGCCAGGACACGGTTGCGCTGGTAACGATGACCACGCCGATGAGGCTCAACCAGTTGTTAGACAGATGGATTAGCGGCGCAAGAAAACTGCGCGAAGGGGTAGAAGCAGTCATAGGTAGCTAACTTTTTAGAAATGATTTGATCGTATACGCCAGTATCACAAAACCGATGACCACGACGGTCACTCCGATGAGGCGGGACATGTTGACAAGCCACCGCTCCGGTTTGGGCAAACGGAGGCTTTCGAGTTTGCCGGATTCCACGATGCGTTGGTATTCTTCCGGATGCCGGCTGGCGAACTCTTCTTCGGTTTGGCGGCCGGTAAAAATGGTGAGATCCATGGGGAAATTATCCGGCCTTAAATGTTCGTTGAAAAAATGGATGGTGAAGATGAACCCGACGGCGAGCAAGGCTTCCTCGCCATGGATGAGAAGCGCGACGCTCATCCAGGAGCCGGGGATCAGCTTGGCGAAGAAGGGAGCAAACCACAGCAGATAGCCGGAAAAGCCGATGATCCCCATGCCCCAGAAGACCGCCCAGTAGTCTACTTTCTCCCAGTACGCATAGCGGTCGATTTTGGGCTTGGGGCCCAGCCACAGAAACCAGCGCAGATGGCCGAAGAAATCCTGGAAGTCCTTAAGATTGGGAACCAGCGAATTCGGTCCCCAGATCAGTCCATACTCGCGCTTGGCGGCGACGCGATAGAGCACGTTCGCCACGTGCATGACGAAGACTACCGTGAGCCCGAAGGCGGAGAGTTTGTGGAAGAACAGAATGGCCGCGTAACCGCCGATGGCCTTGGCGAACGCCACGCTCCAGGGCGACTCACTGAAGCGAAGAGTGAGACCAGTAGCGGCCAATCCGAGAAAGGTCACCATCACCACGGCGTGCAGATAGCGTTGGCCGAGGGTGAAACGGCTGTAGTAGCGGACATCCTTAGCCGCTTGAGTTTCGGAGACGTCGGCAGGCGTCGTCATGATTGATTACCTCCCCGCGAGCGAATGAACCAAAGGATGGTGTGCAGAATAAAGAACCCAAGTACGCTGGCCAACAGCAGATTCATAAACACGGCGGAAGCGTGCAACGCCGGGTACGCATTGGCGTTGTGCGGATCGGCATGTGGCTGATAGGAGACAAAACTGGCTCCAATGTCCTTATGGCATTTTCCGCAGGTTCCCACCAAATGCGCCGAAGCGACGGAGGAAGCGGGATCGGACTTGGGAAGAATGTCGTGAGCCTGGTGGCAATCCCAACAATGGGCGGTTTCGATGTAGCCCAAGCTGGATACCTGCGCATGCAGCGTGTCGCGATAAGTTCCGAATTTATCCTTGTGACAGTTGCCGCAAGTAGCCACTGTTTTCATCTTCCAGTCCGCCTCACGCACATTGGCGATCTGGTGAGCGGTGTGGCAATTTTCGCAGGAAGGCACGGATCGATTTCCAGCCTTTAGGCCCTTGCCGTGAACGCCGGAAAAATAGGCAGTTTCTATTCCTTGGTGGCAGGCGCCGCAGGTGGCCGGAACGTTGCCGCGAGCGGTGCGGCTCTTGGGGTCCTTTTTACTCAGGATGTCGTGGGCGCCATGACAGCTTGAGCAGGTGGCGGCGACCAGCAGGCCATCCTTGGTGAGCGCGAAGCCGTGAATGGAATCCGTGTATTCCGCGTACACGTCGGGAAGGTGGTGTTTCTGGACGAAGTCCTTGTTGCCGTGGCAAGAGCCACAGGTGCGGGGAAGGTTCAAAGCGAAAACGGGCGATTTCGGATTTTTGGCTGCGACAATCGCGTGCGCGTCGCCGTGGCAACTCAGGCAAGGCTGTTGACTGGAATGGGCATGAACGCTGGTCTGCAGGCCCGCAACTTCCGAGCTATGACAGGTGGAGCAGTTTACCAGGGCAACTTTATCCGGGTGAGGAAAGGCCTTAATCGCGGTATGACAATCGCTGCAACCCAGAGAGCCGTGAATACTGGCATGCAGCGTTTCTTTTTCGGCGTGACATCCCAAACAGGTGGCGTCGCCGGCGGCCGCGCCGAATGCCGCGGCCGAACCCAAGAGCCAGCACACGGCCGGCAGAAGGAAGAGGGGCAGTTTGTTTTGCCCACGCATTTCACTTTCTCCCGTTCTGAACGTTCAAATAAGCAATGAGGTTCGCCATGTCCCGGCCATCCAGGCGGGGCCAGGCTATATTTTTAGTCTTCATGAGAGTCAGCATCTGCGGCCCGTGGTACCAAAGGGCGGACACCAAGGTTGCCGCTGTAAAGGATCGGCCCGCGCCAACCAGTTTGGGCGCGCCGCTGGAAGCGTCGTTATGGCACGTGGCGCAATGTTTGGAGCTGAATACGCGCCCGCCGGCGGCCGAGCTTCCCTCATCGGCGAAGAACTGTTCGGCCCAAAGATAACTGGCGATCTCACGCATCTCGCTTACTTCGAGCCGGGCCGGATCGGGCGCCATTTTGGGCTCGTGATTCCACATCGCGACCGCAATCCCGGTCAGCGTTTCGCCCTTGATCTGCCGCACGATGCTCGCCTTGTCTTTGTGACAGCCGGAGCATCCTTTCGCATCGAACAAACTCTGGCCGTTGGTTCCAGCGCTGATCTCCACGCGCTCCATCGACCGTTGCACACCGGGAAGGTTGCGCAAGTACACCAGCATGTCGGCGAGATCCTGCGCGGTGAGCTCCGGCCAATTGAACTTTCGTTTCGCAAATTCCTGGCGCATGGTCGCGGCGTGATTCCACATCGCGTTTACCAGGACGATCGGCCGGCCGGTGGATTCCCATTCGGCAACGGGCTTGGCTTCGGGAATCTTGGCTTCCTTCAACCCATGGCATTCGGCGCAGTGTTTGGCGGCAAAGAGACGCTTGCCGCGCCCGGCATCGCCGGTTTGCTCGAAGAAACGATTGGAATAGAAATAGGCGAACAGATCCGCGGCGCTCTGTTCGGTCAGGTCGCCCGGCTGAATATTCTTCTCGCGCATCAGGGACCACATCGTGGGAGCGTGATTCCACATGGTGGCGGCGAGCCCGGACGGCGTGAAGTTGCGATCGATGCGGCGCCCCAGGTCCGGCCCAATCGCGCCGCCCTTTCCATTCACACTGTGACACTGAACACAGGACAGCGTTTCAAATAGTTGCGCGCCGCGCGCCGAGTCGGCCGCGATGGTCGCGCCATGCAGGGCGGTGCTGGATATGACCGCCGCAGCGGCCAAAAGAACCACAAGAACCTTTATCGTCGCTCGTGTCATCGCTCGTATCATCGGGTGAACCTCAGTCCAGTGGTGAAGAGATGTGTGTGGAAGCCCTCATACAAATAGAAAGCTTCTCCGTACCCGTAGTAGCGCCATTCGGTGAACCAGTTGACATGTTTGACCACCGGCACCCACAAAGTGGCGAGGGGGGTGTAATAGCTGGTGGGCCGGCTGCCCGAGGAAATGAAGAACGATCCGCCGGCCGTGAGTTTGGGAGCGAATCCGGTGCTGCGCGGCAGCTTCACGTTGAACAGCACCGTGGCTGTGTGGGCGTTGTCGGTGTACAGCGAGGTTTGCGGCGATAGCGTTTGCGGCGGCAGATAACCGATGTCGGAACGGAGTGAAGAGCGCGTATAGGACCCGGTAACGTCCCACACTCTTCCGCCGCCGGGCGCCCAGAACAATGAGAGCGACTCCTGTTGAGCCCGATAATCGTAGTTCACGCCCGCCGCTGGGTTTTGATTGTGGAGGAAAGTAAAATCCGCCGCCAGGTTGAGTGAGTTGAGAAGTTGATAGCGCGCCTGCGCCCGCACCTTCTGATAGTTGTACAGACTGGTGCGGAAATAGGCGCCGCCGCTGGAACTCCCCTCCACTTCCCCGATGAGCGAAAGTTTCTGCGTCGGACGGAACGTCACCCCACCCAAGCCGGCATTGTGCCGCAGCTTGGCCTGATCGGCGCTCGCCAGTCCCGCCGGGGGAAGGACGGCGTCGGCCGCGTTTCCCCAGACGTAGCGATAACCGCCGCGCACCATCAGCTTCGGCGAGACGTCATAGAACGCGTCGATTTGTTCCTGGTTGTAATTGGTTACCAGTGAAGAAGCCAGCAACGCGGTCGTCTGTTGCGAAAAGCCGCCGGCGCCGGTGAGGGTCTGATTCGACAGCAGCGATCCCGCATTGTGCAGCCGGTCGGTCATCCAGCTCTCGACGATACGGAGACGATGGAATGGCCGGATTTCCGCTCCCGCGCTGGCGCTGGTGTGCGGCAGCTTGGCGGAGGCCGAAACCAGAAACTGCTGGCCTGTAAAGAAAAGGAGTTGACTCTGCAACAGCAGGTTGCCGGTATCGGCTTGGCTATAGGCCACGTGGGTATCGGGCTGGCTGAAGAGAAACTGTCCGTAGACGTCCAACCACGGCGTCACATTGCCGCTAAACAACCCCTTGCTATAGGTGCTGGATCCGCTCACGCCATATGCCGCGAGCAGACTGGTGATGTCGATTGGTTGCCCGAAAACCGGAGTGGACACATTGCCGCCGGCAGTGGATCCGGGAGCCTGAATGAGCGTCTGATCGCTGTTGAAGGTCGTCCCGCCCTCTTCGAGCGTGGCGTGAAAACGCCGCATTTCGAAACGGATGCCTCCGCGAAAAAGATTCGTCCGGTCGTGCATTCTGCTGGGCACCGGAAACTCGTTGGCGTCGGTGACGAACACAGACGCGCCCGTACCCGAGCCGGCATCGCGATCATAGGCGAAATACGGCTGAAACCAGTTGCCCGGCAACAGATCGAGCTGGAAGCTGGCAAAGCGGCGGCGCGTATCGAAAGACTGCTCGTTGAGAACGATGCCGCGCGACAAAAGCGGATCGGCAAAGGACGGAAGGTAGTTGAAATAGGCCAGGTCGCGATAGTCGGCGCTGAAATTGTACAGCTTGGTCTTCTTTACGTCGACGTGAAGCGTCTGATAGGGGTCGTCGCCAAAACTGTTGGCCCTCACCTGGATTTGATCGAAGGCGCGATGTTTTGGATCGAGGATGGTGAACTCGGCGCCCAGTAGTTTGGGTCCGGAACCTAAATTCACGATGCTGCGGTACGTGTTGAGGCTGCCGTCCACAGCCGTTCGCCAGCGATAACCCAGATCGATGTAGCCGGCCAGGATGTTTTCGGTGGAAGGCACCGGAGACGCGGCTGGCGCGGCGTCTGGGGCTTTTTGTTCCGCGGCGGGCTTCTGACCCGCAGGCGCCGGATCCGCCGGTGGCTGCGCGGGCGGGTTCGGCGCCTGCCCCAGCAGCATACCCATTGTCAGAATCGTGGGAAGGATCGTGTGCCGTGTCATTTCAGCAAATTCCTGTCAACGTGACTTCCGTGGATTTTCTGGTGGCAAACCGTGCAGTTCCGGAAGCGCGGCAAATTCAAATTGTGAAACGCCGGTGGCACAACGCCAATGGCGCCGGTTTTGTTGCTAACCGTGGGCAGATTGGAGTGGCATTCCAGGCAGAGGAAGCGCACTTCCTGCCGGGCAAGCATCCGGGGATTGGCCGAACCATGCGTCTCATGGCAGGTGGCGCAGCCTTCAAAACGCATCGGGCCATGCTCAAAGATAAATGGCCCGCGCTTGTCGCCATGGCATTTCAGGCATCCCGGTTCGTTGGCCGCGAAGGTTTGCGTCATAGCCGGACGGATGCTGCCGTGCGGATTGTGACAATCGACGCAGGACATCGCGCCTTCGGGGAGCTTGTGGTGGTTGGGTCTCTGAAATTGAGCCCAGACGTTGCGATGACAGCCCTGGCACAGTTCGTTGACTGCCGCGGGCTTGCGGACGGCCAACCCATCCGGGCCGTTGGCGTGAACTTTGTGGCAAGTGGTGCAGGCAACCTGATCTCTGGCGTGACTGCTCATTAACCGGCCTGCCTGCGTGGACCCATTCAAGTGACAGGTCATGCAAACCTTGTCGGCTGCCGCCGCTGCGAGTTTGCCGGGATTCTGAATGTCGGCTGCGGAAGTCGACTCGGCGTGCTTCTGCCCGGGTCCATGGCAGGATTCGCAGGCTTGGCCTTTGAAACCGCGCTTGGCGCTGGTATCCACCAGATGATGGGTGCTCTTGGCAAACGCCTTGGCTATATCTTCGTGACAAACCTGACAGGTCTCCGACCCGGCGTACGGAGGCGAAGGCTGCTGTCCGGCTACCGGAAGGGCAGCCAGACCGAGCACAACACACGCGAGAAGTGTGGGACTGGACACGAGTTCCTTTCTAATATTGCGCATTCACCTAGCCGACCGCGTTGGCCGCGCCCAGACAAGTGGGCCCTGTCATGGCTCGAATACGGCCGGCGCGGTGCGCGACCAAGGTCGCAGCTCCCAAGCCGGCGGTCGCGGCCACCCGCAATTGACTCGCTGCAAGCTTAATGAATCCTCTCACCAAATTCCTAACCCTAGCAGTTTTCGTACCTTTGCGAAGACACGTGCTGAAAAACGGGTGTTGACGGATCTCGCTGCCTTATGAGCTAGATATCTGCGGGTTATCGCGCAGGTGGGTGTCAATACCCATTTTGCGAGTCTCAGAAAAACCCTCTTTGTTTCATAGGAATGCCTCTCTCGATGCGAATGCAAAGGACACAGCGATTTGGACCTCAAGTTGCGTTCCGGGGATCTCACTATGTGCCTTGCCGTCCCTGGAAAGGTCTTGAGCGTGATAGAGGGAGATACCGCCTTTCGCACAGCGAGTGTCGACTTTTGCGGCGTGCGGAAGACGGTAAACCTGGCGTTCACTCCAGAGGTAGTTGTCGGCGATTTCGTGCTGGTGCACGTCGGGTTTGCGCTTTCCCGGATCGATGCCGATGAAGCCGCGCGAACCTATCAATACCTGGCGCAGATCGGCGCGCTCGAAGAGGAAGGCTTCGCACCGGAAAGAGCGCTGCCCTCATCATGAAATACGTCGACGAATATCGCGATCCGCAAATTGCGGCGGCGATCGCCGAACGGGTGGCCCACAAAGTCACCCGCCCGTGGGTACTCATGGAAGTGTGCGGCGGGCAGACCCACACCTTGATGCGATACGGGATCGACGAACTGTTGCCCAAGCAGATTGAACTGGTGCACGGGCCGGGTTGCCCGGTATGCGTGACGCCGCTGGAACTGGTGGATCGCGCCATCCGGATTGCGTCGCTCGATGGCGTGATCTTCACTTCCTACGGTGACATGCTGCGCGTGCCGGGATCGCAAGCCGATCTGTTTGAAGCCAAGGCTAGGGGGGCTGACGTTCGCATCGTGTATTCGCCGCTCGATGCGGTCAAGATCGCGCGCCTGAACCCGGATCGCCGCGTGGTGTTTTTCGCAGTCGGCTTCGAGACTACGGCCCCCGCCAATGCAATGGCGGTTTGGCAGGCCAAAAGGGAAGGGCTCACCAACTTCTCGATGATTGTGGCTCACGTGTTGGTTCCGCCGGCCATGCGCCTGATTCTGGAGTCGCCGCAAAACCGCGTGCAGGGGTTTATCGGCCCGGGTCATGTTTGTACGGTGATGGGCTTCGAGGAGTACGAGGTTCTGGCCAAGGAGTTTCACGTTCCGATTGTGGTGGGAGGGTTCGAGCCGCTGGATCTGCTGGAAGCCATCGGGATGTTGGTGGCGCAACTGGAAGAAGGGCGCGCCGAGGTGGAAAACCAATATTCGCGCTCGGTCAGTTACCACGGGAATTTGCCCGCGCAACAAGTGATGCGAGAAGTGTTCGAGGTGTCGGACCGCAAGTGGCGCGGGATCGGATCGATCGCAGCCAGCGGGTATCGCTTGCGGGAAGAGTACGCCGCCTTCGACGCTGAGCGCGTGTTCGGTCTGGAAGACTTGCATGCGGAGGAGCCCAAGGAGTGTATCAGCGCGCTGGTGCTGCAAGGCCTGAAAAAACCGATGGACTGCCCGGCGTTTGGCGTGCGTTGCACGCCCACTGCGCCGCTGGGCGCGCCAATGGTCTCGACCGAGGGCGCCTGCGCCGCTTATTACCAATACCGACGCCATGCCTAAGCTGATGGAAGAAATTTCGTCATTCACCTGCCCGGCGCCCATAAACGTTCGGGACCGGATCATCCTGGGTCACGGGAGTGGAGGAAGGCTCAGTGCGGACCTGCTGCGGGATGTCTTTCTGCCCTTGTTCTCCAACCCCGTGCTCGACCGCCTGGACGACCAGGCGATTCTGGAAGTGGGCGGATCGCGCATCGCGTTCACTACGGATTCCTTTGTGGTGAAGCCGCTGTTCTTTCCCGGCGGCGATATCGGATCGTTGGCCGTGCACGGGACGGTGAACGATCTGGCGATGGGCGGGGCCCAGCCGCTGTTCTTGAGCGCGGCTTTCATTCTGGAAGAAGGATTTCCGATGGAGGCGTTGCGCAGGATCGCGGCCTCGCTGGCGGAAGCAGCCAGAGCCGCGGGCGTAACCGTGGTGACGGGCGATACCAAGGTCGTGGAAAAGGGGAAAGGAGACGGCCTTTTTATAAATACTACGGGCATCGGGTTGATTCCGGAGGGGGTGCGGATGTCCGCCAGCCAGGCGCTGCCGGGCGACCGCGTGCTGCTGAGCGGCCCGATCGGCGATCACGGCATCGCGATTCTGGCCCAGCGGGAAGGACTGGAGTTTGACACCGAAATCCGCAGCGATTCGGCAGCGCTTCACGAATTGGTGGCGGCGATGCTGGAGGTTACTAACGAGATTCGCTGCCTGCGCGATCCCACCCGAGGCGGGCTATCTAGCGCACTCAACGAAATCGCCGGGCAGGCGGGCGTATGCATTCAAATCGAGGAAACGCGGATTCCGATTCGCGACGAAGTGAGAGGCGCCTGCGAGTTGCTGGGACTGGACCCACTCTATGTGGCAAACGAAGGCAAACTGGTGGCTATTGTCGCCCCGGAAGCGGCCGAGGCGGTGTTGGCAGCCATGCGCAAAAACGAACTCGGCCAGGAATCCAGCATCATCGGGACTGTTGGCGAGAAACGTGCAGGCTTGGTGACGATGCGGACAGCTTTTGGCTCTACGCGGATCGTCGATCTGCTGGCGGGCGATCAGTTGCCGCGGATTTGCTAGTAGTGGAGCGTCCCCCCTGAACTGCGGCGGGCGCCCGCCCCACAGTTGCAAGAGATGGGTTGTTGATGCACGAAATGGGTATCGCCAATTCGGTTTTAGAGGCGGTTGAAAAAGAACTGCAGCGATATCCCGGGCATCGGGCGGCAAAAGTCGGGCTGCGCATTGGCGAGTTTGCGGGCGTCGATAGCGATTCACTGGAATTTTGCTTCGAGGCGTTGGTCACAGGCACCCCGTGGGAGCCGCTCCAGTTGGAAATCACTCTGTGCCGTGTAGAGCAAGGCCGGCGCGGCGATGAACTGGAGTTGGCCTACGTGGAACTGGATGAATTACAGGAGGCCGTGGCATGAATCGGGTCGCGATCGAAAAGAAGGTCTTGAGCGAGAACGATCAAGTTGCGCTCCGGTTGCGCACGGCTTTGACGGACTTGGGCGCCTTGTCGCTGAATTTTATCGGGTCGCCGGGAGCGGGCAAAACAGCGCTGCTGGAGCGAACGCTGCAACTGCTCCCCTATGGAACACGCGCGGCCGTGCTCACCGGCGATATTCAGACCGAGAACGACGCCAACCGTTTGCGGCGCTACGGCTTTCCCGTAAAACAGATCACCACCAGCGGCGCTTGTCATCTGGATGCGCGGATGGTGGAGCGCCACCTGGGAAACTGGCTGGACGACGGGCTGGATCTCTTGCTGATTGAGAACGTCGGCAATCTGGTATGTCCCACCAGCTACGATCTCGGCGAAGACGCCAAAGTAGTGGTTCTCAGTGTGGCCGAGGGCGAAGATAAGCCGCTGAAGTACCCGGGCATTTTCCGCAAAGCGGAGTTGATGCTGCTGAACAAGGTTGACCTGCTGCCGTATGTTCCGTTCAAACCGGAGTTGGCGCGCGAGAACGCCCGCGGCATTCATCCCGGGATCGATATTATTGAAACATCCTGCACGACCAGTTTTGGATTCGACCATTGGTTGAAATGGATCGCGGTCCGCGCAGAACAGAAAAAAGCATCGGCGAAGTCTTTCACCGAGCTCACATCCGCATAAAAAGCAGAGATCGACCACTAAGGAGGTCGCATATGCTTACTCCGGAAACCGACCTGAGCACCGCCCTGGCGCTTCAAGGGATCAATCGCCGGCAGTTAGTGAAATTCTGCAGCGCCATGCTGGGCATGCTGGCGCTCCCAGAGAAGTACTTGGCCCAAACGGTAGCCGCAGTGGGCAAGGCCAAGAAGCCAGTGTTGGTCTGGCTGCAATTCCAGGACTGCACCGGGTGCTCGGAATCGATTCTGCGATCCAGCCATCCCGAGGTCGCCGACGTTGTTCTCGACCTGCTGTCTTGGGAATATCACGAAGTGGTGATGGCCGGCGCGGGCGATTACGCCAATAAGGCGCTCGACCGCGTGGTCAAGGAAAATGCCGGCAAATATCTAGTGGTTGTCGAGGGAGCGATTCCTACCGCTGAGAACGGCATGTACTGCACCATCGGCGGGCATACGGCGCTGGAAATCGCGGAGAAAGTGTGCCGCAACGCGGCCGCCACGATTGCTGTGGGAGCTTGCGCCTTTGATGGAGGGTTGGTCCGCGCCAATCCCAATCCTACCGGCGCCCTGGGAATTCACGAGGCCGTGCCCGGCATCAAAGTCATCAACATGGCCGGTTGCCCGCACAACCCGGTCAACACGGCGGCTGTATTGGTTCACTATCTGACGTTCAACGATCTGCCGGCGGTGGATCAATACAACCGTCCCTTGTTCGCCTACGGGCGCATCATTCACGATCAATGCGAACGCCGCGCCCACTTTGACGCCGGACGGTTTGTCACCGACTGGGGCGATGACGGACACCGCAAAGGCTGGTGCCTGTACAAGATGGGCTGCAAGGGTCCGGTGGCCACCTTCAACTGTCCGGTAGTGCAGTGGAACGACCACACCAGTTGGCCAATCCGCGCCGGGCATGGCTGCATCGGTTGCGCTTCGCCGCGCTTCTGGGACCACATGTCGCCCTTTTACGATCGAGTACCGTCGGTTCCCGGCTTTGGCGTCGAGGTGACGGCGGGCCAGATTGGTTTGGGTCTCACCGCTGCCACTTTGGCCGGCGTCACGGCCCACGGCCTAATCAAGCTGATGAAACCTTCTCCGCAAGCTCCGGTGACTGCGCCGGTGGAAAAGCAGCCGCAAGGAAAGGAGGCCTAACATGGCACGCCTGGTAATCGATCCAGTCACCCGCATTGAGGGTCATCTTCGCATCGAGGCTCAACTCGACGGAGGAAAAGTTACCGACGCCTGGAGTTCCGGCACGATGTTTCGGGGGATTGAAATGATCCTGCAAGGCCGCGATCCGCGCGAAGCGTGGATCTGGGCGCAACGGATCTGCGGCGTGTGCACCATGGTGCATGCCCTGGCGAGCGTCCGCGCGGTGGAAGATGCGCTGCAAATCGAAGTGCCGGAGAACGCGCGTATCGTGCGCGACCTGATTGCCGGCTCGCAGTTGGTCCAGGACCACGTAGTGCATTTCTATCATCTGCACGCCTTGGATTGGGTCGACGTGGCATCGGCGCTCAAGGCCGACCCGGCCAAGACCTCGTCGATTGCGCAATCCATTTCGGACTATGAGAAATCCAGCACGACCTATTTCAAAGGCGTCCAGCAGCGCGTCAAGACCGTGGTCGACAGCGGTCAGTTGAGTTTATTCGCCAGCGGATACTGGGGCCATCCGGCGTACACACTGCCTCCGGAAATAAATCTGCTCGCGGTGGCGCACTATCTGGAAGCGTTGTCCTTCCAGAAGGACTTCATTCGCATCCACGCCGTGCTGGGCGGCAAGAATCCGCATCCGCAGTCGTTCCTGGTGGGCGGCATGTCCACCGCCATGGATCCCAACGAGCCGTTTGCCGTGCTCAATCCGGAACGAATCACATTTATCCGCCAACTGGTGAAGGAAGCCCGCAAATTTGTCGAGCAAGTTTACATTCCGGATGTGTTGGCGATCGCTCCGCTTTATAAGGACTGGTTCACGCGCGGCGAGGGGTTGGGGAATTTCCTGTCCTATGGCGACTACTCGTTGGACCACACCAAGGACCCCAATACCTTCCTGTTCCCGCGCGGTGTTGTCCTGGGCCACGATATCAGCAAGGTTCTGCCGGTGGACCCGGCCAAGATTACCGAGACCGTGGACCACTCCTGGTACGAATACAAGACTTCTGATGACAACCACAAACACCCCTCTCAGGGCGAGACCAATCCGAAGTACTCGGGCCCCAAGGCCCCGTACGACTATCTGGCGGTCGATCAGAAATACTCCTGGTTGAAATCGCCTCGCTACGACAAGAAACCCATGGAAGTGGGGCCGCTGGCGCGCATGGTGGTCGGTTACGCTTCCGGCCAGAAGGACATCAAGGCGCTGGTAGATTCCGTATTGGGCAAGCTGAACGCACCGCCCACGGTGTTGTTCTCCACGCTGGGCCGAATTGCGGCCCGTGCGCTGGAATCGCTTCTGATGGTGCACAAGCTGGAAACCTGGGTCGAGGATCTCGATTCGAACCTTGCCCACGGCAAAGTGGCGACGTTCAATGCCGTCCGGTGGGATCCGGGCACGTGGCCCAACTCAGCCTCCGGCTACGGCTGGCATGAGGCGCCACGGGGCGCCCTGGGCCATTGGGTGGAAATCAGCGGCAAGTCGATCAAGAACTATCAGGCGGTGGTTCCGACTACCTGGAACGGAGGCCCGCGCGATGCGCAAGGCCAGCGTGGCGCGTATGAAGCCTCGCTGTTGAACACGCCCGTCGCCGATCCGGCGCGGCCGCTGGAGCTGCTACGCACCATTCATTCCTTTGATCCCTGCATCGCCTGTGCGGTGCATGTGATTGACGCCAAGGGAAGGAACTATTCGATCCCGAAGGCGGGTTGACAGGAGGACTCCATGGAAGTGCAAACGACATCACTCGCGGATGCACGGCATCCGCTGGTCCCGATGGGACCAATGAGAGCACTCTACGTCTGGCAGTACCCGCTCCGTTTGGTGCATTGGGGTCTGTTCGTCTGTATCGCAGTGCTTTCCTTTACCGGCTACTACGTCCACGATCCGTTCATTGTGGGCCAGGTCAGATTCCCATTCTTTATGGGATGGTTCCGCTTCATACACGAAACCTTCGGCATGATTCTTTGCTCCCTGTTCCTGCTGAGAATGTATCTGTTCTTCCAGGGAAACCGCTGGTCGCAGTGGAGAGCCTACGTCCCGTTGCACGCCGTGCAGTGGAAGGAAATGTGGCAGGTGCTGAGGTTCTATGCGTTCATCCGGCCCAAGCCGATCTCGAAGATTGGCCACAACGCCATGGCCGCATTCTCGTACCTAGGCATCTACGCCTGCGTTTTCGCGGAAATCGTCACGGGCCTGGTGATGTTTAACCGGTTGCGGCACAGCGCCATCCTCGGCCCGTTGGTGGGATGGATTCCTTCGATGGTGAACATCCAGAACCTGAGGCTGATTCATTTCTTGCTGATGTTCGTCTTCATCGCCTTTGCCATCTTCCACGTGCATCTGGCGATGCTGATCTCGCGCGAAGAAAAACACGGACTGATGGACAGCATCTTCATCGGCTATAAAGTGATTCCGGAGGAAGAATTGGAGAGCGAAGCCATCAAAGTGGAATTGGAAGCACGCTAACAGCCCGCAGTAGAAGCAACACAGGCTAAAGCCTGTGCCACGATGGTGCTGAATGTCTGGCCAACGGTGGCACAGACTTTAGGCTGTGCAGACTCGCTGGGACGTGTTTTTAGCTCTTCAGGTTTCAGAACATGAGAACGCTGGTGCTGGGGTTGGGCAATCTGGTTCACGGCGACGATGGCGTGGGCGTTCACGCCATCCAACGCCTTGAGACACATCCCGATTTTCCGCCCGATGTCATGCTCATGGATGGAGGCACGCAAGGGCTCAGCCTCATCGGTCACATTTCGGGATTCCAACGGTTGTTGGTGATCGACGCCGTGGATGCGGGGGAAGCGCCGGGCACTCTCATCCGGCTGGAGGGCGAGGCGGTGGACACGTTGCCAGGGAAACCGTCCGTTCATCAGCTTGGTTTCGCCGATCTGATGATTGCGCTCAAGCTCTTGGGAGACGCTCCCCAGCAGGTGGTCGTGTTGGGAGTGCAGCCCAAGTCCACGGAATGGACCATGGAGCTTACTGAGCCGGTGCGCGCGTGCATGGACAACCTGCTGGCGGTTGTGATCGCGCAACTGGAAGCTTGGGCCGCTGTCCCTGAGCTTAAATGAAGGGAGTGGCGGAGCGGAAGCGAATCCAGATCCAAGGCGTGGTTCAGGGAGTCGGCTTCCGCCCGTTCGTGTATCGCATCGCGCAGACTTTTGGGATTTCCGGATACGTTCTGAATTCCTCGGAAGGCGTGGTGATCGAGGCCGAGGCGGAGGAAGATGCGCTGCAAAACTTCCTTGGCGCGCTGAGAACCGAGTTACCTCCGCTGGCGCGAATCGATGAACTAACCGTTTCCGATGTTGCGCCGGCCGGCGAGCGGAGCTTCGGTATCCGCCAGAGTGCCGCCATCGAAGGGCGCTTCGCGCTGGTGCCGCCGGACGTCGGTACGTGTGAAGCGTGCCGGCGGGATTTCACCAGTTTGGGCAACCGGCGGTTCGGGTATCCGTTCACCAATTGCACCAATTGCGGCC
>Ga0209698_10004558_pt1 | contig 15161 bp, 12 predicted proteins | sample LitLauG_LLR_2012_FD_187203 | JGI IMG/M metagenome (GOLD analysis project Ga0209698, IMG submission 187203) | Freshwater sediment microbial communities from Pennsylvania, USA - Little Laurel Run_MetaG_LLR_2012 (SPAdes) (version 2) | ecosystem: Environmental > Aquatic > Freshwater > Creek >...
GCCCGAGGAGGTGCCGGCCGGCACGGTCGGAGCGACGCTGACCGAGGCGGGCGGCGAGCTGCTCGAGTCGGTGCAGCTGTTCGACGTGTACCGAGGGGAGTCACTGGGCGCAGGGGTCCGGAGCCTGGCCTACCGGCTGCGGTTCTGTGCGCTCGACCGGACGCTGACCGATGAGGAGATCAGCGGGCTGCGGGCGTCGTGCATCGCCGCGGTCGAACACTCCCATCGGGCGACGCTGCGCTGAACCGGGTCGCCGGTCGCCGGTCTCCCGTTGCCGGTCTCCGGGCCCCTGCGGCCGTCGGTGCCGTCCGGGCCGGGTCAGCGCAACGGCACCGGGGTGACCAGGTGCCCCAGCTTGTGCGGGTTCCGGGTGATCCAGATCGATGACACGCGTGCACCGACGACCTCGAAGACGAGGGCCAGGTCCACCTCGCCGTCCAGGGAGAGGACGAGCCCGGCGTTGCCGTTCAGGACGGCGGGAGCAGCGGTGGTCCCGCCGCCCGCCCGCTTGGCCAGGTTGACGAGCAGGCGGGTCACCCGTGTCGCCCCTACCACCGGGCGACGGGCGGCGCGGCGTTCGGCACCGCCGTCGGAGGTGCACACCGCGTCAGGGGTCAGATGGGCCAGGACGCCGTCCACGTCGCCGGCCACGATGGCGGCCACCAGGGCGTCGACGACGTCGCGGTCCGAGTCGATCCGGACCGGCGGCTCGGGACGCCGCACCCGCAGGCGGGCCCGTCGCGCGATCTGCCGGCAGGCCGCCTCCGACTTGCCCACCGCGGGGGCGATGTCGGCGAAGGGGATGGCGAACACGTCGGCCATCAGCAGCACGACCCGTTCGATCGGCTCCAGCCGGTCCAGCAGGGTGAGGAAGCCGAAGCGGAGGCTCTCGGCCAGTTCGGCGGCCTCCGCCGGCCCGGGGCCGGTCATCACGGGCTCGGGCAGCCACGGGCCCACGTAGTTCTCGCGTCGGCGCTCGGCCGTGCGCAGGTGGTCGAGGGCGATCCGGGCGGTCACCGTGGTCAGCCAGGCCCCGGGTCGCTCGATGACGGACGTGTCGGTGCCCCGCCACCGCAGCCAGGCGTCCTGCACGACGTCCTCGGCGTCGGCCACGGTCCCGAGCATCCGGTACGCGAGTCCGACGAGCCGAGGGCGCTCCCGCTCGAACAGCTCCGCATCCGGCGTGGCTCCGGCGGTCATCGTCGGGACCCGGCACTGAACGCGGCCCGGGTGGCCCTGCGGCCTGCGTCGGCGCCACTGGCCAGTGCGGCATCGGCCAGCAGACCCCGGGGGCCGACCCAGTCGCCGGCCACGAACAGACCCGGCACCCGGGTGGAGTCGGTGGCCGGTCGCCCCGCCAGCCCGCCGAGGTCGGCGCGTGGAGTGGTGGCGGCCACGGTCATCGAGGCCAGGAACCGTTCGACCACGACGTCCTCACGCCGGACGCCGGCACGGGCGACGAGCGATTCGAGCTCGGGCCGGTCCTCGGCGGCGCTGCGCGAGCCGTAGCGGAGTGCGCACACGACGGCGCCGCCCGGTGGGGCCTGGCGGGCCGGTGGCGACTGCACGTTGACGTAGAGGGGATCGTCGAGGGAGAGCACGTAGCCGGGGGACGGGACCCGCGCCACCCCGAGGTCGAGGCAGGCCGCGGTCACCGGTGGACCCGGATCGGGCCAGCCCGGATCGTCGGGAAGGAGGGAGCGGACGGCGTCGGGGCCACCGGGGGCCAGGACGACGGCAGCCGCGGACAAGGTGCCTGCCGGGGTCCCGACCCGGAATCCCGAGGCGGTGGGCACGACGGCCGTGGCGCCGGTCGAGGTGCGGACGTCGAGGCCTGCGGCGAGGGCACCCGTCAGCTGGTCCCACCCCCCGTGGAGGTAGTGGACGCCCCCCTTGGCCGCCAACTGCATCTGGCCGATGGCCGCGTCCGCACTCATGGCGTCCAGGTCCGAGGTGTAGGTCCCCAGTCGCAGGAGCGCCCGCACCAGGGCCCCGACGTCGGGCCGCAGCCGGAGCCCCTCGAGCCAGTCGGCCACGGTGACCTGCTGGTACCGGGCCGGCTCGAGCCGGGGCAGGGTGGCCAGGAACCGGGCGGCCTGGACCTTGGACCGAGGGGACAGCGTGCCGCTCCGGAGCAGGGAGACCGGACCGGTCGGCAGGCGCTCGAGGTGGCCGCCAACCAGTGCCCGGTAGGTGGCGAGGGGCGGCGGCGCGCCGTCGGGCACGATGCCCAGCCCCGCCAGGGCGGCCGCACCGGGACCGCCGCGGTACAGGGCGTGGGCGCCCATGTTCAGCACGAAGTCGTCGCGGGTGACACAGCGCGCCCGTCCGCCGAGGCCGTGGGCCTCGAGCACGACCACCCGCGCCCCGTCGTGTCGGGCATGCGCGGCTGCGCACAGCCCGGCCAGGCCCCCGCCGACCACGATCACGTCGAATTCGTCGTTCATACCCATCTGACGCCTCCGGGGTCCGGGATGTGACACACGGCGGTCGGCGTCGGCGACCGCACGGTGTCGGATCCTTCAGGAGTCGAAGCCCAGCCCCACCGAGTCGAGGGCCCGCAGCCACAGGTTGCGCCTGCCCTGGTGGGCATCGGCCCGGGCCATCGACCACCGGGTCAGGTTGATCCCGATGGACCGCACGGGCTCGGGAGGGAACGGGATCGGCTTGGAGCGCACGAACTGCAGCCGGGTGAGCTCGGTGTCGGCCCCCGACACCAGGTCGAGTGCCACCCGCGCTCCGAAGCGCGAGGCACCCACCCCCAGGCCGGTGTAGCCGGCCACCGCGGCCACCCGCCCGTCGAACGACCTGTCGAAGAACGCGCAGAAGCGGGAGCAGGTGTCGATGGCGCCCGACCACGAGTGGGTGAACCGTACGTCCTCGAGCTGCGGGAAGGTCCGGGCGAAGAGGGTGGAGAGGAGCGTGAACGACTCCGGGCGCTGCTCCAGTGACGGTCCCATGGCGTTCCCGTAGTGATAGACGGCGTCGTACCCGCCGAAGAGGATCCGGTGGTCGGCGGTCTGGCGGAAGTACAGGAACTGGTTCCCCATACTGCCGATGCCCTGGCGCCGGCTCCACCCGATCGCCTCGCGCCGGGCAGGATCGAGGGGCTCGGTCATCAGCACGTAGTCGTAGACGGGCACGATGTACTTGCGCAGCCTCCGGACGGGCGACGGTGACGCATTGGTGGCGAGCACGACCCTGGCCGCGGTCACCCGACCGTGGGTGGTGCGGACCACCACGGCCCCGCCGGCACCGGGTCGGCTCGATTCGATCCCGTCGACGTGGGTGTGCTCGAAGAGGCGCACGCCGGCCGATTCGCAGGCCCGGCGCAGTCCCCAGGCCAGTCGGGCCGGGTTGACCAGTGCGCACGAGTCCTCGTCCCACAGTCCGGCCAGGAAGGTGGGGGAGTGGATATCGGCCTGCAGCTCGTCGCGCTCGAGGAAGACGGGCGAGGCGCCGTGGTCGCGGGCCTGGGCCTCCGCCTCGCGCAGCCACGCCACCTCGTGGGGCGCGGTGGCGACGTCGAGCTCGCCGGTCCGCTCGAAGTCGCACTCGATCCCGAGTTCGGCCACGGTCGTCTCGATGGCGTCGAGGTTGGCCGTGCCGAGGCGCTCCAGTGCGGCCACCTCGTCGGGGAACCGCTCGATCCCGTTCCCCAGGCCGTGGGTCAGGCTGGCCGCGCAGAAGCCGCCGTTGCGACCGGACGCCGCCCATCCGCACCGGTCGCCCTCGAGCAGCACGACGTCGAGCGAAGGATCGTCCCGCTTGGCCATCAGCGCGGCCCACAGCCCGGTGTAGCCGCCCCCGACCACCACCAGGTCGGCCCGGTCGGGACCGACCAGTGGAAGGGCCGGCTCGGGCGCCATCGGGTCGTCCAGCCAGAACGACAGGGGGCGGGCATCGGCGAACGCCGCGACGCGGTCCATGGGAGCACGCTACCGGTCGCCGTGGCGTGCCTCCCGCGGACCGGACGGGCACCGCACCTGTCCGTTTGCATATTCATGCGTAAATGTGCATAGACTTGCAGCATGTCGGGTGGACCAACCCAGGTGGGGATCGTCGGTGCGTCCGGCTACGGAGGGGCGGAGCTGCTCCGGCTGTGTGCCGGGCACCCGGACCTCGAGGTCGCCGTGGCCCAGGCGGGCTCGAACGCCGGACAGGCCGTGGCCTCCCACACGCCGTCACTGGCCGCCGCCTACCCGACCCTGGCCTACGGACCGACCGATGCCGACGCGCTGGACGGACTCGACCTGGTGTTCCTCGCCCTCCCGCACGGCCAGTCCCAGTCGCTCGTCCCCGACCTGGTGGACCAGGTGGGTGTGGTGGTGGACCTGGCCGCCGACTACCGGCTGTCGGATCCCGCCGACTACCCGACGTGGTACGGGGAGGCCCACACCTCGCCCGAGCTGCTCGCCACCTTCGTCTACGGGCTGCCCGAGCTGCACCGGTCGGTCCTGACGGGCGCCACGCGGATCGCCGCCCCGGGCTGCTACCCGACGGCTGCGCTGCTGGGCCTGGCACCGCTGCTCGAGGCCGGCGTCCTCGACGTGCCCACCGACGGAGGCGCCCCGGCGCTGATCGTCGACGCGGCGAGCGGCACGTCCGGCGCCGGGCGGGCCCCCAGGGAGAACCTGCACTTTGCCGCCGTGGACGAGGACTTCGTGGCCTACGGCCTGCTCGACCACCGCCACACGGCCGAGATGGAGCAGGGGCTCGGCACCACGGTCCTCTTCACGCCCCACCTCGCACCGATGGTGCGGGGGATCCTCGCCACCTGTTACGCCCGACCCGCCGACCCCGGCGCACTGACCACGGAGGACGCCATGCAGCTCCTGACCGACCGGTACGCCGACGAGCCGTTCGTCGTCGTGTCCGATGCCCCGCCGTCCACCAAGGCGGCCAGCGGCTCCAACACCGCCCACCTGTCCGTCCGCGTCGATCCCCGCACCGGATGGGTGGTGGTCCTGTCCGCCATCGACAACCTGATCAAGGGGGCGGCGGGGCAGGCCGTGCAGTGCGCCAACCTGGCCCTGGGGCTGCCCGAGCCGGCCGGGCTCCCGGTGGTGGGGGTGTACCCGTGAGCATCACCACCCCCCGCGGATTCGTCGCCTCCGGCCTGGCCGCCGGCATCAAGGCGTCCGGTGCCCTGGACCTCGCCCTGGTGGCCACCGACGACGCCGTGGCCGTGCCCACGGCCGCCACGTTCACCTCCAACCTGGCCGCCGCCGCACCCGTGCAGGTGAGCCGGGCCCACCTGGCGGCCACCGGGGGCCTGGCGTCGGCGGTGCTGGTCTCGAGCGGGAACGCCAACGCGGCCACGGGCGACCGCGGCCGGTCCGACGCCGCCGCCATGTGCGCGCTGGCCGCCGACGGGCTCGACGTGCCCGCCGAACAGGTGCTGGTGTGCTCGACCGGGCTCATCGGCATCCCACTGCCCATGGACCCGATCGCCGCCGGCATCCCCCGCCTGGTGGCGGCCCGGGCCGGGGGGGACGCCGCCGGCGCCGACGCGGCCGCCGGAATCCTGACCACCGACTCCGGACGCAAGGAGGTCCTGGTCGAGTACCCGGACTTCACGGTGGCCGGCATGGCCAAGGGAGCGGGCATGCTCGCCCCGAACATGGCCACCATGCTGGCCTTCCTGACCACGGACGCCGCCGTCCATCCGGACGCACTGGGCGGGATCCTGCGCGCCGCGGTGGCGGACTCGTTCAACTCGATGTCGGTCGACGGTTGCACCTCGACCAACGACACCGTGGTGCTGATGGCCTCGGGGCGGGCGGGTGCCGGTGACCCCACCCTGGTGGCCGATGCGGTGGCCGAGGCGTGCGCCGACCTGGCCGGGCAGATGGCCGCCGACGCCGAGGGGGCCGACACGATCTTCCAGGTCCGGGTGACCGGGGCCCGTTCCGACGGCGAGGCCCACCGGGCGGCCCGCAAGGTGGCCGACTCGCTCCTGGTGAAGTGCTCCATCAACGGGGCGGACCCCTACTGGGGACGGGTGGCCAGCGAGCTCGGCTCGGCCGGGGTCGACTTCGACATGGACCGCCTGACCATCGCCTACGGGGGCACCACGGTGTGCCGGGGCGGGATCCAGGTCCCCTACGACGAGGCCGCGGTGGCCGCCCACATGGCCGGGTCGATGGTGATGGTCGAGTGCGGCCTGGGCCTCGCCGACGGCACCGGCGTGGTGATGGGCGTCGAGCTCGGCTACGGCTACATCGACGAGAACCGGACGACGTCGTGACCGGGGCCGGTGACGTCGTGGCCGACGTCGACGCCGGAGTCCCCGGCGGTGGCACGGGCTCGCCCGAGGAGAAGGCCGCCGTCCTGGTGGAGTCGCTCCCGTACATCCGTCGGTTCCTGGGCAAGGTCGTGGTCGTCAAGTACGGCGGCAACGTGCTCCACGCCAAGCCGGGCCAGGACGCGGTCGACGAGGAGCAGGCGCTGGCCAGCTTCGCCGAGGACATCGTGCTGATGCGTTCGGTGGGGATGCTCCCGGTGGTCGTCCACGGGGGCGGCCCGCAGATCGGCGCACTGATGGACCGCGTCGGCAAGGAGGTCGAGTTCCAGGACGGCTTCCGGGTGACCGACGCCGACACCATCGACCTGGTGCGCATGGTGCTGGTGGGCAAGGTAAACCGGGACATCGTGAGCACGATCAACGTGCACGGAGCACTCGCCGTCGGCCTGTCGGGTGAGGACGCCAACCTGATCAACGCCACGGCACGGTCCGAGGCCCTCGGGTTCGTGGGCGACGTCGTCGGCGTGGACCCGACGATCGTGCACCAGCTGCTGGCCCAGGGCCTGATCCCGGTGGTGGCCACCATCGGGGCGGACGAGTCGGGCCAGGCGTTCAACATCAACGCGGACACGGCCGCCGGTGCCCTGGCCGCCGCCCTGAAGTCGGAGAAGTTGGTCTTCCTGACCGACGTGGCCGGACTGCGCTCCGACCCCGACGACCCTGCGACCCTGCTGCACCGGGCCACGGCCGAGCACCTCGACGCCATGGTGGCCTCGGGAGCGGCCGCCGGCGGCATGATCCCGAAGGTGGAGGCGTGCGCCAAGGCGGTCCGCCACGGTGTCCGCCGGGCACACATCCTCGACGGCCGCACGCCGCACGCACTGCTCCTCGAACTGTTCACCGACGAGGGCGTGGGCACGATGATCGGGGTCGACCTGTGATGTCCCCCGTGGCTCCGGCCGGCATCGACCGGTCGGCACTCATGCACACCTACGCCGAGCCCACGGTCACGTTCGTGCGGGGGGAGGGGAGCGTGCTGTACGACACGGACGACCGGCCCTACCTCGACTTCCTGTCCGGCCTGGCCGTGACGTCGCTGGGCCACGCCCACCCGGTGGTGGCCGGTGCGGTCGCGGCCCAGGCGCACACGCTGAGCCACGTCTCCAACCTGTTCGGCAACACGGTGGGACCCGACGTGGCGGTCACCCTGGACCGACTCGTCGGCGGGGGGGTCGAGCGGGCCGGCGGCCAGGTCTTCTTCGCCAACTCCGGGGCCGAGGCCAACGAGTGCGCCATCAAGCTGGCCCGCCGATGGGCCGGGCCGGGCCGGTTCGCCGTGGTGGCCACCACCGACGCCTTCCACGGCCGCACGCTCGCCGCCCTGGCCGCCACCGGCCAGTTCGAGAAGCAGGCGGCCTTCACCCCGATGCCCGACGGGTTCACCCACGTCCCCTACGGCGACATCGACGCCATGGACGCGGCTCTCGATCCGGCCCGTGTGGCGGCCGTGCTGGTGGAGCCCATCCAGGGCGAAGCCGGGGTGGTGGTGCCGTCGTCGGACTACCTGGGCGCGCTGCGCCGGCTGTGCAGCGAGCGCGACGTCCTCCTCATGGTCGACGAGATCCAGACCGGACTGGGGCGCACCGGACGGTGGTTCGCCTTCCAGCACCTCGGCATCGAGCCCGACGTGGTGACCATGGCCAAGGCGCTGGGCAACGGGATGCCGGTCGGCGCCTGCTGGGCAAGGGCCGAGGTGGCGGCCGCCTTCGTGCCCGGGGACCACGGGAGCACCTTCGGGGGTCAGCCCCTGGCCATGTCGGCGGTCCGTGCCACCCTGGACGTGATGGAGTCCGAGGGCGTGCCGGAGCGGGCCACCGCCGCCGGGGCCCGGCTGCGCGCCGGGCTGTCCCGGCTGCCCGGGGTGGCCACGGTGCGGGGCGAGGGTCTGCTGCTCGCCGCGGTGCTGGTCAACGACTTCGCCGGCCCTGCCAGTGCCGAGGCGCTGCAGGGGGGCCTGGTGATCAACGCGCCCCGGCCGGACGTCCTGCGGTTCGCCCCGTCGCTGCTGGTGTCCGACGAGCAGATCGACCGGGCGGTGTCGATCCTGTCCCGCATCCTGGCCCGGCTGGTGGCCGCATTCGGGACCCGGGACGGCTCGACCGCCGGGTCCGGCGGAGCGTCTGACGGAGGTGGCGACGGTGACCGGTGAACCGACGACGGGCGGAACGACCGACCGGTCGCCCGGTGGCGTGACGCGCCACGTGCTCGATGTGGACGATCTGGGTCCCGACGGCCTGGAGGAGGTGCTGGCCCTGGCCGAACGCGACCCGGCCACGCTGCACCGGAGCCTGGAGGGGCAGGGTGTGGCGCTGGTGTTCGAGAAGCCGTCGGCCCGTACCCGGAACAGCTCGGAGCTGGCGGTCGTGGCGCTCGGGGGCCACCCGGTGTACATCCAGGGAGCAGAGGTGGGCCTCGACACCCGCGAGACCGCCGAGGACGTGGCCCGCACGCTCGCCTGTTACCACCGGGTGGTGTGCGCCCGGGTGATGGACCACTCCAGCCTGGTGCGCATGGCCGCGGCGCTTGATGCGGCCGACGTACCGGTCCCGGTGGTCAACCTGCTGTCCGACGAGGCCCATCCCTGCCAGGCCCTGGCCGATCTGCTCACGCTCCGACAGCGGTTCGGGACCGAAGGTGCACGGACCCGCACCGTGGCCTACATCGGTGACGCCAACAACGTGTGGCGCTCACTGGCGATCGCCGCGTCGATGGCCGGCATCGCCACCCGGGTGGCCTCCCCCGACGGGTACGGGCCGACGGAGGCCGACGTCGCACTGGTCCGCTCGTTCGGGGGCGATCTGGAGGTCACCGACGACCCGGCCGGGGCGGCCGACGGCGTCGACGCCCTCTATACCGACGTGTGGACCTCGATGGGCCAGGAGGAGGAGGCCGAGGCCCGCCGCACGGCGTTCGCCGGGTTCTGCGTCGACGAGGCGCTCCTGTCCCGGGCCGCTCCCGGTGCCCTCGTCATGCACTGCCTGCCCGCCCACCGGGGCGAGGAGATCAGCGCCGGCGTGGTCGACGGGCCCCGGAGCGTCGTGTGGCAGCAGGCCGCCAACCGGATGCACGCCATGCGGGGACTGCTGGCCTGGCTGACGGCGGAGGGCGCGCCGGGCGCCGGCCCGTCCGCTCCGGTCGGGGGTGCCGGGTGACCCGGGTGACCAAGCACCAGCGCCAGCACCGGATCACCAAGCTGCTGGAGTCGGCGGCGGTGGGCAGTCAGTCCCACCTGGTCGAACTCCTGGCGGCCGACGGCGTGGAGGCCACCCAGACCACCGTGTCGCGTGACCTCGAGGAGCTGGGGGCGGTCAAGGTGCGCCTGCCCGGTGGTGACACGGCCTACGCCCTGCCCGAGCTCCCCTCCCACCAGGTGGCACCGGAGGACCATCTGAAGCGGGTCCTGGGGGAGTGGGTGGTCGAGGCCGACTGCTCGGGGAACCTCATCGTGCTGCGCACACCGCCCGGCTCCGCCCATGTCGTAGGCTCGGCGCTCGACCGGAGCGGCTTCCCCGGGGTGATCGGCACGGTTGCCGGCGACGACACCGTCCTGGTGGTGGCCTCGGAGGCCGCCGGGGGGGCGACCGTGGCCCACCGCCTGGCCGTGCTCTCCGGGCTCGAGTCCGGCGACGACGATCAGACATCCGACGAGACGAACAGCGAGACAAGGGGTTCACGATGACCGAGCGTGTGGTGCTGGCCTACAGCGGGGGACTGGACACCTCCATCGCCGTGCGGTGGCTGATGGAGAACCACGGGGTCGAGGTCATCGCCGTGGCCGTCGACGTCGGCCAGGCCGCCGAGTCCGGTGGCGAGGACTGGGACGCCATCCGGAGCCGGGCGCTGACGGCTGGTGCCGTCGAGGCCACCGTGATCGACGCCCGGGCCGAGATGGCCGAGGACTTCTGCATGCCCGCCCTCCTGGCCAACGCCAAGTACGAGGGCAAGTACCCGCTGGTGTCGGCCCTGTCCCGTCCGGTCATCGTGAAGCACCTGGTCGCCGAGGCCCGCCGCCACGGCGCCACCTCGGTGGCCCACGGGTGCACGGGCAAGGGCAACGACCAGGTGCGCTTCGAGGTCGGCACCCGTGCGCTGGCCCCCGACCTGAACGTGCTGGCCCCTGCCCGGGTGTGGGGCCTCACCCGCGAGGATTCGATCGAGTACGCCGCCAAGTGGGACATCCCGCTGACGGTCACCAAGGAGAAGCTGTACTCGATCGACGAGAACCTGTGGGGCAAGGCGATCGAGTGCGGGGTCATCGAGGACCCGTGGAACCGGCCGCCCGAGGACGTCTACACGATGACGGTGCCCACGGCGACGGAGCCCACCGAGATCACCATCGGCTTCGAGTCGGGACTCCCCGTCTCGCTCGACGGCCGTGCGCTGTCACCCGAGCCCCTCATCGCCGAGCTGAACAAGGTGGTGGGCTCCTACGGCTTCGGACGCCTCGACATGGTGGAGAACCGTCGGGTCGGCATCAAGAGCCGCGAGACCTATGAATGCCCCGGTGCGCTGGCACTCCTGCTGGCCCATGCCGACCTGGAGGACCTGACCCTCGAGCGCGACCTCCACCACGAGAAGCTGCGGCTCGAGCCCCGCTGGTCGGAGCTGGTCTACGACGGCCTGTGGTTCTCCCCGCTGAAGCAGGCGCTCGACGCCTTCTTCCGCGAGAGCCAACGCCACGTCACCGGCGAGGTGCGCCTCCGCCTCGACCAGGGACGGTGCTGGGTGGTCGGCCGGCGGAGCCCGGTCAGCCTCTACGACCACGGCCTGGCCACCTACGACGCGTCGGACACCTTCCGCCACCAGGACGCCGAGGGATTCGTCCGCCTCTGGGGGTTGGGCGTGGCCACCTGGTCGGCCGTCCAGGAGGGCAGGGGCGACCCCGCCGCCCCGAGATGACCCTGTGGCACGGCCGCCTCAGCGGCGGCACCGCGGACGTGGTCATGGACTACTCCGTCTCGCTCCAATTCGACCAGCGCCTGGCCAGGGACGACCTGACCGGGTCGCGGGCGCACGTCCGGGGACTGGGCCGGGGAGGGCTGCTGTCCGGGGACGAGGTCGCCGTGCTCCTGGCCACCCTCGACGCAGTCGAGGCCGAGCTCGACGCAGGCACGTTCGCCTTCGTGCCCGACGACGAGGACATCCACACCGCGGTCGAGCGGCGGGTCACCGAGCTGGCCGGCGACGTCGGTGCGAAGCTCCACACCGGTCGGAGCCGCAACGACCAGATCGCCACCGATCTCCGGCTCTACGCCAAACGGGAGTTGGCGTCGCTGGCCGCCGGCGTGCTCCGGCTGCAGGACGTGCTGGTGGAGCGGGCCCGGGAGGCGGGCGACACCTACCTGCCCGGCTACACCCATCTGCAGCGTGCCCAGCCGGTGCTGCTGGCCCATCACCTCCTGGCCCACGGCTGGGCGCTGGCCCGCGACCTCGACCGCCTGGTGGCCACCGTGGCCCGTCTCGACGTCTCGCCGCTCGGGGCGGGAGCGCTCGCCGGCTCGTCGTTGCCGCTCGACCCGGACGGCACCGGTGCCGACCTCGGGTTCGCCGGGCGGTTCGAGAACTCGCTCGACGCGGTGTCGGACCGCGACTTCGTGGCCGAGGCCCTGTTCGACCTGGCCCTGCTCGGCGTGCACCTGTCGCGCGTCGGCGAGGAGCTGGTGCTGTGGTCGACCGAGGAGTTCGGCTTCGCCGTGCTGGACGACGCCTTCGCCACCGGGTCGTCGATGCTCCCCCAGAAGAAGAACCCGGACGTGGCCGAGCTGGCCAGGGGCAAGAGCGGGCGCCTCATCGGCAACCTGACCGGGCTGCTGGTGACCCTGAAGGGGCTGCCGCTCGCCTACAACCGGGATCTGCAGGAGGACAAGGAGCCGCTGTTCGACTCGGTCGACCAGACCCGGCTCGCCCTTGCGGCGCTGGCCGGGCTCCTGGGTACCGTGACCTTCGACGCCAACCGGATGCAGGAGGCGGCCAACGGCTCCTCGGTGGCCGCCGTGGACCTGGCCGAGTGGCTGGTCGAGCAGGGCATGCCCTTCCGGCAGGCCCACAGCGTGGTCGGCGGCCTCGTGCACGACTCGCTGGAACGGCACGTTCCCCTGGCCGAACTGGTGGAGGCGCACCCGGCACTGGGCACCGAGGCGGTCGGTCTGCTCGAGCCCGGGGTCGCGGTCACCCGCCGGACCACACCGGGCAGCGCCGGTCCTGCGGCTGTGGCCGTCCAGATGGAGCGGTTCGCCCACCGGCTGGAGGCCGACCGGATCCGGGTGTCCGCACTGGGCTGAGCCTGCCCACCGGTGGGCGTGTAACGCACCGTCGTGTCGCGGGGACGGAGTGGGGTGGAATCCCGCTCCGTGTCGACCCTGGTCCCGTCCGCGCCGCCTGCGGGTGCCGGACGGCGGCCCCCACCGGCCCCCCTCCCGTCCCGGCTGCAGGGTCGTGACCGCGTGCGACGTGCCAGGCTGACGTCGTGATCGTGCTCCTGGTGGTCGGCTTCCTGGCCGGCATGGTGACCGGCATCTCGCCGTGCATCCTGCCCGTGCTGCCGGTGATCTTCGCCTCGGGTGCGGCCAGCGGCCTCGACGAGGCGCCGACGAGGTCGGTCGACGGGCCGGCCGGGGAGTCGGGCAGGGGATCTGCCGACGGATCCGCTGACGGATCCGCTGACGGCGAGCTGGTGTCGGCCGCCGTCGCATCGGAAGGCGTAACCCCAGGGACCGCAGCGGTGGTCCCTCGGGATCCTGCAGGCGGGTCCCCGCTCGGTCGTGCCTCCGAGGACGCCGTGGGGCTGCCCAGCCCGGGTGAGGGTGCCGAGCCCGACCCGGAGGCCCCGGTCGACGGCAGGGCGAAGCTCGACGCCGCACGACGGCGTCGGCGGCCGTTCTCGGTCGTGGCCGGCCTCGTCCTCAGCTTCTCGGTGGTCACGTTGCTCGGGACCTGGCTCCTGGGTGCCCTGGGACTTCCCGGTGACCTGCTCCGATGGGCGGGCATCGTCCTGCTGGCCGTGCTCGGTCTCGGACTGATCGTCCCGTCGCTCGGCGAGCTCCTGGAGCGGCCCTTCGCCCGGCTCTCGGCCGGACGGCAGGTGACCGAGGGCGGTGGATTCGTCCTCGGCCTGAGCCTGGGCCTGGTGTTCGTGCCGTGCGCCGGGCCGGTGCTGGCCACCATCACCGTCGTCGGCAACCAGCACCACATCGGCTGGTCGGCGGCGCTGCTGACCGCGTCGTTCGCCGCGGGGGTCGCCGTCCCCCTGTTGCTGTTCGCCCTCGCCGGTCAGTTCCTGGCCACCCGGATGCGTGCCGTCCGGACCCACGCCGCCACGGCCCGCCGGGTCATCGGCGCGGTGCTCCTGGCGACGGCCCTGGTGCTGGCCCTGAACCTGACCGACGGGATCCAGCGTGCGGTGCCCGGCTATGCCGACGCCCTCACCCAACACCTCGAAGCCAACACGTCGGCCACCCGGGCGCTCGACGGGGTGAAGGGGATCTCGGGCAAGGGCTCGCTGGCCAACTGCACCGACGCCAGTCCGGTACTGCAGCAGTGCGGCCGGGCCCCGGACCTGGCCGGCATCAGCGCGTGGCTCAACACCCCCGGGGGTCGCCCGCTGACCGTCGCCGGCCTGCACGGGCGGGTGGTCCTGGTCGACTTCTGGACCTACTCGTGCATCAACTGCCAGCGGTCGCTACCCCATGTCGAGGCGTGGAACGCCGCGTACGCCAAGTACGGGCTGACCGTCGTCGGGGTCCACACGCCCGAGTTCGCCTTCGAGCACGTGGTGTCCAACATCTCCCAGGCGGCCGCCCAGCTCGGCGTCCACTACCCGATCGCCGTCGACAACGCCTACGGCACGTGGAACAACTACCAGAACAACTACTGGCCGGCCGAGTTCCTGATCGACGCCACCGGCACGGTCCGCCACGTCGACTACGGAGAGGGCCAGTACGCCCAGTCCGAGACGTTCATCCGCCAGCTGCTGGTGGCCGCCCACCCGACGGTCGCGCTGCCGGCCCGCACCGACGTGCCCGACACCGGCCCCCAGGCGCCGACGACGCCCGAGAGCTACCTGGGCTACCACTACATGGAGACCAACCTGGCCGCCGAGAGCGTCCAGCCCGACACGGTGGCGGACTACACGCCCCCGACTCCGTTGCCGCAGGACACCTTCGCCTTCGCAGGTCCGTGGGACGTGGGTGCCGAAGGTGCGGTGGCCGGCGCCGGTGCCAGCCTCCAGCTCCGGTTCCAGGCGTCGGACGTCTACCTGGTCCTGGGTGGCCAGGGGACGGTCACCGTGGACCTGGACGGCCACCGGACGCAGTCGGTGACGGTCGCCGGCGAACCGAAGCTCTACCAGCTGGTCGGCCCCGGGACGTCCCGGACCGGGTTGCTGGCGCTGTCGGTGCCACCAGGGGTCGAGGCGTACGACTTCACCTTCGGCTGATCCGCGCCAGCGGGTGCCGTCGCCGGGCCGGGTCCTTCGGCGGCATCCCGGGACGGCCAGCCCGGATCAGGGCAGTTCAGGGCCCCGTGGAGGGCCCCGTGGGGCGCGGGCGCAGCATGGTTCCGGAGAAATCGACCGGGACGCGCCACACACGCCTGCAGGATCGTGTAGGGTTACCTCCTCGCACGCAGTCGCCCTTCTCGGACCATGCGCAGTACCGGCCCGATTGACATGCCGGCAGCGATGCGATAGTGTAACTAGTCCCGGTGAACGCCCCTCGGGGTGGCGCCAGGCAACTGCGGTTCAGAGGCCTAGCCTCGATCTGCGGTCATTCCGGCACCAACGCCGTTTCGGTGCGTGCCCGGTTGCTCCTTGAAAACGGAATAGTGATAGCCAAAAGTCAGTGCGGGCGATCGCGGG
>Ga0209698_10004559_pt1 | contig 15161 bp, 13 predicted proteins | sample LitLauG_LLR_2012_FD_187203 | JGI IMG/M metagenome (GOLD analysis project Ga0209698, IMG submission 187203) | Freshwater sediment microbial communities from Pennsylvania, USA - Little Laurel Run_MetaG_LLR_2012 (SPAdes) (version 2) | ecosystem: Environmental > Aquatic > Freshwater > Creek >...
GAAAATCGGGAACGTCGATTGTAGGGCATCCTGACGCGATTTTATTTTTGCGAATTTCCTGCGTATGACTTTTTCAACAGCCACGCCTGTTTTCATCAACCGTGGAACTCTGTCTTGCCGAAGGCTCGTGCCTTAGGGCTATTTCAGCGGCTCAAGCTCTGCTTCGAGTCTAGCTTTCGTTCAGTTCGGCAGATCAGTGAAACGTACCCCATTCCCACGAATCGTCGATTGCTTCTCCCAGCAGATCCTTGACCAGACCCTTCAGTTTCTTCCGCTCACCGCGGAAGGTGACTTCGCGCCCATCCTCGCCCTTGATGGGGAAACTCTTGGCGGTGATGCCGTGCTCGGTCAGGTAGCGCTCAACTTCGCTGAGGCCCGGCTCCTCGCCGCGCCCGTACTGCCGAATCTTCTCGTTGCTCGACCGGTGCGTCCAAGCGGTAATCGCGGTGATTGGGTCTGGGCTCATGTTCCTAGGTCCGCCGCAATCAGGCGTCGGTCACGATGCGGCTGTGTACGGGGGTGTCCCGTGGTAAGTTCGCATTTCTCGCCCGGCCCCGCGCCGCAAGTCGGGCAATAGACAGCTTGTACCTCTTTGAGAGTAGGCTTCTTGGCCTTCATGGTTGCCGATTATTCGGCAATCCGTAGAAGAAGAATGGTCAGTTTTGCACAGGAGTCTCGGATAATTGGCGAAAAATCGCCATAATACTCATTGACCTCGGCGGAGGGGGCTTGAGTGTAACGGCCTGTTCAAGAAGACGTCTGTTCATTTTTCCCGGAAAGAGAGCAATATTGACCAGCTACTAGAACCCGCAGCGGGTATGCTGCTCCTACCATTAATAAACGGGACACGGTCATGGGTTAGCGACTGTACGTCATTCGACCCTCACGACCGGTCCAAACTTCGGCTGGACTCAACCTTTGGGTCCGGCCTCTTTTCTTTGCCGACGCACCCGCCTTGTTCATTCCTCTTGTCAGTTGGCGAAATATCTATAGCACTCATCCTACCGCCAGTCAAAGCGGTTTTCCTCATGTTCACTGGTGTAGGCGCCTGCTAACAGCGGAAACTAGTGTGGGGCAAAGAAAAGCCGCCTGGAAAGTTGGGGCGGTGGGTGGTCGTTGCCAACGGGCTTGGTCGATGCCCTCTCGCCGTACGCAAATTATCCAGCCTCTGACACAAAGGCCCAGGAAAGTCAGAAGATTAAAAGTCGTGGTCTTCCGGCGTGCAGGAGCAGACGCCGGCGCCGCTGCCCAGGGTGATGGCGTAGGAGCACAGGTTCTGCAGGTTTGACTGCTGACTGGGTGTCAGGTTCGAGTCGGCCAACGGGTGTTCGAGGAACAGGTACTGGTTGACGGCCCTGCTTCCCGCAGCAGTTGTCGTATTAGCCGCTATGTCATAGGAGAAATTGCCCTTCAGGCCAGGCGCCGGGGTGTTGCTGGTGGGGCCTTTGGTCGAACTCGAAATGACATTGATCACGCCAACGTGATTCACCTTGCCGGTCAGCGGGTTCGCCAACAGCTCGTTGTTCACAGATTCCGACAACAGGCCATCGGCACTCACTGCGCAGCTGCAGCACTCCTGCAGTTCCTGGCTGTCATCGAACACATAGAACGAGGCCCATAGGGTCCCGCCCGAGCCGCCATCGTTGACGATGCGCAGGGTTGAATCGGGTGCACCGGCTATATTCGCATTGGCATAAAAGGTGGTGAAGTACACGCTTTTGTCCCCTTGAGCCAAAGCGCTTCCCGCCAGCAGTATGGTCACCAAGGCCAGAGACAGAACGATTCCGAACTTTTTCATTGTGATCTCCTGAGTTGCTTTACAGCGGCGCTTGACCGGGGGGAAGGACAGCTGACGGCGCGCTCCAACAGACTTTCAACCGTTATAGAGTTCCCTACAAGTACCCGGGTGGTCTAGTTCATAACGACTACCCAGTTGGCTTAGTTCCAATAAGGCTAATCCATGGTTGTTGAAAAATCGCCATAGCACTCAAAATCCCCAAATTCGGGCGAAGAAACGGCGCAAACTTGTGCTAACGCCTGTTAACAACATTTACGTCCTTACCCAACATACTGGCAATCCCCTGCGGGGCGGGTGCGACTGCGTTGTGTTCACATCCGCTGGTGACAGGAATCACTGACAACGGCAGCCCCGGTTCTGTACTTGGTTGCTGTTGCCGGAGGCCTGCATCCACCCGAGCGCAATCGGTGCCCGGCAAGGAGGCAGAACATAGCCAACCGTTCTTTATGGCTAGTGGGACTTAAGGAGGCGCACATGAATTGTAAGAGACTCGGGCCGTCAGGCTTTGTTCTCGTCCTGTGTTTTCTAATGCAGTTAGCTACAGTTCAGCCTCTTATCGCTCAGCAGAAATCGGCGATGCCCTTGGTGCAAGAGGGCCATCTTGCCGGCGCGGACAATGTGCGCCTCTTTTATCGCAGGGTCGGCGAAGGAAGTGACTTCATCGTGCTCCTGCACGGAGGACCAGGTGGCAACCTGACAAATTGTGAGTTCCTTGGGGACGCGTTAGCGGATAAGAAGCATACGGTAATCATGTACGATCAGCGGGGCGGCGGCCGCTCCGATGTTGTGAAGGATCCGAGTATGCTCACCGCCGCCAGCCACGTTCGCGACCTTGAGGCACTCCGCGAACACTTTCGCATCCAAAAAATGAGTTTGATCGGTATCTCGTGGGGTTCTGGATTGGCGGCACTCTATGCGGACGCTCACCCTGAGCGGGTCGGGCGAATCGTTTTCTTGGATCCCATATGGCCCGCCAACAAACCATACGCGCAGCAACGCAGTGAGCGAATTGAATCTCTGATTGCTCCTAAGGACGCGGCTCGCCTGAAGGAAATCGAAGATGAATGGGAAACAGCAAGTGATGATCATATTCGCGCGATGTGCATGGAGAGATTTCGTATCCTCTTGCGTCCGTATCTTTTCAATCCGAGTAGCTACGATGCCGGCAGGCCGGAGGCTACGATTGTCGGCAGGGAAATAGCAGGTCTATGCGGCGAACCTGCGGCTGCTATCAGGAATCTGGATCACGTAGCTGATGCGGCCATGAGTTCGCTCGGCGATTTTGACTTCCGTCCGATGCTCTCCAAGCTGAAGGTTCCCGTGCTGGTGGTCGAGGGCGAAAAAACCAATGTCCCGCTCGATGCCACTCGGGAATGGGTCAAGGCCATTCCAGGAGCCAGACTTTTGTTGATTCCAGACGCGGGCCATATGGCTTTGGAGGAGAAGCCAGAAGCTGTTCACGAAATCGGAGCCTTCTTAGGTGGCCAATGGCCGCCTGCTGCTAACGAGATCAGAGGGTCAAGGTAGCAACTGGTCCTGTGGCTTCCGATAATTGGCGTAACATGGCGTTTACGCTCATCATGGCCTTGTGCTGGGCACTTGAGTGTAATGGCCTGGTTACGACAACCAGCGTCAAGCAAGGATTCTTGCGGGAAAACGATGGGTTCGTTTGCCCTCACCAAGGCCAGTTATAGACGACGCCAATTGCCGACGCGGTCTCCATAACCAACTTATCTCCGCCGGGGATGTCATTGGCCATTACGACGGCACCTTTGCCGATAGCAGGGTAAGCAACAAGCAAGCAAGCGGACCCATACGTGCGGCCTTGATGGGCGAAGCGGAGTTGGCCTTTTGAACTTTGAATCCCAAAACCAAGACCTTGGCCTCCCTGTCCACTGCAATCTCCGATCTGGCAGGTGAGCATGTCTCGCACTGATTGGGAAGTGAGAATCTTGTGGGACTTCCCCAGCCAACACGACATGATCTCAACCGCAAATCGTGCCAAGTCTGTCGGAGTGGTCCAAAGCCCACCAGCCGCAAGGCTTGGGAAGTAACGGCGTTTCTCTTCGAGTGGCTGCCCACCGTCATGCTCCGTTGTCGCTCGCCGAATAAACCGGTGCGGCAATGGTTGGCTGAAAGTGCTTGAGTTCATGCCCAAAGGTCTTAGGACTGTATCTTGTAGTGTTGTCTCGAAAGCATCCCTTTCCACGTCTTCGATCAGAATGGTTAGGATCGCGAATCCGCCGGGCGAGTAAAGGAACCGGCTGCCGGGAATTGCCTGCACTCGAACCGGTTCCGCCGCGCGGTCGGAAGATCCCGAGTTCGTCGGCGGTGCCGCATCAAGCGTTTGCAGCAGGGTAAATCTCTCCTCGCCAATCGCAAAGGATGGAGCACCACCCCCATTGAGTCCTGCGCTGTGGCTCAGTAGTCTGCGCAGGGTTACTTTCTCAGTTTTCGTGAACTCGTTTTCAGGAACTTTCCAAGAGCGCAGCTTGGCATTCACGTCCTCGTCTAGTTTGAGATGTCCTTTCTGGACGAGCTTCGGACTGAGGCGTCACAAAACGCCGCACGACTTCCTCTGCAAATTCATACGCCGGAAGGTGCGGAGCAACGAACTCACCGATTGTCTTGATCTTTCCATCTTGAGTCCGCACATGAAGGTGCGCTGATGCGCTCGATTTGCCGAAGCCGTAGTCCAAGCTGATGAAGTGAGCGTCCCACCACTGCGCTCCAACATCGCCGTACGGGATTACCATCTTCGAGGCTTGCCAGTTGGCGAAATATGCGCCCTGTAGTTCACACCAGCAGCCCTGTTCCATGGCGGCCGAACGAGAGCCAGACATCATCCTCAAGCGATACACGTATTTGTCGTCGAGGAGGTCGTGATCACTCAGTCGGCCTGGGATAAATGCAACAGAGAATCCGTGCCCTTCCTCGTCAACTAGGGGGTATTGATCGGACGGCCAGCAACCGTCCCAATACAGCTTTCTAGCCTCTGCTGATTTCTCAGGTTTGTGGATCGGGCAGGCACCGCGGAGAAACATCGTCTTGTGCCACGCGGCGCCGATGCTGCCTGGATTACTGGCCAGCCGCATCCTCAGCCGAAGAGTCTTGTCTGTCGAACTGAGGCGGCCAAGCATGTTGCGGACCTGGTATTCCGAATGAAATGTCGATTCATCGAAGCCGATGAAGCTGTAGCGCGGCCCCAGGTATTCCCAAATGTCTTTGTCGGTTGAGATATACGCCAGCCGGACCTTCGCGCCCGATGGAAACGTCCACGTCCAAACTGGCGGCCCGACATAGTTCGCTCCCATGGTTTTGTAAAGCCTGTGGGTCTTGTCTACGATGTCCGTCATTTGGGTGAACTGCTGGCGGAAGATGATGGCGCGCAAGTTGGGATTGCCCGACTCCCGCGCAGCGTCGACAAGCATCGTCTCCGTCTTCAATGAGCCCGCAGCGCCGCCGAAGAAGAGAATGTCGGCAAGGGAATCCAACGCAGCTTTTTGGGCTGCGGTCTTGGGAGACCACCCGGGTGGATAGACGTCAACCTGGCCGGCTGCGGTTCGGGTCTCCTGGAGGGCCAGGAGAGCCCGTGCTGCGGCACGAGATTCGACCGAACCAAGCGGAAAGTCCGCCGGTCGTGGGCCAGAATGTGTTGCGGGTAGAAGGTACGTTTCTCCGCCTTTCTCCATGGTTTCACTCCCTGTGACTGTCACCGGCTGTTGCACCCACTGTGGCCGTGAACCATGCGGGCAATGTACCGTTTTGCGCGTAGGCTTCCAATTCCTGTGCGGTCATCTTCTCGAAGAGACCGTTTAGGTCCACATGCTCGGTCCGATCGATCCATTGACCGGCTGTATTGATCTTCGAGTAGGCTTGAACGGCCGCCACCACTGCCGGAGCCGTAACGTCAACCTCGCCGGCTCGTTCGATGATCTTTTCCAGGGCTGCCCTGACATTGCGCTGGCGCTTAGGGAAAAGCCCGAGGGCATGGGCGTGGCGATAAACGCTGGTGCGGTCTGCCAGCCCGTATTCCTGGGCAATGGCTGCTGGGCTTTTCCACGAGACGAAGTCGGCCTCGATCTCTGCCAGTTTCGGGTGGCAACATACCGAGCAGTTGCGCTTGTGTCTGCCCACATTTGGTTTTTGCTCACTTCGCGTCATGTTGGCTCTCATATCCTGCACGGTGCTGTTGAGGCAAACACCGCATCCGCAGTTTGTGCCTGCTGTTTTTGTAGCCGCAGACTTCTAGCCATTGGGGTCCAAGTGAGGTCCAAAACCCAGGTTGTTCGGGCGGTTTTTCTTTGTGATTGGACTGTAAGCCTAGTTGATTCAGCGGGAGTTAGCGGTGTCCTGTTGGGCTCATAACCCAAAGGTCGGTGGTTCAAATCCACCCCCCGCAACCATTTACGGATTTGAGGGACTACTGGCGTAGTCCCCAATTCCAAATCACTGGATCGTGGCTGTTTCGGGCCTCAAATTCTTCAGGGAAACTTCCTTCGCCCTATCCTTCAGTTGCCTTTTGATCGCGGGTGGCAACACAAGATCTGCTACCCGGCTATTGGCTCGCCGCTTGGTCTTCTCAATGCTGAGCCGTAGGTATTCATGGTCGTCTTGATGTCGGCGTGCCGCATGAGGCGCTGCTGCACCCCGAGAGGCGGCCTACATCGTCAATGAGCGTTCGATACCGCCTCGATCTAGTGCGCGAAAGGGGAAAGGAATTCTCTCTTTACTTGCGGTTTCCTAGACCACTTGCACCGTGCTATCCGGTGAGTGGATACCCGAGGATTGCAGAGTTCCGAAGAATGCCCGCCAAAAGGCGTGAAGCTCTGGAAATTCAACGGCTATGCGTCGAATGACGACAGTATTCAACGCATAGCTTGCGTTGAATATTTGCCCCTGCGCCGAATGTCCGCTATAATCTACGCAAGAGGTGCGTAGAATGGTTGGGTATATCCATACTCACGAAGATTGGCCCCGGTTTCGCTGGAATCGCGAAAGCTTGTCAGGGCGGCTGGCAAGCGTCCGGCACGAGCAAGGCCGCTTGCTCGGACGGATGGAGGCCCTGGGTTTCACGCTGCGTCAGGAGGCTGTGCTACGCACCCTCACGGAGGACGTGCTCAAAAGCAGCGAAATCGAGGGGGAAAAGCTGGACGCCGAGCAGGTCCGCTCGTCGATCGCGCGCCGTCTCGGTATGGACATCGGGGGCCTTAAGGCCGTGGATCGGAATGTGGAGGGAGTTGTTGAAATGATGCTGGACGCCACGCGTCACTATGATCAGCCGCTTACTTCAGAACGGTTGTTCGCGTGGCATGCATCTTTGTTCCCGACCGGACGCAGTGGCATGAGGCGGATTAGGGTCGGAGCCTGGCGAGATGACGAAGGAGATCCAATGCAGGTGGTCTCCGGGCCGATGGGCAAAGCACGTGTTCATTTCGAGGCACCAGCTCCGAAAAGACTGGAACCCGAGATGGGGACTTTCCTCGATTGGTTCAATGGAAACACCGAGGGCGATTGGGTAGTAAAGGCAGGAGTCGCACATCTCTGGTTCGTCACTATTCACCCGTTCGAGGACGGCAACGGTCGCATCGCGCGAGCTATTGCCGATATGGCCCTCGCGCGATCCGAACAAAGTTCTCAACGGTTCTACAGCATGTCGTCGCAGATCCGGCAAGAGCGTGCGGACTACTACGACATTCTGGAGCGGACGCAGAAAGCGACGATGGACATCACGCCATGGATGGATTGGTTCCTGCAGTGTTTGGGACGTGCCATCGACGGAGCCGGGGCCACCCTCGGAACCGTGCTCTCCAAAGCCCGCTTTCGGGAGACCTTTGGGGATTCTCTGCTGAACGAACGGCAGCGTCTTGTCGTTAACCGTTTGCTCGATGGCTTCGAGGGAAAGCTGACTACGATGAAGTACGGGAAGCTTGCGAAATGTTCGCACGACACTGCATTGCGTGACATCGGCGCACTTGTTGAACGCGGTATCCTGGTGCGAAATCCCGAAGGTGGGCGCAGCACAAGCTACTCGCTTGCCAAGGTCACCTGAGAGTTCGTTGATTTCGTCGGGCGCGAAGACCCGGGCGTTCCGTCAGTGCTTCCGTACGAGGGCACTGGGAGGAAGAAGCATATGGGGGCCACGATCGCACACAAGCGGCGCCGAACGGTTGGCTGGGCACCTGGCCGCAATCGGGCGATGCGAAGGGTAAGGTCCTCCTGAGTCACGAAGAGCTCTCTCTATTGTTGGGTGAGATCGATCTGAGCAAAACCACACACAAGCGGTGGTGCCGGAAAGTATCACCGGATGGATATGCCGCATGAGTTGCTTGGTTGTTTGATCGTTTCGATCGACTCTGGTAAATCATTAACCTATTGTGAGTGTAGCTCCCATTCCTTCATTGCCAGCCGATCTGGAACTCATCGCCTACTGAAGAGCAAGCTACAGTACGCAGAGCCGCGGATTCGCGTGCTGGAAGAGCGACTTCGGCTGATGCGGATCGAGAAGTATGGAGCAGGCGGAGAGTGAACTCGCGCCAGCGCGTCGCTCGTCGAAGAAGTCGGCCAAGCATCCGGGCCGCCGGGAGTTGCCCGCGAATCTTTCTCGCGTCGAGCGGGTTCTGCCTTGCACGCGGGATCAGCGCGTGCGCACCCAAGCCACCAGCGTGCCTTGAGGCGTGTTTTCCGGATCGTCAGGGTTGTAGATTCCAGTCGTCGGGTCACCACCACCACCGTTCGGCGAACGATAGGCGCTACAGATGCCGCAATGAGAAGTGCTCATTTTGTTTCTCGCTCGCAAGTACTCATCCTCGGTCGGTCTTACTCAGAGACGACGGGATCACTGCCCTTGGCCTTCCTGAAAGTTAAATTTCGGTGAAATTCAAGCAGCAACCCGATCTTCAACAGGACGGCGTTGTACGATCGTCGACAGTTCTGGGGTAGTTTTCCCATGCCGCGAAATTCCAGCTGATTGGAGGCCTCCATGCCTACACTGCAATCCCCTGCCGGTTTTGCAAATCGGTTTGTCACCCTTGCACTTTGCTGCAGCCTTTTCTCAATGCCACTGCGTGCGTCCGACAATGACGCGCCGACGACCACCCCGATCAAGCATGTCGTGGTGATCTTTCAAGAATCGCTCGTTCGATCAGTACTTCGCCACGTATCCGTTTTCGGCCAATCTCCCCGGAGAAAACCCGTTCCATGCGCAACCCGGCACTCCGACGGTCAACGGACTTTCAACGGCAGGTCTGCTGACATCCAACCCTAATTCCGCAAATCCACAACGGTTGAGCCCCGCTAATGCCATTGTCTGCAGCGACTCCCACGACTACACCGATGAACAAAATGCGTTCGACCATGGTCTGATGGATATGTTTCCGGAACACACTGCTAGATCGAGCTGCCCGCTTGGCCAGGTAGTGGACTACTTCGACGGGAACACGGTCACGGCATTGTGGAATTACGCTCAACATTTTGCCATGAGTGACAATTCGTTCAACACCACTTTCGGCCCTTCGTCGCCAGGAGCAGTCAACCTCATTTCAGGCCAGACCCACGGAGTGGTCGCATCGTTGGGTGACATTTCAGGTGACGTCGTAGAGGAAACGCTCATCGGTGATGCCGATCCCCTCTACGATGACTGCGGCAGTCCCGATCAAGTGGGATTGGGCGGAAAGAACATTGGCGACTTGCTGAATGCCAAGGGCATTACGTGGGGATGGTTCGAGGGAGGGTTCTCTAATTGCAACGCAACCCATACGACGACAAATGGTGGCGTGCGTAAGGACTATATTCCTCATCACCAGCCATTTCAGTATTACTCTTCGACAGCTAACCCGCATCATTTGCCCGCCACATCGACCAAGTTTATCGGACACCAGGGAGATCAAGCGAATCACCAGTACGACATACCGGATTTCTGGAATGCAGCCCGTGCGGGTAATATGCCGGCGGTTAGTTTCATCAAAGCGCCTGCGTATCAGGACGGAAATGCCGGCTACTCGAATCCGTTTCTCGAACAGCAGTTTGTCGTTAGCTTCATCAACCAACTCGAATCTCTTCCGACATGGCGTACGACAGCGGTCGTGATCGCATGGGACGATTCGGACGGTTGGTATGACCATGTAATGCCACCCATTGTGAACCAATCGCAAACTGCGCGTGACGCGTTAACCGGCCCGAACCTCTGCGGAAATAACGCGAACAAGGTAGCTGGCGGTTATCAAGCGCGGTGTGGGTATGGTACTCGCCTGCCACTTCTGGTCATCTCTCCGTGGGCAAGACCTAACTACGTAGACCACCACGTGACCGACCAGACGTCGATCATTCGGTTCATTGAAGACAACTGGCAAACGGGCAGGATCGGGGATTTCTCGTTCGATGCCTTGGCCGGCGATCTTCTCCCGATGTTCGAATTCACCAAGCAACGGCCGACGCGGCCGCTTATCCTCGATCCGATCACAGGGGAAGAGGTGAACTCCCAGGAGTAGGCGCCCCTCTCGTAACCGAATTCGGGCTTTGGTCCGCACAAACAAGGCGCGACAGGATGCTTCATGCGCTAATGGAGCAGAATGTCGCGCCAACGTTTTCGCTAAAAGGTTGGCGTCAGGTTGGCCACAGCGGCTGATCTACATCTTCAATACCAGGCACTCCTGACCCCGCCTAGTCTTTCTACCTGTCCTTGGGCAGACTTATCAACATTGTTTTGTGTGAAACCGAAATCTGGCTTAGGCTTTCTCTCACTCCTATCAACAGCGTTCCGGTTTTCGAGTCCCTAGCGTTGGCCCAGACGGAATCCTCGTTTGTCTGCCGCAAGTCGCTCGCTTAGCTGTGAATAAGTTTTCATATGATTGTCATCGGCGCACAACATAGCACTCCTATCGTCAATCATAGTTGCCGTCCGCTGAAGTTCTTCCCATTCTCTAACCGTGTGCCGTTAAGGCATCCAACCAGACTTCCTTCGGAGAAGAAGAATATGAAGAGTATTAGACTGTTCAGGTTCGACGTGCTGCACAAGACGATTGTTCTAGCCCTGACCATTCTGGCCTTTGCGGGTCTTGCAAACGCGCAACGCAATAACGATGGCGATCAGAAGTCCCCGACGCCGCCAGGTCTGTACATAACACCAACGGCCTTGGCGAACGCCGTCCAGCAGCCATTGAACCCCGGTCTCACTAATTACCCGAACTTCGTCGCCGGTCAGGCGGTAAAAGCGGTGGTGAGTCCCGATGGCAAGACTCTGGCGATCTCGACCGCTGGGATGAACTCCCTTTACGACACTTCTGGTAACGTTGACACAACAGCTTCAACTCAGTTTCTTTTTCTCTACGACATTTCAGGAGCAAATAAGACCAACCCTGTTCTGAAGCAGGTCATCCAGCAGCTCAATGCGCACGTCGGTCTGGTCTGGGCCCCAAACAGTCAGACGCTGTATGCCTCGGGTGGCTGTGATGACGCCGTCTACGCCTACAGCAACAACGGCACGAGCTTCTCGTTAAGCAATAGGATCAGTCTTGGCCACGCCCCAAGCGGCTGTGTGGCCAACACTGCCAATCGGACCGGCCTCGGTCTCGGCGTCGAGCCTAACGTGGCAGGACTTGCCATTTCGGCCGACGGCAAAACGCTGGTAGCGGCCAACAACTATAACGACTCGATTAGCGTGATTGACACCGCAACCGGAACCGTGCGCTATGAATACGATCTGCGGCCCTTCGCAACTTCGGGTGCGCCAAATGGCACGAAGGGCGGCACGTTCCCCTATTCGGTCGTGTTGAACGGTTCCATCGCCTATGTCGGCGCCGATCGCGATCGTGAGGTGATCGCCGTCAACGTTGCCAGTCCAACCGCAGGCTCCTTTGTGGCCCGCATCCAACTCGACGGCAATCCAAACGGCATGACGCTCAGCGCAGACGGTTCAACGCTTTATGTTGCGCAGGACAATCAGGACCAGGTTGCAGTCATTAACACCGCAACCAATACCATCATGAACAAGATCGACACACGTGGTCCGGCCTATCTGGGGTTCCCCCCGAACACAACTGGAGCGGCGCCGACCGCAGTCGCCATTAATCCGGCAAAGAAAGCACTCTACGCCGTCAACGCTGGGTCGAACTCGATCGCTGTTATCCCACTCAGCGGGCCATTCGCTTTTCGCACGATCGGACTTATCCCCACGGCATACGATCCGACCGACGTTACGTTCAGCCCTGATGGTAGCTGGATGTACATCATCAACGGCAAGTGCGACACAGGTCCGAATCCCGGCTATGGCTACGGCAACTTTGCCTTCATCCAGTACATCACGCCGCCGGGCGGCCCCTTCCCGGGCGGCAATGCGGCGGAGTCCGCCATCCTGAGGGCGAACAACCAGTACCAGTTTCAACTGGAACACGCAACGCTTGTCAGCGCCCGGGTTCCGGACGGCGAGGGTCTCTTCGGTTTGACCGCACAGGTAGCAGTCAACAACGGTTACTGGCCCGGACCCTCTCGATCCGATAAGCAGGTAATGAACTTTCTTCACTCGAAAATCAAGCACATTATCTACGTCGTGAAAGAAAACCGTACGTTCGATCAGATTCTGGGCGACCTCAACAATGGCTCCAATGGCGATCCTTCGCTGGCTTTATTCGGCCAACTCGTCACACCCAGCTTCCATGGCATGGCGCAAAACTTCGTAACTCTGGACAACTTCATGGATCCGGGCGACGGATCAATGGATGGCTGGTCCTGGTCGATGCGTGGCCGCGTGACCAATACGGAGACGCTCACGCAGCAGATCAACTATGCGCGCGTGAACCGCGGCCTCTCCTATGAAGGCGAAGGCCAGAACCGAAATATTCCAAGCAACCTGAATACGACGGCCGCTCGCGACTTTTTCTTTGACCCGACCGGCGTAACTACCCCCTATACCAACAATACGTCTTCGCTCAGTGGCGGCACGGCCAACATCCTGGCTGGTGACGGTGACCACGCGGCCACCGACGGCCCCACGGGCTATCAGCAGGGATACATCTTCAACGCCGTCTTGAACGCCGGCGGAACGGTTCGCAACTATGGCTGGATGGCCAACACTCCGGGCAGCATCGGAACCATCGCCAACCCCATCACCGATCCTTTCGCCGCCGGCGTCATTCAGACCACGACGGCCAACCAACTTCTCTATCAGAACGGATTCTATGATCCGTACTTCCGCGCGTACGATCAGGCCTACCCGGATTTCTGGCGCTTTAACGAATGGAACCGTGAGTTCCAGCAATTCGTTGCCAACGGAAATCTGCCGTCGCTCGAAATGATCCGTGGTCTCAGCCACGATCACACGGGCAGTTTCAGTTCGGCGCTAGGTGGAGTAAATACTCCGGAACTGCAGGAGGCTGACAACGACTACGCCGTCGGCTTGCTGGTTCAAGCTGTGGCCCATAGCCGGTATGCCAAGGACACCCTGATCATCATCATCGAAGACGACTCTCAAGACGGAGCCGACCACGTGGATTCGCATCGCGCCACGACATACTTCGTCGGTCCCTACGTGAAGAAGCATGCCGTCGTGAGCACCCGTTACAGTCAGCCCAACGTGCTCCGCACCATCGAAGACATCTTCGGCACCGAGCACCTCAACCTGAACACCTATTACGCGCGGCCGATGGCGGACATTTTCGACATCAGATCGTCGGGACGGTGGACTTTCGACGCCGTCGCATCGACGCTTCTGAAGTTGACCACGCTCGGACTCGACTCGACAAAGGTCAAGTTCGCCGCCGGTCCCAACCTGAAGCCGACTCATGACGCCCAGTACTGGGCGGATAAGACCCGCGCCTTCGATTTCTCCGCAGAGGACCGAGTTCCGGCCGCACTCTACAACAAAATCCTTTGGGAAGGTCTCAAGGGAACGCCTGCGCCCGCTGTCCAAAGTGACAACGACAAAGACGGCGACCGCGATTAGGCACATCCACTCTAGATCGGTGGGACCTCCAGGTCCCACCGAGAAGAGGCGGTTCAGCCTGCGACAGCACCTTGCTCGCGTCAGCTTGCTGATGGTTGCCGCCGAGCAGGACTTCGCCCAGGTTCACAGCCCGGCCTTCGGCGAGATGGCCCATAGGACATAGGTCAGGTATTCAATGCCGAACGTCATCAGCTTTTGCAGTTTGCCAAATTCCGCTCGATCTCGATGGATCCGCGTTTGCTGTTGACCTCAGCTACGCCATTCGCCGAGGGTATCAGGTCGGTAACGGCGAAAATCGAGCTTCGAACTTCCGCTACGATGTTGATAGTTAACCGCCTGCACACTACGGCTGACCACGGCACATGGAAGACTGGCATCGAACGCGTCGGGCGACGGAAGGGGGTTGGGAGTTAGTTGAGCGAATGCGCTCAGACTGAGAGTAACTCCGACTGCTAGCAAGAGCTGTGTCTTCAAGATGTTCCCTTGAGGCAGATGCCTGCCTATTACCTGTTACGAATCTGTGGAGGACGCGCGGCCTAAACGGAGGGCGTCCTTACGCGATTAGGAACGTGCCAACGTGGATTCGGGATATCGAGTGAAAGAACCCGAAAACATTCATCAGCCATAGAACCACGGCGATCACAACGACGCCGTTGAGGATTGACTTGATGGTTCCCTGCATGGGGATGAAGCGATTCACCAGCCACAGGAGAACACCTACAACGATCAGAACTTCCAGGAGTTGAATTAAAGGCATGATCTTTGACCTTCCTTGTTTCGAACGAGCTGAGTTTCGCGGGCTAACCACTCTCATCCGCCTGAGGAGTTGCCCATTTCGATGTTCAAGAGGCTTAGGGTCGAATCGTGTTCCGCCGCAAGGTTTGGCGCCAGGCACACGGATGAAGTGTGCTGATTCGCTGGATGTGGCCGCTTGCATGTCCTTAACAGCACAAGACAACGGCGACCTGAAGGTAAGAGCTGCGATTCAGCCTCGCTGCTCCGTCTACACACTCAGAGATGATTAAGAATGACAGGAGTGGGCTATCACGCCTGAGCAAGATAGCTCACAAGTAAAGAATCAGTTTGTGATGTTGGCAGGATCAAAGCGGGCATGCTTCATCGTGCATGGTGAGGATTCCTCGTGGGCACTCCGAGGAGCATCGGATCGTGCTGGCCCATGCGCATCCGGCAACTCAAATTCCGTTGCACAGTCGAAGCAGACCCGGTACGTGCGGTGTTTGATCGTGAAGACGCGGCTCAAGTGACGATGCCGGCACCCAAAGACAAATTGGAGAATCCAACGCAGCGATTTCATCAATCTCGCGCTCGCTGGCGCCGTTCGCAACTTCCATTGGCGTCCAGCCACTCCAGCAGGGAGCGCACGCTGGCCCGAGCCAGGGCGATCGCGCAATCCGCAGCGCCATA
>Ga0209698_10004560_pt1 | contig 15159 bp, 12 predicted proteins | sample LitLauG_LLR_2012_FD_187203 | JGI IMG/M metagenome (GOLD analysis project Ga0209698, IMG submission 187203) | Freshwater sediment microbial communities from Pennsylvania, USA - Little Laurel Run_MetaG_LLR_2012 (SPAdes) (version 2) | ecosystem: Environmental > Aquatic > Freshwater > Creek >...
ATGAGCAGCCGCCCGGTCGTCTTCATCCACGGCATGTACATGAACGGCCGGTCCTGGCAGCCCTGGGTGGAACGCGCCACCGCCGCCGGACACCCCTGCCACACACCGAGCTGGCCCTTCCACGAAGGAGAGCCCGCCGCCCTGCGCGCCCACATTGACCCCGACCTCGGAAAGCTCACCTTCGGCGCGGTCACCGACCACCTCAAGGCATTCATCGACACTCTGCCGCAGCGCCCCGCCCTGGTAGGGCACTCGATCGGAGCCCTCGCGGTCCAAAAGCTGATCAACGACGGCTACGGCGCCGCCGGAGTTTGCCTGACCCCGGCGCCACCGCGCGGGGTGCTGTCCGGGGACCCCCACTTCGTGCGAGCCAACTTCCCCCACGCCAACCCCCTGGCAGGCAACACACCGGTTCAGATGACCCCACAGCGCTTCCACTACGCCTTCGCGAACACCCTCAGCGAAGCAGCCAGCCGCGCCCTCTTCGAGGAGTACGTCGTCCCGGAAAGCCGCAACGTCCCCCGCAGCACTCTGACCCGCCAAGGCCGCATCGACTTCCGCCGCGCCCACAACCCGATGCTCTTCATCGCCGCATCGCAGGACCACCTGACACCAGCGGCCATGGTCCGGCGCAACGTACGCGCCTACCGAAAGTCCGAAGGCGTCGTCGACATCCACCAGTTCCAAGGCCGCTCACACATCATCTGCAACGAGCCCGGATGGCAGGACGTGGCGGACCTGGCCCTGGACTGGCTCGCCCGCCACCCCTGACCGCCGCCACACACCACCTCCCAACCCCACCGCGCCGCCGTCCACCTACCCGCCGCCCGTGGTCGACCTGGCTCGCCCACCACCCAAAATAATTCGGCGTCGAATTACTTGCCTCGGAGACAAACTACTTCTAGGGTGCTCGCACGGAGGCACCGCCGCCTCGACCGCGAGAGATGGGAAACCCGATGAGCGCAACCCTCGTTGTTCGTCACACCGTGAACGACTACGCCACCTGGCGGCCGGTCTACGACGACCTGGAGGCACTGCGAGTCCAGCACGGCTGCACCGACAAGCGAGTCCTGTCCGCCCCCGGCGACACCAATGATCTGCTCATCACCCACGAGTTTCCGAGTGTGGAGCAGGCCAATGCCTTTGCTCACGACCCGGCACTTCGTGAGGGCATGCAGCGCGCCGGGGTTGCCGGCGCTCCGCGGATCGAGATCTTCGAGAGTGTCTGACCGAGCACTACGGACCAGGCCGGGAAGGGGCGCGCCGCGCCCCTCCCCGGCCGGGCTCGGTCTGGTCCGGGTCGACGACGGCTTCGAGCGGGAGTTCCCTAACGCGGACCGGACCAGCACCGAGGCGTACGCGTCCATGACCCGCACGGGCATCGCGCTGCTGTTGGAGCTGGACCGCTGCATCGCCGAGTCGTTCGACATGCCCCAAGCGGCCGCCACCGCGCTGGCCGTCATCGAGGGCGCCGACGGGCCGCTGACGCCGTCGCAGATCAGCGAGCGGGTCCTGGTCGCCTCAGCGACATTGACCGCCACCTTGGACCTGCTGGAGCACCGCGGCTGGATCGTCAGGCTGCCGAACGCCGCCGACCGTCGAAGCGTTCTCGTCGCAGTAACCGAGGAAGGCCGCTCCGTGACCGACCGGCTGCTGCCTGGGATCCGCATCGTCGAGCGCGAGGTCATGTCCGGCCTGTCGGCCCGTGAGCGAACCCAGCTCCTGCGGCTGCTGGACAAGGTGCTGGCCGGCGCCGCCGAGGTCGCAGCCCGGCCCCCCACTGCTTTGCAGGGCCGCCGGCGCCGCCCGGCCAGACCGAAGCCGCCTGGCTGACCGGCCGTCGGCCCCGGCAGGTGGCCGTCCAAGCGCTGGGCGAGGCAGGCTCTTGCGACTGATCGCCACGGCAGGGGCCAGGTGCTGACGCAGCTCGAACGAACGCGCCGCCACTGCGGCACCTGGCCAGCCGCGGCGAGGCGCACCCGATTGCCGTGAACCGCTGCTCAGACCTGGCTCAGGTCGATACCGTCGGGGCAGCATCGGCCACCGCCCTGGCGACCAGTGGGCGACGTACGTTGGACAGGGAGGTCCGCGGTGAGCGCATGTGCAGTCTGCGCCGCCGAGATGCCCGACGGGATCAAGTTCTGCCGACTCTGCGGCGCGTCGATGGCTGCGCCTTCCTGCCCCAGCTGCGGGGCGCTGGGGGAGGCAGGAAGCTTCTGTGGAGAGTGCGGCGCGCCCCTCGCAGCTGCCACCGGCAGGCCCATCGCGACACCCGGGCGGGGAGCCGCGGGCCCGGTCGCCGAACGCCGGGTGACGTCGGTGCTCTTCGGTGACCTGGTCGGGTTCACGCCCATGTCGGAGTCCCGCGACGCCGAAGACGTCCGCGAGCTGCTCTCGAGCTACTTCGCGCAGTGCCGGGTCGTGATCGGCCGCTACGGCGGAGTCGTGGAGAAGTTCATCGGGGACGCGGTGATGGCCGTGTGGGGTGTGCCCACCGCGCACGAGGACGACGCCGAGCGGGCGGTCCGAGCCGGCCTGGAGCTGGTTGAGACTGTTGCGACGATGGGTCACGAGGTGGGTGCGCCAGGGCTTGCCATGCGGGTCGGGATCGTGACCGGCGAGGTCGCGGTCACCGTGGGCGCCACCGCCGAGGGGATGGTGGCCGGGGACGCGGTGAACACCGCCTCCCGCGTCCAGTCAGTCGCCGAGCCCGGGCAGGTGTGGGTCGACGAGACCACCAGATCACTGTCGAGTGCAGCCATCTCCTTCGACAACGCCGGCGAGCACCCGTTGAAGGGCAAGGCCGAGCCGCTGCAGCTGTGGCGGGCCGGTGTCGTCGTCGCCGAGGTCGGCGGTGGCCAGCGGGTCGACGGTCTCGAGGCGCCCCTGACCGGCAGGGACGCGGACCTTCGGCTGGTCAAGGACCTGTTCCACGCCACCCACGAGTCCGGTCGACCCAGGATGGTCGTCCTCGACGGCGAGGCCGGCGTCGGCAAGTCACGACTGGCGTGGGAGTTCGAGAAGTACATCGACGGTCTGGCCGCCACCGTGCGGTGGCACCGCGGCCGCTGCCTTTCCTACGGGGACGGGGTGGCGTTCTGGGCGCTCGCCGAAGCGATCCGGGCCCGGCTCGGCCTGGTCGAGGCCGACACCGGCATCGTCGTGACCGACCACCTCGACGACGGGCTGGTCAGCTTCGTCGCAGATCCGGCCGAACGGGACTGGCTGCGTCCGCGCCTGGCGGTGCTGCTCGGCGCCGGCTCCGGCGCGGGCTTCGCCCGCGAAGACCTGTTCGCGGCGTGGACGGCATTCCTGGAGCAGCTGGCCAGCGGTGGCACCGCAGTGGTGCTGGTCATCGATGACGCCCAGCACGCCGATGACGGCCTGCTGGACTTCCTGGACCACCTGCTGGCCAACGCCCGGGCGCCGATCTTCGTCCTGGCGCTGGCCCGGCCAGAGCTGCTGGCGCGGCGCCCCGACATGGGCGGACGGCGGGCCACCGTGGTTCGGCTGGAGCCGTTGGACGAAGCCGCCATGGCAGCGCTCATCGACGGCCTGGTGGTGGGACTGCCTGCCCCGACCCGGGCCGCACTCGTCGAGCGCGCCGAAGGGGTACCACTGTTCGCCGTCGAAACCGTGCGGGCGCTGATCGACCGGGACCTGGTCATCCCCCGGGAGGGCCGGTACGTCCCCGCCGACGGGGCAGACCTGGACCTGGACGCGATCGGTGCCCCCGCCTCCCTGCAGGCGCTGGTCGCGGCGCGACTGGACGCGCTCACCTCCGACGAACGGCTCGTCGTCACCGACGCCAGTGTGCTGGGCGCGACCTTCACCCGGGACGGCCTGGTCGCCCTCGGCTGCCCACCCGACACACTCGACGCCCTGCTGGCGTCACTGGTGCGCCGCGAGATCGTGTCCGTGCAGACCGACCGGTTCTCCGCCGAACGCGGCCAGTACCGGTTCGTGCAGTCCGTCGTACGCCAGGTGGCCTACGGCACCCAGTCCAGGCGGGACCGCAAGACCCGCCATCTGGCCGCCGCCGAGCACCTGACCAACCAGCCCGACCCCGGCGACGACCTGGCCGTGGTGATCGCCCAGCACCTGCTGGACTCGGTCGACGCAGCCAGCAGCACAGACCCCGACGTGGCGGCGCTGACCGCCCGCGCCGCCGCCTACCTCGAGCGTGCCGCAGCCCGCGCCCGGGGGGTAGGGGCGCCGGCCGAAGCCCAGCGGCTGCTGGAGTCCGCGCTGGCCCGGTCCCGCGTCCCCGCCGACAAGGCGCGCCTTCACCTGGCTGCCGCCCGATCTGCGATCGACGCCGCCCGCTACGTTCCTGGCCGCGACCACGCCGTCGCCGCCACCGCCCTGTACGACGAGCTCGATGATCCCATCCAAGCCGGCAATGCCGCAGCCGCCCACGCGATGTCCGTCCTCGGGCTCGGTGAGAACGCGGCCGCGATCGACGTCGCCGAGCCGCGCTGGCGGGCGCTCAACGCAGTCGCAGGTTCCGAACGCGCCGTCCTCGACCTGTGCCGGCGACTGTCCGGCGCCTACGCCGGCATCGGAAACTGGGACGCCCACCGCGAGTACACCGAGCGGTTCCTGCTCGTCGCAGAGGCACTCGACGACCCCGAGGCGCTGGCAACGGCTCACAGCATGATGAGCGTGCGGTACTCCTCCATCGGCGCCCCGGCGACCGCCCTGGCCTCCTACCGCACCGCCGCGAGCATCGCCCGCGAGCACGAGCTCCTCGACCCGCTGAGCATGGCGCTGGGGAACCTGGCCGGAATGATGAACAGCCGCGACCTAGTCGCTGGTGCGGCGCTGGCCCGCGAGGCGATGGACGTGGCACGCCGTACCGGGATGCAGGTCCGGGTCGACCTGGCGACCTTGAACCACCTGATCGGGCTGTGGACGGCCGGGCGGCTGGCTGAAGCCGACGCGCTGCTCGCCGAAGCGCTGGACACAGTCAGCGACCCCGGGCTCCTGCTGTGCGTGTCAACTGTCCAGGGGTGGCTCGCCCAGGTCCACGGTCAGCCGATCCCGGCGCGGGAGACCAACAGCGGGGAAACCACGGACGCAGAGTCGACCTTGGCGTGGCAGGACAGCGCGGACATCACCCGGGCCCTGGTCGGCGGCGACCCAGGAGCGGCCGCCGCCATCGCCAGCAGGTCGATCGAGCATCTGCTCACCGCCGGAGGGATCGAGGACGACTTCATGGTCTTGTGGCCGCCCCTGGTCCACGCCGCCCTGGCCGCCGGCGACACCGACCTGGCGCAGCGTCTGCTGGCTCCGGTAGCGACAGCGCAGCCAGGCCGGGTAGCACCGGGAGTGGCCGCCCAGTACCACCACCTAGCCGGCCTCGTGGCCGCCGCCCGCGGCGACGACCCGCAGCTGGTTGAAGCCGAGCTTCGGGCCGGGATCGCGGCACTGGACACATTCGGGGCCGTCGGCTTCCGGGCCCGCGCCCAGGAAGAGCTCGCCCGCTGGCTCGCCGACAACGGACGCCCCGACGACAGCGAGCAGCTCATAGCGCAGGCCCGCGCCACCTACCAGACCATCGGAGCCACCGCCTGGCTGCACCAGCTCGAGTCGTGGCTCGGCACCCGAACCGCCCGGCGCACCTGAACATCACCTCGCCCAGCCCCCAACAGGCCCGGGCCCAGCCAAACCGCCCCACAGCCCGCCCGCGGGCAGCGCGGGCAGGGCGCCCGCGGGCTGTGCTCTTCGCCGACGCAGCCGGTCTCAGAGTCCTTCGACGTCTCAGCGCCTTCGATGTCTCACTGCCTTCGATGTCTCAGTGCCCTTCGATGTCACCGAGCCGTCTGGCTGCTACCCCACCGGCACACCGACAGGCGCAGCGTTGACGCCGCAGCCGGCACCGGTGGCCGCATGGACCGGGGGCCTGCCCGGACGGGGGCCCGGCCTGAGCTCCGGCCTCGGTGGCCACCACCATCATCAGCAGGTGCGCGTCAGCTGACGCACCCGAGCGCGACACGCGGTGCCGCCGCCGCCGCGGTCAGGAGACTGCGGCCTTCACCAGTGCGACGACCCGCTTCTCCACGGTAGGGCTCCATCCGTTGAGCGCGTACGCCACCGGCCAGATGTCGCCGTCATCTAGGTGGGCGGCATCCTGGAACCCCAGAGTCGAGTACCGGTACTTGAACTTGCCCGAGTCCTGGAAGAAGACCACGACCTTGCCGTCCGCGTTCGCGTAGGCGGGCATCCCGTACCACGTCTTCGGCTCAAGGTCAGGGGCGGTTGCGGTCACTGTCACATGCACACGTTCGGCGAGCGCCCGGTCGTCGGGCGCCATCGCCGCGATCCCGTCCAGCACCGCCTGAAGGCCGTCCGCCTTCTTGGCGCCCTTCTTGCCTTCAGCGCGCAGCTCCGCGGCTCGCTCCTTCATGGCCGCACGCTCTTGCGCGCTGAACCCTTGGCCTTCGGTGTTGGCAGTCTTCCCGGGCATCGCGGGCTACCTCTCTTGACGCACAGGGACGCGGCGACCTGCCGACCCTGCGCGAAGACTAGGCCCGGCCACGCCGCCACCGCTTCTTGATTCCTGCCCACTTCAGGGCGAGGCCCGCACCCTCGGAACCCGCCTCGACCAGTCGCCCGTTGGGGGGCGTGACCGGACGCGACGCTCCAGCCCGACTGCAGGCGGATGCCTTCGTGACCCTGGACGCGAGGCTTGCCGAGGCGGCCAGCGGCGTCGTTTTCACCGTGTCGGTCGAAGCGCTGCAGTCAGGTCGGCCCCAGGCACCGCGATTACCCAGGACGGGGCCGCCAGGCACGGCGTCCTCGGTGGCAGCAGCGGGCCTCACACGCCCTGACCACGGCCCGCACGTCAGTCAACCGTCAGGCGCGTCGCCGGGCCCGCACGCGGTTCACCCAAGAGCCCAGATGGTTCGGGTCGCGGTCATCAGGCGCGACGGCCAGGCGGTCGCAGATACTGCTCCGTGGGTGTCCGGCGAACACGGAGGCGGTCTTCATGCCTTTTGGGATCGTGCGGGTTCCGCTTGCGGTCTGTGCAGCGGCGGGGCAGGTGCCGGCCGTGCTGTGGCTTCCGGACAGCGCCCGACCCGCCGGCGCCGTCGTCCTGCTCGGTCACGGCGGCAGTCAGCACAAGGAGAGCCCCGGAGTGCTGGCCAGGGCGGGTCGGCTCGTCGGCGGCCATGGCCTGGCTTGTGTCGCGATCGATGGCCCCTACCACGGCGATCGGGCTGTCGGCGGGCTCAGCGGCACTGGCTACCAGTCGCAGATGGTCACAGACGGCGTCGACGCGGTGCTCGACCGGATGACGGACGACTGGCTGGAAGTGCTGGACGCGGTGTCCGTGCGAGGGGACGTCGATACCGCTCGTCCGGCGTACCTGGGGATGTCGATGGGGGCCAGGTTCGGGCTGCGGCTGGGAGCCCGAATGGGGAGCCGGCTCGGCTGCCTCGTCCTGGGCAAGTTCGGTGTCGTTCAGCGGTCCCTGCATCCCGGGCTGAACGCAACGGCCACGACGGAAGCCGACGCCCGGCGGATCACCGCGCCGCTGCTCTTCCACGTTCAATCCGCTGACGAGATCTTTCCCCGGGAAGGATCCATCGCGCTCTTTGACCTGTTCGGATCCGCGGACAAAACGCTGGTGACGTACCCGGGGCGGCACGCGGACACCACGCACGAGGCCCTGGACACCTGGTGCGACTTCATCGCGGAGCACGTCTGACGCACCCGGCCCCCAGTGACGCCGGAACGGGACAGCGTGAGCTGCAGCGACTGTCGATCCGGGCGGCTTCTGTCGATCCACCCGCACACCGATTCTCAAAGCAGCATGATGCCCAGGGTGATGTGGGCTGCGACGCGGAGCTCGACGACCGCCGCGTCTTCGCAGACCGCTCGAGCGAGCCCGCCGGTGGCCCTGAGCACTGTGTCGTTCTGTGTGGGAACTTCGCCCGGCATCCGTCCGGCTCGACCGTCATGGTTGGTTTCATGCGTGGCGCGCTGGACCTGGGCGAGCCGGTCATTCAGGTCCCGATGCGGGTCTCGGTGCAGGTTCCCGCAGGCCCGTTCACTGTCGTCGTCGACGGCGTGGCACACATGGCGGGGTCGGGAGCTCCCGGTGCCACGGCAAGCGGTCAGATGGGGCAGCAGCGCCCCGCTAGGCGCATGCCGATCACCTGTCCGGCCCACCTGGCAGCGTCAACCCACTACAGAAGGCAGTCGTCCTGATGGCAGACCTACCCGGGGTGAACTCTTCGGAAGTCCAGATCGTCACAGAGATCTCGCGAAGTGACCGCGACGGTCCAGTGCTCATGCTGAACCTCAACAAGTACAGCACCGAGGCGCAGTACCCGCTGGGAGCTCTCTACAAGGACTACATGTCAGTGCTGGACAGGCTGCTGACCGAGGTCGGCGGCACCGTTGTGTGGCGGACCACCGTTCTGGGGCAGGTCGTGGGCCACCAAGACATCGACGAGGCACTGGGGATCTGGTATCCGAGCCACCAGGCATTCCTCGACCTGATGAGCGCGCCTTCGTCTGCCGACAACATGCGGCTGCGGGCCCTCGCTGTGGAGCACGCCGACCTCCACCGGTGCCAGCCCTACTGAAGTCGCAGCGACCCAGCCGTCGACCTGACATCCGCCGAGCGCCGCCTTCGGTCCGGGTCACGAACACAGCAACGTGCCCGGTCCAGCTCCATCCACCGGCCGGTCGCCGCCCTGACGGGCTGTTCCAAGCTGAGCGGGCCTGCGCACAACGCTCACACCGGACCCGAGGCTGACCGACAGCGGACCCGACCGGGTCCGAACCCCGAGGGTGCGCGACCTGGTCCCGGGCGCTGCGCAGGCTGCGGTCATCCCCGGTCGACGGTGCCGCCCAGTCGGCGCAGCGCCCAACGTGCCAGGCCGCGCGGCTGGTGCGTCACCACCACCGGCGGCTCCACCTCCGTCAGCAGCTCCGCGGCGGCGTCCGCGTCCTGTTCGCTGACCAGGACCCGAACACCCTGCGCCTGAAGGGCGGGCTGCATGCCACCCGCGTCGTCGCTGGACACGGAGGCGGGAATGCCGTTGTCCCGCAGCAGACCCGCCACGATGTCCGCCTCGACGCGGGAGCCCACCACCGCAACCACTGTGCGCATGCTCGCAGTGTCCACCTTTGGCAGCGGGCCCGCCGCGGTTCGGGCCCGCACATGTTGTCGCGCCTGCTCTTGACCACCGCCCCCGCATGCCTAGACTATCTAGGTATGCGGGAGGATGGTGCTGGCGGTCAGCTCGACGTGCTGCTGCTGGCGGTCCTGGCTCGCCACCCGGGCCATGGCTACGCGGTGATCGCGGCCTTGCGTGAGCGGACCGATGGCGCACTGGAGATGGCTGAGGGAGCCGTCTACCCGGCGCTTCACCGGCTGCAGGATGCCGGGTTGCTGACCAGCGAATGGCAGCTGCTCGAGGGTCGCCGTCGCCGCGTCTACCGCATCACCAGCGAGGGGACCGCCGCCTTGGCGGCGGGACGGCGCAGCTGGGCGGGACTGGTCAGCCGGGTCGAGGCGGTGCTTCGCCCGCTGGCGGCCGTAGGTTCGCTACGGCCGGCGCGGGCATGACATCCGACCCGGTTCCGGGTGACAGCCCGGTCCAGGACTACCTGGACCGCCTGGTGGTGTTGTTGCCGGCCAGCCGCCCACGGCAGCTGCGCAGCGTGCTGGCCGAGACGGAGGCCCACCTCATGGACGCCGTCGCGCTGGCCCAGGCGCAGGGCTTGAGCGTGGCTGATGCCGAGGCGCGTGCGGTGCGTGAGTTCGGCCCGGTGGACGACCTTGTTGCGGCCGAGCTCCGGCGCAGCCGGCCGTCGATGGCGAAGACGGCCCGGCAGGTGATCTCCAGTGCTGTCCTGCTCGGCTCGATCGGGGCGATCGCGGTCGGAGTCAGCGGTCTGGTAGCAGGACTTTTCTGGGCAGTCGGGGGCACCTCCGCGGTGGTCGCGGTGGCCCCGGGCCAGCAGCTTTCGGCGGCCGACTGCGCTCGCTGGCTGGCGCAGGATCCCTCCGCGGCCGGATGCCAGGGTGCGGCGCTGGCCGACTGGGCGTGGGAGACGGTCGTGTACCGGGTCGCTTTGGGCCTGCTCGGATGTGTCGGCCTCGCCGGCTACCTGCTGCTGCGTCGTCGCGGCGACAGCTCCGGTCGCTGGTCCGCGCTGCCGCGTCCGATCACCACCACCATCGCGGTGACCGCGTTCACCGGGGCCGGACTGTGGGCCACCGGGATGGGTGTTGATGCGGTGAGGGTGAGCGCCGGCCACGGGATCGGGCAGTGGTTCAGCGCGGCGATCGTCGCGCTAGCCGCGGCCGGGGTCTTCGGCTGGCGGCTGCGCGCCGATCTGCCGCTGATGACGGCCAAGGACGGCTAGTCGGCGCCGCAGGCGGTCGCCGGCTGTTGGCTCCTGCGGTCAGAACTCGTCGCCGACCAGGACGTCGTCCGCGTCGATGATCCGGTAGGCGTAGCCCTGCTCGGCGAGGAAGCGTTGACGGTGCGCGGCGAAGTCCTGGTCCACGGTGTCGCGGGCCACCACTGCGTAGAACCGGGCAGTGCCCTTGTCGGCCTTGGGTCGAAGGATGCGGCCCAGCCGCTGTGCCTCCTCCTGGCGGGACCCGAACGAGCCCGAGACCTGGATCGCGACTGACGCCTCGGGCAGGTCGATGGAGAAGTTGGCGACCTTGGACACCACCAGGGTGTGCACCTCACCCTTGCGGAACGCCTCGAACAGCCGTTCGCGTTCACGCACCGTGGTGTCCCCTTTGATCACCGGCACGCCCAGTCGCTCCCCGAGGTCGTCGAGCTGGTCGAGGTACTGGCCGATGACCAGAGTCTGCGCGCCGCGGTGGAGCTCCACCAGCCGTTCGATGACGGCCGTCTTGGACCGCGCGGTGGAGCACAGCCGGTAACGCTCCTCCGGCTCCGCGGTGGCGTAGGTCATCCGCTCGTGGTCGCTGAGTGTCACCCGCACCTCCACGCAGTCCGCCGGCGCGATGTATCCCTGGGCCTCGATGTCCTTCCACGGCGCGTCGTAGCGCTTGGGGCCGATCAGGGAGAACACCTCGCCCTCGTGGCCGTCCTCGCGCACCAAGGTGGCGGTCAGACCCAGTCGGCGGCGGGACTGGATGTCGGCGGTGAACCGGAAGATCGGTGCCGGCAGCAGGTGCACCTCGTCGTAGAGGATCAGGCCCCAGTCCCGCTCGTCGAACAGCTCAAGGTGGGCATACACACCTTTGCGGCGGGTCGTCATCACCTGGTAGGTGGCGATGGTGACCGGCCGGATCTCCTTGCGGGCTCCGGAGTACTCCCCGATCTCTTCCTCGGTCAGCGTGGTTCGCTTGAGCAGCTCGGACTTCCACTGCCGGGCAGAGACGGTGTTGGTCACCAGGATCAGAGTGGTCGCCTGCGCCCGCGCCATCGCCGCGGCACCCACGATCGTCTTCCCGGCGCCGCACGGCAGCACCACTACACCTGAGCCGCCGGCCCAGAAGCTGTCGGCCGCCTCCCGCTGGTAGGGACGCAGGCTCCAGCCGTCCTCGACCAGCGCGATCGCGTGGGCCTCGCCGTCGACGTAGCCGGCGAGGTCTTCAGCCGGCCAGCCGAGCTTGAGCAGCACCTGCTTGAGGTGGCCGCGCTCGGAGGGGTGCACCGCGACGGTGTCCGGGTCCAGGCGGGCCCCCAGCAGCGGCTGCACCTTCTTCGATCGCAGCACCTCCTCCAGGACGGCCCGGTCGCTGGACTCCAGGACCAGACCGTGCGCGGGGTGGTTGAGCAGCTTGAGCCGGCCGTATCGGCCCATCGTCTCGGCGACGTCGACGAGCAGCGCGTGGGTGACCGCGTAGCGGCTGTAGCGGAGCAGCGTGTCGACGACGAGCTCGGCGTCGTGACCTGCCGCTCGGGCGTTCCACAGCCCCAGTGGCGTCAGCCGGTAGGTGTGCACGTGCTCCGGAGCCCGTTCGAGCTCAGCGAACGGCGCGATCGCCAGACGACACTCCTGAGCCAGCGGGTGGTCGACCTCCAGCAGAAGCGTCTTGTCGGACTGGACGATGAGCGGTCCGTCGGTCACGCAGGTCCCCTGACATCGGTGGGCTGGCTACGGGTGGGTCTAGCGACGCGGCGACGCAGACCTCCGGCGACGTCGCCGGCACCGACCTGAACGCCGGAGCCGCCAGTGTCCCCGACGTCGCCGACGTCCCCGACATCTGCCGGGTCGAAGTCCGCCGTGTCCGTGTCGACAGGGTCGGTGTCGTCCGTGTCGGTGTCGTCAGGGTCGGGACCGTCTTGGCCGGCGGTCTCGGCGTCGCCGCCGTCGAGTGCCGCGACCCCGGTGATGCGGTGCACGGCGAAGGTGCGCACCTCGTCGTAGCGGTGGTCGTACGCGGTCAGGTACCCGCCGTCCAGCCGGATCGGGTCAACGACCCGTTCGGTCACCGACCCGTGCTGGTCCACATAGCCGATCCACAGGCCCTGCCCGCGGTCCAGGGCCAGGGCCAGCAGAGCAAGTGTCGCAGCGGCCGCGGTGCGAGGCAGCACGCCCACAGCCGACATGCCGCTGACTGCCGGGCCGCGTGGGGCGCGCGACGCCCGGTCACCGGCTCGCAGAGCTCGCACCGCGGCCACCCGCAGCTTCACACTCGGAGCCGCCAGCTCCGAGACGATCCGTGGCGGCCGCTGGCGGGGCCCGGCCCGGCGGGAGTCCGGGCGGCGCACCAGCACCGACCCGTCAGCGGACTCTGCAGCCGGTGCTAGGCCCATGCTCCGCAGCCGCTCCAGAACCACGTCACCGGGGGCTTGTGCCGCCAGCACGGTCGGCGCCAGCCGGCGCAGCCGAAGCTCGGCGGTCCGCTTGTCAGCCAGCAGCTCGGCCAGGACGGCCTCGTCGTCGCAGCGCAGGTACGACGAGGCAGCGCCGACCCGGATCCGGCCGTGCCGGCGGGCCATGTCGTCAACAAGGTAGGTCAGCGGCTGCGGGACCGCTGTCGCGGAGTGCTGGGCCAGCAGCGCGTGCAGGTCCCCGGCTGTCCGGCCCGCGTCCAGGGCGCGACGCACCGAGCTCTCAGTGAACCGGTAGACCGTCGCACCGCCGGTGGACTCGACATCGGCCATCAGCGCCATGGCGTGGGCCAGCTCGGCGACCAGCGGCCCAGGAGCGACCGCAGTCAGGTCTGCCTGCAGCAGGACGTGGTCCAGTGGCTGGGGCAGCAACGGCGCCAGCGCGTCCGCAGCGGCGTCGGCAGCCGGGCTGGGCGCACCGGGCCCGGCCGCACGCCCACCCGCCGCGGATGCAGCGGTCCCGACCAGGGCACGACCCGGGCCGGACAACGCGCCCTGCCCGGTCACCCCGAGCGGCTCTGCCTCGCGAAGGGTCCACTCGATGATCTGCCGACGCAGCCGGCTGGGGCGCCGCGGCCGCCGCCACGCCAGAACGGCCTCGATGTCGTCGACCGACAGCACCGAGCCGGGGCGAGCTCCAGCCAGGACACTGAGCGCACCCGCGCGGACCTCCGGCGCCAGACCACGGTCGAGGTCGGGTCCGAGCGCTGAGGCGACCCGGTCGCGGTCGTCGCGGGTGCCGACCAGGCCCGGCAGCCGGGTGCTGTGCAGCCACGCCTGGGCAAGCTGTGCCCATCGTTCCTCCGGCGGGTCCGCCCGCCAGGAGTCGTACGCCGGGGTCGGCAGCCACCCGCCGTCGCCGGTCAGGTCGGGGCCTACCAGGCCGGCGACGTAGGCCGTTTCGATGACCAGGGCCGCCAGCCATTCCTCGACGTCCATCCCCAGCGCCGCACGACGGAGCTCGCGGATGCCGAGGCCACCGGACTTCAGCTCCGCCGGCGCGTCCAGGCCCCACGCCTCCAGCAGGTCCTCGGTGAGCCGCACGAACGTGAACGCCTGCGCACCGGCGGTGGGATCGACCTGGTCGCGTTGCACCACCGGTGCCGGCTGCGGCGGCGCCGGCTGCGGGTGGGCGAACCCGCGGCCGCCGCGCAGGTGCAGGGCCACCTCGCGGGGCAGCACCACAGTTGCCGCGTCGACGGCCACCAGAAGAGCGCGCGCCATCAGCCAGTCCACCGGCGACGCCGCCGTCGCGACCGACACCTGCCGGTCGGCCCGCTCCAGGGCACCGATCGGCGGCCCCCACGCGAGCTTGCCCAGCAGCTCGGCTGCCTCCGGCGGGGACGAGGCCAGCAGGGACGCCAGGCGGCGCGGATCAGCGGCCCGCGCCACGAGGGCGTCGACCGCTGCCGCCGGCGACGAAGCGACCGCCCCTGCCGCCGCGTCCGCGATGTCGGCCGCCAAGGCGACCACCCGGGTGGGGGGTACAGCGTCCAGCAGCCCCCGCAGCCTGGGCCCTAGACCGGCGGGGTAGTGGCCGATGATTTCGCGGGCGCCGGCAACGACGTTGACGTCGCCGTCGTCGCCCCAGACCAGGGCCAGCGCCGTCAGCTGGTCCACTGCACCGCGGACCGCGCCTGGTGGTGACCCCTCGAGCAGGGCCTCGATGCCGGCGAAGGTCGCCGGCTGGCCGGCCCCTGGGTCGGCGTCGGCGCAGGCCGCCTCAAGAACCTGAAGCGTCCACTGGTCGAGACGGTCCAGCGCGCGGGCCACTGACGGTGCCGTGGTGGCCCTGGCGGCGAGCTGGGTCAGGTCCGCCGGGACGGGGGAGACCAGCTCCGGGCGCAGCCCGAGCAGGTCGGCGAGGGCCGCGTCGTCCGCCGCGCGAAGAGCGTCGGCGAGGCTGCGGGTGGTCATCCGACCAAGTTTACGTGCCGGCGGCGACCCCGCCGCCCCGTACGCTGGCCAGGTGACCGGCCAGAGCCCTCGTTTCGTCGTGGGCTTCGACCTGGACATGACGTTGGTCGACTCCAGGCCGGGGATCCGCGCCGTGTACCAGGCCCTGTCCGCCGAGACCGGTGTGCCGATCGATGCCGCGGCGGCCGCGTCCAGGCTCGGGCCGCCGCTGGAGGAAGAGCTGGCGTGCTGGTTTCGCCCCGACGCTGTCGCGCCGGCCGCCGACCGGTTCCGGGCCCTGTACCCGTCGCTGGCGATCACCCTCAGCCCGTCGCTGCCAGGTGCGGGCGCAGCGATCGGTGCTGTCCGCGCCGTAGGCGGCGACGTAGTGGTCATCACCGCCAAGTACGAACCC
>Ga0209698_10004561_pt1 | contig 15145 bp, 14 predicted proteins | sample LitLauG_LLR_2012_FD_187203 | JGI IMG/M metagenome (GOLD analysis project Ga0209698, IMG submission 187203) | Freshwater sediment microbial communities from Pennsylvania, USA - Little Laurel Run_MetaG_LLR_2012 (SPAdes) (version 2) | ecosystem: Environmental > Aquatic > Freshwater > Creek >...
CAGTGGAAATACTCCGACCCTTCTCGGCGCCTACGTACTAACGAATTCACTGCGACAGGCCACTAGAGTGGCGGCACGGAAGATCCGCCGGTTGAGTTGTGCTTTTTCCTGAGTCATAGTGGATTCCTTTTCTTTTGGTACTCGTTTCCGCTTTGCATCCGCCGCTAATAGGTGCATCAAGACCCACGCGTCGAATCAAAGCGATATCGTGGCTTGGCCTAACTCCGCATGGTTAAGACGACGCGGAACTGCGCGTTACCGCTGATCATTCGTGCATATGCTTCGTCCGCTCTTTCGAGCGGGTAGGTCTCGATCATTGGCCGGACGCCGGTGAGTTCGGCAAACTGCAGTGTGTCCTCAGAGTCTGTGGGGATTCCGCTGGCCCACCCATGGAGGCTTCGGACTAAAGGAGTGATGAGTTGGAGCGGCGTGACCTGGATCGGGTCGCCCGTTGCGCCGGCCACAAGCATCTTTCCATTCGGGCCAAGGCCATCGATCAGATCGGACATTGCTTTCGAATTCGGCGCAGTCGCCAGAATTACCTTGGCCCCGCCGAGTCTCCGCAACTCTTGGGCGGCATTCGTGGCCTGGCTGTCGATGTACAGGGCCGCGCCGAGTTTCTTTGCCAGCACAGCATTTTCAGGGCCCCGGCCAATAGCGGCGACCTTGTAGCCAAACTTGCTTGCAAATTGAACTCCCAGATGGCCGAGACCACCAATGCCCTGGACCGCGACAAGATCGCCGGGCAACGCACCACTGTGCCGCAGCGCGTTGTAGGTTGTGACGCCCGCACATAGCAACGGTGCGGCTTCGGTGTCGCTCAAGGCATCGGGTATGGCCGCCAGCGCCTCGGCCGGAGCCACCATGTATTCCTGATATCCACCGTCATAGTGGATGCCCGGAATTTTCATGTTTTGGCAGTGAGTAAAATCTCCACGCCGGCATTCGCGGCACGTGTTGTCGTGCCCGCCGTGCCAGCCGACCCCAACACGCTGCCCTTTCGTCCAGACAGACACTCCGGCGCCCACTTCATCAATGACACCGGCTACTTCGTGCCCAGGAATGCGCGGATACTGAATACCTGGGATGAGGCCATCTTTGGTGAGCACATCGCTGTGGCAGATGCCGCAAGCCTGCACCTTAATGCGCACCTGCCCTGCATCGGGATCAGGAAGATCGCGCTCGATGATCTCGAACGCCGATCCAGGTTTCGAGATCTGAGCGGCTTTCATAGTTGCTACTGCTGGTTTCGAGGAGACTGTTAACGTTGCCATAGGTCCTCCCGGGAATTTGTAACTACCATTGAAAGATAGGAAGGGCGACTGACTCGACTTGCTAGTCGCGCCGAAGCTGCGATCGTGACCGCGCGCCAGTTTCGGATCTCGGATCGAGGTGAACTGTCCATGAGTTCCGACTCTGCGATCCAGTCCTCCGCAGAAAGCTCGGCCTCCTCCGGACCGTACGATGCTTTCACGGCTGCGATGAACGCTGATAACTCGCGCTCGGCCACCTGCACCTGGTCGGTGTACAGCAAATTGGAAAATGATTCACTCTGAGTCATGACGTTTTTTCTCCGCTTCACTAGAACCCTTTCGATGAACCAGCCTGCCGTAGTACCACTCGCGATGGATCGTCGAGGTCGGTGATAATCAGAAATCTCTGTGGTGGCGATGCGTCGATCGCTGCGTCGGGGTGAGCTAGCGTTTTGAGCGGGCCCATCGTCTGAACGATCCCTGCGCCATCGGGATTCGCCTTGAGAATCGCCAGAGGTTCGAGCTTCCCGTAAGGGGGCTGATTGTTCTGTGCGAGATACACCCGGTACTGCTCACCGGAGGCCAGTCCTGTCGCGGCAATCTCTACTAGATCGAGAAGGCCGAGCGAGTTGACGGCGGCTGATGCTTGTGCGGCTGGCAACGCCGTTCCTGCGGCCTCCAAACGGATGTGCTCGGTTTTGCTTGCCTCCCCAAGTGGGACTAGGTTGTCAGTGCCGGGGCCGGTTGGAACTGCTTCCGGGACATAGACGAGAGCTTGCGTCGTCTGTCCGACGGTGATGTTGGCGATCACCTTGTTTGTCAATGTATCGATCGCTACCGCGTGGTTGCCATTTTCCGGTGCGACGTAAACTAGAGTGCCGTCACCGGAGGGCCAGATGCCGTGGGGCAAATCCCCGACCGGAACGGTGGCGACGAGGATTGGACTGGGGTCGCGCTTATAGACCTTCACCTGGTTGGTGCCGCCGATTGTGATGTAGGCGAATTTACCGTTATCGTTATTTGCAAAGTTCACGTGGTTCGTGATCGGTCCCGTCTCAAGAAGCGCGATCTGATCGAACGGCGCCTTAGCGCTGAACACTTGCACTTTGCCGATGTCTTTCAACGTAATCCAAACTTCGTCATTTTCCGGGCTCACTGCAATGTTCGGGCAGAAGGGACTTGCCTGGGGAATCCGCTTGACAACCTGATGAGTAGCCATTTCGACGAGCGCAAGTTCGGGAGTAAAGCTTGAGCATATAAAGGCAAATCTGCCATCGGTTCCGAACATAGTCATGCCGGGGCCATCTGCCACCTCGATGCGGCGAATTTCCTTCATCTGCGTCGGATCGATCACGGAAATGTAGTTTTCGCCGCGGACGCTCACCCACAATTCGTGCCCATCGACAGTGAAGAAGGCTTCGTGAGGCGAGCGGCCGACGTACACAGTGCCTTTCACTTTGTTCGTAGCTGTGTCAATGAGTGTCACCGCATTCGAAGCGATCGATACAACCGCCAGGGTCTTGGAGTCCGGTGAGTATCCGAGCCCGTGGACGAGAAGCTGTCCTTTATAGAGCGGGGACAATGCTCCAGGCACGGGGTTGCCCAAACGAATCACTCCTAGCAACTTGTTACTGGAAGGATCAATCACCGAGACGGTATTTGAAGTCTGGTCCGCGGCGTAGACGCGATCATGGGTGGAGACTGAAATATTGGGGCGACCCCACGGGGCCTGCTGCGCGAATGCGAACTCGGAGAGTTAACGTCACGACGAGATATAGAATCCGGCCACCGGCATTTCTATGAATTCTCATGGCTATTTCTCCGTTTGCGAGCTCGAGCCCTCAGGTTGAATCGGATCGTTGGTGTGCATGTTCTGCCGCCTAAGCCACAGCCGCATCAACTGAAGTTCGGATTCCTGGTCGGCAGTAATTTCCTGCGCAAGCCGACGCATCTGGGGGTCCTTGCCATAGAGAAGTTCCGTTCTCGCCATGTCAACGGCGGCCTGGTGATGTGGAAGCATCAAGTTCACGAAGTCCGCATCTTCGTTTCCGGATGGCTCTATGTCAGCCATGGCTGCGTGCATCGCCTCCATGTCCTTCATCAAGGCTGCCCAGCTTGTATCGTGCGTCGCCATGTGGCCCATCGAATGATCTTGCGGCCACACGGCGACCGCGACGACCGGAACCATTACCAAATAGAAGAACCGTCTTCCGAAAGCCATTTTGTTTTCCTTTCCCTGCAGGTGCTTCCCGGCTCCAAAACTCCACAACTTACTCTTTCCCCATTCTCGGATCCGTGGCAGGAGAGATCGCTGTTGCGGGCTTGTCTTCTTCCGCTTTGATCGCGGATTTGAACCCACGAATGCCGTCACCGATCCCTTTGCCCAACTCGGGCAGCTTTTTGGGGCCAAAGACAAGCAGGGCGATACCAAAAATGACCAACAGATGCGTGGGTTGAAACAGTCCTTCGAACATGTGTGCGCTCCTTAATCTGTCTTCTTCTACCGAGTGCCTTTGAAGCCGCTTATTGAGCTCATTTGAGTAGACCCGCTGCATGACTAAGGTCACGAGCCGTCACGAATGAGGAAGGTGGGAGTCGCAGCTTGGTGTTTGCCGAAACTCCCACAGCGTAAAAGGCGGAGTCGCTAGACTCCGCGTTGTGCGGCGTCCGCCGCTGTGGCCAGATTGGACATAAACGTGAAAAACGCATCCGACTGGCCAATAAAGAGGCCCATCCCAGTTAGGAACTTGAGCGCGCCCGTGGCCACTCCCGTCGTGTTTGTCGGACGGACCACCGAACATGCCGGCAGGCTCGTGCTGATGAAGGGGCAAGGCTCCGGCATGGTCAGGTTTGTCTGGAACATCTCCCTCACTGCAACTCCTTTGGCCCCGGTGTTGGGATCCACGCCACTGTTGAGGTCGGGAAACGTCAGCCCATTGGTTGGATCGGTAAGCGCCGGCGCATTGCCAGCCGTTTCTGACAAGGTCTGAAAATGCATGAGCTCGATCGGTCCCATGCTGATGAGGAGTCGAAGCACCTCAACGCTGGTTGCTCTTTGTGCCAGTGCCAGGCGCAAACTGCCGCCACCTTGTTCGACAGTAGGAATATGGAAGGCCGCGTTTGCAATTGCCTGAATGTGTTTGTGCGGACCCAGGTCGGCGTCTGTCCTTGGAATGGCGGGAAACGTTCCGGCGCTCAGATCCGGAACCGCCTGCTCGAACGTAGTGGGATTCACGTCGGGATTGTTCGCGCTGCTACGGTAACGCGTCCACCAGCTGGTGTTGATCGTCAACTGCATCAGGTTCGTAATTCGCAACTTTCCGCTCGACCCCGTCGCGGTGCTGCCCGGTAACGTACGAACGGTTCCATATCCACAGGGTCGGCTCCATTTGCAACAAGATATGCATTCAAGAAATTCTGATGGCTCATCTCGTCGTCGGTGATGTCATGAATGTATTGGGGCAAATTGCGATCGATCCTTCTCAGGGCACGGGTATAGATTGGATTGCCGCTTCCTCCCGAAACTTCGTCGTCCCGGTGTCCGCCCAGTTCGTTGTATTGAGTGTAAAAATCAGCCTCGAGGGCTTCACCCGCAGCCAGGAACTGCAGGATGGCAACATCACCTGAAGTGAGGCTACCGCTGGAACTCGTCTGCTGAGCAGACGCCTTTGTGACGCGTGCGAGCAAGCCGGTTCCCATAGTTACCGCCCGGCGGCTGCCAATCCGGTTTTCAGAAAGCCGCGCCGATTTGAAGGATTGCTGATTACACTCTCGTGATTCTTCATTTTGTTTCTCCTTCTTCTTGTGTCCACGCTTTTCGACGCGGCACAACAAATCGAGTTGTCTAAAGCGCTCTCATCACATCACGAGAGTAAGTGTGCGGCAATTGGACGATCGTACTGACGATACCTTCGTATTGTTCGAGGAATGCGTCGCCTCATCGGAGGCTTGCGGATGCTTCGCCCAATCCGGACCGGACCACCGCCGATCAAGACAAAGGTATCCTCAGCACCATCGTCTAATTGCTCCTCCCCGGCGGCTCTGGTCTGATGTCGTCGAAGCGAATGCACGCTCATCGCGTGACCGAGGATTCGAAAGGATGCGGCCCAGAGATCTCGTAGCGGAGGAAAAGAGAATGCAAACACGACAGCGATACATTGACGCCGACGAATGTGTCGGAACTCCCAGCGCTCAGGAAGCAACTAAAGCATTCGGGCGCATCTTATCTAGCGAGTTGCCGGTGCTTTACCGCAGGGCGTACCGGCTCTTGGGGAATACGGCCGATGCCGAAGATGCACTGCAAGATGCCCTGGTCGCCGCCTATACGCACCTGGACCAGTTCAAAGGAGAATCGCGAATGTCTACGTGGATGACAGCCATCGTGCACAACAGCGCGAAAATGCAGATGCGTACGCGGCGCCATTACGTTCATGTGCCGCTCGAGGACAGAACGGATGACGAACAGCCCTTGTGCGAGCGCTTGGTGGATCATCGGCCTAATCCAGAGCATGAGTGCAGCAATTCGGAACTGAGCCAGCGGTTGAGGCGTGTTCACCATCAGCTCTCCCCTACTTTGCGTCGGGCATTTCAGTTGCGCGACATTGATGGGTTGTCGATTCGAGAGGCTGCGAACATTTTGGGGGTGCCTACTGGAACGGTGAAGGCACAGTCGGCACGTGCCCGGAAGAGAATGCTCGAGTTACTGCGCCGCACGTTGCTGCGGCGAATTCCAAATCGCACTGAACCGTTGCCCGGATCCGTCTTATAGAAACGAAACTACCGATGCGAGTCAAGAGAGGCCAGAGTGGAAAGCTGAGAGAAGGGTATGACCACACAATAGCCCCCGGATCTTTTGATTGAAAAAAGGCGCGCGACTGAGCAGTCGCAAGAGGATATTTTCACTTCAAGCCCAAGGGAACTGCGAGCAGCCCGGTTTTCGTAAAATGCGCGGCTCGTCGGACTCACTGAACGCGCTAGTGAGGAGCTTTGAGGCCGAGTTTGACAGTGATCTTTACCAAATGTGCGACCGAGTTGGCCTTCATCTTCTGCATAACTTGGCCCCGGTGTGCCTTCACTGTACTCTCGGCGATACCGAGTTCGCCAGCGACCTGTTTGTTCAGCAGACCGGCAACGACCAACGCCATGACGTCCCGTTCGCGACGAGAAAGTGACGCATAACGTTCTCGGAGTTCCTGCATCTTCATCTTCTGCGCCAGAGCCATGCGGCTTCGTTCTAACGCTTGCCGGATCGCCGTCAACAATACTTCGGCATCGAAAGGCTTCGTCAGGAACTCTACCGCCCCCGCCTTCATGGCGCCGACCGACATGGGAATGTCCCCGTGCCCCGTAACGAAGATGATCGGCATTTCGGTGCGTTCGGCCATGCGCTTCTGCAACTCGAGGCCATTGAGCCCGGGAAGGGAAACGTCGAGCACGAGACAATTTGGAGTGATTGCCCGCGGGTGATCGAGGAACTCTTGTGCGGATGCGAAAGTTTCCGGCTGCCAACCTTCATCTTCTATCAAGGTTTGCAGCGACTCGCGCACCCATGCGTCGTCGTCAACAACGAACACGATGGGTCTGGCAGTCGCCATTGGTGAACACCCCACTTCTTGACCAAGCGTGCCGGCAGAACTCATTGTAACCTCCCTCATTCCCCAGAAAGGGCCTTGTTAACGGCATCAAGCAAGGCGCTGTCGCTGAAGGGCTTGTAGAGAAACTTTACGGCTCCCTGTCTGAAAGCTTGCTCCCGGACTTCATCGTCCTTCTGACCAGTGATGAAAATTGTTGGAATCGCATGCCCTCGACGCTTCAATTCAGCCTGTAGATCCAGTCCGGACATTTGCGGCATGGCGACATCGAGGATGAGGCAGCTTGTCTTATCCACATAACTGGACGAGAGAAACTCTTGCCCGGAAGAAAAAGCTATCGCCGCAAAGCCGAACTCTCTGAGTAAATCGGGTACCGACTCGCGCAGCATCTCGTCATCGTCGACTACGGACAAAAGCGGACGTTCCATAAGGTCCATTTCGCAGATTCCATCATCGAGAATGCACTACTCCGCCATCGAGTTCAATTCGACTTTGGTACTGTTTTTGGCCGGACTAGGTACGCGGGAAGTCATATCACTTCGGTTTGGTGCCCTATCCGGGCTGCCAACGCGAGTTTCGATCGTTGTCAAGCCTTACGTTCTAAAGGAAGCAAGCACGCGATGCAAACGGCGGGTGCATGATAGGCGGAGGCCACATACGCCCAGGGTAAGCCTTGAACTCTGCCCATCCCTAAGCGATCAAATCCTTGGCCCCCTCTGGACTGCAAGGAATAGAAAACGAGAACGTGGTTCCTGGGCCATCATTCTTCTCGGCCCAGAGGCGGCCATGATGTTTCTCGATGATCGAGCGGCTGACAGACAATCCGATACCCATACCGGTCCTTTTCGTGGTATAGAAAGCTTCGAACAGCCTCTCAAAATCTTGAGGATTGACGCCGCACCCGCTATCCTGCACGCTCAAGCACACACGATCGAGTCCGTCTCGCTGAGTTCTGACGATCAGTTGTCGCGGGCGACCCTCAACGACAGCCATTGCGTCCGAACCATTGCGGAGCAGGTTTAGGGTGACCTGCTGCAATTGGACCCGATCGCCGATAACGGGCGGGATGTCGGCAGCGAGTTCCGAGCGCAGGATGACCTCATTTCTTTGAAGGTCGTTCAACGACAGCGCAAGCACCTCGCGCGTGACCTCGTTGAGATCAAGCGGCTCCAGTCTGAACTCCTTCTTGCTAAACAAGGCACGCAATCGTGTGATCACATCTGTAGCGCGGTTCGCATCGCGAATGGTTCGTTGCACTGTTTCACTCGCACCATCGACATTCGGTGGTTCAGCATTTAACCTCCGCAGACAGATGCTGGCGTTGGTGACCAGACTCGCCAGAGGCTGGTTAATCTCGTGCGTGATCGAGGCGGTCAGAGCGTTCAGTGTCGTCACTCGGGACACATGGGCGAGCTCGGACCTGGCCCGATTGAGGGCTTCTTCGGCGACCTTGCTATCCGTTACGTCCTGGGCAGCTCCAATGAATTCCGGCCGGCCATCAGCGTTCCGAGTTGCGCGTGCCATCACATGTACGAATTTAATGCGGCCGTCAGGCAACAGAACCCTAAACGAGTGCTCATAGTCGCTAGCAGATTGCAGACCCCGTGCTTGCACCTCGCGGACCGAAGGGATATCGTCGGGATGAATACGAGTCAGAGTTACGTCTAACGATATTGGCGTGCCCGGTTCAACCTCAAAGATACGATAGAGTTCTTTTGACCAGGTAATTTCGCCCGTATCCGGGCGCCAGGAATAAGTTCCGGTCCGGCTCAGGCGTTGGCCTTCAACGAGGAACGCTTCGCTGCGGTGAACTTGTTCTTCAGCGCGTTTGCGATCGTCGATGTCAGTATTGGTCCCGTACCATTTGACGATCGCCCCCGATTCGTCACGCACAGCGTTGGCACGGAAGAGAAACCATCGAAACTCACCATCAAAACGGTGAAGACGGCCTTCAATCTCAACCGGTTCGCCCGTTTCGATTGCTGCCTTCCAATAACCTACCATTCGATCCAGATCATCGGGATGAATCGCAACCTTCCAGCCCCACCCTTCGGCCTCCTTAGGTGTGAGACCCGTGTAGTCGTGCCAGCGCTGGTTGAAGAATTCTGCAGCCCCATCCGGACGAGCAGCCCAGGCCAGCGCGGGGATAGTGTTGATGATCCGAGTACGTTCGTTCAACCGCGCTTCCAGGCTTACGTTGAACTGACGCTGCACCTGCCGGAGTCGCATCCAGTACAAGCTCCACAACAACGCGAAGAATGCGACCACACAGAAAGTGCGAAACCAGATTGTCTGGAACCATGCCGGGGCGATGCTGAACTGCAGCGTCGTCTCCTGCGTGTTCCATACGCCGTCCCTGTTGCTGCACATTAGCCTGAACCGGTAATTACCAGGGCTCAGGTTGGAAAAGGTGGCTTCACGATTGCCGGTGAGCTCACTCCATCCCCGGTCAAAACCTTCGAGCCAATAACGATAGCGGACTCGCTCAGGATTAGTGAGCGTCAACCCCAGATAATGAAACACGATTCTGTGCTCGCCAGATGGAACCGGGATCGGCTGTTCCAGACTGACCTCCTCGCCGTCCACCAGAACCGCTTCAACGCGCAACAACGCCGGAACTGAGTTGACAGCGCTTCGACTCGGATTCACAACTGCGAAGCCGTGATTTGTTGAAAACCACACGTTCCCTGAGGAATCTGTAGCGACCGAGCGGAAGCGCTTGACGCCCTCCGTCCCCTCCCACCCGTCATCGCGTCCGTACACTTGAAAATCCGAATTGTCAGGCGCCGGCCTGTCAGTCAAACTGCTTCGCTTGGCTCGTAGCACACGAGTGCTTGTTGCGACCCAAAGCCATCCGTTGCGGTCCTCTGCCATTCCGAGGACTGGCTCCTTGAGCCAGTCTTGTGGGCCTTGAGGCGTTTGTATACGTCCATTACGCAGAAAGGCCAAACCTCCGGCAGTTCCAATCCACAAAACACCGGCCGAGTCCTGTAACAGCGAGCTGACATCGGGCGAGGCCAGTCCATCGGGGACTGCGTAATTTCGCCACCCTTTCCTCGAGAACTCGCTAAGCCCAGTTGGCGTTCCAAACCACATCGTGCCGTCCGCCCCTTCGGCGATGGCGGACACCGTATTGGAGGCGAGACCGTCGCTCGTTGTGTAGTTCGTGAAATGGCCGTCCTTCAATTTGCTCACGCCACCGCGAAGCGTTCCAGCCCAAATCGTTCGATCGACAGTCTCATAAACAGCATAGACACTGTTTTGCACCAACCCGTCCGCCTGCTTGTAGGTCTTCGCTGTGAGCGAATTGCCGGAGTACCGCAGATGGGTAAGTCCGTTCTGTTGTCGTCCCACCCAGATGTCGTTCTCGTCGGTGCCAGCAATGGAATAAACGACATCGTTCGCGATCCCATCAGAAGTTACATTCCCACTCTTTCCGCCCTTCAGCCAACGCAGACCGCCCTCAATGGGAGCGATCCAGTTGCGGCCACCAGAGTCGACGTGTAGCGGCCCCACGCTTTGCGGTTTCGAATTGGGAACAGAGTAAGTCACAAAGGTGCTGTCTCGGAGTCGCTGGAGGCCGCGTGCGCTACCAAACCATATGCTTCCCTCCCGATCTTCGAAGAGCGCAGTCACTGGCTCAATCGTTTCGTGAGTACTCAGTACGGAAACACCATTCGCGTTGTATCGAAATAGTCCGCGGTTCGTGCCGACCCAGATATTCGAGTCCCGGTCCCGAAGAATGGAGAGTATGTCGAGATGCAGAAGAAAAGATGGTACACCTGCTGAAGTCAGTTCTTTCCTATTCCAGCGCAGCATGCCATTCGCTGTTCCGATCCACAGTTCCGAACCTCCTAGGGGAAGGAAACAGTTAATCATCGTATCCGCCCGGCCATTCGAAACACCCGAAATGCGACCGTTTTCGAGGTAGAAGAGCCCCTGTCGTTCTGTAGCAAGCCAGATCTTTCCATCTTCAGTCTGCGCCATGGAGACCACGAGCGAAGTGGGCGAGGCCAGACGATCAAGCCAGCTGAAGGGAGTCGTTCGCTGCTCAGGAGCTTCGTTGTTCACGATTCCTGCGGCGTCTGGGAGAAGATTTGCGGACGATAAGCTCCGAAACTGGTTTTCACTGTAGGTGAGAGTTCCGGCTGCGGATGATGAAAGCAAAACCGCACCGGACGTCGCTCGTGCCATCGCCGTTGTGCCACCCACAGTCCAGCCTCGGATAGGCTCGAAGATTCCATTGTGGTAGCGAAAGACCTGCGTGGTTTGTAGCAAGATCCAGAGGTTGTCGCTTGCATCAACCACGAGCGTTCGCACCGCACCAATCAGCATTGGATCAGGGCGGGCCCTCTCGAACTGGCGAAAATTCAAACCGTCGAAGCGAACCAGACCTCTATCTGTCCCAATCCAGAGGTAGCCATCGGATGTCTGAGCGACCGCCGTTATCGATCCGCCGGGCAAACCTCTCTCTGCTCCCCACGAGTCGTAAAGATATTGCGAAAGGGCCCGGCTAGGATCGAGTGCAGCCGCCGAAACGGCGAGGCAGAGTCCGGCTACTCCGACACAAGCCCACCTGCGCAGCAGCGGTCTTCTAAACGTCCTCATGGAAGGTATTCGAACTTCTCAACCACAACCTCGCTGGGTTTCTGCATAGGATATCTGTCGCGCGCAGCCACAAAAAATATCAGACGAGGCATTGCCTTGCCCGGTGCCGGTACCCCCGACGTGAATTTATGCTCCGAAACGAGTTGCGCTCCTGCACCTGCAGATCTTCCGCGAAGGGTCTTGAAAGTCGCATGTCCGGATTCCCAGTGCAGGACAAAAGTCAAAGCACCTGGAGGCGTCGAATAGGTGAACAGGTTCCCCGGAATATAGAGTGGTTGGATTTCGTATTGTGCATTGTTCTTATTCAGAGCGTCCCGGCCCGCAATCTCTGTATCCATTTCGCGGAAATGTTGGTCGCTGGTCGAATCGTCGAAGGTAAACATACTGAAAACTGCGGCAGGTTCTAACTGAGAAGTATCACGCACAGTGGCCGAATACGTTCCGTACCCGAGACTCCGATTTAAGAATATCTCGGCACATGACCACCTGCCCGATTTCTTCGCGATCCGCATGTGGAGTGCGCCGTCGGCATCGGTCCACGCATTCTCCGGATCGTAGAGGTTACTCAATCCTCCCTTGTCACTCTCAATCGTGCGAACACTCCAATCATAGCCACTGAATTTAAGCGACCCGACAGGGGCGAGTTGCGGCGTTCCCGTACCCGGCACAATTCTCACAAGGGCAACGGCACCGCCTTGGGTTGGAGCTACATCTAGCGTGTTTTGCGGATGATAATCCGGATCCACCAACAACGCAGCGTATTCAAATCCCAGATGAGTTTCGATGCTCCACGTTGAGTCAGCTTTGATCGGAATGAACGCACGCTCCGCCCAGGGCTGCACCCACCATTGCCCACTGTGCGCATAAATAACAATCTGTTGCCCAGGGCGGGCGTTCTTGACACGGCCAGCGATGGTTTCGACCCTCTCTCGGCCGCCCTGCGCCGCAGGAGGAATCTTTGTAAACTCAATGGTTGGACTGGAGTCCGATTTTGGCGAGTGACAGCCCTCAATTGCGATGCAGAAAGTAAGAATCAAGATCAACGCCAGCGTCTCCCGTTCCACCATAAGGCGCCGGCCGCACAGCCCGATTGTTCGAAGAGGGTATCCCATTTTATGACTCCTCTCCCAGAAGCCTTCTTCCGGGTTCGGGGAAGGATGCATCATTCAAAGTGCTAATGGTCCGAAAAAAGAGGAACTGACCGTCCGCCTCGATTCCCAAAAAATACAAAGATTGTATTCACGGAAGAGCCGTAAGGGTAGTGTGCCTGCTCGTCGCAGTGGATCCGATGAACCGTGCACCTTGCGGGAACCTCCTCGTTGCGGAATGACGGCAACAATGCTTTATTGTTCCGTCCGAACGTGAACTCGACTGGCATTACGAATTGCCTCTCATCTTGTTAATTCGCTCGGGCAAATGCCAATTAACACAGCGCCAGGGAGAAAAGTCTATTGGACGAAGGTATGAATCGATACCTTCGTATTAATTGGCGATTGTCGTGGGGGTACGGTCGTGGCGTCGGCGCAATTTGGCAACCATTCCCGGCATCGCGCGTCGCCTCACCACAATTCCGGCCATTCTGATACACGCGAGACGTAATGATCAACATTCAACGAGCCGGACTGGGGAGTGAGCCACACAAACTGTGAATCGAAATTTGATCCCACGAGGCCTAGCTATAACTGCAGGGAATAATCCACAGACGAAAAGTTATTGGACAAGAATGCCACGGAGGACTCAAATGAGTTAACACTGCAACGCTTGGAAACACGATCCGCGTTATGGCCGATCTGGCTACTGTTCCTTGCGGGAAGGCTAAGTATGGCGCAACTCGCTCGAAAATTGCCGGGGTCAGCACGCATCGATTCGTTCTCATCAGCAACGACCGATTTGGCCAACGAAAAACACTATTCCGTAATTGAAATCTCCGAGCTTTGGGCACTAAGCCAGAAAACAGTACGCAGGATCTTTGAAAGAGAACCTGGAGTGATTCTGTGGGGTTCAACGGAGACTCGCCACAAGCGCGGCTACCGGACGCTACGTGTACCCGAGACTGTCTTGCTGCGCGTGCATCGAAAGCTGCGACGGCAAGTTGAAAACAACAGATCTTTATGCGGTCTTTACCCGCTGTGGTTGCTTCCGGCGCGACTTCTTGCCGCTGCTTTGAATGATAGTCCACGCCTTGCGAACATTGGCAGCCAGCAGTTCTTGTCGAGCTTTAACCCAAGGCGCGTAATGCTTCTCAGTGATCTTTACACTCTTGTGACCAAGCAGAATTGAAACTTGTTCGAGAGGCACGCCCGCGAGCAGCATCTCAACGGCAAATGTGTCGCGGAACATATGTGGATGGCAGCGTTTTGGCGTTCCATCTTCTCGCCGCAGGTCGGAGATCTTGAAGAGCCGGCGAAAGCTTCGCTGCCAGTTGCCAACCACTGACTTGGGCGAACCATTACCAGACCAGAAAAAATACCTCGGATTAGGACTCGGCCCTGGCGGAATCGTCCGCATCAACTCCGCAACGTCGGGAGGAAGTGGCACATAAACAGGATTTCCGGTCTTCGCACGGTACAAGAAGAGTTCGTCTTTGTCGTTCAACCGCCGCCTCTCAAGCGTCACAGCGTCGCGAATAGCGAGTCCACTCCAACGCATCAACAGCGTCAGAATGCGGAGCCGCGTCGCCTGATTTCTGCACTCGACCCAGCCCTTTGGTTGATAGATATAGGTTGCGTCTATGATCTGTTCGAATTCGTGCTTTGGGAAATAATCCGTTGGAGGTCCGTCGGCTCTGATGCGCCCCAATGAAACGGCAGGGTTCGCTTTGATCCAACCCAGTCGCAGGCAGTAGTAAAAGAAGCCAATCAATCGCTCCTGCTTTTTCTTCTTCGCGAGTGGCCCGTCCCCCCCCGTGTCGCGAAATGCTTCGAGGTCGGCCGTCGTGATCTCTTCAAGATGTTTCAACCGCGACACAGTAGCCCATGACAAAAACTGCTTCTCGAAGATTGTTTTCAATTTGTCGATGGTGGATTCTGTCAAGTTCTCATTGCGCTTGCTTTTCAGAAAGCGCGTCACCGCGTCCTTCACGCTAACCTTTTCGGACGTAACAGCCACCAATTCGCGGTCGCCATTTTGCTTGGCCTCGTTTTCGGATTCCAACTCTCGCTTGAACTCTTCTGCCTTTTCCCAGCTCCGAGTTTTCGCGCTTCGGCGAATGAATGGACCGTCCGATCCCAGGAGCCCGTTGATCCACTTCGGGCATCGGCACCGCTTGTAATTGATGTCGTCAGACGTGCAGGGAGGATAGTGGCGGGAGTAAACGGACAGCATGGAGCCGGCCTCGTTGCCGAATCCATTGCACGTTTATTGTACGATTTTTTCTATCATTTTGTAACTACTGTATTATCAATAGTTTATAGTGGTGGAGGCGGCGGGAGTCGAACCCGCGTCCGAAAAGGTTACTGGTCAAGAGAACTACATGCTTAGTCCGGTTCATGCCCTGGGCATTACCCCAGGACGTTCGCGGTCCGTGCTCAGAACGGACAAGAAACACATCCCGCTAGCCTGTGGTCTTAGCCTTCCGCCCCAGACGTAGACGGAAAGAGCAGCCCGCTGTGTGACGTCCTTCGGAGGCCCACGGGCGAAGCCTCCTGGGACGGCTGCCTAAACTAGTTAGGCTGCGTATGCCATCTGTTGATT
>Ga0209698_10004563_pt1 | contig 15143 bp, 14 predicted proteins | sample LitLauG_LLR_2012_FD_187203 | JGI IMG/M metagenome (GOLD analysis project Ga0209698, IMG submission 187203) | Freshwater sediment microbial communities from Pennsylvania, USA - Little Laurel Run_MetaG_LLR_2012 (SPAdes) (version 2) | ecosystem: Environmental > Aquatic > Freshwater > Creek >...
GTGGCCCACAATATAGAAGCCACCGACAACGGCGAGCAGCAGCGCGAGCAGCAGCGTCTTGCCCAGCCCGACCAGCGATTGGACGGACAGCAGACGCTGGAAGCCGGTAACCGGATCGAGCCGCGACAGGTTGGGCAGCAGCGAGGTCGGCGCGAACAGCCAACCGCCAATCAGCAGGGGCGAGGCAATGGCGGCCAGCAGCATGACAGCCAGCACGGGTGCGGTGGCCGTCAGCGCTTCGCCCACCAGCTGACCCAGGCGTTCGGACATGCGGGTGGGGTCGGTTGCGGTTACGGCGTCGAACTGCAGCCCACGCACCAGCAGGCCGCGGCTTGCCGTGGCGATGGATTGACCGGCGATCGCCAGCACAGCCACCGACGAGCCGACAATGCAAAAATGCGCGAGATCACGCGAGCGCGGAACCTGGCCTTCCTTGCGTGCGTCCTCATACCGCTTGGCGGTAGGGTCTAAGGTGCGGTCTTGCCCGCTTTCCGATTCGGCCATCGAAGCTCAACCCATGCGACGCAGTGCGCGCACGTATTTGTGGGATCGCTTCGATTATTCGGCCATGGGATTTGAGGAAAGGTCCGAATATCGGCACGAGTACCGGGTACTTTAGGGTTGCGCAGTAAAAAAATTGCCGGTCAAAGTGGTGACCTGAATCAACTAATTTTCACCCCCCAGCCTTCAGTTGCGTCTCGTGGCGCCGAAACCATTGGACGGAGAGCCCGTATTTCGCGGGCGCAATCAGCAACGGAAGCCGCAATGACCAGAATCACGCTGTTTCGCCAATTTGCAGAAGACGCCACCAGCCCCCTGGAGGCACTGGCCAAGACCGTGGATGTGGAATCGGTACCCGCGGCAAGTCTGGATGAGGGGCACGGCACGGTGGGAACTCCCACGGGCATGCTTTCGGATCCCGACGGGCGCGACCTTTTCGTCTGGTTCGAGGACACGTCCGAGCGCCAGCACGACGGGGAACGGGGCATAGCGGGCCTGCCCGAATCCTTGCTGCCGGTCGCGTTTGGCATGAAGGTCATGGAACGCCGCTATGCCGCAGGGCACCTGCACCTGCTGACGGCCATCCGGATCCGCTGCCGCGAGCGCACCAACGAGCGTATTGCCGCCATCTACACCGCGGCGCTGGCCGTCGGCACCGTCGCCTGGATGGGCACCGGCGCACAGTACGAGCTGGCGTGGAACGCGCTTTATGCAGCGGAGAGCGAGGGGCTAGACCCCGCCTGATGGACCGTGAACGTCGGGATCGCGCGGGTGGGAGACCGCCCGCGCAACCCCGGAGCCGCCCGCGAGCGCCATTTCGCGGCTAATGGGCCGGGGCGTGGCGTTCAGCCGGCCCTTACGGCGCCCAGGGCCTTGCGCTGCTCGGCTTCGACGCGATTGACGTAGCGCTGGACCATGGTCCGCGCCTGGGTGGTGAGGTCGACGAACTCGCAACCGCAGCGCCGGGCACCCGACTTATCATCGCTGTCATAGATATTGACCACGCGGAACGCCACATTGACAGGCCCCACGCCGGGCAGGTCGAGAAAGCAGTTGCTGATGGTTTCGCCCACCGGCAGTTCGAAGTTCTGCGGGTAATTCATGACCGCCAGGCCGCCGACGCTGATATTGAGCAGGGGCAAGGACTCGTACTTGGCATTGCCGTTGGAGATCGGCACCAGGCACTTGGCCTGACCGGTGATCGGCGTCCGCACACGGAAATACTCGCGCCGCTGCAGCCGCAACATCTGGCTGGGCAGGCGGACGCGAAATGCCGCACGGCCCTCGAAGGTCGCGGCCTTGGCAAGGTTGGCCCGGAACTGGACCTTGACGTTGTCGAAGAAAATCACGAAAACCAGGTCACGGGAACCCAGCAGCCGCGCCTGCGCATCCGGGCTCACCGGCATGTCGAGCAATGCCTCGTCGAACTCCGGATCCACGGACAGGATCATCGTCACCGCAAATTCGCCGTTGTCACCGGTGTAGACCGTGACCAGGGTCTTCTCCCGGCCCATGCGACCCAGGATGGCCGCGATTTCACCGCGCGAGTAGAGCATGTAGTGCTCGAGTTCGGGCGCATCCGGTTCAGGGAATGGGTGCAGCTGCATGTTTTTAGCGGGCGATCAAAGTAGGTTGCCTCGGACGGTACGGAAGAACACGGGTTCGGAGGAGCCGGCATCCAGCCGTACCGCGAGTTGACCACAGCCAGCCGCCCGCGCACGCAGCGATTTCGCCCCCTTTCGCCGGGCAATTCCAAAAAATCCGTGGCACCCGGAAGCGCCGGCGCGACCTGCGGCCGGCAAAACTGCCGCACGAACCCGAGTCAATTCCCGAAACCGGCCGGGACCCACAGGAACTACATTGACGCTCACTCCATAAGCCACGTAGCAGCGCTTCGCCATGGCCCTCGCGCACGCAATTCGAACGGAAAAACGCAAACCCGCCGTCCTGCCCGCTCCGCGTCGCCACCCGCAGGCCGAGGCCGACTACCTGCGCGGACTGGCCTTGACGCGGCAGGATCGTTGGGCCCAAGCCGCCGATGCTTTCGGCCGGGCGACGCTGCGCAACCCCGACGATGCAGTGTTCTGGCTCAACCTGGCCCATGCCAAAGTCAAGCTCGGCGAGCTCGACGATGCTGCGGACGCGGCGCGCCGCGCAGCGCAGATCGACCCCAGCTCGGAAATTGCCATCTCGATCGCCTCGCAATGCCTGGCTGCCGGCAACCGGCACGAGGAAACGGTCGCCATGCTCCAGAGCCTGGACCTCAGTGCCGTACGCAACCCGCACCCCCACTTTGCACTGGGCGAGGCGCTGAGCGCCCTGAACCGGTACCCGGAAGCCATCAAGGCCTACCTTGCCGCGATTGGCTGCAAGCCCGACTTCATTCCAGCGCACGTGCATCTGGCCAATGTCTTCGAACGCATGGCCTTGCACCTCGAGGCGCGCGAATGCCTGCATACGGCAATGGCCCTGGGCGACAAGCGCGCAGCCGTGATGTCCGCCATGGCCTACCACGCACAGCACGCCGGCCGCTGGGATCTCTTCCGCCAGGATTTTGCCAACCTGCAGGAGCAGCTCGCTGCCGGCAACGGCCATCCCGTGCCGTTCCACCTGCTGACCATGCCATCGACGAGAAGCCAGCAGCGCGCGGCGGGATATTCGTACTGGATGGAGCGTTGCAAGGATCTGGTGCCAATGGCGCCTCCCAAGGCGCGCGACCCATCCGCGCGGATACGCATCGGCTACGTCACCAACGACATCTTCCGCCATGCCACGGCTTACCTGATCGGTGACATGCTGGAGAGCCACGACCGGTCGCAGTTCGAGGTCTTCCTCTATTCCTTCGGGCATGACGACGGTTCCGAGATCCGCAAGCGCATCATCGCGGCTGCGGGAGCGGGCTTCGTCGAGGCCGGCAAACTCTCCGACCGGGAGCTGGCCGACCGGATCCGCGCCGACGATATCGACATCCTGATCGACCTCAAGGGCTACACCCTGGGTACGCGCATGGGCGTCTTTGCCCTGCATCCGGCGCGGATCCAGGTCAATTACCTGGGATATCCCGGGAGCATGGGCGCGCCCTGTTACGAGTACATCATCGGCGACCGCATCATCACGCCGCTGGAGCATGCCGATGACTACAGCGAGAAGATCGCGCAGCTGCCCCACTGCTACCAGCCCAACGACCGCCGCCGGCCCATAGGGCGGCGGCCCACCCGCGCCGAATGTGGTCTGCCGCCATCGGGCTTCATCTTCTGCTCCTTCAACAACTGCTACAAGATAACGGAGCCGGTCTTCGACCGCTGGTGCCGCCTGCTGCATGCGGTGGAGGGCAGCGTGCTCTGGCTCTACCAGGCCAATGACCAGGCCCGGCCCAATCTGCTGCGCGAGGCGGAGCAGCGCGGCATCAGCCCGGAGCGCATCGTCTTTGCTCCCCATGCCGATCTCGCGGATCACCTGGGCCGCCTGCAGCTCGCGGATCTCGTGCTCGACACGCTACCCGTCAATGCGCACACCACGGCCAGCGATGCGCTGTGGGCGGGCGTGCCCATGATCACCACCGCCGGCGACAGCCTGGTGTCCCGTGTCGCCAGCAGCGTGCTGCATGCGGCCGACCTGGGCGAACTCGTGGTGCCCGATGGCGACGCCTATGAGCAGCTTGCCCTGGAACTGGCGCGCGACGGCGCGCGCCTGCAGGCCATCCGTGCGCGCCTCGCCGCCAACCGCGACCGTTGCCCGCTGTTCGACAGCGCCGCCCACACCCGCGACCTGGAGCGCTTGTACACGGTCATGGTCGACCGGTGGTCGCGGGGCGCGACACCGCAGCACCTGCCCGCCGGGGTACCGGCATGAGCGTCGCGGCCACTGCCAGCAAAGGCAAGCACAAGTCCGCTGCCCGCAACGCCGTGACCAGGCTTGCTCCGGAAGCACATTTCCAGCTGGGGCTCAAGCATGCCTCGCAGAACCAATGGCCGGCTGCCCAGGCGGCCTTCTCGGCGGTTACGGCGGCTCGGCCCGCGGATCCCGTCGGCTGGTTGAACCTAGCCCACGCACGCCTCAAGCTGGAAGACTTCGACGGCGCCGCCTCGGCCGCATGCCGCGCGGTCGCGCTGGACCGCCGCAGCGAGGTGGGCATGGGGATCGCGGCACGCTGCCTTGAACATGCGGCCCGCTACGGCGATCTGGTCGAGCTGCTGCAAGCGGCCGACATGAGCGGCCTTGCAAAGCCCGAGCTCCATCTGCGGCTGGGCGTGGCGTTGACCCGTCTGGGGCGCTTCCAGGAAGCCGTGAACGCGTTTCTCGAGGCCTTGCGGCGCGATATCCGCTCGACCGAGGCCTACGCACTGCTGGGCAATGTCTTTCAGCTGCTCAAGATGCCCGAGGAAGCGCGGGAGAGCTTCCGCAATGCGCTGGTGCTGGGCCACGCGCCAGTCGAGATGACGTCAGCGGTGCTGTTCACATCGCTGGAGGCATCGAGCTGGGCCGCGCTGGACGAAGACCTGCGGGCGCTCGAGGAGCGAGTTGCCACGGGCCGGGGGCAACCCACGCCGTTCTATGCACTCAATTTCGCCCATACGCGGCGGCAGCTTCTGGATGCGGCGCGGGCACGGGCCGCATCGCTGTTTCACGGCATCCGTCCCCTGCCACCCCGGGCGGCAAGGACTACCGCCGGTCCGATACGCGTGGGATTCGTATCCAGCGATTTCCACGAGCACGCCACCGCATACCTCATCGCCGAGCTCTTCGAGGGCTACGACCATGGGCAACTGCAGTTTCACGGTTATTCGTATGGCACGGACGACGGGTCGCCCATGCGCAAGCGCATCGAGCGGGCCTTCGGGCAGGCGTTTCTCGATGCCCGGCAGATGACCACCGCCGACCTGGCGCGCCATATCCGCGCCGACGGGATCGATGTGCTGATCGACCTCAAGGGCTATACGCTGTTTTCCCGCAATGAAGTCTTTGCCTATCGCGCCGCCCCGATACAGGTCAACTTCCTCGGCTTCCCCGGATCCCTGGGGTCGACGCACTATGACTACATCGTCGGCGATCCGGTGGTAACGCCGCTGGAGCACGCCGACGGCTACGATGAAAAGATCGCCCAGCTGCCGTACTGCTACCAGCCCAACGACCGCCAGCGCCCGGTGGCAACGAACATCGATCGTGCCTGCTGCGGCCTGCCGGAGCAGGCCTTCGTGCTGTGCTGCTTCAACGCCAACTACAAGATCACTCCGCAGGTTTTCGATATCTGGTGCGCCCTGCTCCACCAGATCGACGATGCCGTCTTGTGGCTTTTCGTCACCAATCCGCAGTCGCGCCGCAATCTTGCCGCCGAGGCCGAGCGGCGCGGGATACGCGCGGACCGGCTCGTCTGGGCCGGCCTGATGCCACTGGCCGAGCACCTGGGGCGCATGCGCAACGCGGACCTGTTTCTCGATACCTTGCCGGTCACCGCGCACACCACCGCCAGCGATGCGCTATGGGCCGGCTTGCCCGTCCTGACGGTTGCCGGCGACAGTTTTGTCTCGCGTGTCGCCGCCAGCCTGCTCCATGCCACCGGACTGCCCGAGCTCGTGTGCACGGATCTGGATGACTATGCGCGGCGCGCGCTCGCACTGGCTCGCGACCGCGCGCACCTGGCAGCGCTGCGCCAGCGGCTCGCGGACAATCGCGATACCTGCGCCCTGTTCGACAGCGCGCGCTACTGCAGGGACTTTGGCGCCCTGATCACGCGGATGGTCCAGACGCAGGAGCGTTATGGATCGCCCCGGCATCTTCCCGCGGGCATTGCGGACTAGACGAGGTGGAACGTCCGCTCGACCCAGGCTGCTTTTTCCTGTTCATAGTCCGGCAGCACATGGCCGAAGGGATTTGACAGGTAGGGCAGGAGTCCGTGGATATAGGACGCCGGCGGCTGGCATGCGTGCAGGCCCTTGCGCAGGTCCTCGAGCGCAGCGTCGGCGAGGAAGTTGCGGCGGATGAACATCTTGAATACGCCCACGTCCAGGTATTTGACGTCGAAGCGGCGCTCGACGTACTCCATGGCGGCGGTCGAGTAGAACATCACGTGCTGGCCATTGAACGTGCTGAGATATTCCCAGTCCTCCGATTGGCCCGCATAAAGATCGGTGGTGAATATCACGAGCGGCGCGGCTCGCAACAGTTCCTCCAGGTCCTTGGCCGGATCGGTGAAATGCTCAAGCACCTCGACCGCGATCGCGATGTCCACATCCTTGCACGCGTCCAGGGTGCGTACGTGGAAGGCTCCGACCAGCTGGGGAGACTTGTAGGAATCGTAGCAATAGGTGTTGAACCCCATGTCCCGCAGCAGCCGGGTCAGCAATCCGGTGCCGCCGCCATAGTCGAGGATCTTGCGGTCCGAGAAATTGGCTGCCCGCAGGAAGGTGGCGATGAACCCCGCCAGCCGCAGATTGCGCGCGACGAGGCCTGTATCGAAGGCAAAGCCCTGGTACTTGTCCGCCAGTTCATAGACCTCGGCGAGCCAGGGGCTCTCGGCAACCTGCAGCGAATGGCAACTGGCGCAGCGGTGATAGTCCGCCCGCCACTTGTTCATGATGGGCTTGGAGAAAAGATATTCAGCCGCGCCCTGGCAGAGGCGGCATTGGTTCTGGGCCATCGTCGGCTCCCGCACTGGAATGTCCTGCGCACAGTACCGCGTGCGCGCCGCGACGCTGGGATCATATCGACCCTTAACCCCCCCCAATTCCACGCGGCCGCGGCTGGCGGCGCCGGGAATTTGCACAGCACCGGCGACCTTATTGAGGCTTCATCGCCGCGCAGGACGAGGACAATCGGCCGGGACAAAACCCCGCGGAGCACGCCGATGAGAAAGCCGATCACAACCGTTTTTTGCGCCGTCTGGAGCGGCGACAAGGACAGGCACGCGCTGCTGGCGCAACACCACGAGAACCTGCTGCGCCAGACATCGCCGGTCGAGATCATCTACGTCTTCGACAACGACGACGTGCCGCCGCGCGACCTGCCGGCCTTGAAACTCGCCAGCAGCCAGCCGCTTACCATCTACGAAGCCTGGAACCTGGCGCTTGCCGCCTGCCGCACGCCCTACGTGATGAACCTGAACCTCGATGACCGGCTCTGCACCGATGCAGTGGAGACGCTGGAGGCCGCCATACAGCGCGAAGGCGCTGCCCTCGTGGGCGGCGAATGGCAGATCTGTTATTCGCAGGAGGATACGAACCGCGTCGGCGCCTGTTTCCCGGCGTCCGACCTGCCCTTCGATACCGCATGGCCACCCGCCAGGGGCACCAGGACCCGCCTGGGCAGCGGCACGGGCAATCGCGGCACCTACGGACCGGCCACCCTGTGGCGGCTCGACTGCCATGTCGGCATGCCGCGCTATCCCTACCGCACGACCACCGACATCCGTATCACCGGGATTTCCGACGCCGTCTGGTGGGACATCCTCACGCAGCACTTCAAGCGCAAGGTGAGCCGCGTTCCCATGGTCATCGGCAATTACCACTCCCATCCGGAGTCGCAGGCGGAGTTCCGCAACGTGAACGAGCACGCCCTGCTCAGGGAGCACACGGTCTCCCTGGTCTGATCCTTGCGCAACGCTGCAGGGTCGCCGGGCGGCTAGGCCGCGGTGCGCAGCGTGGCGAGCAGGTTCAGGCCGCTGGCCATTTCCAGCAGTTGCCGGGACGGCGTGTCGTAGGGAATGGCGCCGGCCTTGCGCTCAGCCTCGCCGCCGCCAGCGGCATCGGCCAGCACGCTGGCCATGCGCGCAGTGAGCTCGCCGGTTGCATCGACCGGAAAATAAAGGGTCCTGCCAAAGGGCAATTCGCGGTTGGTTCCCAGATCCGAGGCGATCATGCGGGTTCCCATCAAGCCGGCTTCCATCATCCCGCTGGCGCCCGCCTGGCCTTCGAACAGGCTGGCCTGAACCAGCGCGAGGGACGAGCGGATCAGGGCGAGCTGGTCGGCCCGGGGTATCTGCCCCAGTACATGCACGCGCTGCGCGATCCCCAGCGAGGCAATGAGTGCGTCGACCTTTCCGCTATAGGCGGGATCGCGGTAGTCGCTGGTGTCTCCAGTGAAGACCAGATCGGCCGGCATATTCGGGTCGCGGGCCAGCAGATCGGCAAACGCCTGCAGTATCACCGGGTGCTGCTTGTGCAGCCAGCGCTGGCTGCAACTCAGGAAAAATGGCCGCTCGATTCCATACGTGCTGCGCACAACCTCCGGCGCGGATATCGCCGTGATGTCCGGCAGGGCTGTCGGCATGCGCAGCACCTGCTTGGACCGTGCTGCCGCGGGGTAGAAGCGCTCGACATCCACGGCCGCGGTTGCCGAGGTGACGAAGACTCCGGTGGCGTTTTCTACGAGGGAACGGAACAGAACGTCGCGCTGGATGCGTTCCTGCTGGCTGAACAGGTGGGGAAGGTATTGGTGCTGGAAGTCGCAGATATAGCCGAACCAGGGAATGGGGAAATCCGTCCCAAGGTTGATGGACGCCGGCCCCATCACCTGGATGGCAAGTTCTTCCGCGGCGCGGCGCAGGTCCTTGTAGAAGACGATTTGCCTGATGCGCGTGGTGTCGAGCAGGCACTGCAAGGGCCCGGCCACCTTCAGGTTCGCAACATCCACGGGCAAGAGATTGCCAGGTGTCTGTTCGGCTGTCGCGCCCAAAGCGCGGATATTCATCAGCACCGTTACCTGCACGCTCTGGTTCGCGGCCACGGAATTGACACAGTTGAGCAGGTTGGCGAGCAGATGTGCGCCGCCCATCCAGCCGACGTAGTGGTCCGCCAGGAACGCAATTGACAGTGGTTTCATCGGGTTTCCCTGTTGACAGCTTCTTCCAGGCTGCGGCTCGTTGCCGACAGTTAGCCGGCAGCGGCGCGCAGCCACGGGCCCGCCAGGCTCCAGGAGATGCCCGCGATGCTAGCCCTTCGCGCGGGTGCTGAGCCCCCGGAAATGGGCGGCCTTGTCCGGATTGCCGGAAAGATCGTGCAGTACCGCCAGATTATGAGCAGCGAGGAAACTGCCCCGGCCTTCGACCGCCCCTTCCAGGAGGGGTGCTTCACCCAGTTCCAGGCACCGCATCCAGCTGGCTTCCATCAGTGGCAACAACGCGCCGCTGCGCGCGGGGTTGGCCAGTGCCACATCGAGCAGCAGATCACCCAGCGCGAAGTGGAAGTCCGGAGAATGCTGCCACCACGGCGACTGCTCCTGCGCGAATTGCAGCGCGGCATCGAAGTCACGCGTGCGCTTCATGCAATAGAGTTCGCGCACCACAAGATCATGCAACCAGCCGCAGCGCCCCCGCAGCGCTGCTCCTTCGGACGCCGTGGCCGGAGGCCAGCCGGCGGCCTGGCGCGCCAGCCGGAACTGTGTGCAGGCCTCGGCATGGCGATCATGGACCTGCAGGTCCTTGCCCAGCTGGTACCGCAGGTAGGCGTTGGCGGGATCCGACTGCAACTGGCGCAGCAGCAGCGCTTCATTACGGTCACCCTTGCGGGCCTGCTGCTCGCGCCGGTAGCCATCGTGGCCAATGTGCAAGGGCAGCCGGCGCGCCGGCAAGCAGTGGACGGGCTGCTCGTGGATGCGGCCCTCGAAGAGTACCCCGCGCGGCAGGAAGCGCGTGATCCAGCTGGGGGCTATGCGGACCGCAGCGCCGTCGTCGAATGCGCTGCGGACGTCGATCTCGCCAACGAACAACGCCGATTCCGCTGCAGCGCCGCTTGCCGGCGCCACCGCCTCGCGCAGGCAGCCGCCCCCGCTTTCGATCCATTCGTCCGCGTCAAGTACCAGGCGCCAGTCGGCGTCCGTAAGCGCCAGCGCATGGTTGCGGGCAGCCGAAAAATCGTCCACCCAGGCGAAATCCGCGACCCGCGCACCGCAGGCAAGCGCAATGGCGCGCGTGTCGTCCGTGGAGCCGGTGTCGACCACCAGCATCTCGTCGACGAAGGGCGCGGCACTTTGCAGGCAGCGCGCCAGGCAGCGCGCCTCGTTGCGGGCAATGACCGTGAGGCAGATCATGGGCGGGCTGCGCGCTCAGGGCTGCCGGTCGACGGGTGCCGCGCCCGCATCCTGCATCCGCTCCGCGCCGCGCAGCGGGGGCGATGGATCCAGACCGTGCTCCAGCCGGTAGGCCCAGGCCAGCACCTCCGCGACGGCCACATAAAGCGCCGGGGGAATGCGCTGGTCCAGATCGAAGTTCATGAGTGCCGCCACCAGTTCGCGCGATTCGTGTACCGGGATGTCGAATTCCCGCGCCCGGGCGATGATGGCCTCGGCGATCGCGCCCTGGCCGGACGCCACCACCCGGGGCGCACGTCCACCGGCCGCATCGCTCTCATCATAGGAGAGCGCGACGGCCCGCGGCAAATGGTCGGGGCGGGAATAGGTCACGGCGACCCCGGCAGCTTGCGAGTAGCGGCAACCGCGGGGCCCAGATCGACGGCCGCCAGATGGAGACCGCGGGACTGGAAGGCACTGACGAGGCTCTGCAGGGCGGGGGCCAGAAGCGCCGCCTGTTCACCGGCTATCTGCAGGCCTACCGTGTCGTGCAGCAGGCGGATGCGGGCCTGCACCGTTCCGAGCCGGGGCAGATGCAGGCTCAGGCTCGCCTGAAAAAGACCCGCTGCCGTGGCCTCGCCTTCGGGACGGCGCTCGGGATCCTCGCTGATCTGCAGTTCCATGGTCTGGCCCGGCCATGCCAGGGCGTGCAGGCGCACGAGCTGGTTTTGCTGGGCATCGAGCTGGCGACGGGCGCGGTCTTCCGAGGCCACCGCCGCGGCCGCCGCCGTGGCGCCGCCATCGACACGCGGCAGCGCGCGAACCTCGTCCAACACCTGGGCCAGCGAACGTTCGCCCCGGAGCCACTGCGCCACATGTGCTTCCAGGAACAGGCCGCTGCCATCGACCGCCCGCGCGAGGGACTGGCTCGCTTGCGCGGCGTCGGCTCCCCGCATCAAGGGGGCGGCCGCGACGATAGTCGCCTCGGGCTCGGCCAACTCGACCTGGGCGCCGGAAGCGCTGCCGGCATGTGCGCGCGCCTCCTGCACCTGGGCATCAACCGCGGCAACGCGTGCCGCGAGAAAGGGATCCACGGCGCCGGAGGCAGCCGGCAGTAGCGGTGCGGGGGTCCCGGCCGCCGCGGCGTCGCCGAGCAGCGACAGCACGGCCTCGCGCGCGGCACCCGTCAGGGGGACACGGCGGCCATCGAGGAGCAGTTGGACGATGCCGTGGTCGGGGCTGACGGCCAGCTGCGCATCGCCACCCGCGGCGGCAGTGGCCCGCAGGCCGTCGAGAGTGGCGGTGGCTACGCCAGCGCGTTCAAGCGCGGCCAGCAATCGCCCCGCCGGAACCAGCAGGCGTCCCGGTGATGTCGCCGCTGGCCACTCCGGATGGGGCAGGCGATCGGCGGACAGGCTGGGGATTTCGATCGCCACGAATCACGCCTCCGTTCAGGGGCCGTATTTCCCCGCCACGTGTGAGCCTGCCAGGAAACGCTCGAGGTCGCGCAGCCACGGCTCGGCCCGCATCCGCATCTGCGCGTCGTCCTTGAGTATGGTTCGCAGCAGGACCATGCGGCGAGCCTTCTCGTTGTCACTCAGTGTATCCGTTGCCGCGGCGACCTTGAGCGCTGCGATCATCTGCCGGCACCGGCCCTCGATCTGCTCAACCTCGTCCCAGTCGCCACGGCGCGCAGCTTCCAGCATGCTGCGGCTGGCGCCGGCGATGTCCTCGTAACGGTTGATGAGCCCGCACGAGGGCGTGTTGCGCCGCTCCGTTGCCGGATCAAACGATTTTCCAGGCATTGCTGCATTGCTCCGAGTGTTGCGATATCGACGACGAGCTAGACCTGGTAGGCGTTGAGCGCCCGTTGTGCCGCGGGAACCAGCGTCTGCGCCGCCGGGTTCACGGACCTGCCGGCGGATGCGGCCGGCGCGGCATTTGCCGGACCGATCTGCACCCAGGCACTGCGCAAGTCTTGGAGTATCTTTTCCGCTTCGTCCAGCGCCTTGACGTCATTGCGCATATTGGCCTGGAGCAGGCGCATCGTGACGTAGCGGTAGAGACTGATCAGGCGATTGGCAAATTCCGGATCATGGCGCGCGTCCACGCTGGCAAGCAGACCCATGTCGACGATTTCTATCCCCGTCGTGAGCGCCTGGCACTTCTCCGCGACCCTCTTTGCCGCCATGAAGCTGCGGCCCTTGCGAATGCAGAGGAGCGCGCCATCGAAGAGCATCAAAATCAGCCGATGGGGTTCACCCGAGATGACATCCGTTTCCAACCCAAGCTTGCTGTACGCCTTAGCACCGAAACCGCTCAAAATTGCCTCCCGACTGTTGCAACGTGTTCCAGGAGAGTATCGGCACTGGGCGCGTGAGGTTGAGCAGGGTCAAGGGGGTAAAGACGGTGCTTAGCGTCCTCAACCCGGGAGGGATGCCAGTTCATTGGTCAGGGCGGCCTGCTGCGCCTGTCCCTGCGAGATTTCGGCGTTGAGCGCGCTGTACTCCTGCGTCAGCGCCGCCTGGGTCTGGTTGAGCGAGGCCTGCATGCTGGCCTGCTGGTTGTTCATGTAGACCACCTGCGCCTGGAGGTTGGCCTGGGCCGAGCCGAGGGGGCCCTGCGAGCTTTCGAGCTGCTGGGCCATATTGGCCATCTGCACGGCAAAGCCCTGCGATGATCCGGTTCCGGTTGCCGTGGTGAACATGGCGGCAACACCCGAGGGGTTGGCGCTCAGCGCCGACTGGAACTTGGTCGAATCGAGGGCCAGCGTTCCATCGGTGTTGATGGAAACGCCAATCTGCGCGAGGTATGTGGGTCCGGTACCCGTGGTCTGCCATTGGCTGTCGATCAGCGACTGCAGGGAACCCACCATGTTGCGCGTGGCCGAATCGCCGGTGAGAACCGACGCGCTGTTGGATGTGGGGTCGAAACTCGTAAGCTTGTTGGTGAGGGAAATAAACGCGTTGTAGGCCGAGATGAAACCGTTCACCGAGTCCGTAACCGCCTTCGGGTCGGTTCCGACCTGGACCTGGGCGACGGAGTTGGGGAGGGTCAAATTGAGCGTGACTCCGCTGACCACCGAGGAAACCGAGTTGGTGGCGGACTTGAGCGCCAGGCCATTGACGCTGAAGCTGGCGTCGGCGGCGCTTTGCGAGGCCGTCATGGTGGTAGCCCCGGCCGCGTAGCTGAACTGCGCAAGACCGCCCGTAGCACTCACCGAGAAGCCATTGGCTGCGCCCGTGCTTGCCGAGCTGAGCACCAGGCGGCTGCCGCTGGAGTCGGTTACGACCGAGGCGTTGACGGCGCCACTGGAAGCCGCGTTGATGGCGGAGGCAATCCCGTTGAGGCTGTTGTTGGTCGAGTCGATGGTGACAGTGATGGGTGCTGCGCTCGAGGCCGTGAATGCCGTATTGCCCGAATTCCAGGCACCGGGCTGGATGGTGAACGTGCCGGTGCCGATGGCGGCCGTGGGATCTGCCACGGGCGCGGAATAGATGGACTGTGACTGGGCGAGGCTGGTGACATTGACCAGGTAGTTGGCCGACGCGGGCGTGCCGGTGATGACGGCCGATACGCCCGTGCCGGTCACGGTGGCGGCGGAGGCCTGGAAGGCCGTGGGCAAGGCGAGCGCATTGGCTGCCGTCTGCAGCGACGACAAAGCGCTTTGCTCCTGGGCATAGGCGCTCAGGGTGGACTTCACACCGGCTTCCTGGCTTTGCAGGCGCACAAGCGGCTGCGACTGGACGGTCATGAGCTCGCCCACCAGCTGGCTGACATTGATCTGTCCCGTGGTGATGAGCGGCCCGGAGGTCGCGGTGGAAGAGGCAGAGGCCGACGCGTTCGTCAGGTTGCCGAGCAGGCTGGTGAGCGCCGAGTTGCTGGTTGAGGACGTCGTCATTTTCTGCCTTCCGCGATCTATTCGCTATGCCTTGGTGTCGACCAGAGAACCACTGGCCGAAGGACCCGAAAGCGCATTTGCCGTCGCACGCATCGCCGCCGTGGGAATTTCCTGCACGACTTTCTGGGTCTGGATATCAAGGAGTTTGACCGAGAGATGGTGCGTCTGATCGTCGAAAACAAACACCAATTGAGTGCCAATAGCAGCGAGCGCCTGATTGGCGTTCTTCACGGCATCCTTGACCTCGCGATCATCCGGTTTCACAGGCTTGGGCTGCGCGGTGCCGGTGTGCGTCGCGTCCGGTTGACCGACAACGGCGCCCGCGACTTGCGCCAACGCGGACACCCCGGCAGTCGAGCCTGTCGAGCCGGGTGCAGAAGGGGGTGGGGACGCAGCCTGGGTTGCGGAAGCGACGGTGCCACCGGAGCCCGTCAAGCCGGCTGTTGCCGCACCGCCTGCGGGTGCGACGCCCGATAGTTGAACGTCTGCCATTGTCTTCTCCTTGCCGTTACCCCGACCTCAGGGGAATTTCGGCACACGTAGGAGTTAACGGCAATGATCGCGCGAACTTTAGTGTTTCGCGGGCGTATTTGCGGGACAGGGCGAGAACGAAAACGGGATCGCGATGCGATCCCGTTTAAATCTCAATGTGACGGGGGCCGGTGGCTTGTGCCACCGGCCCCCGCCGAGTACTGCTGAATCCGGACTACGTACCGGCTTACGGCAGCTTGCTGAGCAG
>Ga0209698_10004564_pt1 | contig 15141 bp, 10 predicted proteins | sample LitLauG_LLR_2012_FD_187203 | JGI IMG/M metagenome (GOLD analysis project Ga0209698, IMG submission 187203) | Freshwater sediment microbial communities from Pennsylvania, USA - Little Laurel Run_MetaG_LLR_2012 (SPAdes) (version 2) | ecosystem: Environmental > Aquatic > Freshwater > Creek >...
CGAGGCCGCGTCAGCGTCCCCGACACTTCATCTCCCGGGCTTTTATCCCGCCGTGTATCCGGGCCCTGCGGCCAGCCTCATCTGACGGTGGCTCGCTGCAGCGGGCAACGGCACACCGTCAGATGAGGCTGAGCCCGCAGGACCGGACTGCCTCTCTCGGACCAGACACCCGCTTCGGTGACCACGATGGACACCGTCGTTCGGCGGGCCGGAACCCTAGACGCACATTTCACTGATAAAGCTAGCAAGTAGCGTGCCCGTCGCGCTGAGCGCCGCTACCTTTGACGGCGCTGGCTGATTCCTGAGAGGAGGGTGGGCATTGGCGCGCCGGTTGGCGCAGGCGCGCGACGCGCGCACGCTGGTTCGGGGGCGCTTCAAAACTGTGCGGCTGCGCGCCGATCTGCTCTACCTTGGTTCAGCGCCGCGCAGGAATCACCGGGACGACGGCTGGATTGACGGCACCTGCACCAGGCCCAGTCCGGCCTTCGGATTGCCGGCGATATCCGCGCGCGGGGCGGCGTTGGCGCATTCAACCTTGCCGGGCCTGCTCGATGAAAGCGCGCCAGCCGCCCAATGCGCTGATGTCGCGCGCGCCCTCGAGGGCGCGCGGTTCGGCGACGAAGCCCGACACCGCGGTTCCATCGGCCAGCGTCACGGTGCCGATGGCCAGCGGTGCGGGCACTTCGTGGACAAAGCTGCCGAATGCGGCCATGTCGAGTTCGTACACTTCCACGGCAATGCCGTGGCCGCCGGGGCCCACATGCACCAAGGCCGGCTTGGGTGGATTCGCACCCGCCATGGCGTACAGCCGGTACAGCGGCGCGGTGCGCGTGGCCTGAACCAGGCGCGCCCCGCGCGAGCTCAATTGCCAGTGCAGCGGCATGCCCGCAAGGTGCGCACCCACCACAGCCAGCGCCACCTTCTGCCCGGCACTTCGGGCAGCCGTGTCGGTGTCCAGGTCAAGTTCCGGCAGCGGCGCCATGGGGCCGGCCGCCTCGTAGCGTGCGGCCAGATCAAGCAGGGCCCGGTCGGCCCACGCAGGACCGATGAGGCTGGCGCCAAAGCCGGTTCCGTTGTCGCGGAAGCCAGCCGGAAGCGAGATCGCGCTCATGTCCAGCAGGTTCACGAAGTTGGTGTAATAGCCCAGGTTGCTGTTGAGGGCAACGGGCTCTGCCAGCACTTCGGCGATGCGATAGATGGTGGGCGCGGTGGGCAAGGCCAGCACGTCGATCTTCTCCCACAGCGCGGCCGTGTTGCGCAGATGTTCCTGCAAGGCATACTGGCCGCGGAAGACGTCGGCGCCGCAGACCCCATAGCCGCCCTGGATGATGCCGCGCACTACCGGGTGCACCGCCCCCGGATTGGCGCGCATCAGCGGCTCGATGGCCGCGAGTCTCTCGGCCACCCAGGGCCCGGAGTAGAGCAGTTGCGCCACGGCGAGCAGCGGCGCGATGTCGACCTCCACGGTCATGGCGCCGGCCACGCGCAAGCGCTCGAGTGCTGCGCCAAACAGCCGCTCCGAGCCGGCATCACCAAACCAGGCGAGCTGGCCGGGGAGCGCAATCCCCACCCGCACCGAGGCAGGCCAGGGCGGTGCGTCGCCGGGCGACGACCGTGAATACGGATCACCGGCATCGAATGCGGCGAGCACGCCGTCGACAAGGGCGGCGTCGGCGGCGTCCGCCGTGAACACGCTGACGCAGTCAAGCGTGCGGCAGGCCGGCACGACGCCGTGCGTGCTCCAGCGGCCGCGGCTGGGTTTGAAGCCGGTCAGTCCGTTGAAGGCCGCCGGAACCCGCCCGGAACCGGCAGTATCGGTGCCCAGGGCAAACGCGACGACGCCGGCGCCCACCAGCACCGCGGATCCGGCGCTCGAGCCGCCGCTCACGTAGCGGCGGTCGAACACGCAAGCGGGAATGCCGTATGGGCTGCGCGCTCCGACAAGTCCGGTCGCGAACTGGTCCAGATTGGTCTTGCCCAGCAGCACCGCCCCAGCGTCCTGCAGGCGCCGCACCACCGTCGCCGACTCCGCAGGTTCGCGGGAGAAAGCGGGGCAAGCGGCCGTCGTGGGCAGGCCAGCGGCATCGATGTTGTCCTTCACGGCGTAGGGAACGCCGGCGAGGGGCAGGTCCTCGCCGGCCGCCAGCCGGGCATCGACGCGGCGGGCCTGTTCCAGCACGGCATCGTCGGGCAGCCGCGTAATCCACGCCTGTGGCTGAACGCGGGCGTAGGCGTCGGCGCGCGCCAGTGCGGCGGCGGCCTCGTCAACGGCGCAGCGGCTTTGCCGCACCCTTGCGGCGATGCCGCGTACGCTGGGCCTATCCATGGCGCTGCCGTGCCGGCGCGCGGGCGGCGCTCCGGGGAAAGACTGCAAGAAGGTGAATCGGCGTCATGGGGGGCTCCAGTGTGGATCTCAACGGTCGGGCTCGATGGCGAGTATGGGCGCGCCGGCGCCGATGGGCTGGGCCGCCTGCACATAGACCGCACGCACCACACCGCTGGTGTGGGTGGCAACCTCGCACTGCATCTTCATGGCTTCTATGGAAGCCACGGCTGCGCCCTTGATCAATCGGTCACCGTCCTTGACCAGCGTTTTCCAGACGACGCCGCCCAGCGGCGACTCGACGATCTCGCAGCCCTCGGGCACGACGACGTGCCGCGGCGCCGCGGCCGCGTCCGCGGCACTGGCCAGCTGCTCGGCGCGCGCGAATTCATCGTGCCGCTCCCAATCGGCGCGTTCCGCCTCGAACGCCGCCTGCCGGTGGCCCTGGAACCGTTCGATGTCGGCGCGATTTTCGGCCAGGAAGCGGCGGTAGTCGGCAAGGCGGAACGTCTCTTCCTCCACCCGGATGGCGCGGCGCCCGAAGGGAAAGTCGCGCCGCCATTGCATCAGTTCCTCGTGGCTCACGGGAAAAAAGCGGATCTGGTCGAAAAATCGCAGCAACCAGGGTTTGCCCCCCGCGAAACTCGGGCTGCGGCCGTAGGCGTTCCATACCTGCAGGGTGCGGCCGAACAGCTGGTAGCCGCCGGGCCCTTCCATGCCGTAGATGCAAAGGTAGGCGCCGCCGATCCCCACGACATTGGGCGGCGTCCAGGTGCGCGCCGGGTTGTATTTGGTCGTGACCAGGCGGTGGCGCGGATCGAGCGGCGTGGCCACCGGCGCGCCCAGATACACATCGCCCAGACCCATCACCAGATAGCGTGCATCGAAGACGATGCGCCGCACGTCGTCGGTGGTGCCCAGGCCGTTGATGCGGCGGATGAACTCGATGTTGTCGGGACACCAGGGCGCATCGCTGCGCACCGAGTCCATGTAACGCTGCACGGTCTCGATGATGGCCGGGTCGTTCCAGGACAGCGGCAGATGCACCACGCGCGAGGGGATCGCAAAGTCCTCCAGGCCGCCGAGGCGGTCTTCGGCGTCGGCAAGTACCTGCAGGAGCGCAGCCTGGGTCAGCCGGCGGCTGTCAAAGTGGACCTGCAGCGAGCGTATGCCGGGCGTGATGTCCAGAACGCCGGCCAGGGAACCGGCGGTCTGGAGTTTTTCCAGGTAGAGCATCAGGGCATGGACCCGCAGGCGCAGCTCCAGGTCGAGCACGATGGGTCCGTACTCGACGAGCAGCGAGCGTTCGCCCTGGCGCCGATACACCACGGCCGGCCGCGGGCCGCGCGCCGCGATTGCGCCCAGGATGGGGCTGGTGCCCGGCTGCCCGGCATCGGCGCCCCCGGCCGCCGCCGCGCGGGTCGCCGGCGCTGCTGTTTCCGGCAGCGCCCGCAGCAACACGTCCTGGTCGGCGGCCAGCGCGCCGGCCAGGGCCGGATCGACGCATTCGAAACGCACGGTATTGCCCGGCACGAGCTGGCCGATCTTCCACAGGTCGGCCTGGATGATCACGAATGGGCACACGAAGCCGCCCAGCGAGGGGCCGTCCGGACCCAGGATGATGGGCATGTCGCCGGTGAAGTCGATGGCCCCGACCACGTACGCATTGTCGTGGATGTTGGATGGGTGCAGGCCGGCTTCGCCGCCGTCCCGGCGCGCCCACACGGGCTTGGGCCCGACCAGGCGCACGCCGGTGCGGCTGGAATTGTGATGCACCTGCCAGCAAGCGTCTTGCAGCGTGGCGATATCGCCTTCGGTGAAGAAGTCCGGCGCGCCGTGCGGGCCATAGAGCACGCGCAGCGTCCAATCGGTGGCCAGCTCCGGGCGCAGCGCCGCGGGCAGGCGCACGCCGGCTTGCGGCGCCGCCGGCCCGAGCCCCTCCAGCGTGCCCATGCGCAGCACGTCGCCGCTGGCCAGGGCGCGTCCGGCGAGCCCGCCCATCTGGCCCAGCGTGAAGGTGGCGCGGCTTCCCAGGTAGACCGGCACGTCGATCCCGCCGGCGATCAGCAGGTAGGCGCGCAGGCCCGCGCCGCGCACGCTGCCGGTGCGCAGGGTCTGGCCGGGCGCCACGGCGATTGCCGCATAGGCCTCGACGGGCGCGCCATCGAGGGTTGCCGGGATGTGCGCGCCAGTGAGGCAGATGGTGGCAGCCTGGTGAAAGAGCAGCGTGGGGCCCACGGCCGTCATTTCCAGGCCGGCAGTTCCTTCGGCGTTGCCCAGCAGCCGGTTGCCGGTGCGCAGGGCCAGCGTGTCCATGGGGCCGGACGGCGGCACGCCCACATTCCAGTAGCCGATGCGGCCGGGGTAGTCCTGGATGGTGGTTGCCAGGCCGCCACTGAGCACCCGGATGCCCGCCGGTTCGTAGGCGAGGCCCGCCAGCGAATGCGTGGACGCGGTGCCGTTGATGAAGAAGTCGCTGCGCACGACGCGTCGCAGCCATTCGAGGTTGGTTTCGAGGCCGCAGAGCTGGGTGTCGTCCAGGGCGCGTTGCATGGCGCCCACCGCGGCGCTGCGATCGCCCGCCGTTACGATGACCTTGGCCAGCAGGGGATCGTAATGGGCACTGACCTCGGAGCCGTCGGCCACCCAGGTATCGACGCGCGCATCGGCGGCAAAGCGCACGCTGGTGAGCGTGCCGCTGCTGGGACGGTAATCCTGGCCGGGGTCCTCCGCGTACAGCCGCACCTGGATGGACGCGCCGCTGGCCACAGGCGCGGGCGCATCAAGGAAGGCGTAGTCCCCCGCCGCGCCGCGCACCATCCATTCGACGAGGTCGATGCCGGTGACCTGCTCGGTCACGCCGTGTTCCACCTGCAGCCGCGTGTTGACCTCCAGGAAGTAGAACGCATCGCGCTCGCCGTCGTAGAGAAACTCGACGGTTCCTGCCGAGCGGTAGGACGCCGCTGCGCACAGCCGGGTGGCGGCCTCCAGCAGCGCGGCGCGCGTGGCGGGCGGCAGGTGCGGCGCCGGCGTCTCCTCGATCACCTTCTGGTGGCGCCGCTGCAGTGAACAGTCGCGCTCGCCCAGCGCCACCACGCGGCCATTGCCGTCGCCGAAGACCTGCACTTCGATGTGCCGCGCGTGCCGCACATAGCGTTCCAGGAAGATGCCGGAGTCGCCGAAATTGCTTCCGGCGACGCGCCCCACCGCGGCAAAGGCGTCGTCGAGTGCCGCCGCGTCCTCGCATACGCGCATGCCGATGCCGCCGCCGCCGGCCGTGGACTTGAGCATGATCGGATAGCCGACGGCCTGCGCGGCCGCCGCGGCAGCGGCGGCATCGCGCAGCAGGTCCGTTCCGGGCATGAGCGGCACGCCGTGCGCCCGCGCCAGGGCGCGCGCCGTATGCTTGAGGCCGAAGGCGCGGATGTTTTCCGGCGTCGGCCCGATGAAGGCCAGCCCGGCATCGGCGCAGCGCTGCGCGAAGCCTGCGTTTTCGCTCAGGAAGCCGTAGCCCGGGTGGATGGCCTGGGCGCCGGTGGCCCGCGCCGCCGCCAGCAGCGCGTCGACGTCGAGGTAGCTCTGCGCCGCGGGGGGCGGCCCGATGTGGATGGCCTCGTCGGCGCCGCTGACATGCAGCGAGCCCGCATCCGCATCGGAAAACACGGCCACCGAGCGCACGCCCATGCGCCGCAGGGTGCGCTCGATGCGGCACGCTATCGCGCCGCGATTGGCGATGAGGACCTTGGCGAACACGCTAGGCCCGGCTCATGCCGCGCCGGCAATGATCACGCGCACCGGCGTCGGGTTGAAGCCGTTGCAGGGGTTGTTGATCTGCGGGCAGTTCGAGATCACCGCGACGATGTCCATCTGCGCCTGCAGGTCGACGTACAGCCCGGGCGCGGAAATGCCGTCGACGATGCCCAGCGCGCCGTCGGCCTCCACCGGCACGTTCATGAACCAGTTGATGTTGGAGACGATGTCGCGCTTGCCCAGGCCATGATGGCTGTTGGCCTGCAGGAAGTTCTCGACGCAGGCATGCTGCGCCTTGGTGTGGAAGCCGTAGCGCAGGGTGTTGCTCTCGCAGCTGCAGGCGCCGCCGATGGTGTCGTGGCGGGCAAGCGCGGTGGCGCTCACCCGGGCCATCGGGTTGCCCTCGTTGGACAGCAGCACGCTGCCCGTGCGCAGGAAGATGTTGCCCTGCGCGGCGACCGTGTCCTGCGCGCTGTAGCGCTCGGCATCGTCGTCCAGGCGGTACATGAGGAAATCCACGGCCTGGTTGCCTTCGAGGTCGATGATGCGCAAGGTCTGCCCCTTGCGCACGATCCGGTCCCAGGGAGCCCGCGCCGGGATGACCTCGTCAAGGCTTATCGGCCCGCTGAGCGGGGGCATGGTGGCGGCTTGCATGGGCAGACTCCTGGGGGCGCGGCTCAGCGCTGGAAGTATTCGTCGACATTGAGAAAGGCGCGCTGCGCCTCCGGGGTGGCATTGCGCAGCGGGTCGTCCTGGGGCGTGACCGCGCCGCGCCAGGCGCTGGCACGCAGGTCGGAGACGCAATAGGCCGGCCGGGGGTCGCGTGGGTGCGGGCAATTGGCCAGCACGACGATCACGTTCATTTCCGCACGCAGCGTCAGCGAGCGCCCTGGCGTGAACGGTCCGACCTGCAGGTCGATATCGCCCTTCGGGCCAATGCGCACGCCCTTGAACCAGTTGACGCAGGGGTGGATGTCGCGGCGGCCCAGCCCGAATTTGGCGGTGGCCAGCAGGAAGCGGTCGCGCGCGTTCGGGTGCGGCCCCCAGTTGTCGCCCGATCCATAGCGGGCCGCATTGCCCTTCGCGTTGGAGCCGCCGCAAAAGGTGTCGTGCGTGCCCGCGCTGTCCTCGAGCAGGGTCATGAGCACGCGCCCCATGTCCGAGAGCAGCATGCTGCCGGGCGCCAGGTAGGCATTCCACTGCACCTTCACCGTATCGGCGATGTTGAGCCGCTCGACCGGCCGTTCGGCATTGAAGACCAGCATGGAGGCGCAGGCGTCGCCGTGCACGTCCTCGAGCCGCAGCCGCGCGCCGCGCCCCAGCTCGCGGGCTGCGTAGCCGCCGCCAGCGACAGTCTCCTCCCACAGCATGGATTGGGCCGTGGCGCCGGCGGGCGGCGCAAGCACGCTGCCCGCCGGCACCGTGGGCATGGCCGCGACGCGGACGCTGCCCATGGACCGCGCGTGCGCGCGCGCGCCTTTGGGGTCTGCGGTGCCCGATGTGCTCATGCGCGATCCTTTGCAGGGCGCGGCCGCGCCGTCGACGACTTGCGCACGGCCGCTTTCGATACCACCGGCGCCCGGGCGCGGGCGTGCAGCGGCGGCAGCAGGGCCGTGGTGGTGACCAGTTTGGTCTGCAGCACCCCGCGGATCTTGCGCAGGCCATCGCACAGTTGCAGTAGGCGCCGCCCCGGTCCCTGCACGAGCAGCACCTCCAGGGACTGCCCGCCCTCGAGGAAGACATGCTGCGATGAAATGACCTCCTTGACGAAGGCCGACTGGGTGCGGGCGAGCGCTTCACGCACCCGTCCGCCGGCAGCACGGTAGATCAGGGTGATCGTTCCGGCGAGCGGCGCCGTGCCGTGCGCCTCGCCCTGTCCGGCCAGCTCGTGCCGAATCAATTCCGCGATCAGCTGCGAGCGGTTGGGCAGCGCCCGGGTGTCGACCATGGCGTCGAGCTGCGTGAGCAGCGCGCCGGGCAGGCTGATGCTCAGGCGGGCAAGCGGAACGTGTGGATCGGTTCGGGGCATGGGCAGGGTCCGGGTGGCTGCTGGCAACCGTGGCGCGGCGGCGGCCGGCGCCGCCCGGCCGCCTCTTTGGCAAGCAATTCGCGTGCCCATTGCCAGACTCGGTGGGCAGAACCGGCCCGGTATTACGAATTGTACTGTTCGTAATATCAAATTTCGAGCCCGCACCCCCCCATTGCCTGCGCCGGATCGGCCCGGCTCGGCGCCGAGGCGTGAACCTTGGTGCAAAGCGGGGCCCGGCATCACTGCCCGCGAACCACAAGCGGGAATGCCGCACCGGGCGGGTGCGCCGGCGGTTTCGAAGGCGAGCGGCTTTGCGTGTTCCTGCGGCGCTTGCACCGCGGTGACGGTCAAATCCCAGGGCCATCGCCCACGCGCCGTCGTTGCCCTTTGACGCGCCCCGGCTTCAGGTGCCGTCGTACCCGGCCTGCCGGCACAACGCCTAGCCGGCGTCGATGTCGCGGACGCGCGCGTGCACGGCCCGGCAGTCGCCCGAACCGCGGCCTGCGGCCAGTTCCCTGGCCTGGATCGGAGCGGAACTGCCCGAGGGCGCGGGCTTGAAGTACCCCATGTTCCGGTGGAACATCAGGAATACGCCGACGCCGACGATGGCGCAAAACAACAGCGGAACGACCAGCGCCGCCACGGCCCAGATGTGCCGGTCTTCGGCGCGACCGTCGATCACCCGCGCCGCGTCCCGGGTTGCCGGGCCCTGGCCCCGCGCTGGTGGCTTGCCCCGCGCGTCGGATTTTGCGGCGGCGCGCGCCGCCGTGCTGCTGCGGACCTCGGGTTCCATTCCGGCCGACTCCAGACCGAATGCCGCACCGCTGGCCGGCGGTGAGCTCCGGACTTCTTCGTGAATCACGGAGCGCAGGAATATGCCGCCCGCCCGGGCGCCTGTTCCAACCGGGTCCGGACGCCGCAGGACATATAGTACGGCGGCGCCGGCTCCAGGAAACCGCGTCGGCGCCATTGCCGGACGCATCGTCCGTGGACCGGCCCACATACAAGTTCCCGGATTTTCGCGGCCCGTGCGGCCGCTGTCGGATTCAACGGAGGTTGCATGTACCTGCGCCTGCGTTACGCTCTGCGCTGACAGGAGGTGCAATGAGTTCCGTGCTGCCGGTGGAGGTACCGGCCGGCGCCGTTTCCGAGCCGGCGCCGGCGGTGAGCGATGCCCAGGACGCGGTTCCCCGCCGCCACCTGGGTGTGCGCCACGCCATGGCGGTGTGCGTCGGCATGGTGATCGGCGCCGGCATCTTCCGCACATCGCCCAATGTGGCCCACAGCGTGATGAGCGCCGCGCCGCTGTTTGGCGCCTGGGCGCTGGGCGGCGTCCTGTCGGTTCTGGGCGCGCTGTGCTTTGCCGAGATGGCCTCGGCTTTTCCCAACTCCGGCGGCGACTACTCCTTCCTCGCCCGCGCCTATGGCCGCAAGGTGGCGCTGCTGTTCGCGTGGTCGCGCTTCTCGGTGATCCACACCGGGTCGATGGCGCTGCTGGCCTTCGTCTTCGGCGACTATCTTTCGCAGATCGTCAATTTCGGGCCATGGACCAGTCCGGTGTTCGGCGTCTTTGCCGTGGTGACCCTCATCGCGGTCAACCTGCGCGGCATCCACATCGGAGTGGGCACCCAGGTCGGGCTGATGTCGCTGGTCATCTTCGGCCTGAGCTGCGTCGTGCTGGGCGGCCTCTGGCAGGTGGCCCACGGCATCGCGCCGCTCACCTCGGGCAGCGTTTCGGCCGCCGCCGCGGACCGCACCAGCTTCGGCACGGCCATGGTATTCGTGCTGCTCGCGTACGGCGGCTGGAGCGACGCGGCCACGCTATCGGCCGAAATGCGCGATGCACGGCGCGGCATCGTCTTCGCCCTCATCGGCGGCATGTCCATCGTCGGCGCCCTTTACCTGGGGGCCAACTGGGGCTACGTGCGTGTCCTCGGACTCGATGGGCTTGCCGACAGCCACGCACCCGCGGCCGATGTCATGCGCGCCGCTTTTGGCCGGCCCGGCGAGGTCCTCATCGTCGTCACGGTGGCAACGGCGGCCATATCCGTGATGAATGCCCTGCTGATCGTCGGGGCGCGCACCACGTCCGCCGCCGCCCGCGACCTCACCGCGCTGTACGCGCTGGGAAAATGGGACGTGCGCCGCGGCACGCCCGCACACGCCATGGTGGCGATGGGCTGCGTGGCAATACTTCTCATCGGTTTCGGCAGCATCACGCGCGGCGGCTTCGCCACCATGGTCGACTACCTCGCGCCCGTGTACTGGCTCTTCCTGTCGATGAGCGCGCTGGCCGTCATCGTGCTGCGCTACCGGCACCCGGACACGCCCCGTCCCTTCCGGGTTCCCGGCTATCCCCTCACGCCCGTGGTGTTCTTTCTCAGCTGCCTCTACACCCTGTACGCCAGCCTGGCGTACGTGCAGATCGGCGCCCTCGTCGGCGTGGGGGTGCTTGGGCTGGGTGGCGTGCTGCTGTTTTTCCAGCGCCGCTAGTGCCGTGCGGCCACTATGCGGCCATGGCGGCGCGCTGCGCTACCGGCACCGCCGCAACGGCAGGCACATCGCCGCCGGCCAGCAGCAATTGCAGGCGGGCCGCCGAGAACAGGCCCCGCACCTGGCGCGCGCCATCGCTTGCCGGCTCCACCACCACGAGGTAGCGCCGGTTGCTGGCCGTGAGCAGCGCAGCCACTTCAGCGGCCGTCATGCCGACGACATCGGCATAGTCCAGGACCTGCCACTGCGCGATCGGCTCCATGATGTTTTCCACCTGCACATCGGCCCACGCGCAGGTCGTCTCCGAGCAACCCACCGACATCATGTACTGCATGGGCTTCTCGCCCTGGATGTCGTAGGACGTGATGGAGCCGAGCAACTGGCGGTCGGATCCGACCACGAACGCAAAGCGTGCACCCGAGAGCTTCATCTGGTTCAGCGCTTCGTCGATGGTGGCGTCGTAGCGCGCCGTGACCACCGGCGCCGAACGGAAGTCGGTGAGCGCCTGGGTCGCCGGCGCGTCGGGCGCGAGGCGGAACGGCCGCGTTGCCGGCGCGCCGGGGATCAGGATGGGGAATGATGCGGACTGCAGCGGGGCGGGGTGCGTCGAGGGCATGGCATCTCCTATATATAAGCAGGGCGTGCGGCCGAAAAGCCTAAATGCTTGCCGGCACCGCTAAACGCCGAACTGGGGGGCAATTCTGGCGTTTTCCTGCAATCCGTGGCAATCGGTTTTACGTTTTAGTCCGTTTGGATGCCGAGCGGCCGATTGCCGTTTTGCCGGCGCGCGAGGATGGGGCGAGCCGCGGTGTCCTGCCGCATCGCAGCGAAGCGCTACGCGCCAACGCGCGCAGCCGTACGGGAATCAGGCGGCCCAGGACGCCTGCATAGCCGGCTCGAACCGCAGGCTGTGCACGCCGACCACGCCGGAGAGGTCCCGAATCTGGTCCAGCACGGCCGGCGGTATCTCTCCGTCCACCGACACCAGACAGACCGCATCGCTGCCGGGCATGGCGCGGCCAAGGTTGAAGTTGGCGATGTTCACGCCGGCCCGCCCCAGGGTGGTCCCCAGGCTGCCAATGAAGCCCGGCGTGTCCTTGTTGCGCACGAACAGCATGTGCGCGGTGAGCTCGGACTCGAGCGCTACTCCGTCGATGCCGATGAGGCGCGGCTTGCCGCTGAAAAGGGTGCCGGCGAGGCGCAGCGTGCCGGCCGTCGTCTGCACCGTGACGCGGATGAGGGTGTGATAGTGGTCCTCGGTTTCGCGCCGTGTCTCGGCCACGGCGATGCCGCGATCGCGCGCGATCAGCGGCGCGTTGACCATGTTCACGAAGGCCGACGACGGCCTGAGCAGGCCCATCAGCAGGGCATTGCCCAGCGGCCGGGTGTTGAGCGTTGCCACGTGACCTTCGAAGGCCACCTCCACCGACCCGATGCCGCCGGCAAGGACCTGCCCGACGAGGCTGCCCAGCTGCTCGGCGAGCCGCATATACGGCCGTAGCCGCGGCGCATCCTCGGCCGAAAGCGGCGCCATGTTCAGCGCATTGGTGACGGCGCCCGTCAGGAGGAAATCGCTCATCTGCTCGGCGATCTGCAGCGCCACGTTCTCCTGCGCTTCGACGGTGGCCGCCCCCAGGTGCGGCGTGCACACCACGTTTTCCAGGGCGAACAGCGGGTTGTCGCGCGCCGGTTCATCGGCGAAGACGTCGAGCGCGGCGCCGGCGACGTGACCCGACTGCAGCGCTGCCAGCAGCGCCGACTCGTCGACCAGGCCGCCCCGCGCGCAGTTGACGATGCGCACGCCGCGCCGGCAGTGCGCGAGGGCCGCGGCATCGATAATGTGGCGCGTCTGCGCGGTGAGCGGCGTGTGCAGGCTGATGAAATCGGCCCGCGCCAGCAGGGTCGCGAGCTCGACCTTCTCGGCGCCCAGCGCCTGCGCCCGCTCGGGCGTCAGGAAGGGATCGCTGGCCACGACCTTCATCTTCAGGCCCAGCGCCCGCTCGCAGACGATGGTGCCGATATTGCCGCAACCGATGAGCCCGAGCGTCTTGCCGGTGAGCTCAACGCCCAGGAACCGCGATTTCTCCCACTTGCCCGCGTGGGTCGACGCATTGGCCGCGGGGATCTCGCGGGCCAGCGCGAACATCATGGCGATGGCGTGCTCTGCGGTGGTGATGGCATTGCCGTAGGGCGTGTTCATGACCACGATCCCGCGCGCGCTCGCGGCCGGCACGTCGACGTTGTCCGTGCCGATCCCGGCGCGGCCGATGACGCGCAGGCGCGTGGCTGCGCTGAGCAGCGCCGGACCCACCTTGGTTGCCGAGCGGATCGCCAGACCGTCGAAATCGCCGATGATGCGGCGCAGTTCCTCCGGGACCAGGCCGACACGTTGCTCCACGGCGATGCCGCGCGCCGCGAAGACGGCAATGGCCCGCGGCGCTAGCGCATCGGCCACGAGCACCCGTGGCGGCCCGCCCGCCGCAGCCTGCCCTGCCGGCTGCGCCATCGCCCGGGCTCCGTCAGACCGCCGCGGCCAGCGACGCGGCGCGGACGGCACCGGCGCCGCCGTGCAGGGCGCAGGCCCAGTCCAGCCATTCGGTCAGCGCAACGATATCGTCCCGCTCCACCGTGGCGCCGCACCAGATCCGCAGACCGGGCGGCGCGTCGCGATACGAACCGATGTCGTAGGCCACGCCCTCGTCCTCCAGGGTGGCGATGATCCGCCGGAACCACTGTGCCTGCTCCTCCGTACTGAGCCCTTGCGCTGCGGCAGGGGCCATGCGCAGGCACACCGACGTGGGCGAGCGCGTCGCCGGGTCAACGGCGAGGCAGGTGATCCACGGCGTGCGCTCCGCCCAGTCGTACAGCGCCCGCGCATTGGCGCGGCTTCGCGCCTCCAGGCCCGCTGCTCCGCCCACGGAGCGCGCCCAGGCCATGGCCGCCAGCGCGTCTTCGACGCACAGCATCGACGGCGTGTTGATCGTGTCGCCCTCGAAGATGCCGCGTATCAGCTTGCCGTCCTTGGCAAGGCGGAAGATCTTGGGGACCGGCCACGGCGGTACATGCGATTCCAGGCGCGCGACGGCGCGCGGCGACAATATGAGGATGCCGTGCTGGGCCTCTCCGCCCAGCACCTTCTGCCAGCTGAAGGTGATGACGTCGAGCTTGTCCCAGGGCAGCGGTACGGCGCATGCCGATGACGTGGCATCGCAGATCGTCAGCCCGGCCCGATTGTGCGGGATCCAGTCGCCATCGGGCACGATAACCCCGGCAGTGGTCCCGTTCCAGGTGAAGATCACGTCGTGATCGAAGTTGGCCTGGTGCAGGTCGGGCAGGGCACCGAAGTCGGCGACGAACGAGCGCGTTGCCAGCGGCTGCAACTGCTCCAGGCAGTCGGTGACCCACTCCTTGCCAAAGCTTTCCCAGGCAAAGACATCCACCGGCCGCGGCCCCAGCAGCGACCACATGGCCGCCTCGACCGCCCCGGTATCGGATGCGGGCATGATGCCCACCAGGTACCCGGGCGGCAGGCCGAGCAGCGCATGCGTTTCGCTGATGACCTGCTGCAGCCGGCTTTTGCCGATCTTGGCGCGGTGCGAGCGGCCCAGCGGCGCCGCCGCGAGTACGTCGACGGTCCAGCCGGGGAACTTCGTGCAGGGACCGCAGGAGAAGCGGGGGGAACGGGGACGCCGCGACGGCTTGGTCGCGTTGGCAGAAGACATGGCGGTGGTCGATCCTGTACAGAACGGCTCGTTGGGGAGCCGCGGCCCGGCGCTAGCGTAGCCAAATGGGGGCCGGTTCGTCAAACGAGGGGCGCGCTGCTCCGGCGGCATTGCGGTCCGTGTTCCGGTGCACCGACAAGCACTGCCACGCTAGGCCAGGGTAGTGCAAAGTGCGCCGCCCTGATCCAGAACGTATCTTTTGTGTGATTTCTCCTTAATAATCGCGTATTCATGTTGTAGCTACGGCGTGCGGCGGGTGCCTTGGCGCCGGCGGAACCGGTGCCGCCACGCACGCCCACCAGGAACGCACCTATGCAAACGATCAGCTCAGCCGCTGCGCCCTGGCGCCGCTGGCTTGCTGTCAGGCTTTCACGTTCGACTTCCTTCCACCCGTCGCGCAAGGTCCCGGCCCGCGACGGCGCCGCGTCCGGATCCACGTCCGACCCGAGGCTTGTGCTGCTTGCCGGGCTCGCCTTGCTAGCGCTGCACGCCGCCCCGTCCCGGGCAACCACCGCGCCGGCCATCACCGTCACCCGCACCGCCGCCCTGCCGGTGCTGCCCCGGCACGGCGGCGCGGCAGCCGCGAATCTGGACAAGCCGGCGCCCGGCCTCAATACCCGTACCGTCAGCCTGCGCGATCTGGGCGCCTACCGGCCCATCGAGCTGCGCGGGGTGGACCGCAGCGCCTATCTGCCGCTCACCGTGCGCTTCGATGAGTCGGTGGTGCGGGCCCGGCTGCACCTGAACTTCACGTTTTCGCCTACGCTGCTCCCGGATCTGTCGCAGCTCAAGATCATGATCGACGACGAGCCCCAGGCCAGCAT
>Ga0209698_10004565_pt1 | contig 15138 bp, 8 predicted proteins | sample LitLauG_LLR_2012_FD_187203 | JGI IMG/M metagenome (GOLD analysis project Ga0209698, IMG submission 187203) | Freshwater sediment microbial communities from Pennsylvania, USA - Little Laurel Run_MetaG_LLR_2012 (SPAdes) (version 2) | ecosystem: Environmental > Aquatic > Freshwater > Creek >...
CAGGGAAACCACAGGGGTCTTCCTGTGACTCCCCGTGCCCTCTGTGGTTTCATTGCACTTTCTGCAATCGCGCGATCAACTTCTGCGCCAGGTTTTCCTCGGATTCCGACCACAACAGCCTTCCGGTCGCCCGCGTGTTCTTCTCTGCTTTCATCGTGAACTCGACCAGTTTGCCCACATTCTCCCTCACCTTGTTCTGAACTTCTTCGGTGAGTTCGACATTCTCCTGCAGGAATGGCGAGTCCAGCCCGAAATCGATCTCGATGTGTCCCGTCTGCTCCTGCACTCCTTCATCGAATTCCTCTCCTTGGGCGATGAACTTTACCCCACTCGGAAGCAAGTTCCATTCGAGTCCGCTCTGTGACGGGGTCCAAAGATCCCAATATGCATCGAACACATACGCATAATCGTCGTGGATCAGGTCAGCGGCAACCGTCAGCGCCTGTTCCGGTTCAATGCCCGGTGAGAATCGCTGCTCCAACGCGCTAGCTTCGTTCCAGGAGACCGGCTGTACAGAAAGATAAGTCACTCCCGGTCGTTGTGTGGAGAATGGAAATTGCCGCAAAACCGCAAGCAGGTGGGGCAACATTGCGGGTCCAGAAAAATCCGGGAACCACAAGCTCAGGTAAAGAGAATCAGGCATAGTGCTCACTTTATTTTGTTTCGCCTGATATTGTAAGCGCGGGAGAACATCGCGGGGTGTTCGGTCTTGCTGGCAGTAGCTTAGGCGGAGTTCCGGCTATTGTGCCTCTGCTGGCCTGCGCCGGAATATTCCGGCTTTAGCGAATCCTCTGGGCCCTTGCCATTCGTCGAAACTGGGATAGTGGCCTTCAGCAGTGTTCCATCCAGGTTCGACTCAATTTCAAGGACTCCGCCAAGCTCCTGCAGTCGCTCGCGAATACCGGCCAGTCCAACCCCCACGCTTCCGGTCTTCCAGAATCGGTCGAGGACTTCTCGGGGAACGCCAGTGCCGAAATCTCTCACTGTCAGCACTACGCGCGAGTCATCGGTAGCGACCTTCACCTCGACCGTACGGCTTCCGGAGTGCCGATGCACGTTGGTCAAAGCTTCCTGCATGATGCGAAACAGAGCGGTCTCGGTGCGACGCGGCAAACGATGGGTATGTTCGGGCAAGTGAAGTTGTGTCGCGATACCGCTCCTCTGTCCGAATCCCTCGACATACCACCTCGCCGCGGAGAGGAAGCCGGCTTCATCCAACAGTGGGGGATGCAACAGGTGCGACAGCGTCCTGGTATCGGCAATCGAGCGATTGACGAGGTCCTGTGCTTCGCGCAAGTGTCGTGAATCTCCTGGAAACTCTTGCGCGAGCATATCGAGGCAGATTTTTGCAGCGGTGAGATCCTGGCCCAAGCTATCGTGCAGTTCCCGAGCGATGCGGCGGCGCTCCTCATCTTGCACGCGAAGGAGCTTTACAGAAAGGCGTCGCAGGGCGGCGGTCCGCTGCTCAACGAGTGACTCGAGCGCATCGTGCGCGCGGCGTAAAGCTTCCTCCGCTACGTTGCGTTCTTTCAGGTGATCGCGCACTTCATACTGCCGCCGCCGCGCCAGCAGGGCACTGCGAACCGCGCTGATGAGCGTTACCGGGCGCAACGGCCGCTCCAGAAGCGCCACGTTTCCCAGAGGTGCCCGGGATCGTACCGCGGATTCCGTGGACTCCGTGCTCATTCCGCTCCCCGTGAGCACAATAATGGGAAAATCAGACCACGGTGGTTGCGTCGATAGCTTCCGCGCCAGGGCGCTGATGGTACCTTTTTGCAGGACTTCTTCCGTTATGATCGCAGCCCCCGCACCCTCGCAGATGGCCGATTCAAATTCCTGAATTGTAGGCAGCGTACGAATGGCTACCGCCGATTGACGCAGCACCCGTTCAATCAGGGAAGCATCCTTGCCGAAAGGCGCAAAGACCAGGACCGGCATGTCGCCAGTGGAAAGGTCAGTCATTCAGCCCGCCTCTCGAAACCATCGGTGCTAAGGATGTTGGGCTGCCCGAAAGGATACCTTGAAAATCCACCAGAGGATTTCCGACCGCGATTCCACCCGGCTGCAACCGAAGTTCCCGGATCGAGCGCTCGTGGCTCCCGCTGCGCTTCTTCATCATCGAAATCGCCTGACGCACTTCTCCGTGCGCTTCAAAATAGCGCAAGACCAGGATGTTGTCGGCGAGATAACTGACGTCGATCGGGGTCTGCATGGCGCTGCCGACCAGCCCCATCTGCGCCAAAATCAAGAGCGTCACTATCCCGCGGTTGTTGAGGTAGGTCAGCAGTTCGTGCAGGTGAAGCGCCAGAAACTGCTCCCCCGGCATGGACTGGAGAAATCCATTCAGGCTGTCGATCAGCACCGCCCGGCACCCATCCTGTTCTACGCGCCTCCGCACCATTTCGACGAATTCACCTGGCGAAACCTCCGCCGGATCCAGGTGGTCGATCATCATTCGTCCGCTGCTTAAGTGCATATTCACATCCATGCCCAGTCCGCGGGCGCGACCCAGCAGGGAGTTGACGGTTTCTTCGAATATAAATGCCGCGGTGTTTTCGCCTCGTTCAGCTGCACTGGTAAGCCAGCGCAATGCAATGGAGGTCTTGCCGCATCCCGCCGGGCCGATGAGCAAGGTGCTGGTTCCACGCCCGAGTCCTCCACCCGCCAACTGATCGAGTTCGGCGATCCCGCTCGCGGCCACTTCGTTTTCGTTGCCTTCGGCGACATATTCCGCTGCAACCAGGCGAGGGAAGACCACGATCCCGCCACTTCGGATCAGGTAGTCATGAAAGCCTTCGCGAAAGGCACAACCGCGCAGCTTGGTTACTTCAAGTCGGCGCGTGGTCTTGCCATACTCGCGTGCCACTCTGCCCATTGAAACCACACCATGCACAATGCTGTGCAGCTCCAGGTCGGCATAGCGGCTGCTGCGGTCGTCCAGCAACAGGGCTGTGCAATCTTCAGGAGCGTATTCCTTGAGCGACAGCACCTGTCTGCGATATCGCAGAGGATCCTTGGCGAGCATTCGGACTTCCGACAGTGCGTCGATGACCAGCCGGGTCGGTTTGCGACGGTCCACCTCGGCCATAATGGCCTGCACCCGATCATTTAATTCAATCTCTGCCGGGTGGAAGACCGTGTATTGACCTTCGGGCGTGAGGTCCTGTTCGCTCGGACGAACCTCAAGCACGGCATCGTGGTCCAACGACAAGCCGTGCACCTTCGCGACCATGCGCAACTCGTTGGCCGATTCGGAGAGCGTAGCATAAAGGACGTTTTCGCCTCGGCGGCACCCCTCACTCACAAACTGTAGAGCCAGAGTGGTTTTTCCGGTGCCGGGTTCTCCTTCGACAAGATAAATGTGGCCGGCCGGAAGTCCTCCTCCCAGAACGTCGTCCAGACCTTCACATCCTGAGCTACAACGGATGATTTCTTGGGTTAGTTGTGCGTTCGACATGTGAAAAATGCAGTGGAAGTCCTTTCTATGCGATTGGCTTGCCTTGCGGCACACCACACCCCACCTCTGAGCGGAGTTAGACTATTTTTTTGAGAATCTGGTGTTTCCGTAAATACATTCTTTTCTGTAGAGTGCGGGCGGAAGTTCGCGGAGTTGCCAACAGTTCCAGTGCGCAAGGGATCGCAGAGCGAATTGCGAAGGGAGCAGTCCTCAGGCGAGGATTTCGACCTGAGAGTTTTTACGACAGGCAGCCGACCCAACTCGGAGTGAAGGCTATCCCCTTTTTGGCAGACGGAAGTCGCTGGTGCCATCCCATGATCCTCGGATTTCCTGCCTCATTGAAGCCCAAGGTACACGTTAGCCAATAGCTAGGGAGCACCCGTACCGCAATCATTTCCCTGTTCCCCTGTACCAGTGCGCTTTCTCGGGTTGTACCAACGTGTCTTTTTTTTTTCTCAGAAATCTAGGACACTTCCTCCTGAGCCCAGCCAATCCCAGACGTTTGTCAGTTTCGCAATGGAACTGCAGTATTTGGGCTCCGCTTTTTAAGGAGTGATTGTGAGCCATCCCCCGTTACAGGGCAGACGGTCCTCTTTGGCTGTTGTTGGTTTTTGTCTGGTCCTGGTGATTGCGACCGGTTGCGGATCACCAACCTGGTCTGGCAACACGGCTGTTCAACCCACATCTCTCAGAACTTCAACTTCGACATCAACTTCGACATCGACATCCAGCACCGTGCCCGTGCTCCTTTACAACGGCACAGGCACGTCTTCGACCGACGTGGCCGCGGTCGAGTCTGTTTTGTCGACGCTGAATCTGTCTTACGCCACTGCCAACACGAGTCAAATTGAGTCCATGAGCGAGTCCAAACTCGCAAGCTACAAATTGCTGATCGTTCCCGGGGGCAATTCGATCAAGATTGGGAACGGTCTCACCAAGGACGCGACCACCAAAATTCACGACGCGGTGGTGAACGACGGACTTCACTACCTCGGGATCTGCGCCGGAGCATTTTTTGGGGGTTATTCCATTTATAACGGCCTCAATCTTACGAATGGCGTGTGGTTCAACTTCTACGCGGACGAATTCAAAGGCATTCACATTGAGGCCGTCCCCGTAACGTTCCCGAACAACACAACGATGGACATCTACTGGCAGGATGGTCCGCAACTGTCCGGCTGGGGCGAGATCATTTCCAAATACCCGGACGGCACGCCTGCGATGGCAGAGGGTAAATCCGGCAACGGGTGGGTGATCCTCTCGGGTGTGCACCCGGAGGCCCCGGCCAGCTGGAGAACTGGCCTGAAATTCAGAACACCGCTCACGACGGACCTGACCTACGCGGGAAAATTGGTCACAGCCGCGATGAACGGAACCACCTTACCCCATTACTAAGGCGATTGAATTCCTGTCAGTTCGATAGACTGCCGGTATTCGGAATGGAAGGCCTGAGCCTAGATTCAGGCCTTGTTTCTGTTCCGCTGTCGGCTTGCATGCGCCACGTATTCTCGATATAGAAATCTCCGGACACGGGCTTGCCGGCTTCCACACAAAGGGTCGCGCAGCGCTGGCGCAAGTCCATCTCCACACCTTTCGACTCAATCTCCACGTCAACCCGGTAAAGCCCGGGCACGATCGGCAACACCGGGCATTGAAACTCAACCACTCCATTACCTGCTTCCAGGGTGCGAGCTGGGCCGCTGGTTTCGGAAGTGAGTTGCGCGCACAAGTAGCCGCTGGGCCAATAAAAAGAAATTCGAAACACCGCATGAGGGATTGGCGCAGAAGCTCGATATCGAAGACGGGCAATCATTGGGTAACCGGTCCGCACTGCGTTATCAGGCTCACGCGAGAAAAACGAAACGTCGATACACTCCGCCTGCTTGCTGGGATCGAATGGCCCGGGAGCATCCGCATGGGAAATGGCCATCCGTTGATAGTGATCGATCACTGCGCGAGGCGCTCCCTCCATCAGAATCCGGCCGTGGTCGAGCAGCAGCGCACGGTCGCACAGTCGATAGACCGACGCTAGGTCGTGCGAAACGAAAACGATGGTTCGTCCGCTCTTGCGCAACATCGAGATTCGGTCGAGGCATTTCGCCTGAAAGGCGACATCCCCGACTGCAAGTACTTCGTCGAGCAGGACCACGTCAGGTTCGAGGTGAGCGGCAACGCCGAAGCCGAGTCGAACGTACATTCCCGAAGAGTAGCGTTTCACCGGTACATCGATATATCGTTCCATCCCTGAGAAGTCAATGATGCTGTCCATCTTCCTGGCGATCTCGGAACGCCGCATGCCCAGCATCGCGCCATACAAATAGACATTCTCCCGTCCGGTGAGCTCAGGATGAAATCCGGAGCTCACTTCAATCAGGGCCGCAAGCCGGCCGCGGATGCTGATCTGCCCGCGTGTAGGAGAAGTGATACCGGAAAGCAGCTTCAAGATCGTCGTCTTGCCCGCACCATTATGACCTACGATTCCCAGCGCCTCGCCTTCGCTTACGGAGAAACTGAGGTCCTGCAATGCCCACATTTCGCTGGAACGATTCACGAAGCTCGAATACCAGCGCTTAGGCCCGCTCTGAGCGGGAATAGAGTAACGCTTGGAAACGTGATCGAATTGCAGATCAATCATTGCCATGGCTCAGACCAGATCGGCCATCGCGGCCTCCGACGCCTTGAAGTACGCATACGCTAATACCAGGACCGCGATCGTCAATCCAGCGGTTAGACCCAGCGCAGAAAGGTCGGGAGCCCGTCCATGGAGGACCGCTTCGCGGAACATATGGATCGCACTAGCGGCCGGATCTAAAACGTAGACAAAGCGTATTCGAGGCGGCACAGCCTGCAGTGAGTAGACGACAGGAGTGGCGAGCATCCAGATCTGCAGGAGAAACGGCATGGCAAGCCCGATATCGCGGAATCGGACGTGCACGGCGCCGAAAAAGAGGGCGACCGAAGCCGCAAACGCCGCCAGCACCACAAGAATTGGGATCACATACAACAGGTTCCAGGTGGGCGCCACTCGATAATGAGCGAGCATGCCTGCCAGGATGATCGACGCGATCAGGAAATCGATGAATCCTGCCGCCAGATAAGACAAGGGAATGATTTCCCTTGGGAAATACATCTTCGTCAACAGAGTCGGATAGGCGACCATGCCATGAACCGCGCTCGCGATCGAACCCGAAAAGAAGATCCAAGGCAGCAATCCACAGAACACGAAAGCTGGATAGGCAACTCCATTCGTGTTGACCTTGGTGACATGCGCAAAAACGAAGGTGTAAATGCCCATCAGAGCGACCGGCTGCAGTGCCGCCCACAACCAACCTAGCATGGACTGCTTGTAGCGAACCTTGAGGCGAAACGCACTCAGGGTGTAGAGGAGATCGCCGTATTGGAACAGCGTTCGAGCCCCAGCGAAGACCATACCAACGGAGAACCGTGGAGGCCCCATCAACCGCACGCGACGATGCGCCTGTGCGGATTGGCTGGCATTGGCGGAACGCCAGCTACTTTCATCCGTCTGCGATACCGCGCCGGTGACCGCCAAAGGATCGCCTTCTGAAGCCATTGTCTTAAAGGTTCTCTCTAGGCGACGGACTTCGCAACCGAGCCAGGGGCTTTGATTGGGGCAATGGCAGATGGCGCCGCCCCCTTTTCCGCCCGCTGGTTGATCTCATTGAGGCGTGCCGACAATTTCTCGGCGACTGAATATACATGAGGTTGCCGCAATAGTTCGAAGTGCCCGCAATTGACCTCGCAGATTTCGACTCCGCCAGTAGTACGGGCTCCCCATCCCATTTCCGGGTCACGAACATAGAAAAATGGTTGCCGCGGTCGCTTGAACAGCAGTACCGGAGCCGCAAATCGAGGTGCCTGAAAGCTTGTGTCAGGCCAGTAGGCTTGAGACCAATCGGTCCGATCCTTGTCCTTGCGGCGCGTCCCCACCCTTCGAAACAGCCGCCCCACGATGGCCATCTGCTCACTGACGGGTAAGCGCGGAAGCATCTTTAGCCGGTCCTTATAGTAGTTGATCGCCCACAAAAGCTTTACCTGAGAATTCTCAACCACCCATGTATCCAGGATGGCGAATAGCGCTACCTGTTCTCCCTGCAACTCCAGTTGTTGGATCATTTCCTGAGCGATCAGGACACCGTTGCACATTCCTCCCACGCAATACGGGCCGCGCGGTTGTACGGTGCGCATCGTGCTCACGTACTGCTCCGCCAGCGCTTGAATTTCTTGTCGCTCCAAGGGTCGATCCCAGACTGCGTCCCCTGTAGCTTGCAGTTTATAAATCGAGTGACTCGCCCCGAGATTGCGCGCGAGCAAGGCAAAACCCAGAGATTCCACTCCCGGTGCCGCAATCGCGAAGAAAGGAATTCTGTTGTTCCCTCGACTCAGTTGCATCAGCACCGGGTCGGGTCGATTGACGGAGTCGTCGTGCAGCAGCGCGGCAAGGCCCTCAATGGTGGGAGCCCGAAAAATTGCGGAAACCGGAATCCGATGACCAGTGACCTGCTGGATTTGTGCGGTCAGGTGCGCCGCCAGCAAGGAGTGACCGCCGATATCGAAGAAATTGTCGTGGATGCCCACCTTTTCGATCCCAAGGACATCTTTCCAGATATCTGTCAGTAAGTCGCGCTCGCTCAAATGGGAAGAGGCAGAAAAGCGGGCAACGGAGGCTATCTGGGCGGCATCGTCCTCGTTTCGCGACGAACCCCCGGAGTTGTCCGGAGGTGCTGCATTTCGGATCCTCAGGGCATCAACCTGCACTTCCGGCTGCGCGACGATCTGGCGCAAAAGATCCATGTAATCTTCGAACATCCGGACGATCCGATCCATCTTGAAAAGGCCAGTGTCGAAGTCGATCTGGAGCCACCATTTGCTGTCGCTGTCTTCGATGAACGTCGCATTGAGATCCAGGATCGAAGTGCTCGCATCCACGACATAGGGGTACGCGACAACATTGCCGAACGCGTGGGATCGAATAGCCGATTTGATTACCGAAAACATGACCTGGAAAACCGGGTTGTAGCTCAAGTTCCGTTCCGGCCGCAGCACCTCAACCACTTTTTCAAAAGGCACGTCGGCATTAGCTAGCGCCGCCAGAGTGGTCTCGCGCACGCTGGCCAACAGATCCACGAATCGTGGATTCCCCGAGAGCTCGTCGCGAAATACCAGGGTGTCCACGAAAAATCCAAGCAATGGCTCCGTTTCCACCCGTGTCCGGCCGGCGACGGGCACGCCCACACAAACGTCCGGCTGACCGCTATACCGATAGAGCAGGACCTTGAATGCAGCCAGCAACAGCATGAACGTCGTAACTCGCTCCCGGGACGCCAAAGAGATCACATCGGGCATGATTTCTTTGGGTACCGCAAACGTGTGACTCAGGCCCTCCAAAGTCTGTTCAACCGGGCGCGGGTGATCGGTTGGCAGTCGCAGCAGTGCTGGCGATCCCTCAAGATTGCGTCCCCAATACGCAAGCTGCTTCTTGACAGAATCGGTATCCAGCAGTTGACGTTGCCATTCCGCAAAATCTCCGTATTGAATCACCAGCTCGGGGAGTGCCGCTTCCTGTTGCGTTGTGACTGCTTCGTAGAGAGCCGCGAGCTCCCTGGTGAGAAGTTGCATCGACCACGCATCGGTAATCGTGTGATGCATCGTGCAAAGGAAGACATGCTCATCCGGACGGATGCGCAGGATTTTCGCGCGAAATAGAGGCCCTTTACCTAAGTCGAAGGGCTCTGCCACTTCTTGCTTAGCAAACTCATACGCAGCGGGATAGGGCTGCTCAAGGTCAGAAAAATCGGTCAGGGGCAGGGGTACGTCGTACTTCTCTTCGACGAATTGAACCAGCACGCCTTTCTGCAAGGCGAACGTTGTCCGCAAGATTTCGTGCCGATTGACGACTTCCTGGACGCTGGCCAGCAATGCTTTGAGGTTCAGAGGGCCGTAGAACCACAGTCCGATGTTTACGTTATAGGCGGAGGTCTGCGCCTGTAACTCGTTCAGAAACCATAGTCTTTGTTGGGCTAACGACGCGGGATAGATGGCCGAGGTCCTCGTGGGAACACAACGTTCTACTGCTCCGACACGAGGAAGGGAGGACATGGGCGCACAACTAGCTGACTAAGATTGTCCCAGGCCGGGGGCTCCGGCAATACGCAAAGTTGAGTATACTCCTACACGGTTTGCTGTATTGGATCAAACTGATTTCTTGACCAATATGTGCGGGAATAGTTCCGCCCTCGGAAATGCCTGACGCCACCTTTGTCGCTTCTTTTGGCCAACAGAGACTTTGGTTCCTGGACCAGCTTGAACCGGGAACCGCTGCCTACAACCTGCCACGTGCATTCCGGATTACAGGCCCTCTTGACGTCAGCGTCCTTCAACAAGCTCTGAATGCGGTCGTCCTCAGACACTCTTCGCTGCGTACCGTGTTCGAATCTGTGAACGGGGAATGTAGTCAGATCGTTTTGTCAGAAATCAAGATAGAGATTCCAGTCGTCGACTTGAGCCACGCTCCGGAATCCGCGCGTGAGGCCGAAGGACTGCGGTTGATCAGCGAGGAGGGCAAGAAACCCTTCGATTTGAGCAACGGGCCGCTCCTGCGCTGCCTGCTGGTTCAACTCGGTCCCGAGTGCTACATCTTCCTGCTGGTATTGCATCACATCATTATTGATGGCTGGTCGATTTCGATCCTCTTTCGCGAACTTACCAGTTGCTATGCATCATTGTTGAAGGGTCAAGCAGTATCCTTGCCGGAACTTCCCATCCAGTACGCGGAGTTTGCTCAGTGGCAGCGCCAGTCCATGTCGAGTGAAGTGGTGGAACGGCAACTCGGCTACTGGAAAGGGAAGCTCGCGGCTTGCCCGTTCGTCCTCGACCTGCCGATTGATTACTCTCGTCCAGCAATTGCCAGTTGGCACGGAGAAACGCAAGAAATAACACTGGATAAGTACGCGTTGGCGAAACTGAAGGCAGTCGCGAAGAGCGAAAACTGCACGTTATTCATGGTAGCCATGGCGGCGTTCCAAGCTCTGCTGTGGCGCTATACCAGCCAGGAAAGCATCGTGGTGGGAACGCCGGTGGCAGCGCGCAACGAAATCGAGCTGGAAAATCTGGTAGGCCTGTTCGTCAACACCCTGGTCTTTCGCTCCGATTTCTCCGATGGCTTGACGTTTCGGGATTTGATTCGACAAGTTCGCGAATTCGCTCTCGATTCCTACCAGCATCAGGATTTGCCGTTCGAGAAACTCGTGGAATCCCTGGTCCCGCAGCGCTCGCTCGATCTTCATCCGCTGTTCCAGGTGATGTTTACGTTTCAAAACATTCCCAAGCAGGTGTTCGAGATACCGGGTCTGAGCATCAAGGAGATTGGATTCGAATCGGGGATCGCTAAGTTTGACCTGTCAGTGGAAGTCTGGGATGACGGCGAGTTTCACTGTCAGTTCGAATATCGCACCGATTTGTTTGAACAAGCCACGATCCAGAGGATGATGGGGCACTTCGAGAACCTCATCCGGGCGGCGTCGGAAAATCCAGATTCGCGCGTTGCCGACCTGAACCTGATGGGCGAAACAGAGCGGTCGCAGGTCTTAGCAGAATGGAATCGCACTGCGGCGGATTACGCACGGAACCTGACCATTCCTCGGGCCTTTGAGGAGCAGGTGGATCGCACGCCCAATGCGACCGCCCTCATCTTTGACGAGAAACGATGTACGTACGCTGAACTGAATCGCGCCGCCAATCGCCTCGCGCACCTTCTTCTCAAGAAGGGTATTGGCAGCGGCTCGCTCGTAGGCGTTTTCCTCGAACGATCGCCGGAAATGGTGATCGCTGTACTCGGTATTCTAAAGACCGGGGCGGCGTATGTGCCGCTGGACCTGTCATACCCTTTAGAGAGAACGCGTCTTTTGCTCAAAGACGCTGCGTTGTCTGCGCTCGTTGCGCATTCGGCAGTGAAGCACCTCTTGCCGGGCGAAGCTACAAACCTTTTTCTCGTCGACGATGAAGAACTGCTTCGACTCGAATCAATAACAAATGTTCCTAGCGCAATTTCGAGCGAAGATCGCGCCTATGTGATCTACACCTCTGGTTCAACTGGTGTGCCCAAAGGAGTGGAGGGGACGCACCGAGCTTCCCTCAATCGATTCTCCTGGATGTGGAAGACTTATCCGTTCCAACCGGGAGACGTCTGTTGCCAGAAAACCAATCTCACCTTCGTCGATTCGATCTGGGAGATCTTCGGCCCCTTGTTGGCGGGGATTCCGACCGTAATCATTCCGCAAGACAGTGTGCGAGATCCGCAGCTGTTTCTGGATGTATTGGCGCGAGAGCAGGTCAGCCGCATCGTGCTGGTGCCTTCTCAACTGCGAGCCATTCTGGAACACGCTCCGACGCTCCACACTCGAGTGCCAAATCTGAAGTTCTGGTCATGCAGTGGAGAGGTCCTGCCGGCCGAACTCGCGAGGCGTTTTCGCGATGCCTTTCCCGACGCGAAAATGCTGAATATTTACGGTTCTTCCGAAGTTGCCGCCGATGCATCATCGCATGAAATATCTGAACGGGATCTTGCGTCTTCGGTGGCGATCGGGAAACCCATCAGCAACACGCAAATCTATCTGGTCGATCGGTACTCGCATCCCGTGCCGATCGGAATTCCCGGTGAAATATACGTCGGTGGCGATGGCCTGGCGCGTGGTTATTTGAATCAGCCGGAGTTGACGGCGCAGCGGTTCGTCACAAACTGGCTGGCGCCGGAACTCTCCCCTCGCTTGTATCGCACTGGAGATTTGGGTCGTTGGCGAAACGGTGGAGACATCGAATATCTCGGTCGCGCGGATACGCAAATCAAACTGCGCGGCATGCGTATCGAGTTGGGAGAGATCGAATCTGTCCTCGCCAGCCACCCTGCGGTGCAGCAAGCGGTCGTCATCGTAAAGGGAGAGGCGGAGCAGCAGAAGCTGTCGGCGTATGTAGTCTTGAAAGGCGCGGATACGGTGCTGACCGCCCCACAGTTGCGGCGCTTTGCGCGGGGCAAGCTGCCCGAGCACATGGTCCCGGCCGAGTACTCAAACCTCGATCGGTTGCCACTGTTGCCCAGTGGCAAGGTGAATCGTTCGGCGCTCGCTCAAAGCGGAGGCAAGGCGCTGGCCGAGGGGCAGGATCTGGTCGCTCCGCGAAACGAAACCGAAACGCAGCTCGCGGCGATCTGGAGCGAACTGCTAAAGGTGCAGACGATTGGAACCGACCAGAACTTTTTCGAGTTGGGTGGACACTCACTGCTGGTGCTGCAGATGACGGCGCGAATCCGTCGAAGCCTGGAAGTGGAGTTACCGGCTCGTGCGGTGTTTGAATCGCCCACGATTGCAGCCCTGGCGCAGGAAGTCGAAAAAGCCCGCGCTTCGGGAATGACTGTGCGCACTCCGGAACTGAAACGCCGTCAACCTCCTGCTACGGATGCAAGCCGGGAACAGTTGCTGGCGCAGCTCGATACTTTATCTCCTGCCGAGTTACAAACTGTGCTGCAACGAGTACTCGGAGGGAAAAATCCTGCCGGCGAAGGCGCGACGGATTGAAGGTCAAAGTCATCAGGCAGACTCCCAGCGCCATTGGGATTCGAAACAGAGACGAGCAACTTAGTTACTGGGAGCCGGATGAGCGGGCGAATGTTGCGGGGCTTTTGGTGTCCGGCAGATGCCATTCCTGGATCCTCCAGCCACTCGACGCTCGGATTCCACTAAGAGGCCCCGAATCTCGGACTGCGCGGGCCGATGGCTCTCCTGGGGATGTTCGATGCGCCCAACTGGTGAACCGTGAGAGATTTTGAACCTTGAGGATGATATGGAGTCTGCGCAATCCGACGCGAAGCGCAAGTTATTAGAGAAATATCTCCGGGGTGAACTTGGAGCGCGTAACGAGATCTCCGCAATCCCGCGTCGCAAGCCTGGCGAAATCATTCCGCTTTCTTATGCGCAGGAACAGGTATGGGTTCATGCCCAGCTAGCGCCGCAGCTTCCGCTATATAACGAGCCCGTCACGATTCATTATTCGGGATCTTTGAACCCCGAAGCTCTCGAACGCAGCTTCAACGAAGTTCTGCGCCGCCATGAAGCCTGGCGGACCTCGTTCACTGTTGTGGATGGACAACCGGTCCAGGAGGTTCACGAGCATCTCTCGATTTCGCTTCCAGTCATCGATCTGACCGGCCTTCCGCCCGCGGAGAGAGAAGCAGCGGCCCTGCACATCGCCACGGCGGATGCGCGAGAGCCTCTTGATTTGGGATGCGTGCCTCTGTTTCGGGCAAAGTTGATCCGGATGGATGAGCAGGAGCACCGGCTCTATCTGACGTTGTGCCACATTATTTTCGACGGCGTGGCACTCTATCGCGTCTTTCTGCCCGAGTTAGCCGCCCTGTACTGGGCCTATGCCGCAGGCGCACCCAGCGCTCTGCCCGAACCTTCAATCCAGTACCCAGATTACGCATGTTGGGAGAGACGAACTCTCACGCAGGAAAAATTGTCCAACGATCTTAGTTACTGGCGCGAGCGACTGGGCAAATCCCTGCCGGAGGTCTACCTGCCGGGCGACCATCGTCCTCCGCGCGTGCGGACGTTCCTTGGGTCGATGTATCCATTCAAATTGCGATCCTCGCTGATGAAGCAGGTGAGAGCCTTCTGCCGAAAAGAAGGCGTCTCCGTATTCCACGTGATGTTTGCCGCTTTCTCGGCGCTACTGCAACGTTACTCCGGAGAGCAGCAGATTCCGGTCGGCATGGTAACAGCGGGCCGCAACCGGCCGGAAACCGAATCGCTCTTGGGATACTTCCTCAATACGGTCGTGGTTCCCGCCGATGTATCCGGCAACCCGAGTTTCAGAACGCTGGTTCACCGCGCGCGCAATTGGACCATCGACGCAATGGACCATGATCAGATGCCCTTCGAGCACCTCGTCAAGGAACTGAAGGTTCAGCGCGATCCAAGCCATAATCCGTTGTTCCAGGCGTTGTTTTCGCTTGAGCCGCCGCTCCCCGCACTCGATTCCCATTGGCGGCTCACGCAGATGGACGTGGATACAGAAACTACGAAGTATGACCTTTATCTGGAACTCGACGATCGCGGCGATGATGTTCTGGCACGTTTTCACTACAGTACCGATTTGTTCGAGCGCCCAACGATGGCGCGCATGGCCCTTCATTGGAAGACGCTGTTGCGGAACGGTGTTGCCAATCCCGATCAGAGCTTATCGAATGCATCGCTGCTGACCTTTCGGGAACGTAGAAATCTTCTGAGCAACTGGCAAGGCAGCACCCGCAGCTATCCGCGGACCTGTGTGCACGCGTTGTTTGAAGAGCAGGTGGAGCGCACTCCCGATGCAATCGCGGTTGTGTCGCAAGGCGACAATATTTCGTATCGCGAACTCAACGAACGCGCCAACCAGTTAGCACACGTCCTGCTCCAGCGCGGACTTCAACCAGATTCCCTCGTCGGATTGTGCATCGAGCGCGATTTAGCAATAGTGGTTGGTTTGCTTGGAATCCTAAAGGCCGGGGTGGCCTACGTTCCACTTGATCCGAGGCTTCCGGACGAACGTCTCGCCTATCTCATGGCTGACTCGAAACCTGCAGCGGTTGTTACCGATCAGCGTTCGTGGCGCAGAGAGTTCGGTTC
>Ga0209698_10004567_pt1 | contig 15137 bp, 18 predicted proteins | sample LitLauG_LLR_2012_FD_187203 | JGI IMG/M metagenome (GOLD analysis project Ga0209698, IMG submission 187203) | Freshwater sediment microbial communities from Pennsylvania, USA - Little Laurel Run_MetaG_LLR_2012 (SPAdes) (version 2) | ecosystem: Environmental > Aquatic > Freshwater > Creek >...
CTCCAGCACCTTCGCCACAAGCGCGGCGCAGGCGTCCCGCCCCAGCGCGCCCGCAGGCAATTCGCGGTCCATGCCGCTTGCGGTCTTGGCGATGTCAGTGAGGCCGAGTCCGTAATCGGGCAGCGTGGCGAATTCCGCCGGCGCCAATCTGTGCGGCGTCAGCCCCGCCTCGTGCAGCGCGCGCCAGAAGCGGTTTTGCGGATGCGCGTAATAGGCCGCCTGCCGCGCCGATTCCGTCCCCGCCGCCGTGCCGCAGAACACGATGGCGAGGCCCGGACGCAACACGTCTGGCAAGATGAAAGAGGGCATGTGGAGATGGGCGGTAGGCGGTAGGCGGAAACGTATTGTCCTTACTGCCTACAGCCTACTCCCTACTGCCTGAGATACAAATACCCGCCGCGCTGTTCGACGCCGTTGAGCCGGCCCAGCAGGCTCATGCCCACCAGATTGACCTCGCCCGCGCTGCGGTCGGCGATCATCGCCTGCACGCCCGGCACATAAACGGGGCCGATGGCGACCGAATCGAGCGACACCAGCGTCGCCGAGGCGACGCCATTGGCCGTCTGCGTCTTGACGCGCTGGGCGTCGGGCGGCGGCACGAGGCCGATCCGGTCGGCGACGGCGGCCGATAGCACCACCAGCGTCGCCCCGGTGTCGATCAGCATCGGCACGCTCTGGCCGTTCAGCATCACGTTCGTCGTGTAGTGGCCCATGGTGTTGGCGGGAATGGCGATTTCATGTTCGCTGGTGCGCGGCGGCGTGGCGGCTGCCGCCGCCGCCATCGGCCCCGGCGAAGCCGGCGCCGGCGCGCGGGGCGCGGCGGAGGGGGGCGCCGCTGCTTCCTGCATCAGCGGCACGAACGAGGGCGCCAGCATCGCCAGACCGATGGTCAAAGCCGCCAACAGCACCGCCGTCTTCAGCATGGAATTTCCCTCGCGCCCGGAACGGAGCGGCGCCATCGTGCCTGACGCAAGGAAATACCGGGTAAACGCAACCTCTCAGTTGGCCGACACCGCCGCAAGGAATGCGTAACGCCGATACAATGGCCGGAAGTCGAACCGCAGCCCGCGTTCGGCGGCCAGCCTCGCCAGCGTCGGCGCCAGCGCAACGCGCGGCGTGACGTGAAATTTCGTCAGCCAGCCGCGCAACGCATGGCGGAACCAGCGGGGCCAGCCGCCTTGGTCGCCGAAATCCACCACCATCAACCGCCCGCCGGGCGCCAGCCGCGCCGCCGCCTCGCCCGCCGCCTTCTCCCACGCCGGGATCATCGACAGCGCATAGGATACGAACACCCGGTCGAACGCGGGCACGCCAAACAAGGCCTGGGGATCGAACGCCGTCGCATCGCCCGCCGCCAGCGCGATCCGCCCCGACATCCCGGCCGCCGCGATATTCGCGCGCGCCGTCGCCAGCATTTCTTCGGAAACATCGAGACCGAAGAAGCGGGCTTCAGGATAGGCGCGCGCGGCGCGGATCAGATTGCGCCCCGTCCCGCAGGCGATCTCCAGCACCGTGCCTTGCGCTGGCGGGCTAAGGTCGGCGATCAGTTCGTCGCGCCCCAGCAGATAGAATTTGCGCGTGAGATCGTAGATATGGCGCTGGCGCCGGTACATCCGGTCCATCGCTTGTTGCGCGTCGCTCACTGGCGCACCCACAAATGAAACGCGCCATAGATCGAGGAGCGGTCGCGCGCGCCCAGCGTGCGCGAGCGCTCCTCCTCATAAGCGAAATCGCCGAGGATGTCTGACGGCACCCGCCCCGGCAGCAACCGCTCGTCGGCGGCGGTGCGGAAGATGACGCGGGCGCCGGGACGTGCGGTGCGGCGGACTTCCGACCACAGCGCCGTCAGCGTCTCGTCGTTCATCCAGTCCTGCGCGTCGAGCAGCACGTAGGCGTCAAGGCTCGCGTCGGGCTCCACTTTCAGCCGTTCGGTGAACGAGCCGTGATAAGGCCGCACGTTCGCCGCGCTCTCGCGCACCGCCTCGAAATTTGAAGCCTGCAAATAGGGCGGCAGGCTCGGCGCCTCGGCGCGGGCGTAGGCGCGCCCGAACGCCTGCCAGGCGAAATAATTGTCGGCGATGGGGAAGTCGCAGGCAAGTTTTTCGACGCGCCGTTTCAGCACTTCCGTCACGCCGCCCTCGGCGACCAGCGCGCGATATTGCGCGGGCGGGATGCCAAGCCCGTAGAGCGCGGAGGGCCGGCCCGCCAGCCAGCGCACGAAGCGCTTGTCAAACAAAGGCGCGATTTCGCGCTCGAACACGCTTCGCTGTTCTGCAAGAGAGCGCGACGCGAGCAGCGCGTCAAAGCGTGCGCCGTAGAGCCGCGCCACCGCATGGCCCGCGCCGATAAAACGCCCCAGCAGGCCATGCCGGTAGAAGCCGCGCGCGAACGCCTCGATGCGCCGGCGCCCGTCGAGGCCGCGCCCATCCCAATAGGCGCGCGTGGCTTCGTCCAAGCCGGGGCGCAAGTTTGTCTGATAGACGGCGAGGTTCTCGCGCCGGTCGGCGCGGCCGAAGAAATCGTAGAACGCGGCATGATCGGGCAGCGCCGCGAGGCCGCGCAGCTTGAGGTTCAACAGTGCGATATGGGCGCCGTTAAGATCGACCGCGATCACCTCGCGCGGCTTGGCGGTCAGATAGGACAGCACATTGCAACCGCCCGAGGCGATGGCGATGACCCGCGCGTCGGGTTGAAGCGCCAGCGCCTCCAAATCGACGACCGGGTCCTCCCAGATTTGCGGGTAAACCAATTGCCGGAAGGCGAGCGTGAACATGCGTTCCTGGAGCCCGCGCCGCGAGAAAGGCTTGTGGCGATGGACGGCGGCGCCGAGGTTCTGGCGCGTCGCCTGTTTGACCGCACGTCGTATGCCTGGCATCGATTCGGCCTCATGGGTTCGCTGGGGCCGCGCGTGTATGGCGTTTGCGCGACAGATGCGTGACGCCTTCAACCCTCACGCGCCGGGTGTTCCTGAAAACGCCCCTTCCACAGGCCGCCGCGCCCGCGCATTGAGGCGAGCGCCGATTCCAGCGTATAGAGCGTGTAGAGCGCCGCCACCAATGGGAAAATCGCGCCCCAAAGCGGCGCCATTCGATAGTCACGCAACGTCGGTTGAAGCGCCGCCGCCATCAGCAACCAAGCGCCAAGCCCGCACGCCCGCGCGACCCCGTGACCAAACAAGGCCGCAACGACCGGCGCAAGGAACACCACGCCCATCATCAGCAACGCGAAGACCAGCAGAACCGGCGAATAGCGCAATTGCGCGTAGGCCGAGCGCATCACCATGCGGCGGATTTCGCCGAAATCGTCATAGCGCCGCAGGCTCGTCACCCGTTCCGCAAGGCTCAACCGGATCGCCCCGCGCGTCTTCAGCAGCGCCGCCAGCGCGCAATCGTCAATCAAGGCGCCGCGAATGGCGGCGATCCCGCCCGCCGCCTCCAGCGCCTCGCGCCGCACCAGCATGCAACCGCCCGCCGCCGCCGCCGTCCCGCGCGCGGGATCGTTCACCCATGCGAACGGATACAGCATCTGGAAGAACAGCACGAAGGCGGGAATGGCGAAACGCTCCGGTCCACTGACGCAACGCAGCCGCGCCATCAACGAGTTCAGAGCCAGCCCCTCCGCTTCGGCGCGCGAAACCAGGCCGCTCAACGCGTCGGGCGCATAGGCGATGTCCGCGTCGGTCAGCAGCAAATAGCGCGGCGCGCCCGCCTGCGCGACGCCCTGCCAGACCGCCCAGAGTTTGCCTGTCCAACCCTTCGGCGTCGGACTCCCAATAACGATCCGCAGCCGTTCCGACCCGCCCGCCGCCGCCCGCGCAATCTCAGCGGTCCCGTCCGTGCTCTCGTCGTCAACCAGCACGATGCGGAACGCGCCGGCATAGTCCTGCGCCAGCAGCGAGGCGACGGTCGCGCCGATGGACTCGGCCTCGTCGCGCGCGGGAATGATGGCGACCACGTCCGGCCCGTGCGAGGGCGCCGGCGCCCCGCGTTCGCGCTCCCCCGCCAGCCAGAAGCCGCCGCGCGCAAAGATCAGATAGAGCCAGATCGCCAGACTGAGCGCCGCGACGACAAGCATCAACCAAACAGCTCGCCGGCTTCGGCAGGGCCCAGCCGGATCAACCGCGACTCCTCGACCGCCGCCTGCCGGTGCTTGACCGCCTCGCGATAGACGGGATCGCGGATCATCTCGACAAAGGCGGCGATGCCGGGGTAGCGGGCGATGAAACAGAGGTCCCAACGCTCGTCGGACGGCCCGATCAGCGTCAGTTCAAAGCTGCCGCGCCAGACGATCTGGCCGCCCACGCGACGAAACACCGCCCCGCTCTCGCGCCCATAGGCCGCATAAGCCTGCGCGCCCGCCGCCTCGCGCCCGTCCGGGTAGGCCGCCCGTTCGCGCAGTCGCACCAGGTTGAGCATGTCGATGGGGCCGGGCCGGTCGTTGGCGCGGAATGCAGCGAAACTCTCTTTGGTCGGATCGACGAAACCCATAGGCGCCTCCCTCGCTCCGGCTTAGCGCCGACGCGCGGCGCTGTCGAACGGGCTGGCGAAAAATCATCGTCGCTCCTTTGAACCGACCCGCACGGTCGCGACACCAATAGATGTGAGGGCGGATGAGCCGGCCTCGAAGTCAAAACCCAGCAGGAGCAGCCCATGCGCAAGATCGTCACTCTCGCCGTCCTCGCCGCCGTCGCCCTGGGCGCCGCCGCCCCCGCTTCCGCAAAAATGCCGTTCCCGCTTCCCGGCCCGATCAAACTGAACCCCACGCCCGTCAAGAACGGCGGCGGCTTTGGCGGGGGATTTGGGTTGGCGGCGATCGGCATTGGTCTGGGACTGGGCGCACTGGCGATCGAGCACGCCTCCTGCACCCGCTATCAGCCGGTTTACGACGATTACGGCAATTACCTGGGCCGCCGCGCCGTCGACGTCTGCGACTGATCTCTGCGGCGATCGCCCCAAACGCCCGGCCTCGCGCCGGGCGTTTTCGTTTGGCGCTGCGCGGCCGCGAAGCCCGGCGGCGGGCGCTGCGATGGAGGGCATAAGTAATCGCTTCTGCGCTGAACCCGCTGAAGGCGCCGCGCAACCAACGTTCGAGAGGGCGGCAAGGTCGCCGGCCTCGAAAACCGAAAGTCCCTCGAACCCAACAGGAGATAGTTATGCGCAAGGTTCTCGTTTCCCTCGCCGCCGCCGCCGTAGTCCTGTCGCTCGCCGCTCCGGCCTCCGCGGGCCCCATTCCCTTCCCTCACCCGCTCCTCCATCCCATCCCGTTCCCGCTTCATCCGGGCCCGCATCCCGGCCCGCACGGCGGCGGCTGGGGCTGGGGCGGCATCGGGCTGGGCGTCGGCCTCGGGCTCGGCGCGCTGGCGGTGGAGGAGGAATCCTGCATCCGCTACCGTCCCGTCTATGACGACTACGGCGACTATGTCGGGCGCCGCGCGGTCAACGTCTGCTATTGATCCCCGCCTGCTGAAACGAACGCCCGGCTCCACGCCGGGCGTTCTTGTCTGCGCACGCCACGCCGCCTTGACACGTCCGCCGCCGCATGGCTCGACCGGCGAATGAAAAGACCCAGCGACGGATTGGCGGCTGTGGCCGCGCTGATGGGCGCCGGCGGCGTCATGCTGGCGGCGGCTTCGGCCCACTCCGGCGGCGGCGACCTCGGCAAAACCGCTAGCGAATTTCTGTTGTGGCACGCCGCCGCGCTGCTCGGCGTCAGCGCCGCCGCCCGCACCTCGTCGACAAGCCGCGCCCGCCGCCTTTTGGTCGCCGGCGCCGCGCTCGCGCTCGGCGCGCTCCTGTTCTGCGCCGACATCGCCGCGCGCGGGTTTCTGTCTACAAAGCTGTTCCCCTTCGCCGCGCCCCTCGGCGGCTCGCTGACGATTCTGTCGTGGTTCGCCCTGGCGTTCGTGTTTGCGTTGACTGAATAAAAAAAGGGGCGCCCGAAGGCGCCCCAGGTGGGGAGGAACGAAACCACGCGCCCGAAGGCGCCAGACGCGACTAAAATCCGCGCGCCCGAAGGCGCGCGGCAAAGCTTACTGAACCACCTCGCCGTGCAGCGCCAGATCGAGACCCTCGCGCTCGATCTCCTCGGACACCTTGAGGCCGATCACCATCTTGATGACCCCCAGAATGATGACCGAGACGATCGCGTCATAAACGATGACGATGCCGACGCCGATGCACTGGTTGACGACCTGTTGCGCGTTGCCTTCCAGCAGACCCGCTGTACCGCCGATCTGGTTGACCGCAAACACGCCCGTCAGGATCGCGCCCAGTATGCCGCCGACGCCATGGACGCCGAAGCAATCCAACGCGTCGTCGTAGCCGAACACATGCTTGAGCGAGGTCGCGCCGAGATAGCAGACCACGCCCGCCGCCGCGCCGATCACGATCGAACCGAACGGACCGACGAAACCCGAGGCCGGGGTGATCGCGACGAGGCCCGCGACCGCGCCGGAGCAGAGACCGACAACGGTCGGCTTGCCGCGATGCGCCCATTCCACGAACATCCACGCCAGCGCCGCAACGGCGGTGGCGATCTGGGTGACGGTCATCGCCATGCCCGCGACCACGCCCGCCGAGACGGCCGAACCCGCGTTGAACCCGAACCAGCCGACCCACAGCAGGCCCGCGCCGATGAAGGTATAGACCATGTTGTGCGGAGGGCCCATATCGCGACGCTTGCCCATCATCAGCGCGCAGATCAGGCCGGAGACGCCCGCGTTGATATGCACGACCGTGCCGCCCGCGAAGTCCAAAACATGGAACTTGGCGTCGGCGTTGGCGGAGTTCAGGAACCCGTCGGGACCCCAGACCCAATGGGCGACCGGCGCGTAGACGAGGATCGCCCACAGGCCGATGTACCAGAGCATCGCCGAGAACTTCATCCTCTCAGCAAACGCGCCGGCGATCAGCGCCGGAGTGATGATCGCGAAGGTCATCTGGAAGCACATATAGACCGACTCGGGGATCGTCGGCGCCAGCACGCTGGCTGTGCCCGTATTATCCGCGACGCTGGAGATCATGCCGCCCAGCATGAACCTCGTCATGCCGCCCAGATAAGGCGAGCCGGAGGTGAAGGCCAGCGTGTAGGTCAGCACCGCGAAGATGACGGTCACCAGCGCCGTGATGGCGAAGGAGGTCATCACCGTGTCGCCGACGTTCTTCTTGCGGACCATGCCGCCGTAGAACAGGCCGAGACCGGGAATGGTCATCATCAGAACGAGCGCCATGGAGGTCAGCATCCACGCCGTGTCGCCGCCATTGGGCGTGCATTTTTCGAGCACGGCGGGGACGGCGGCGACGGCGGCGACGGCGGGCGTCTTGCCGTCGGCGGAAGCGGGGACGGCGGCGACGGCGGCGACCGCAGCGGCGCAAGCCGGGGGACCGGCGGGAGCGGCGGCCGGAGCGGCGGCGGCAGGCGCCGCTGCTGCGGGCGCGGCGTCGGCGGTCGGGGCCGGCGACGGCGTCTGAGCGTGCGAGGGGACGCCGAACCCGACCACCGCGGCTATCGCCAGCGCTGGAACAAGCCCGGAAAGGAACCTGGAGAGCTTCATTTGTTTATGACTCCAACGAGGATAAAAGGATCAAAGCGCGTCGTTGTCTTTCTCGCCCGTGCGGATGCGCACGGCCTGTTCGAGCGCGAGGACAAAAATCTTGCCGTCGCCGATCTGGCCGGTGCGCGCCGAGTCGATGATGGCGGTGACGACCTTGTCGACCATGTCGGCGGCGACCGCGACTTCGATCTTCAGCTTGGGCAGGAAGCTGACGGCGTATTCCGCGCCGCGATAGATTTCGGTGTGGCCCTTCTGCCGGCCGTATCCCTTCACTTCCGTGACCGTCAGGCCATGGACCCCGATGGCGGTCAGCGCGTCGCGAACCTCCTCGAGCTTGAACGGCTTGATCACCGCCATAACTATTTTCATGTGCAACGCCCCTTGAGGTAAACCGCCGCCGGGTGAAACGATACGTTTCGCCAGCGGCCGGCGCCACTCGATGACCGACGCCTGTGCGCCTGCCTGGAACCCCTCTTACAAAGGCCGTGCCAACCTCGGGCCGCCGCCGCTTTTTCGTGCGGTTCAAGAAAGACTGACGGGATAGTAATATATTTGAACAAAAACTAGGCAATTGGCGCGCGATTAGGCGATCAACCCTTCGGCGCCTCGGGGGTCGGGCGCCTACGAACCAGGCCCTCCTGGGTTGTTGTCGCGGCAAGCACGCCGTCCCGCGTGTAGAGGAGGCCCCGCGTCAACCCGCGCGAGCCTTGCGCGCTGGGCGCGTCCTGTGCGTAGAGCAGCCAATCGTCGGCGCGCAGCGGGCGATGCAACCACACGGCATGGTCGAGACTCGCGGTCTGCCACCCGCCGCGCGCGATGGAATAGCCATGCGCGACCAGCACGGTGTCGATCAGCGTCATGTCGGACAGATAGACCAGCGCCGCGCGATGGATCGCGGGATCGTCGGGCAGCGGCCCCTTGAGGCGTATCCAGAGGTTCTGCCGGGGCTCGCCGAAGACTCCGGGCGTGACGGGGCTGTAGCGGCGCGGATCGAGAGGTCGGATTTCGATGGGGCTGATATGGCTGAAGAAGCCACGCGCCCGCGATTGCTGCGGCTCCGGCAGAAGGGCGGCGAGGGCGACGGGGTCGGGCGTCACTTCGGGCGGCGTGACTTCAGGGGCGGGCAAGAAGTGATTGAGCGCGCCCTCCTCCTCCGCCTGGAACGAAGCCGACAACACAAACATCGTCTCGCCGCGCTGTCGCGCCACCACGCGACGCACGGCGAAGCTGCGCCCGTCGCGCACCCGCTCGACCTCAAGTTCGATGGGTTCCTTGGGATCGCCGCCCAGAATGAAATAGGCGTGTAGCGAATGCGGCGCGCGATCCGCGACGCTGCGCTGCGCGGCGACCAGCGCCTGCGCCAGCACCTGGCCGCCGAACACGCGCTTCCAGCCATTGTCGGGCGAGCGAGCCAACCAGCGGTCGGGGCCGGCGGGTTCGAGGTCGAGCAGGCTGAGGAATTCGAAGATGTCCATGAAAGCGGTTTTGTGCGGCGCAAAGGAAGGCGTCAAGCCGCCCCGCGGCGTATAGGCGTTCAGGTTTCCTAAAAGGGCGTCCATGAAATTCCGGCTGTTCCTGTTCGTTCTCGCGCTCGCCGGGCTGCTTGTCGCGCTCGACGGTTTCCGGCGCGGAAGTCAGGGCGTTACGCGCGAACGCGTCGCGCTGGGCGCGATCCCCGCGACGCTGTTTCACCCCCTAGGCTCGCCCAAGGCGGTCGTCGTCATTGCGCATGGCTTCGCCGGTTCGCAGCAGATGATGGCGCCGCTGGCGACCACCTTGGCGCGCGACGGCTATCTGGCGCTGACCTTCGATTTCGCCGGCCACGGCGCCAACCCCACGCCGATGCCCGGCGGCCTCAAGGACATGGCGGAAAGCACCCGCGCCCTGACGGCGGAAGTGAATGAAGCGCTCGACGACGCAAAGACGCGCCCCGAATTCGCCGGCAAGATGGCGCTCGTCGGCCATTCCATGGCCGCCGACCTCGCTGTGCTGGCGGCGATGGGGCGCAGCGACGTCGACGCCGTCGTCGCGCTCTCGGTGTTCGGTCAGGGCGTCACAGCGACCAACCCGAAGAACCTGCTTATCGTCGACGGCGCGTGGGAGGTCGCGATGCTGCGCGACGCCGCGCGGCGAATCGTTGGCCTCACTCATCCCGACCCTGCGCCGGACTTGACCTACGGCGATTTCGCGCAGGGCACGGCGCGGCGCTACGCCTATGCGCGCGGCGTCGAGCATATCGGCGTCATCTGGAGCCTCGACGCACAGCACGAAGCGCGCGACTGGCTCGATGCGGCCTTCGCCGCCGCCCCCTTGGCGCAGGGCGTCGACCGGCGCGGGCCGTGGATCGGGCTGATGGGATTGTCGCTCTGCGCGCTGGTGGGTCTGGGCGTCAGCCTCTTGCCTGTCGTCTCCCCCCGCGCGCCGCCCGCGCCGCTGACGCCGGGCCGCTTCTACGCGCTCGCCGCCTTCGCCGCGCTGGCGACGCCGCTCCTGTTGTGGAAAGCGCCGACCGATTTCCTCCCCATCCTGCTCGGCGATTATCTGGCGGTTCATTTCGCCGTCTATGGCGCGCTGCTGTGGGCCGGCTATCTTTGGCTGCGCGAATGGCCCGCCATCGCCCCGCGCAATTTCGTCGGCGCGGTCGTCGCGGGCCTCGCGCTGGCGGCGCTCTATCTGATCGCCTTCGGCGCGCCGCTCGACCTCTATGTGACGTCGTTCCGCCCGGTCGGCCAGCGCTGGGGTCTGATCCCCATCGAGTTCGCCGCCGTCGCGCTCGCCTTCACCGCCGAGGAACGTCTCGCGCGCGGGACGGATGCGCCGCGTTTCGGCTATGCGGCGCTGAAGATCGGCTTCGTCGTTTCGCTGATCCTGGCGATTGCACTGAACCCGATGCGCCTGTTCTTCCTCGCCATCGTCGCGCCGGTGGTGGCGGTGCTGTTCGTCGCCTTCGGCTTCCTCAACCGCGCCGCCTATCTGCGGACCCGCACGCCGCTCGCCGGCGCTTTGGGCGCCGCGCTGGCGCTGGCCTACGCGATTTCAGTGACGTTCCCTATGGTGGAATGAACATAATTTTCAACCAAATGCCGGTCGACTGCGCCTTCGTTCGAGATTCTCTGGAAGTCCACGACCATTGTTCCACCAGCGGTTGGGATTCCTGCTTTTCGGATCATAGTTCGCTCGGCTTGCCCAATCCTCTCGCAGAAAGATGACGGGCTCCTCGTAGTGATGAGCGTAGATAATCGCGTCCATAACTTTCTCCAGGGTGGCTACGTCTCGCTCAATGGATATCTTCAATTCAACCATAGGGTAGGTTTCGACGCCGCCCGCCTCAAACCCATCGACATGGAGCGTCGTGGTAGATTCCGGCTGGGGCCGCGACGTTTCTTTGCCGATCGCCGAAATGGCGGCGTTTCGCTGATAGCGGCCGTAGCTGAGGGGATGCACGTCCATAACGGCGTCAAGAATTCGGTCGGTGTCTTCAGGAACGGTTTGGATTTCGATGGTCCAAACCGGAATGAGCTTTCCCGACTTGGCTTTGTAGGCGGCGAGATCGCTCACTTGCGTCTTCTCCCGTTTCTGTTCGACAGGGGTGGCTCACGCTCAGCCTTCAGATGAGAGAAACTCTCACTTCCTCACTAGATAAGTTCATCTGCACAATCACCGCCTCGGCGCCCGCCACCTTATCGTCGCCGGCAGCGCCCCGCTCTCGCGTGACGCCGTCCGCCAGCGCGCCGCAAGATCCAGTCCATGCGCGATTCCCGCCGCCGCCAGCGCCGCCGCCACTGCCGCGTCCGATGCGCCCGAAGCCGACGCCCGCCACGCGATCAGGATCGACGCCCCCGCCAGCAGATTGGCCACCACAGGCCGCGGCCCGCGCCCGGTGACCGCGCGATAGACAACCAGCCCGATCCCCTCGGCCGCCATCCCGGCGAGGATCAGATCGGCGATCACGCCGCGCGCCTGTCGAACGGTTGGTTGAGCCTGACGATCTGCAGGTTCAACCAACCCGCAAACGTCACCCACAACAGATAAGGCACGAAGAACAAGGCCGCCTGCGGCTTGATCGTATAGACAGTGACGACGACGGCGAGCACCGAAATCCAGAACGGGATCAGTTCCGCAAACGCCCAGTCGGGCCGCTTGAATTTAAAGAACAACGGGCTCCACAACACGTTGAGCACCGTGTTGACGGCGAACACGGCGAGCAATTCCCAGCGCTGCGTGGCGTCAGCCGCATACCAGGCCGAGACGCCGCCATATCCGATCAGGATATAGAGCGTCGTCCACGCGGGTCCAAACAACCAGTTGGGCGGCCGGATGCGCGGAAAGCGCAGGCCCTCGTACCACGGCCCGACTTCAGTCAGGAGGCCGCCGACCAGCGCGACGCCAACCAGCCAGACCACGGCGACCAAAGCCGGTCCGTGTTCGTTCAACAAGGATTCGATCATGGCGCCGCGAGGTTGAACAGATGCGCCAGATCCTTGAAGAAGATCCGCGCATGGGCGAGCGGGTCGCGCATCGGCATTTCCTTGTTCATGTAGGACGCCCAGGTCAGGCGCTGCACGTCCTTGTCGCGGCAGATCGAAACGAAGTTCTCGCGCCGCTTGTCGTTGGCGTACCAGAAATATTGCATGATTCCCAATATCCAGAACACCCGCCCATGCGCCGTCATGAACCGCTTGCGCGCGCCGCGCAGCGCGCGGGGATTGCCGGTGTCGAGACATTCGGACGCCGCCTGCGCGGCGAGGCGCCCGCCGTACATCGCATAATAGATGCCCTCGCCCGAAGCCGGCGCCACCACGCCCGAGGCGTCTCCCGCCAGCACGACGTCGCGGCCGTTGTCCCAGCGCTTGAGCGGTTTCAGCGGGATCGGCGCCCCCTCGCGCCGCACGGTGTCGGTCTCGCCGAGATCGGTGCGCCCGCGCAGCGCCGCCACCGCGTTTTTCAACGAGAAACCCTTGTTGGCGCTGCCCGTCCCCACGCTCATCGTGTCGCCATGCGGGAACACCCAGGCGTAGAAATCGGGCGAGGTGCGCTCGTCGTAGTAAATCTCGCAGCGGTTGGAATCGCCGGTCTTCGGCGTCGCAATGATCTCGTGATAGGCGAACACGAACTTGGTCTTCTCCGCCCCTTTCACCTCCTGGCGCCCAACCTTTGATAGCGCCCCGTCCGCTCCAATCACCAAGCGCGTCGCCAGTGGCGTCTCCTGCCCTTTCACATGCACAAAGGTCTGGCCGCCCTCGCGCGTCACCCGCTCGAACTCGCCCTGCACGCGCTCCGCGCCGGACTCCGCCGCCCGCTCGCGCAGCCATTCGTCGAACTCGGCGCGGTCGACCATGCCGACGAAGCCGCCTTCGACCGGCATGTCCACGCGGTTCCCCGAGGGCGAGATCATCGTCGCGCAGCGCACCCGCGCCTTCAGCAACCGGCCCGGAATGGCGAAATCGCGAATCAGGCGCGGCGGGATCGCGCCGCCGCAGGGTTTGATGCGGCCCGCTTTATCAACCAGAGCCACCTTGCGCCCGCTGGCGGCAAGGTCATGCGCAGCGGTGGCGCCAGCCGGTCCGCCCCCGACGACGACGACATCAAACATGATGGCCTCCCAAAATCGGCGCCGTCGCCGGCGCAGCGTTTCGCGCGCCGCCAAGCCGGCGCGCCAGTTCCCCTGCGCCGACGAACACCGCCGCCTCGATCACGAAAACGAACGCATAGGCGTCGAGCGCCGAGGCGCCGCCGAGCCGCACGAGATCGGCGAGCCCGGTCCCGACAATTCCGCCCAGCGCAAAAGCCAGCGCCTGAGCCGCGCCCCACACGCCCATGCGCGCGCCCTCGCGGCCCTTGGCGCCGGCGCCCGCCAGACCCATCATCGAGCCGATAGCGGCGACCGCATAGACCCCATTGGAGACGCCCAGCGCGCCTACGCAAAGACGCAGCGCCAGCGGGTCGGCCCCCAGCTTGCCGCTCGCCGCCAGCCCCACCAGCGACGCCGCGCTCGCCAGACAACCCACCACCGTCCAACCGCGCAGCGAGCCGATGCGCCGCGACAGCGCCGCCACCAGCAACATGCCGATCAGCACGCCGCCGTGCTGCAATCCCGCCAACTTGGTCGTCACGCCGGGCGGCAGGCCGAACACCAGACCGGCGAAGGGTTCAACCAGCAATTCCTGCGCGCTATAGGCCAGCATCGAAACGAAGATGAACAGCGTGAAGCGCCGCGCCTGCCGATCCTGCCAGACTTCGGCGAGCGCCGCCTTGAGCGGCCGCTTGGCGGCGGGCGCGCTGGCGCCGGTCTCGATCCCCCACACCGCAATCAGGCTCAGCAGGAACGCGCAGCCGCACACGGTCCCGGTCACGGCGACCAACCGGGCGGGCGAATAGGGATCGAGGAAATGCCCGGCCAGCGGCGCCGTCAGCGCAAAGCCGAAGATCATCATCACCCAAACCAGCGTCGCCGCGCCCGCGCGACGCTCCGGCGCGACGCCCGAAGCCAGCGTCGCCAGCACCGAAGTTCCCGCCGCTCCCGCGCCGAGACCGACGCCCAGAAAGCCCAGCGCCGCGAGCGCCAGCGCGCCCCACGAGCGCCCGCTCGCCACGCCCAGCGCCGCGACGAAACCGCCCAGCGCCAGCATCGCCATGCCGCCGACGATCCACGGCGTGCGCCGCGCGGTGGAATCCGAGCCATGCCCCCAGGCGGGGCGCAGCACCTGCACCGCGTGATGAATGGCGATGAGCAGGCCCGGAACCAAGGCCGGCAGCGCAAGCTCCACCACCATCACCCGGTTGAGCGCGGAGGTCATCATCACCACGATGGCGCCGAGCGACGTCTGCACGAGGCCGAGGCGAACGATTGACGTCCAGTTCATGTCTCGCCTCCCGCATGCAGCGCAAACGCGCTGACCAGCATGCCCAGCACATAAAGCGTCGTGCCGGTCGCGTTATAGAGGGGCGCCCAGCGGCGCGGCTCGGCGACCAGCTTGACCATCAGCGCGCCCTGCCCGACCAGCAAGGCCGCGACCGCCGCCGCGTGAAGCGGATGGCCCCAATGGGCGAGCAACCAAATAACAACGACCTGCGGCGCCGCCATCACCACGCAGGCCAGACGCGCCGCGCCCGCGACGCCCAGTTGAACCGGCAGCGAGGCGACGCCCATTTTCGTGTCGCCTTCGACGGATTTGAAATCGTTGAGCGTCATGATGCCATGCGCGCCCAGCGAGTAGAGCAGCGCCAGCACGACGATGCGCCAGTCCGGCAGGCTCGCCGCCATCACCGCCGCGCCGGTGAACCACGGCAGGCCCTCATAACAAATGGCGACGGCGGTGTTGCCCCACCAACCATTGCCCTTCAACCGCAGCGGCGGCGCGCTATAGGCCCAGGCCAGCGCCAATCCGAACATGGCGGCCAGAAACACCCACGGCCCCAGCGTCGCGGCGAGCGCCAGCGAAAGCGCCGTCCACAGGCACGCGATATAGAAACCCCATTGGCCGGGGATGCGCCCCGACGGTATCGGCCGGTTCGGTTCGTTGATGGCGTCGACATGCCGGTCGTACCAATCGTTGACGGCCTGCGAGGTCGCGCAGACCAGCGG
>Ga0209698_10004571_pt1 | contig 15121 bp, 11 predicted proteins | sample LitLauG_LLR_2012_FD_187203 | JGI IMG/M metagenome (GOLD analysis project Ga0209698, IMG submission 187203) | Freshwater sediment microbial communities from Pennsylvania, USA - Little Laurel Run_MetaG_LLR_2012 (SPAdes) (version 2) | ecosystem: Environmental > Aquatic > Freshwater > Creek >...
CCAAGAAGCTTGACGTTTCCTACGGCGACGACCCCCGCCGCGTCGCCACCCTCGTCGCCGAACCGCTCGAGCGCGGCTTCGGCCAGACTTTGGGCAATTCGCTGCGCCGCATCCTGCTGTCGTCCCTTCAGGGCGCGGCGATCACCTCCGTCCATGTGGACGGCGTGCTGCACGAATTCTCCTCGATCCCGGGCGTGCGGGAGGATGTCGTCGACATCGTCCTCAACATCAAGGACATCGCGGTCAAGATGCAGGGCGAAGGCCTCAAGCGCGTCGTCCTTAAGAAGCGCGGCCCCGGCGTCGTCACCGCCGGCGACATCCAGACCACTGGCGACATGGCGATCCTCAACCCGTCTCTGGCGATCTGCACGCTGGACGACGGCGCGGACCTGCGCATGGAGTTCACGGTGCAGTCGGGCAAGGGCTATGTCCCCGCCGACCGCAACCGCGCCGAGGACGCGCCGATTGGCCTGATGCCGATCGACAGCCTGTTCTCGCCCGTCCGCAAGGTCAGCTACCGCGTCGAGAACACCCGCGAGGGCCAGGATCTCGACAAGGACAAGCTGACGATGACGATCGAGACCAACGGCGCCCTGTCGCCGGAGGACGCGCTCGCCTACGCCGCGCGCATCTTGCAGGACCAGTTGTCGGTGTTCGTCAATTTCGAGGAGCCGCGCCGCGAAGAGACGCATTCCTCGATCCCGGAACTGGCGTTCAACCCGGCGCTGCTGAAGAAGGTCGACGAACTGGAATTGTCGGTCCGCTCGGCGAACTGCCTGAAGAACGACAACATCGTCTATATCGGCGACCTCATCCAGAAGTCCGAGGGCGAAATGCTGCGCACGCCGAATTTCGGCCGCAAGTCGCTCAACGAGATCAAGGAAGTGCTGGCGCAGATGGGTCTGCATCTGGGCATGGAAGTCACCGGCTGGCCGCCGGAAAACATCGAAGAGCTGGCCAAGCGCTTCGAGGAACATTACTGAGCGTCTGTAGACGCGGGCCATGGACCGCGTTTGCGATAGGCCGGGGTCTGGAGACCCCGGCTACAGTTGGGCCGAGGTCTGTAGACGCGGGCCATGGACCGCGTTTGCGATAGGCCGGGGTCTGGAGACCCCGGCTACAGTTGGGCCTAGGTCTGGAGACCTCGGCTACAATAACCAGACCGGACGTACCGTGGCACGGCGGCCGGTAAAAACAGGAGAGCCATCATGTATCACGGTCGCGCCAAGCGCCGCTTCAACCGCACCGCCGAGCACCGGCAGGCCATGTTCGCCAATATGGCGCAGGCGCTCATCAAGCACGAGCAGATCATGACGACGCTGCCCAAGGCCAAAGACCTTCGCCCGGTGGTCGAAAAGCTCGTCACGCTCGGCAAGAAGGGCGACCTGCACGCCCGCCGTCTGCTGATCTCGCGTCTGCGCGACGAGACGCTGTCGGCCAAGCTGATCGACGTGATCGGCCCGCGCTACAAGGAGCGCAAGGGCGGCTATCTGCGCATCATGAAGGCCGGCTTTCGCAAGGGCGACAACGCCGCGATGGCGGTGATCGAGTTCATCGACCGCGACGTCAGCGCCAAGGGCAAGGATTCCGGGCCGGTGCAGGTGCGCGACGAGGAAGACGAGGCGGCCTGAGCGGGTTCAGCTTTTGGAGTTTGAAAGGCGCGCTCGTGGAGCGCGCCTTTTTTGTTTGATTGAAGGGGATGGTTCGCTACGCCCTTCGGGACAGAAGCGTCGAACCGCGCCGAACTACGCCGAACTACGCCGCCGCCACGCGAGTCAGCGCGCCGGCGTCGCGCAATTCCGAATGAAGATTGATTGCGTCGAGATCGAACCCGTTCGGCCAAGAGGGGACACCGAATGAGAGAAAGGCGCGCGCAAACATAGCGGGGTCACGCAGGGGTTCAACCATCGGGCCGCCTTCGGCCAAAATGTCCGCGCAATCGCGCACGCCTTCCTGTCCATCGGAAAAACGAAGCCACAGCGAACAATCGCCGACGACTTTCAACGCTACGACTTTTACGATCTCGATCAAAGTTGGTCAGCTCCTGGCACGGTCTTGCCTGTGCACGCGAGCGTTTGGCAATTGGCAACCTCCGCCGTCATCGCGAGCGAAGCGTGGCGATCCAGCCGTTGTGTGATTGGCGCACGCCGTAGCCCCGGCGCCTGTTCAGACGCTGTCCCGCAGTTGCACGGCGCCGCTGGATCGCCACGCTTCGCTCGCGATGACGATCCTTGCCATTGACACAATGTTCTAATTGTCGAGGAAGCTGCGCAGCTTGCGCGACCGGCTCGGGTGCTTCAGCTTGCGCAGCGCCTTCGCCTCGATCTGGCGAATGCGCTCGCGCGTCACCGAAAACTGCTGGCCCACTTCCTCCAGCGTATGATCCGTGTTCATGCCGATGCCAAAGCGCATGCGCAGCACGCGCTCCTCGCGCGGCGTCAGCGAGGCCAGCACGCGGGTCGTCGTCTCGCGCAGATTGCTCTGGATCGCCGCGTCGATGGGCAGGATCGCGTTCTTGTCCTCGATGAAATCGCCCAGATGCGAATCCTCCTCGTCGCCGATCGGCGTCTCCAGAGAAATCGGCTCCTTGGCGATCTTGAGGACCTTGCGCACCTTCTCCAGCGGCATCGCCAGCTTTTCGGCCAGCTCCTCGGGCGTCGGCTCGCGGCCGATCTCGTGCAGCATCTGGCGCGAGGTGCGCACGATCTTGTTGATCGTCTCGATCATGTGGACCGGGATGCGGATCGTGCGCGCCTGATCCGCAATCGAGCGCGTGATCGCCTGACGAATCCACCACGTCGCATAGGTCGAGAACTTGTAGCCGCGCCGGTACTCGAACTTGTCGACCGCCTTCATCAGGCCGATATTGCCTTCCTGAATGAGGTCGAGGAATTGCAGGCCGCGATTGGTGTATTTCTTGGCGATGGAGATGACGAGGCGCAAGTTCGCCTCGACCATTTCCTTCTTGGCCTGACGCGCCTCGCGCTCGCCCTTCTGCACCATCTGGACGAGCTTGCGGAATTCCTGAATCTCAAGGCCGGTCAATTGCGCGAGCGATTGAATCTCGGTGCGCAGGTCCTTCACGGTGTCCTTGTCCTTGGCGACGAAATCCTTCCAGCCGCGCGAACCCAGCTTCGACACGCGCAGCACCCATTTCGGATCGAGTTCCGAATTGGTGTAGTTCTTGATGAAATCCTCGCGCACGACGCCGTGGCTTTCCGCCAGCCGCATCAGCTTGACGTCGAGACCAATCAACTGCTTGTTGATGTCATACAATTGCTCGACCAGCGACTCGATGCGGTTCTGGTTGAGCGACAGCGATTTGACGTCGGCGACGATGTCTTTCTTCAAAGACTTGTACTTGCGCTCCTGCGCGGGCGACAGCGTTTCGTTCTTCAGCCGGTTCTCGACGTTCTGCTCCTGCAAGCGGCGCAGCTTTTTATAAGCGTCGGCGATCCGGTCGAACGTCTCAAGCACCTTGGGCTTGAGTTCCGCCTCCATCGCGGAGAGCGAGACGGCATTGTCCATGTCGTCTTCGTCGTCGAAATTGTCGATGGGCGCGCCGTCGGCGTCGAAGCCCTGCGGCGGCGAACGCGGCGCCGTCGAGGGCGCGGCGCGTTCGGCGATCCGCGCGGCGAGCGCCTCTGCGTTCTGCGGTTCGGTCATATCGATCTTGGGCGTCTTCTTGCCGTCGGGACCGGCGTAGGTGGCCTCCAGATCAATAATGTCGCGCAGCAGGATCTTGGCTTCGTTGAGTTCGTCGCGCCAGATGATGATCGCCTGGAAGGTCAGCGGGCTCTCGCACAGTCCCGCGATCATCGCCTCGCGGCCCGCTTCGATGCGCTTGGCGATGGCGATCTCGCCCTCGCGGGAGAGCAATTCGACCGAACCCATCTCGCGCAAATACATGCGCACGGGGTCGTCGGTGCGCTCGTTGCCTTCCGACGTACGTGTGGCGACGGCGGTGGCGCGCGGGGCCTCGGCGAGTTCGGTGCCGGTCTCGGGCTCCTCTTCCTCGGCGGCGGCGGGCTCCGCCTCCTTCTCGGCGTCCTCGGTTTCTTCCGACTCGACGACGCTGATGCCCATCTCGGAGAGCATCGCGTAGATGTCCTCGATATGGTCGGAGGTCGTCACATCTGACGGCAGCACGGCGTTAAGCTCGTCCTGGGTCACCCAGCCGCGCTTCTTGGCGGTCTTGATCAGTCGCTTGACCGCGGCGTCCGACAGGTCCAGCAACGGGCCGTCGGCGACTTCCACGACCGGGGCTTCGCCTTCCGCTTTCGGCTCGTCGTTTCTCGCCATCCCGGCTGCTCCATCTCAATTCCAGCGTCCGCCGGGGACCAACGCAAACGTCCGCGAATCGCTTCGCGGCGTGAATGTCGTCGTTGGCCCCTAACCCCGCGTTAACCCCATTCAAACCGGCGGCGCTATGCGTCCGCTCGCCAGACCAAACCCTTCCACTGCCGCCTCGGCGTCGTTCAGATCGGCGAGGCTCGCCTTGATATCGAGCAGGCGGGCGAGATTTTGCTCCGACGGGTCCGTCTCCAGAGCGAGGGCCGCCGATTTCAATTCCTTATGTAACGCCCCGCTCTTGCGTTGCAAGGCCATGCTCTGCCTTAAAGCGGTTTCGACGTCGGCGGGCGGCGCCTCCGGACCGACGCACCAACCGCTCGGCATTAGCCGCGCCGCCTCCGTCAGCCGTTCGCGCTCCCCGGCCAGACCCGCCGCGTCGAGCGCCTGCGGCAGCCGGTCGGGGTCGGCGCTGAGCGCAACGTCGAGCAGGCGAGAGCGAAACATGGCGAGGGCGGGCACGAATTCCAGAGCGGCGATCTCCTCGGCCCAAAGGTCGATCAACCGGGGATGGTTCAGCAAGCCCGCGAGGATGAAAATTTCCCGTTGCGGCTCGCGGGCGCGCCCGCCGCCGCGCAGCGGCGCCAGCGGCATAGCGGCGAAGCCGACTCGCGGGCCCAGGTCACGCTTCCATGCGGGAATCGAACCGAAATTCGCACCGTATTTGCGCCGGTCATACCCATGCGGCGCTACAGGTCCAAAAAGCACCTGCTCACGCGCCCTCATGTCCTCCTGATAAAGCTTGCGCAATTCGCTATCGGGGATAACGGACGTCATCTCGCGCAGTCGACGGCTCAGCCCGGCGCGGCGCTCCGGGGTATCGAAAATCTGGCCCTCGGTCTCGTGCAGGAACAGCATTTCGGCGAACGGTTTGGCGTCGGCCAGCACGGCGGCCACGGCGTCGCTTCCACCGGATTTGGCGAGATCGTCGGGGTCCTGCCCCTCGGGCAGCAGCGCAAATCGGAAAGATTTGCCCGGCCCCAGCAGCGGCAGCGCGGTCTCAACCGCGCGGAACGCCGCCTTGCGGCCGGCCTTATCGCCGTCAAAACAGAGCGTCGGCGTCTCGCACATCGTCCACAACAGCGTGCATTGGTCTGATGTCAGCGCGGTGCCCAGCGGCGCAACGGCGTGCGGGAAACCGGCCTGCGTCAGCGCGATGACGTCGACGTAGCCCTCGACCGCGATCAACTCAGCCCTGTCATGCGCGGGTTTTCGGGCGCGATGGTGGTTGTAGAGCACGCCGCCCTTGTGGAAGAGCGAAGTCTCGGGCGAATTGAGGTATTTGGCCTTGGCGCCGGGGTCCATCGCCCGCCCGCCGAAGGCGACGACCTTGCCGGAGCGGTCTTGAATCGGAAACATCACGCGGTTCTGGAAGCGGTCATAGGGCACGGCGATGCCCTCGCCATGCACCAGCAGCCCCGCCTCGATCATCTGCTCGGCGCTGACCCCCTTGGCGGCCAGCGCATCGCGCAAAGCAAATTTCTCGCCCAAAGCGTAGCCCAGTTCGAACTGTCGCTGCGTCGCCGCGTCGATCCGCCTGTCCGCAAGATAGCCCCGCGCGCGCGCGCCGTGGGGCTCGTTGAGCCAGCGCTGGAACAGGTCGGCGGCGATCCGCATCACGTCATGCAGGCTTGAGCGCGCTTGTTGACGGGCTACGGAGTCCTCGTCTTCGCGCGGCAATTCCAGCCCCGCCTCGTGAGCGAGCCGCTCCACCGCCTCGGGGAACGGCAGGCCCTCGACCTCCATCAGGAAGCGGAAGATGTCGCCGCTGCGCCCCGACGAGAAGCAATGGTAGAACTGCTTTTGATCATTGACATAAAACGAGGGCGTCTTCTCGGCGTTGAAAGGCGACAGGCCACGCCATTCCCGGCCCTGCTTCTTGAGCCGGACGCGCTGACCGATGATCTGGCTGGCGGGCAGCCGCGCCTTGATCTCGTCCAGAAACTCGGGGGGGAAACGCATGGAACGGTGATTGCCCCCCATTCCGGCGGAAGCAAGGGCGGGATGCGTTTTCCACAGGCGTCCGTTATAATTCCCGTAAACATATGGGCTTTCAGACTGACCAAAGGTGCGCTATGTAATCTCGATATTCTGCTGGGGGGTTGACGCAAACTTGGCGCGCCAAGCTGTTGCCGCCTCCACGAGATATGTGTGGAGATTAGCTTTGTCTCAGGGAGGATCTGAAAGGCAAAGATATTCTTTCGAAGAATTTAGAATATATTACGAATCTACCGAGAAGGTAACGGACCGTCGGCTTGCGACCAATACTTGGAATAACGGATTATGTACCGCCGTTATGGTCGCGATTGCGGCGCTTGGGAGTTGGGCTTCGTCTCATCCCGAATTCAGATTGATCATGTTGCTGGCAATTTTGGTGTTGAGTGGAATGGGAACATTGCTTTGTATTCTTTGGACTGGTCAAATTCGCGACTTTAAGGAATTGAACGCGGCAAAATTTGATGTCTTAAACATGATGGCTCCGTCGCTCTCGTTTGGCGAAGACAATGCGATCGTCTCCGCCACGCCCTTTGCGCGGGAATGGGAGCTATTGAAAAAGCGGGAAGCGACGCGCGAAGTGGACGCCATCCGGTTCGTCGCCATGCGCTCTTCGAACGCGGAGTTTCTTGTCCCTTTCGCCTTTCGCTGGCTATTTGTCTTGATTGCATTCGTGACCTTCACAGTTATCGCCTTCAATTGGCCTTCGCTGAGGAGCACAACCTTTGACTTCGGGCCAGTTCCGCCCGCTGTGGAGAGCAAAGGCTCTGGGCAAAAATGAACGACGAGAAATATGCATACGTAATCATGCCGGTGGGATCGGACCCAATCTATCCCGCGCGCCGGGCGGCGATTCAGCGCGGGATATTGGCGGCAGGACTGACGCCGCGTTTTCCGGCCTATTCATTGGATAAACCATCGTTCAATCTTCCTGAACTCACGTCGATTTTGAAGAATGCTGAGATTGTAGTCGTTGACCTCTCCCATGAGCGACCTAGTTGTTATTACGAACTCGGACTCGCTGAAGGTTTGGGGAAGAAAATCGTCCCAATCGCTGAGAGAGGAACACCCATTCACCAGTTTTCAGCGAGATCACTCATGAGATTTTATGATAAAATCTCGGATGTCGAAAAAACAATAGAAGATATATTGTTAATGCCCGCTCTCTAAATCTTGATATTGTCAAATATGCGAATATATCCCACGAAGTTTATTTTTCGTGGCAATGTGGGGTGGTCTGACGATCTCGTTTCGGCGCAAGCTAATTTGGGCGAAGGGGAAAGGGGATGACAAATTGGCCGGGCACGCTCGCGCTGGCGGGCGTGGGCAAGATGGGCGCCGCGATGCTGCGCGGCTGGCTGGCGGGCGGCCTCGACCCGGCGGGCGTGACGTTGATCGAGCCGACGCCTTCCCCTGATGTGACCGCGCTCGGCCTCAGGCTGAACCCGCCGACGCGACGCGCCGCAGAGGTTCTGGTGCTGGCGGTCAAGCCGCAGGCGCTCGACGCCGCCGCGCCCCTGCTGCAAGATCTCGCGGGGCCGGAGACGCTCGTCGTCTCCATCATTGCAGGCAAGACCCTCGCGGACCTTTACGCCCGCTTCCCCATCGCCAAAGCCTTCGTGCGCGTGATGCCCAACACTCCCGCGGCGGTCGGGCGTGGCGCCGCAGCGGGCGCGGCCAATTCCGCGACGACCCCCGCCCAGCGGCGCTGGACGGAAAATCTGATGCGCGCCGTCGGAATGTTCGAATGGCTAGCCGACGAGGCGCTTATCGACGCGGTGACGGCGCTCTCCGGCTCCGGCCCTGCGTACGTCTTCGCGCTCGTCGAGGCGATGGCGAAGGCCGGCCAAGCCGTTGGCCTGCCCGCCAACCTTGCGATGCGGCTGGCGCGGGCCACCGTCGAGGGCGCGGGCGAACTGATGGCGCGCGAACCGGAGACCTCAGCCGCCATCTTGCGGCAAAACGTCACCTCGCCGGGCGGCACGACGGCGGCGGCGCTGGGCGTGCTACAAAACGAACTCGACGCGCTGCTGGCGCGCGCCGTCACGGCGGCGCGGGACCGGGCGCGAGAGCTTGGCGGCTGAGGAGTTTGGCTATGGCTGAGGATATTCGCGCAAAGATCGTCGACGCCACAATGGCGCTGGCCGCGCGCCGCCGTTTCGAGGACGTAACGATCCGCGACATCGCGGCCGAGGCGGGGGTGAGCCTTGCCGATTTCCGCGACGCCTTCCCCTCCAAGGGCGCGGTGCTGGGCGGCCTCAATCGTCGCATCGACCGCGAGGTGCTGAAGGTTCCGCTCGGAGAACTCTCGTCCTCCTCGCCGCGCGACCGGCTGTTCGACGTGCTGATGCGCCGGCTCGACGCGATGGCGCCTTATCGCGACGGCCTCAGGGAGATCAACGGCTGGCTGCGCCGTGATCCCAGCGCACTGATGGCGATGAACCAGCTCACCGTGAACTCGATGCGCTTCATGCTGGAGGCGGCCGAGATTGACGCCGATGGCCCGGCGGCGGCGGTCAAGCTTCAGGGTCTGGCGCTGGCGTGGTCGCGCGTGATGGCGACTTGGTTCGACGATTCCGCGCCCGATTATTCGAAAACCATGGCCGCGCTCGACCGCGAGCTTTCGCGCGGCGAGCGGTTGGTGGGCGGGCTGCAACGGATCGAGACGCTGACCGCGCCTTTGAGAAATTTCGCGCGCGCCGTTTCGCGACGGCGCGAGACGCCGGCGCCGGACACAGCGGCGGAAAGTGTGTAAGATCCGATTCGGACGTTCGAATTCGAATTGGATCTGGGGGGATCGCCGATGGTTTCGCGCCGCGCCTTGTTGGCGGGTTCCATATCTCTCGCCGCCACGCGGGCTTTCGCCGGTTCGGCGCTTTTGTCGGCGGGCGTGCCGCCCGGCGTCGCCGATGTGGCGGAGCTTTCGGCGCTGCCCGGCAAGCGCCCGCTGATCCGCCTCAGCCATCGCCCGCCCAATTACGAGACGCCGGTGTCCGAGTTCACCGGCCCGATCACGCCCAACGACGCTTTTTTCGTGCGCTATCATCTCACCGACATCCCCGAAATCGACTCCGCCAAATGGCGGCTGACGATTTCGGGCGGGTCCGGGCCTTTGGCGCTGAGCCTCGACGACCTCAAGCAATTCCCGGCGGTTGAAATAACGGCGGTCTGCCAATGCGCGGGCCTCAGGCGCGGCCTGTCCGATCCGCATGTGGCGGGCGTCGAATGGGGCCATGGCGCGATGGGCTGCGCGCGCTGGAAGGGCGCGCGGCTGAAGGACGTGCTGGCCAAGGCGGGCGTTCCCGCGAACGCCATCGAAGTCGTGATGGACGGCGCCGACGGCCCCGCGCTCGACAAGACTCCCGATTTCGTCAAGTGCCTGCCGCTGGCGAAGGCGATGGACGACAACACGCTGCTCGCTTACGAGATGAACGGCGAGCCGCTGCCCCATTTTAACGGCGCGCCGGTGCGCGTGATCGCGCCGGGCTGGGTGGCGACCTATTGGGTCAAGCACGTCACCGATATTCGCTTCGCCGACAAGCCGTTCGACGGCTTCTGGATGCAGAAAGCCTACCGGATTCCCGCCGGGCGTTTCCCCACCCTCGACCGCTTCGCCTCTCAGGAAAACGCTGCGACCGCGCCGATCACCGAAATGATGGTGAACTCGTTGATCGTTTCGCCGGTCGACCGCGCGACGCTGGCGAAGGGCCGCCTCAGTGTGAGCGGTCTGGCCTGGGACAGCGGACATGGCGTGGATCGCGTCGATGTCTCGACGGACGGAGGCGTGAGCTGGAAGGCCGCTGAACTGGGCGAGGACCTCGGTCGTTTCGCGTTCCGGCCGTTTCATCTGGAGGTTGACGCAACATCTGGCCCGCTGACGATTCTGTCGCGCGCCAGCAACAAGTCCGGCCAGTCGCAGACGCAAAAGCCGATCTGGAACCCGGCCGGCTACCACAACAACGCCTTTTCCTCCGTCACCGTCACTCTCGCGTGAGCCCGATGCGCATCTTGTTCTTTCTCCTCGCGACGCTGGCGCCGGCCTTCGCCGATGAAGCGGCGCTGACCTTGAAGCCCGGCCCCGGCATGGAGGAAGTCGCCAACAATTGCGGCGCCTGCCACAGCCTCGACTACCCGCTGATGAATTCCGGCTTCCTCGACGCCAAGGGCTGGGACGCCGAGGTCACCAAGATGATCAAGGCGTTCGGCGCCAATATCGATGAGGCGGACGCGGCGAAGATCAAGGCTTATTTGGCGACCCATTACGGGAAGTGAACACGGGACGGCGCCGAGCGGCGTCGGGTCCCGCCGCGGCGCTTTCCTTGCCGTCGGCCGCCGCGCTTCTTGCCTGTGTCATCTCAACGTCGCACGTCTGTAATGACCCGACGATAACGCTCCGCCCGCTTTTGACGGATAGCCCGTCAGGGGAGGGGAAAACATATGCGCAATTCCGTAACCGGCGTCATCGCCGCGCTCGCCGCCTTAAGCTCTGCGCCCGCTTTCGCCGATCCGGGGCTTTCCTACGTGCAGGGCAGCCTGGTGGAGTCCAGGATCAACAATGGTCCGTGGAACCTCCACGAAAACACCGCCACCGCGAACTACGACGCCTCGGGCGTCATTCCGGCGACAACCACGCCGCCCTATGTCGGCGACGGCTTCCCCTATCAGAATTATTGCGTGAACGGCGTCACGTCGGTCAACACCGGCGTCAGCCTGATGCAGCCATATTATTTCCCGTTCGTGACCCGTCGCGGCGACCAACTCGTCGGCCTGTTCGACTATCGCCCGCGCAACGAGCAGGAAGCCACCGTCGAGGCGGTGTCGGAGGATTGGGGCGCGACCTGGCGTTTCCACAATATGAGCCTCGGCCTCAACAATTACTGCCCCTGGGACGCCAGCGATCCCGACAATCAGAACGTCAGCGTCGGCGGCGTCAAAACCGCCTATGGCTCCAGCGCCGCTAACGCCGCCGACAACGGCCAGGGCCATCCGACGCTGCTGACGGTCGGGCGCAACACCTATATCTACACGCTCGACCGCGCCAACAACCACATCGATTCCGACCAGTTGGTCGTTCACAACATCGACGCTGACGACCGCACGCTGACCCACGGCTTGCCCAAGCTCGGCTTCGTCAGCCCGCTCGCGTCGGGCGGCTATCCCGCGCTCGATTCGGCGGCGCTGCACACGACGGGCCTCGTGAATCCTGACGCGGTGATGGGCTCGGTGAACTTCCATGGCGCCAAAGCCGTGGTCTATGTCTCCAAGCAGCTCGGCGCCGACAACACCGGCGCGACGGCTTTGCCCACGGCGCAGCAATGCCCGTCGACTCCGGCGTTCGCGCTGACCAACCTCGTCAACAAGAAGGCGAAGAAGGCCAACCACGACATCACTGCGGTGCGCGTCGCCACCACGACGGATGGGATCAACTACACCGACGTCGGGTCGGCGGCTGGCCTCAACGATCCCACCACCGTCGCGCTCAATGGCCTGCGCTGGCTCGGCAGCGGCACCATCGTGCCGCTGGCGGACGGGCGCTACGGCATGTTCTTCGGCGCCGGCAATTGCCTCGACAACGATTCCGACGGCTTCCACTTCATCGGCTACGCCGAGACGACGAATGTGGTGAAGAGCGCGTCCGACCTGCTCAAGTGGACGGTTCTCAACAACTTCGACAACCCGATCCTGTCCACCGACGCCGTCACCGATCCGTCGGGTCCGCGCGCCTATCCGCTCAACGCGCCGGTGGTGAACGTGACCGGGGTCGACGCGCTGACGGCGGCGCAGGTGGCGCCCTATGTCCCGCCGGCGGGCGGCTATGGCTCGAACTACTTCTCGGGCCGCGTTTATGACCCGCAGACCATCGTCAAAGACGACCGCACGCTCGACATCGTGTTTGCGGGCTACAACACGCCGCAACCCAGCAGCAACCTCGGCGATTACCGCACCATTGGCCGGTTCGAATTGCGCACCAAGCCGCATTACTTCGCCGCGCCCGGAGAGGGCGACGACCGCCGCTGAGTTCGTCGACAAAACTCGCCCGGCCCCTCGCGGGGCCGGGTTTTTCATTCTACGTTCAGCAACCTCTGCGCCAGCGCCTCAAGCACCGCCATGCGCACCGCCACGCCCATCTCGACCTGCTCTCGGATGCGCGATTGCGCGCCGTCCGCCACGGCGGAATCGATCTCGACGCCCCGGTTCATCGGCCCCGGATGCATCACCAGCGCGCCGGGTTTCGCATAGGCCAGCTTTTCGGAATCGAGCCCGAAGAAGTGGAAATATTCGCGCGTCGAGGGCACGTAGGATCCCGACATGCGCTCGCGTTGCAGCCGCAGCATCATCACCACGTCGGCGTCTGCCAGCCCCGCCTTCATGTCGGTGAACACCTCGACGCCGAACTCGGCGATCCCCGAGGGCAACAGCGTCGAGGGCGCGACCAGCCGCACGCGAGCGCCCAGATGGCTCAGCGCGATCAGGTTCGAGCGGGCGACGCGCGAATGCAGAATGTCGCCGCAGATGGCGACCGTCAGACCCTCGATGCGGCCAAAATTGCGGCGGATGGTCAAAGCGTCGAGCAGCGCCTGCGTTGGATGCTCGTGCGCGCCGTCGCCCGCGTTGACAACGGAGCAATCGACTTTGCGCGCCAGCAGATGCGCGGCGCCAGCCTGATGGTGGCGCACCACGATGATGTCGGGGCGCATGGCGTTGAGCGTGATCGCGGTGTCGATCAGCGTCTCGCCTTTCTTGAGCGAGGACGACGCCACCGACATGTTCATCACGTCGGCGCCCAGCCTTTTGCCCGCCAGCTCGAACGAGGATTGCGTGCGGGTGGACGCCTCGAAGAACAGGTTGATCAGCGTGCGCCCGCGCAAGGTCGCGCGCTTCTTCTCGACCTGTCGCGACACATCGACGGCGGAATCGGCCAGATCGAGGAGGGTCTCGATCTCCGGGCGCGTCAGCCCCTCAATGCCGAGGAGGTGGCGGTGGGGATAAGTCTCGGGCATGGCTTAAGCCTATATTTAGCCTGCCCCAGACCCGCAACGGGTAGGACCAAGTTTCTCCCCCGCCCCTCTTGAGACGGCGTCGGGAATAGTTTACATATGAACGAAACCCAAAGCGGCGCGCTGAAGGAGGACTCCATGCCCATATACAAGGCTCCCGTCGAGGACACGCTGTTCCTGCTGACGGATGTGTTCGACCTCAACCGCTATTCCAACCTCCCGCGATTCGCCGAAGCCCCGCTCGACACGGTCGCGGCGGTGCTGGCTGAGTCCGGCAAATTCGCGCAGGAGGTTTTGCAGCCGCTCAATTTGTCGGGCGACCGCGAGGGCTGCGCGCGCCATGCCGACGCCTCGGTGACGACGCCCAAAGGGTTCAAGGCGGCCTACAAGGCTTATGTCGAGAATGGCTGGGTGGGCGTTACCGGGCCGCAGGAATATGGCGGCCAGGGCCTGCCGCATTATGTCGGCGTGCTCACGGCCGAATACGTCTCCGCCGCCAATATGGCTTTCGCCATGTATCCCGGCCTCACCAATGGCGCGGCGGCGGCGCTGCTCGTCCACGCCAACGACGAGATCAAACAAGCCTATCTGCCAAAACTCACGAGCGGCGAGTGGACCGGCACGATGAACCTTACCGAGCCGCATTGCGGCACGGATCTCGGCCTCATCAAGACCCGCGCGGCCCGCAACGCCGACGGCTCGTTTTCGATCACCGGCCAGAAGATTTTCATCTCGGCGGGCGAGCACGATCTCTCCGACAACATCGTGCATCTGGTGCTGGCGCGCATCGAAGGCGCGCCGGCGGGCGTGAAGGGCATTTCGCTGTTCGTCGCGCCCAAATTCCTGCCCGAGAGCGGCGAGCGCAACACCCTTTCCTGCGGCTCGATCGAACACAAGATGGGCATCCACGGCAATTCCACCTGCGTGATGAACTACGACGGCGCCAAAGCCTGGCTGGTGGGCGAAGAGAACCGCGGCCTCAACGCGATGTTCGTGATGATGAATGGGGCGCGGCTGGGCGTCGCCGTGCAGGGCCTCGCGCAATCGGAGGCTGCCTATCAGAACGCGGCGGCCTATGCGAAGGACCGCTTGCAGGGCCGCTCGCTGACGGGCGCGAAAGCCCCCGACAAGCCCGCCGATTCCATCCTCGTGCATCCCGACGTGCGCCGCATGTTGCTGGAAATCCGCAGCTTCAACGAAGCCGCGCGCGCGCTTTTGGTCTCCGTCGCCTTGTCTGAAGACGAGGCGCTCGGCTCGCCTGACGAGAAGGCGCGTCAGGCGGCGGACGACCGCATCGGGCTTTTGACGCCGGTGCTGAAGGGCGTGTTCACCGACATCGGCTTCGCCAACGCCGTCAAGGCGCAGCAGGTTTTGGGCGGCCACGGCTATGTCGCCGAATGGGGCATGGAGCAATTCGTGCGCGACGCGCGCATCGCCATGATCTACGAGGGCGCCAACGGCATTCAGGCGCTCGATTTGGTCGGGCGCAAGCTCGCTAAGGATGGCGGCCGCGCGTTGACCGCGTTCTTCGCCGAGGTCAATGCTTTCCTCAACGAGAACAAGGAAGTCGAGAAGCTGGCGCCCTATCTGGCGCCGGTGAAGGGCGGGCTTGGCCAGTTGCAGCAGGCGACGATGTGGCTGATGCAGAACGGCATGAAGAACCCCGACAACGCGGGCGCCGCCTCGACCGATTACATGCATCTGTTCGGCCTCGTCGCGCTGTCCTATATGTGGGCGCGCATCGTGAAGGCGGTGCTGGCGCGGCAGGCGGCGGGAAC
>Ga0209698_10004572_pt1 | contig 15119 bp, 10 predicted proteins | sample LitLauG_LLR_2012_FD_187203 | JGI IMG/M metagenome (GOLD analysis project Ga0209698, IMG submission 187203) | Freshwater sediment microbial communities from Pennsylvania, USA - Little Laurel Run_MetaG_LLR_2012 (SPAdes) (version 2) | ecosystem: Environmental > Aquatic > Freshwater > Creek >...
CCTCGGTACTTACACCTGGGAAACTTTACTCTTCGAGCGTTGCTACGGGGAAACCGGGCGTGGCTGTGACAGGCTTTGGCCAGACCGGGAATCCGTACGACGAGCTCGGCGTCACGACCGTGATCAATTGTGAAGGAACGATGACGATGCTCGGTGGATCCGTTCTACGTCCCGAACTTGAAGCTGTGATGGCGATGGCTGGGCGCCACTTCGTGAGTATTCCTGCGTTGGAGGTTGCCGCCGGCAAGCGCATTGCGGAACTGCTCAAACTGCCCGAGGGCTACACGGCGCTGGTCACTTCCGGTGCTGCGGCTGCCATTGAGTCCGGATTGGCCGGCATTCTCACCGGCGACAACGAGGCGTTCATTAAACAGATTCCTGATCTGACCGGGATGAAATCGGAAGTGATCATTCAGAAATCGCACCGCAACCCGTTCGATCACCAGTTGCGCTCGACGGGCGTGAAGCTCATTGAGATCGAGACCCGCGATCAGTTGCGCCAAGCCGTGAACGACCGCACCGCGATGATGCATTTCACGAACTTCGCCAATTCTGCGGGCCAAATCAAGGTGGATGAATGGCCCAAACTCGCCAAGCAATACAATCTGCCCTGCATGAACGACGCCGCGGCCGATACGCCACCGGTGTCTCATTTGTGGGACTACACCAACATGGGCTACGACCTCGTTACGTTCAGCGGTGGTAAAGCGATGCGTGGACCGCAATGCGCCGGCCTACTGATTGGCCGGAAAGAGTTGGTGGCGAACGCACTACTAAACAACAGTCCGCACGAAGATACGATTGGGCGCAGCCAGAAAGTCGGTAAAGAAGAGATCATTGGGATGGTCAAAGCGCTCGAACTGTATCTTGCCGAAGATCACGACGCGCTGGCTAAAGAATGGCAGGAACGGCTCACGGTCATAGCACGGGAACTCGCAAAAATTCCTGGCGTGAGTACGGCGTTCTTCACTCCGGACATCGCCAATCATGTACCTCACATGCAGATCACATGGGATTCGAGGATCGCGGCGACGCCGCAAGAAATCTCGAAGGCCCTGCGGAGCTCAAAGCCGTCAATCGTGATGGGCGTTGGCGAGGAGAAGGCCGTGCTGACGATGAATTCATTCATGTTGCAGCCGGGCGAAGACAAGATCGTGACCGAGCAATTGATGCGTGTTTTACGCGAGCACGCCGCCTAGAGCGAAGCAGGAGGGCTGTGGCCGCTGAGAAGACAACTCGTATTCGCTGGTTCCTGGTGTTCTGGCTATTTGTGCTCAGCGCCGTGTCGTATCTCGACCGCGTAAACATCTCGATTGCGAGCGGCTCGATCGAAAACGTTTACCACCTGAATGACGTGCAACTGGGGAAGGTCTTTACCGCCCTTCTGGCGGGCTATGCCCTCTTCCAAACATTAGGCGGGCGCCTGGCCGATCGCCTTGGGCCGCGCCGAGTCCTGACTGCAGGGGTTGTTTGGTGGGGCTTGTTCACAGCTCTCACTGCACTTGTTCCAGAAAACGCTCGTCACCCATTGCTCCTGCTGATTGCCGTGCGCTTCCTGTTGGGAGCAGGTGAGGCTGTCATTTATCCCGCGGCGAATCAGTTTGTGGTTCGTTGGTTTCCTGTGAGCGAGCGCGGCATCGCGAACGGCTGGATCTTTGCTGGAGTTGGCGCAGGTGCGGGGCTTACCCCCCCGCTGATCACATACCTGATGATTCACTACAGCTGGCGCTTTTCCTTTTGGGTTTGTGCAGCGGTAGGGCTTGCTGCCGGAGCCGTTTGGTTCCTGGCCGCGCGCGATACTCCGGCTCAGCACACTCGCGTGTCGCCGGAAGAGCTCGCAACGATCGAATCCGGGCTGAGTGTTTCAGGCCAAAGAACCTTGGTTCCGTGGAGACGAGTCCTTCGGAGCCGCGAGGTCTGGGCCGTTACGTGCAGCTATTTCTGCTATGGGTATGTGGCATGGATCTTCTTCGCATGGTTCTTTCGCTATCTCGCGAGTGCGCGGGGGCTCGATTTGAAATCAAGCGCCTTCTATTCCGCGTTGCCGCCCCTCGCGATGCTTGTGTTTTGCCTTGTCGGAGGGACGGCGAATGACCGACTCACGCGCTGGCGTGGTCCTCGGCTTGGGCGATGCGTCCTCGCGGCATTCGCCATGCTTGTCGCGGCTTGCTTCCTCGCATTTGGATCGCAAGTTCAGAGTGCGCGAGTCGCGAGTATAGTGTTGGCGGGCGGCGCGGGTGCGCTGTATCTTTCCCAGAGTTCGTTTTGGTCGATCACGGCGGATATCGCGGGAGGATCGGCGGGGTCAGTATCCGGCTTCATGAATATGGGCGGCCAGTTTGGAGGAGCCGTTACCGGATCGCTGACACCGTGGATCGCCGCGCAATACGGCTGGACCGCTTCTTTTCTGGTCGCCGCCGGATTGTGCCTGCTCGGAGCAGTAAGTTGGCTGTTGGTGAATCCGCTCAACACCCTGACTGAGGGTTACGACGGTTCGCCGCAAGCCGACCGTGAACACGCCGCACAGAAATCGTACGCAGCACCGGCAGCCTCCTGAACATGTCAAAGCTGAACATCAAACCGAAACACGACTGCGCATGGGACCTGGTGAGCCTGGGGGAAGTCATGTTGCGGCTTGATCCGGGCGACGAGCGGATTTCTACCACGCGTCATTTTCGCGCGTGGGAAGGCGGCGGGGAATACAACGTCGCTCGCGGCCTGCGACGATGCTTCGGAATGGAAACTGCAATCGTTACGGCACTCGCGGACAATCCCATCGGACGTCTGGTTGAAGATCTGATGCTGCAGGGAGGAGTCAGCCAAAAATACGTCCGTTGGGTGCAGTTTGACGGGGTTGGCCGCACGGTCCGCAATGGATTGAACTTCACTGAGCGCGGCTTCGGGATTCGCCCGGCGGTCGGTTGTTCAGATCGAGGACATACTGCTGTGTCCCAACTCAAGCCTGGTGAAATCGACTGGGAGCAGATCTTTGCCCGAGACGGAGTGCGCTGGTTCCACACCGGTGGCATTTTCTGCGCGCTTTCGGAGACGACTCCGCTCGTTGCGGAAGAGGCAATCGCTGCGGCGAAACGTGCAGGAACTATCGTTTCCTACGATTTGAACTATCGGCCGTCTTTGTGGAAGTCGATCGGCGGCAAAGCGAAAGCGCAAGAGGTAAACCGCCGTCTTGCCGGTCTGGTCGATGTGATCATTGGCAACGAGGAAGATTTCACCGCTGCTCTGGGGTTTGAAGTTCGCGGCCTCGACGAGCATCACTCCAGGCTGGACGCAGCCGCTTTCAAGCAAATGATCGAGATGGTCGTGAAGCAGTATCCCATGCTCTCCGTCGTCGCTACCACCCTGCGTCATGCCAAATCGGCGACGACGAATGATTGGGGAGCGCTCTGTTGCTGCGAGGGGCAGTTCTACGAAGCTTCAGCCCGGCAGAACTTGCAAATCTACGACCGTGTGGGTGGAGGCGATTCGTTCGCTTCAGGATTGATCTATGGCTTTCTGTCGGGCAAAGATCCGCAATGGTCGGTGGAATGTGGTGCGGCTCATGGTGCGTTGGCCATGACTACCCCGGGCGACACAACGATGGCGACCGTAACGGAAGTTGTGCAAGCGATGACAGCGCGAACGGCACGAATCGAGCGTTAGCACTGGAATGCGTTGGTTGGCAACGACATGACCATCGACGAGGTTGTTCGCAGAATCGGAGAAGTTGGCATCATCCCGGTGGTTCGCGCGGCCAGCGTGGATGAGGCCAGCCGCGCCGTAGAGGCGATCTGCGCTGGAGGAATTCCCATCGTCGAAGTGACTATGACCGTGCCGAATGCAGTTTCGGTAATTCGCGAAGTTGCCGAGCAGTACCGTGGCAAAGCTCTCGTCGGAGCCGGAACCGTCACTTCAGCGCAGCAGGCAGAGGAGTGCATACTGGCTGGAGCGGAGTTTCTTGTAAGTCCCGGTTTATGCGGGCCGGTCCTGGCGGTTGCCCGGACACGAGCGATTCTCGCGATCCCGGGAGCGCTCACTCCCACGGAACTCATGCATGCTCAAGAGCAGGGCGCGAGCCTGATCAAGATATTTCCATGCGGCAACGTGGGGGGCGCTAAATATGTGCGGTCTCTGCGCGCTCCTTTTCCGAATGCATTGTTGATTCCGACCGGCGGAGTGAATGCGGCCAATGCCGCCGACTTCATAGCCGCGGGTGCGTTTGCTCTTGGAGTAGGAGCCGACCTGGTGGATGCGAAAGCGTTGCGCGAGGGGAATCTCGAGAAGATCATTTCAGGAGCGAAGGAAATCGTCCGTGCCGTTGCCTCAGCACGCTCTAAAGACGGACAGCCCGGCGTGCCATCCACTCACTGATTCACGCCACTGGCGAGAAAGCCTCCATCTACGGCCAGTATTGTTCCCGTGACGAAGCTGGCTGCATCGGAAGCGAGAAAGATCGCCGCGCCGACGAGTTCCTCAAGCTCTCCGAATCGTTTCATCGGAGTGCGGATGATCACTTCCTGCCCGCGTCCCGTTCCCACCAGCAACTTTTCGCTCAACGGCGTTCTGAAATATCCGGGAGCAATCGCATTTACACAGATACCATGCTTAGCCCATTCAATCGCAAGCGATTTGGTTAACGATGCCAGCCCAGCTTTGCTCGCCGAGTACGCAGCGACCTCATAGAGCGCGACAAACGATCCCATCGAAGCGATATTGATGATGCGTCCATATCGGCGCTCGATCATGTAATGGCCAAAGATCTGACAAGATCGCAGGATGCCCGTCAGGTTTGTATCCATAATCCGATTCCAGTCTGTTTCCGCAAAATCGAGGGTGGGAGCGCGTTGGTTGATTCCAGCCGCGTTGACCAGGATGTCCACTTTTCCGAGTGAGTCCACGCACGACTTTAACAATCTCTCCAACGAGCCCCGGTCCGCTACATCGCAGGTCACTCGCAACGACCGGCGGCCCAGAGCTTCAATTTCATTCGCCAGCGAATCGACCAATTCCTGGCGACGTGCGCTCGAAACGACGTTGGCGCCGGCTCGCGCCAACCCGAGCGCGATGGCTCTGCCTATGCCTGAGCTTCCTCCGACCACGACCGCTGTCTTGCCATCGAGTTCCAGTTGCTTGTATCCCATGCTGTTTCCCTACCAATTGAACATTGTGCCGTCGAGTTTGCGGTTCACAGGCAAGTACGCTCGCTCGTACGGAAACTTTTCTCCCAGCTTCTCGTCATAGTCCACGCCCAGCCCGGGGCCGTCTCCCGGATGCAGGTAACCGTTCTTGAACGAGTAAGTATGCGGAAATACTTGGTCAGTTTCAGGTGTGTGGCGCATGTACTCCTGGATCCCGAAGTTATTCACGGAAATGTCGAAGTGAAGTGCAGCCGCCATCGCGACCGGAGACAAGTCGGTTGCTCCGTGAGATCCGGTGCGCACATGGTAGATCTCGGCGAGCGAAGCGACCTTTCGAAGATGGGTTAGGCCGCCGCCATGGACGACCGTCATGCGAATGTAGTCGATCAACTGTTCTGTGATCAGGATGTGAGCATCCCAGATCGAATTGAAGACTTCGCCCACGGCAATCGGCGTGGTCGTGTGCTGGCGAATCGTCCGGAAGGCCTCCTGCAACTCAGCCGCAACCGGATCCTCCAGCCAGAATAAGTGATACGGCTCGAGGCTCTTCCCCAACCGAGCAGCTTCAATGGGAGTGAGGCGGTGATGGACATCATGAAGCAGATGCAGGTCGTCGCCAAACTTCAGCCGCAGAGCTTCAAACAGCTTGGGGACATGGAGCAGATACTTTTCTGTAGACCACACGTTTTCCGGTGGCAAGCCCTTCTCCGCAGGCTCGTAATACATTTTGTCTCGCGCCACTCCGTACGTGGATGGAATTCCGGGTACTCCAGATTGGGCGCGAACCGCAATATAGCCCAGCTCTTTGTACTTCGCGATCTCGTCCGCGGTCTCTTCAATGTCTCGGCCGTTAGCATGGCCGTAGACCAGCACACCGGTTCTGCTTCGTCCGCCCAGTAGGTTGTACACCGGAGTGTTGAGAGCCTTGCCTTTGATATCCCACAGAGCCGTATCGACGGCGGAGATGGCGGTCATGGTTACAGGCCCGCGGCGCCAGTAAGCGCCGCGATAAAGGTACTGCCACACCTCCTCTGTCTGAAACGGATCGCGGCCGATGATGCAGGGAATCACGTGGTCCGTCAGGTACGAGGCCACGGCCAACTCACGGCCGTTGAGTGTGGCGTCGCCGAGGCCGTAGGCGCCTTCATCGGTGGAAATCTTCAGCGTGACAAAGTTCCGTCCCGGACAAGTGATCAACACCTTGGCATCGGTGATCTTCACGCGAATCCCCTGTGTTCCAGAATCGAAGCAGCGCGTCAGATGCGCCGCACGAGTCCTCGATCGGTTGCTTCGTTATTTCGAACCAGCAGCAGAACAAGAATCATACCGACAAACGGCACCAACCCGGCCAAAATCATGATGGGATCGAACGAATGCGTACCTGTGGCCTGGCGCGCATCAGAAAAATAGCCGACTAACTTGAAGGCGACGATCGTACCCAGCCCCGCGCCGGTGCCGCTCAAGCCGCTGACCGAAGCAACCGATTCACTGGCGAACAAATCGGACGGTAGCACGTTCGCCATGGTTGTGAATCCGGCGTAGGTAAAGGTCACAATGGCAAAGAGCACCGTAATCACGTAGAGGTTCGTCGTGAAGATCGTCGGGATGATCACGGTCATACCAATTCCGCCGTAGATGATTGGCATCTTTCGAGCGGCGCCGAGGGACCATCCGCGTTTGATGGCGTACCCTGAAATCCAACCCGCGAAAAAACTTCCCACATCGGCGGCGATAAACGGAATCCACACCGCGATCAGACCGCTCTTGAGTTCAATTCCCTTTGCGACCAGATAGATTGGAAACCACTCTGTGATGAAGAAAAACACTGGATCGGTGAATGACTTGGCGATGATGGTGCCCCAAGTCTGCGGGAGCCTCAACAGGTAGCCCCAGCGCGGACGGGTGGCGCTTTGCGCAGGCTTGGAGGCGAGTTTGTCAGCAACAATCATCTCCAGTTCGGCTTGGCTGATGCGGTCATGCGACTCCGGCGAGTAATACAGCCATCGCCACGCGACCAGCCACAGAAATCCAAGCGTGCCCGGAATCAAGAAGGCCGGGCGCCAGCCCCAGCGCGAATAGATCGATAGCACGATGAACGGAGCGATAGCACCGCCGATCGAAGATCCGCTATCAAAGAGCGCAGTGGCCAATGCCCGCTCGCGCTTTGGAAACCACTCCGACACCGCTTTCGTTGCGGCAGGCCAGTTCGCCGATTCACCCGCGCCCAGCAGGAAGCGGAAAGTTGCGAAGCTGTAGAAACCCCTCGCCGCCGAGGTCAGTATCGAGATCACTGAATACCAGATTACGGTGAGCGTGAGCCCTCGACGCGTACCCGCGCGGTCCATGAAGTTGCCGAAAACAGTTTGCCCGATGGAATACGCGACCCGGAAAGCAATCGCAATATTGGCGTAGTCGGAATTTGTCCAGTGATATTCAAGTTTGAGATATGGTGCGAGGAGGGAGAGTGTCTGCCGGTCGATGTAGTTGATGACGGTCGACGCAAACAGCAGGCCGCCAATCCACCAACGCAACGACGGAATCGGCTTCCGGGAGGTCGCCATTGGCAGATATCGATTCGGCGCTATGCAGTTACCATCACCTGCGATTCTCGTCGCAAAGGCTCGCGCAGCCGTGGGCTGAGCAGCGAGGCCGAGGATTCGTCCAAATAGACAATGGCGTTCGGATGTTTCCGCAAAATCGAAGAGGGCGCCAGCGGGCTGATCGCTCCTTCGATGCAGGCTTTGATGGCCTGCGCCTTGCGTTGATCGGGAACGACCGCGAGAATCTCTTTCGCTTTCAGAATCTGGCGTGCGGACATCGAAATCGCGCGCGTGGGAACCTGGCTGATATTGGCAAACCATGCCTCGCCGACTTGTTGCTGACGGCAGGCCTCATCCAGATTCACGATGATGTAAGGTTCTTCGGTAACGAAATCCGCAGGCGGATCGTTGAAAGCAATGTGCCCGTTCTCGCCAATACCGAGAAACGCGATATCAATCGGCGCCGACGCCAGTTGCTTGCTCTCCTCGCGCACAGCCGCAGCTGGATCTGCGGCGTCACCCTGGAGCAGGTGATATTTCACAATTCCAGTCTTGTTCACCAACTGTTCCATCAGCATCTTGCGGAAACTGCCGGGATGCGTGATGGGTAACCCGATGTACTCATCCAAATGGAAAGCCTCGACCTTCGTCCAGTCGATGCCGGGCATTTTTGTTAACGCATCGAGGAACTCGAGTTGCGATGCGGCGGTTGCAGCGACAATGCGTGCATAACAGCGCTCAGCGATGGCTCGCTTAATCGCGGTGGCAGCCTGCTCGGCAGCCGCTTGTCCCAACGAGACTTTGTCGCGGAATACTCTGAGAAGCAAGAACCCTCTCCAGCCGTTCAATCTGCGTTCTGTCGAAGTCGGGATTATACAAAGGGAGACCGCACGACGGATACGAAGTGGCGGGCACATTTCATCTCGTGAAAACATTCACATCGGACCATGGCGGCTCTAGCGCCAGTTGATGTATGACACTCTTACCGACTCAGTCCAAACCATGAAAACTGCCACGGCTTTCTTCTCCGCCTCGACAATACTCTTTCTCTTGTGGGGCTCCGCCGCTTCCCAGACCGTCACAGTCGATGCAACGCCCAGCCATGTGGTGAACAAGTTCAGCCCGATTCGTGCTCTGGGATCGACCGTCGATCGTGTTCCCAGCAATGCTACGGATGTTTTCTTCCGTCCTGACCAGATCAAGAAAATTCTTTCTGCGGGCTGGGGCGTTATCAGCTACCGGCAGAACACGGACTTGTTCGTACAAGCCTGGCACTGGAATCCGAAGGGTACGTGGAGCGATCCAACCGGGAAAGGCTACTTCGTCGGCGACGCAACACCGACCAGCGAGGCGATTCTTCATTCTTATGGCTATGCGCTGCCGCACCGCGGGTTCACCCGCAATGGCGGCACGGAGTTCGACGGCTACTCGCGCCTCGACGATGGAGATCCGCAGGCATATTGGAAGAGCAATCCATACCTCACGAAAGATTTCACCGGGGAAGATGATGCTCTTCATCCCCAGTGGGTCGTAATCGCGCTGGATAAGAAAGAAGAAGTAAGTGCAATCCGAATCAATTGGGCTGATCCCTATGCGCGCGATTACGAAGTGCAGTACTGGGCGGGCGAAGGCGATGCCATGGACGAACAGAACAAGGGAGAGTGGAGGACCTTTCCTCACGGAGCGGTCATAGATGGGAAGGGCGGCGTGGCAACGGTTGACCTCGGTCCGGTCACCACCAAGTACGTCCGCATCGTGATGACTCGCTCCTCGAACACCTGCGACACGCACGGCTCCTCGGATCGCCGCAATTGTGTCGGCTACGCGATCCGCGAACTCTATCTCGGAAGCCTGAATGGCGGGGAATTCAAAGACCTTCTGCATCACTCACCGGATCAGAAGCAAAGCCTTACGCTCTGCTCGTCAGTGGACCCGTGGCATGCGCCCTCTGATCTCTACGTCGCTCCCGACCGCATGGAATCCGGGGATCAACCGGGGTTCGACCTCTTCTTCACCAGCGGAATCACTCGCGGTCTTCCCGCCATCGTTCCGGTCGCCATGCTCTACAGCACTCCCGAAGACGCGGCCGCGCAGATGACCTACATCAAAAAGCGAGGCTATCCCGTTTCCTACATCGAAATGGGAGAAGAGCCTGACGGCCAGTACATGCTCCCGGAGGATTACGCCACGCTCTACCTTCAGTTCGCGACCGCACTTCACCGCGTGGATCCAGATTACAAACTCGGCGGACCCGTGTTCGAAGGCGTGACAGAGGACATCAAGGTCTGGCCCGACGCGCAAGGGAGAACGTCCTGGCTCGGTCGATTCCTTGGTTACCTGAAATCGCACAACCGCCTGCAGGACCTGGCATTCATGTCGTTCGAGCACTATCCCTACGACGGATGTGAGACACCTTGGGAGAACCTCTATCAAGAGCCCGGGCTGATCACGCACATCATGAAAGTCTGGCGCGATGATGGATTGCCCTCGGGCATCCCCCTGCTTGACACAGAAACCAACGCGCACGGCGGGGAAGCCTCGGTCGATATTTTTGGCGCCCTGTGGCTCGCAGATTCGTTTGGAGGGTTTCTAACCGCCGGTGGCCAGTCGACGCACTACTATCACGATCTCTCGTATTCTCCGCCGCATCCCGCGTGCCCGAATAGTTGGGGTACTTATCACCTGTTCATGACGGACGATCATTACGAAATCCGTCAGCCTACTTCTCAATTTTTTGCCACGCAACTCATGACGCAAGAATGGGCCGAACCGAAGGATGCCGAGCACCGCTTGTATCTGGCGTCAAGTGACGTGAAGGATTCCCAGGGACACGTCCTGGTCACAGCATATAGCCTGCACCGTCCAGATGATCAATGGGCACTTCTACTCGTCAACCGGGATCACGAACATCCGCATCCAGTCAGGATTGCCTTCCACGATGCAGACGCGAAGCTGGACTCGGCATTCGCAGGCCCCGTCGCGATGATCACATTTGGCAAAGCACAGTATCAGTGGCACCCGGGCCGAAGGAGAGGTTACGCGGACCCGGACGGTCCGGCTTCGAAATCGAAGGTCACTGGCGAAGAGAAGACCCTGTACACGCTACCGGCCGCGTCTGTAACGGTTCTTCGAGGCCGTTTGGGTAAGTGAGGGGCTAGTAGTGAGAGCTGGTCGATCGGTCAGCTTATGAAATCCTAGCGTTCTTGTTTACTTCGTGCTTCTTCGAGTGCTTGTGCGGGATCTCGTCCCGTTACCTGCTTGTACCAAGCTGGATGGTGTGTCCAAGCCCACGCTTCGCTGACCGTGCCGCGCGTCATGGCTTGCATCGTGCCGGGTTCGCCGATCGTACTCAGGTAGATGTGAACGAAGATTCCGGCGAGCATGACCAGCGCTGAGATGTCGTGAATGACGTAGCTGACCGCGACTGGCCATCGTCCAAAGATCTCCGGGAACCACATGATGAGGCCGGTAATCACGTAAGCGATGGACCCGCCAACGATCTCCCAGAACTGCAGCTTTTGCCCTGCATTGAAAAAGCCCACGTCTGGTGGCTCGATGCTGTCGCGATGGGTCACGTAGTCCTTCAATCGCTTCGTCCAGCGCGTATCACCGGGTCCCCAGCGCATCACCGTAAGCCAATTGATCGCCTGCAGACCGAAGAAAAACACGAAGCCGAGCCCGAACCATGGATGCAGTAAGCGAGTCATGGCTCCGCCACCAAAAAGCGGTGTAAACCAGCGGAAAATCCAGGGCATGTAAATGCCAAATCCCGAGAGCAAGGCCAGAAAGAAGAAAATTCCGTACATCCAGTGCAGGAAGCGCGTGTAGGCGCGATGCCGCAACAGCTCGCCCACATAGACGACGGTGAGACCAATCCGGTTGATGTAGTGATCAGGGCCGCGATCGAGCCGTTGGGCTGGGGTGGACACCTAGTTCTCCTTTCTCGCTTCGCCGCCGTCGATCTCTTTCACCGAAGGTTGCGGTTGCACGCGCCGAGGGCCTTCCGTGACGTAGTGCAGAATCACTCCAGCAAACGCCATCATCGAAGCGACGAGTCCCAGAGGTTTGAACCAGTTTTTCCAGATGGTGAAGCTCAGCGGGATGCGCGGGTTCTTCGGCAAGCCGCCATATTTCTCGGGATTCTTCGCATCGTGCAATACATAGACGACGGAGGTCCCTCCAATGCTCTGCGGGTCGTAGACTCCCGCATCCTTGAAGCCCGAGTGCTCCTGAAGCTGCTTACTACGCGCATTCGCCAGCACCAGCATGTCCGTCTTGGTGCCAAAGTGAAGACATCCCGTGGGGCAGGCCTTGATACAGGCGGGCTCCAGGCCTTGCCCCACGCGATCCGAACACAGAGTGCACTTGTAGACCTTCTTTGTCGAAGGGCTGTACTTGGGCACATTGAACGGACAACCGGAAACGCAGAACTGGCAGCCGATGCAGTTTTCCTGCTCGAAATCGACGATGCCGTTCTGATACTGAACTATCGCTCCGTCGGAAGGACAGGCCGCCAGGCATCCCGGATCGGCGCAGTGCATGCATTGGTGCTTGCGCATGAGCCACTGGAACGTGCCGTCTTCATTGGAAACTTCGTCGAACTTGATCAGGTTCCAGAAGTTCCAATTTGTGTCGGGCATCGTCTGATAGGTGTTGTCGAACATGGTGGGCTGGAACGGCATGTCGTTCCACTCCACGCACGCGACTTCGCAGGCTTTGCACCCGATGCACGTTGTGGTGTCGATAAGTTTGCAGAGTTGTTCCTCCCGCTGCGTGCCCGCACCTGGGACAGGGCCGGGGTGGCCTGAGATCTTCTGGATCTGCAGTGTTTTGCGATCGCTCATCTTAGGCTCCCTACGCTCTCTCCAGCTTCACCAGGAAGCCTTTGAATTCGGGTGTGTACGCGTTCGGATCAATGACGGCCGGGGAAAGAAAATTGACCGGCGTCTTGGCGGTTCTGCCTGCATCTTCCGCGATGCCGCGGTATCCCCAATGAATGGGAATGCCGATCTGATACGTCTTCTTGCCGTCGACCATCATCGGCTTAATGCGCTTCGTCACCATCGCCTTGGCGATATACTCCGCGCGGGCGCTCGTCACCTTCACTTTCTCTCCGCCGCGAAGGCCCATCTGGTCGGCAAGTTCAGCGGGAATTTCCACGAACGGCTCCGGCACAAGCTGCACGTTCATGGGATTGTTCTTGGTCCAGTAGTGATAGTGCTCGGTGAGCCGGTATGTGGTGCAGACGATATTGAAGCCCTGATCGACCGTGCCGTACTTGTCGAGATCTGTTTTAAATCGCTTCGCAATCGGATTGTTCGATTGCGCCGGATGCAACGGATTCGCAATCGGACTTTCAGTCGGCTCGTAGTGCTCGGGGAATGGCCCGTCGGCCACGGCCCCGATCGGCACGAACAATCGCCCAACGCCCTCGGGATTCATGATGAATGGGCCCATGTGAGTCTTCGGGTCAGAGTCGGCCTTGAAGTCCGGCACATCGTTTCCAACCCACTTCTGCTTCGGCTCGCTCCACCAGACCTGTTTGCGATCGGGATCCCAGGGCTTGCCGTTCAGATCGCACGAGGCGCGGTTGTAGAGCACACGGCGATTCGCCGGCCACGACCACGCCCAATTGGGATGAATGCCGAGACCAGAAGGATCTTCGGGCCCGCGGCGTTGCGTCATAGCGCCGGCCTCGGTCCACGATCCGCAATAGAGCCAGTTGCCCGACATGGTGGAACCGTCATCCCGCAGGAATGCGAAACCGGGAAGCTGCTGGTCAGCCTTGATGGTGGTGTTCGTCTTCTGATCGGTAACGTCGGCCAGCGCCTTGCCGTTGAGTTCCTTCGCCACTTCAGAGAGTGAGGGATTGTACGGATTCGTATAGCTCCACGAGGCCTTCAGAATTGGATCCGCAACCGTTCCACCCTCTTTCTGGTACTTCTCGCGGATCTTCAGGAATATTCGCGCCAGAATTTCCTGATCCAGCTTGCAATCTCCCGGAGGAGGAACGGCGGCCCATTTCCACTGCAGCCAGCGCGCGGAATTTACGAACGTGCCATCCTTCTCCGCGAAACCCGCGCCGGGCAAACGATATACCGTGGTATTGATCTTCCTCATCTCCTCGTCGGTAGTGCCTGGTGCACGCCAGAATTCGCTGGTCTCATCCGGATAGATCTCACAGACGACGAGAAAATCGGCCTTCTTCAAAGCTTCAATGTTCTTCTTGGCGTTAGGCCCAATCATGACGCCGTTCATGCCGAACGCCATCATGCCTTTGACCTTGCCGTTGTACATGTCATCCCAGATTTCGGCCCAGGAATACTTGCGGTCGATCTTCGGGAGCCAGTTGAAGGCAAAATCGTTCTCCTTGGTCGCTGCATCCCCGTAAAGCGCCTTTAGCAGAGAAACCGTGAAGGCCGAAGTGTTCGACCAGTAGTTGAACGAATCCCATTCCTTCGGTTTTGCGGCCTTGGGGGTCGTTCGCGTGAGATAGGTCTTCAGATCCGTGTCCGCGGGCACCGGCATCTTGAGATAGCCCGGCAGACTGTCGAAGATGCCGGCCATGTCAGTCGCGCCTTGAATATTGGAGTGGCCGCGAAGCGCATTCACGCCACCGCCCGCGCGGCCAACATTTCCCAGCAACAATTGGATCATCGCAGCCGTTCGGATCGTCTGAGTGCCCGAGGAATGCTGCGTCCATCCGACCGCATAGATGATCGTGCCAGCCTTCTTCATGTCGCCGTTCTGGCGAATCGACGTGAACGTATCCCAGGCTTTGAGCGCCTGTTCCTTCGGGATACCGGTAATGCGCTCCACCATTTCCGGTGTGTAGCGCGAGTATTGCTGCTTGAGCAGTTGGAACACGCAGCGCGGATGCTGCAGAGAAAAATCATAGGCCACGTTCGGTGGCAGCGCCGGTGGCGGCGGCGTTCCGGGCTTCGTGCTGGAAGGGTCGTGAGAATGTGCAGCCACGTCCGCCGTGGATGTCCCCGCGGTGACCGCCCCACCCTCTTCGTAATTCCAGGTTGATTTATCGTAGGTCCGCGCGGTCGCGTCGTAGCCCGAGTACAGTCCATCTTCGGGAAGCTTGAATCCCCCCTTCACGATGAACGCGGCATTTGTGTAGTTGACGAGATATTCCCGGTTGAAGCGTCCGTTCTGCAGGGCGAAGTTGATTAGTCCGCCGAGGAATGCAATATCCGATCCCGCGCGGATTTGGAGAAATTGATCGGCCTGCGATGCCGTTCTCGTGAAGCGAGGATCTACGACAATGATCTTCGCGTTGCGATTCCGCTTCGCCTCAACGGCCCACTTGAATCCGCACGGATGGTTTTCGGCTGGATTCCCGCCCATGATGAGCATCATGTCGGTGTTCTTGATATCGACCCAACCGTTGGTCATCGCCCCGCGTCCGAATGTTGGCCCCAAACTGGAGACCGTG
>Ga0209698_10004574_pt1 | contig 15114 bp, 10 predicted proteins | sample LitLauG_LLR_2012_FD_187203 | JGI IMG/M metagenome (GOLD analysis project Ga0209698, IMG submission 187203) | Freshwater sediment microbial communities from Pennsylvania, USA - Little Laurel Run_MetaG_LLR_2012 (SPAdes) (version 2) | ecosystem: Environmental > Aquatic > Freshwater > Creek >...
CGTCGGCAATCGCAAATCGCCCGATGATCGCCAGCTGATGCTTGACCTGCGCCGGATCGGCCGCGATGCGATAATAGCCCGCAATCAAAGTCAGACCCAGAAGCCCGGAGTCTACAGCCGGCGCCGGCGCCGCAGTCTGCGTTTCAATGCGTTCCTGGACCGCGCTTTCAGCCATGCCAACCCCCTCGACGCGCCGCTCCGGGGGCAGGCGTCGCGTCAGGCCCCCCGGCGCTTTGGCCTACCGAACCTTTCATAAAACCCTTTCGCCGCGCTGTGGCGAAACGCACATATCGTTAATGGGACCTTACCTCATGGCGTGGCGACCGGCTACAGCGGCTCGAACTGGCCCCGGAAGGCGAGCTCATGCTGCGCCTCGCGCTGCGCCATGGCGGCGCGATCCTTGGCGAGTTCCGCTATACGCTCGGCGGGCAAGCCGTCGTCGAAGATCAACCCCGCGCCCATTTCGAAAATGGTCGTCATCGTCTTGCCGGCGATCTTCTGCACCAGCGGCGTGCCGGCCATGGCGGGCTTGCGTTGCGCCTCGATCAGCCATGGCGTCGCGTCGGCGTCGATCAGCACGTCGAGCCCGAACATCTTGGCGCCGAACGCCCTTCGCGGGAATTTCGCCTGCGCCGCGAACACGCCCTCGGCGTGGACCGTGCGCAGGAAGCCGCGCGCCAGCCCCTTGAGCTTGTCGCGCAAGGCGGCGACGTCGACGCCGTCCCCTTTCAGCCGCTCCAGATAGGCCGTAAGCGACCAGACCGCCCCGACATTCTCCTCCTCCGCCTTCTCGCTGACGACCAGCTTGGGGTGGCCCTTGTGCAGTGCGGTGTTGGTGATGTGGGCGTGGACGTCGGCGAGCCCCGCCTCGCTGGCATCGTATTCTTGCGGCGCGAAGCGCACGACGCCCTCGGCGTGCAGCCAGGCGCGGAACGGGTCGAGCGAGGTGACGACGCCGTGCAGCCGCACATGGCCTTTGCGCCCGTCCACGAGATAGGGCCGATCGATATAAAGCTGCACGACGACGTCGTGTTTCTCGGCCAGCGCGGCGGCGTCGCGGGATATCGTCATGTTCTGCCCGCCGGTGCCGCGCCGGGGTTTGGCTATGAACAGAGCTTCCGGGTTGGCTTGCGCATAGGCCAGCAACGCGTTGCGATCCTCGGGCATGAGGAAGGTTTCAGGATGGCGGGGGGACCAGGGCTCGTTTTTCGTGCGCCGCAGCGCCAGCGCCAGCTCCGATTTCGAGGCGAATTTCGTCCAGCCGGGATGGTCGATGGAATTGTCGCGCTCGCATAGTAGCGCCGCGATCTTGGGCGGATCGAGCCGGTAGAGGTTGATGAGTTCGCTCAAAATGCGGTCGGCGGCGAGCGGCATGCCGGCGTCGCGCAAGGCCATGGCGAGACCGCGCAGGGCGTGCGGAACTTCCAGATGATCGCGCTTGAGTTTGGCGAACAGGTCCGAATAGGTCTTGATCGCTTCGCCGAGCCGCCCCAGTCGATGCAGCAGCAGGCCCGTCATGGATTGTGAATGTTCGTTGGGCGTGATCGCGTTGGCCTGTTTGAAGATCTCCAACGCGGCCTCGTAATCGCCCATCGCCAGCGCGCACAGGCCCATCTGGTGCAGGATGCCGATGTTCTTGGGCTCCAACTGAAGGGCGATGCGGTAATGCTCGAGCGCGGGCTGCGCCTCAAGGCTGCGCAGGTAGGATTGCGCGAGCAAGGCACGCGCCTCCACCGACTGGGGCAGCCGCTCGACGAGATCGTGCAGCAACGGCCGGGCTAGCCATTGGTCGCGCTCGATGGCTTGGCGCAGGTCGTCGGCGAGGGTCGCCATCGGGGGGCTCCGAGTCGGGGTCTGCCGCCCTTAGAGCGCGTTCGACCCCTGGCTCGCAAGTTGACGCAAGTTCAAATATAAGCCGCGCCCGCCTCCTGCTCGAAATGGCTCGGCGGCCCTTCCCAAGCGATGCGCCCGTGATCCAGCACATAGACGCGGTCCGCATGCGGCAGCGCGAAGGTGATGTTCTGCTCGCCCAGCAGCACCGTGACCTCGCCGCTCTGGCTCAGCTTTTCCAGCGCGCGCGAGATCTGCTCCAGCACGATAGGGGCCAGACCCAGCGTCGGCTCGTCGAGAATCAGGAGATCGGGCTTGGTCATCAGCGCGCGCGCGATGGTCAGCATCTGCTGCTCGCCGCCCGACAGCGTGGAGGCGCGCTGGCGCCATCGCTCCTTCAGGCGCGGGAACAGCGCGAACATCTCCTCCAGCCGCGCGACGCGGTCGTGGTGGCTCAGATGCAGGCCGCCCATGTCGAGATTTTCGCCGACGCTCATGTCGCCGAACAGGTCGCGCCCCTCCGGCGCCTGCACGATCCCCGCTCTGGCGATGGACGCCGCCGTCCGGCCCTTCAGGCTAGCGCCGTCGCGGCGGATGTCGCCGCTATAAGGCACGAGGCCGGAGATCGCGTTGAACAAGGTGGTCTTGCCCGCGCCGTTCAACCCGACCACGGCGACGAACTCGCCCTTGCCGACATTCAGCGTCACATCCTCCAGCGCCACCGCGCGGTCGTAGGAGACGCCCACGCCCGCCACCTGCAAGAGCGCCGCCCCTGGCTTCACCGGCGGGCGGGCGACAGTCGTGATGGTCCCGCCGAGATAGACGCGCCGCACCGTCTCGTCGTTCATCACCTCTTGCGGCGTGCCCTCGGCGATGCGCTCGCCCGCCGACATGGCGAAGGCGCGGTCGGCCAACGAAGCGATGCTTTTCACGTTGTGATCGACCAGCAGCACCGCGCGGCCATTGCGCTTCATCTCGACGATCAGTTCGGCGAACGCCTCCGTCTCGCGCGCGGTGAGCCCCGCGAACGGCTCGTCAACCAACACGACAGCGGGATCGCGCGCGATGGCGCGCGCCAATTCGATGCGGCGCAGGTCGGCATAGGGCAGCGCCGAGGGTTTTGCGTCCAGCTTGTCGGCGAGGCCGACGCGCTCCGCAATTTCGCGCGCGCGGGCGTTGTTGCGGCGATCCGGCCATAGCCGGAACAGGGAGTCCGGCGTCAGCGCCAGCGCGATGTTCTCCAGCACGGTCTGGCGATGCAGCGGGCGCGAATGCTGGAACACCATGCCCACGCCCAACCGCGCGATCTCGTGCGGCGCGCGCCCCGCGACCTCGACGCCGGCGATTTTCACCGACCCGCCGCTGGGTTTCTCGACGCCCAGTATCGCCTTCATTACCGTCGATTTGCCGGAGCCGTTCGGGCCGATCAGGCCCAGGATTTCGCCGGGTTCGACGCAGAAGCTGATTTCGCGCACGGCGGTGAGGCCGCCGAAGCGTTTGTTGAGCTTGTCGACTTCGAGCGCCTTCATGCGGTCGCCCTTGAGCCGCGCGCCATGCCGATAAGGCCGCCGGGAAAAACAAGGATGACGACCAGCGCCAGCGCCGAGACGATGAAGGTGGCGAGATCGCCGAGCGGCCGCAGCGCCTCGCCCGCGCTGATCAGGAAAATCGCGCCGAGCGCGCCGCCGAGGATCGTGCGGCGCCCGCCCAGCACCGCGCCGACGATCACCTGCACGCCGACCGTCACGTCGATGAACGTGCCCACCGACGCCGCGCCAAGATAAAACACCATCAGCGCGCCGGCGAGGCCGGAGAAGAACGCCGAAACGATGAAGCTGGCGAGCTTGTGCTTTGTCACGTTGAAGCCGAGCGCCCCCGCCTGCACTGGGTCCTGCCCGCTGGCTTGCAGGATCAGACCGACCGGCGAGCGGGAAAGCCCATAGAGGATCAACCCGCTGAAGGTCATAAACCCGAGCGCGATCCAGTAGTTGACGCGGTCGCTGGCTGAGATGACGTCGGGCACGGTGAGGCCGATCTCGCCGCCCGTCAGATCGGAGAACACGACGACGAAGTTTTGCAGCAACAGGACGGCGACAAGCGTGGTCAGGCCGAAATACGGCCCGCGCACCCGCAAGGCGGGGAGCGCCAGCACGACGCCGCCGATGACGGCCGCCAGCGTGCCCGCCGCGACGCAGACATAGATCGGCGGCTGATAGAGGTTGTCGAGGATTCCCGCCGTGTAGGCGCCAAGGCCAATGAGAAACGTCGGCCCGAAATTAACTTCGTTGGCGAAGCCGAACAACAGGTCCCACGCCATCGAGAACACGCCGAAATAATAAGCCGTCGTCAGCAGCCCCAGCACATATCCGGAGACGCCGAGCGGCAAAAACGCCAGCGCCGCCGCGACGGCCAGCGCGAACAAAGCCGTAGGCCAGCCCCCCTTCACGTAAACGCTCTCCAGATAAAGCCCTGCCCTTTGCGGCCCCCTCTCCCCTTGCGGGAGAGGGTTGGGGTGAGGGGGGCCCCCGAGCCGCGCTCTCCGCCCATCACCGCCGCCCCAACAGCCCGCGCGGCCGCACATACATGACGATCACCAGCAACAGCAGCGCCGGAATCACCCGATAGGCCGGGTTGATGAGATAGGCCGTCGTCGTTTCCAGATAACCCACCACATAAGCCGCGATCAGCGACCCCGACACGGAGCCCAATCCGCCCAGCACGACGATGGAGAACGCGCTCGCCGTCAGCGGCCCCGCGCTATAGGACGAGACGCCGAGGAACATGCCCAGCAGAACCCCCGCGACCCCGGCCAGCGCGCCATAGATCGACCAGACGCCGAGATAGACGCTCGACAGCTCCACGCCGAGCCGCGTGACCCCGCGCGGGTTCATCGAGGCGGCCAGCAAAATCTTGCCCGACCGCGTCTTGTTGACGCCGAACCACAGCAAGCCGATGGCGACCCAACAAACGGCGGCGGTGAACAATTCGTTGGTCGGCGTGCGCACGCCGGCGATGGTCGTCACGCCCGCCACGATCGGCAGGACAGTCTTGGCGTTGTTGGTGAACGCCCAGGCGATGGCCTCCTGGATCATCACCGCCCACAGCAGCGTCGCGGTGAGGATGAAGATCTCCTTCTCCTCCTCGCGAATTTTGGTTGTGAGTTGCAGGCGCCTGACGATCAGCCCATAGGTCAGCAGCGCCAGCGCCAGCCCGACCAAAACGCCGACCGCCGCGCTCGGCAGCGGCCCGAAGCCCCAATAAGACCCCGCCGCCCAGGCGGCCACGGCGGCGGCGACCATCAGCGCGCCATGCGACAGATTGAGTACGCCCGTCACGCCGAAGATCAGCGTGAAGCCGGTCGCCCCCAGCGCATAAAGCGAGGAGATGGCGAAGCCGTCGATCAGGATTTGCTGGAACTGCAAGGGCCGCGCGCCCGCGTCGCCGACCGGCCCGCTAGTTGCTCTGCCCGATCTTCACGAAGGCCGGGAACGCCACCTTGCCCTTGGCGAGTTTGGCCGGCCACATGTTGACCTGCACGCCGTCGCGCCATTGCAGGAACAGCCCCGTTATGAAGCCCTCGCCGATCCTCAAGCCATGCACATGCGCGTCGCCCTTGGGCAGGAACTGCACGCGGCCGATGGTGCCAACGTAGTCCGTCGCCTCCATCGCCTCGACGAGCTTGTCGCCGTCCGTCGATCCCGCGCGCTTGACCGCGTCGGCGATCATATAGACGTCGTCATAGGCGGTGTAGCCCGCATAGGACGGCGTGTTGCCGAACTTCTTCACGAACGCGTCGACGAACGGCAGCGTCTTCTCGGTCACCGCGACGCCGGGGCCGGAGACGGCCTGATAGAGCACGCCCTCGGTGGCGTTGTTGGTGTCCTTGCCGAAGGTCGAGTTGGTCGCCTGGCTGGAAACGCCGAACATCGGGATCGGCACCTCCTGGCTCTTCCATTGCACGGTCGGCTGCACGCCGACATGGCTGATGCCGGTGATGATGACGTCGGGCTTGACGCCCTCGATGCGGTTGAAGATCGGCGTGAAATCGGTGGTGTCGGGCGAAAACCTGACCTCATCGAGCACCTTGAGGCCGATCTCGGGCAGGCATTTGTTGTAGGCGACGTCGAGCGGCTTGGTCCAGGCGGCGTCCTCGCTCATGATCGCGGCGGTCTTCAGGTGATAGCCGTCAACCAGAATCTCCTTGGCGGCGTCGCAGGTAAGCCGCGCGATGGAGCTCGACGTCAGATAGCCGTGGAAGGTGTATTTGTTGGAATCATAATCCTTGGCGATATTGGCGGTGATGACGTCGGACGCCGCGCCGGGCGTGATCATGACCGTCTTTAGACGCGCCGCCCACGGCTCCAGCGCCAGCACGACTTCGCTGGTGTAACTGGCGATCACCGCCGCCACATGGTCGTCGTTGACCGCGCGCTGGAACGCGCGCACGGCCTCGGCGGAGGAGGAATGGTCGTCGTAGGCGACCAGCTCGATCTTGCGTCCGCCGACGCCGCCTTTCGCGTTGATCTCATCGGCGGCGAGCTGGGCGGCGAGCGGAATCGAGGAGCCGGCGACCGCCTGGTTTTCGGCGATCACGCCGATGCGGATCGGCCCGTCCTCGGCAAGAGCCGGGGCCGTCAACGCCGTCAACGCAAGGGCGCCAGCGGCGCCACGAAGCGAAATCGCCATACACATACCTCCCTGACCCGGTCGCAGCGCCGGATTTTCACCCTATCCTTGGACGGTTTTCGCCCGCGCCGCAAGGCGGTTAGCGTCATAAAGCCGCGAGAGGGCGCAACGCCCCTTGCGCCGGGGCGCAGGGCTTCCGATACTCGGCTTCCACCGACAAAAAGGAGGTCCGACTCACGCGATGATGCGGCAATATGAACTGGTCGAGCGCGTGCGGCGCTACAATCCCCGCGCCGACGAGGATCTGTTGAATCGCGCCTATGTGTTCGCCATGCGCGCGCATGGCCAGCAGAAGCGCGCCTCGGGCGATCCCTATTTCTCGCATCCCCTAGAAGTCGCCGCCATCCTCACCGAGTTCAAGCTCGACGACGCGACCATCGTCGCCGCCATGCTGCATGACACCATCGAGGACACCTCCGTCACCCGCGAGCAACTCGACGAGGTGTTCGGCGTCGAGATCGGCGGTCTCGTGGACGGCCTGACGAAACTCAACAAGCTCGATTTCGCCTCGCGCAACGCCGTGCAGGCCGAGAATTTCCGCAAGCTTTTGCTCGCCATCGCGGACGACGCGCGTGTGCTGCTGATCAAGCTCGCCGACCGCCTGCACAACATGCGCACCCTGCATTTCGTAGCCCCCGCCAAGCGCGCCCGCATCGCGCAGGACACGCTGGAAATCTACGCGCCGCTGGCAGGGCGCATGGGCATGCAGGGCCTGCGCAGCGAGTTGGAAGAACTCGCCTTCCGTTATCTGATGCCCGAAGCGTACACTCTGATCCTGAACCGGCTAGAGGAGCTTAAGGCCAAGAACGGCGCGCTGATCGCCCGCATCGCCGACGAATTGAAAGACCAATTTGCGCGGCGCGGCATCAAATGCGATGTGCGGGGCCGGCAGAAGCAAGCCTATTCCATCTGGCGCAAGATGGAGCGCAACCAGATTTCGTTCGAGCAACTCTCCGACATCTACGGGTTCCGCATCCTCGTCGACAAGGTTGAGGATTGCTACGCGGCGGTCGGCGTCGCGCACACGACATGGCCCAGCGTGATGACGCGCTTCAAGGATTATATCTCGACGCCCAAACAGAACGATTACCGCTCCATCCACACCACCGTCGTTGGACCCGGCTTGCAACGCGTGGAATTGCAAATTCGCACCTTCGACATGCACGAAATCGCCGAATACGGCATCGCCGCGCACGCGCTCTACAAGGACGGCCGCAGCGCGCTCGACACCGGCGAGAGCCGCGCCTACCGCAACCTGCGCCAGATCATCGAGACGCTGTCGAGCGACGATTCCGAAAAGTTTTTGGAACACACCAAACTGGAGTTGTTTCAGGATCAGGTGTTCTGCTTCACGCCCAAGGGCCGGCTGATCGCGCTGCCGCGCGGCGCCACCGCCATCGACTTCGCCTATGCCGTCCATACCGACGTCGGCAATTCGTCGGTGGGGTGCAAGATCAACGGCCGCATCGCGCCGTTGATCTCAGTTTTGCGCAACGGCGACGAGGTGCTGATCATGCGCTCGGCCAGCCGCACCCCGCCCGCCGCCTGGGATTCGGTGGTGGTGACGGGCCGCGCGCGCGCCGCCATCAAACGCGCCACTCGCGAGGCGGCGAAGGCGCAGTTTGGCGGGCTCGGCCGCCAGATCGTCGAGCGCGCTTTTGAGCGCGCGGGGCGCAAGTTCTCCGACGCCAAGCTGAAATCGGCGTTGCCGCGCCTGGCGCGGCATGGCGTCGACGACGTATTCATCGGCGTCGGGCGCGGCGAGATTTACTCCGCCGACGTCGTGCGCGCGATCTATCCCGATTTCCAGGAAGATCGGAAGGCAGGGCCGGCGATCCCGCCGACGGAGACCGGCTGGTTTGGCCTCGCGCGGGCCGACCAACTCGTGTTCCGCGCTCCGGGCGTCGATCCGACGATCCCCCTGCGTGGGCTGGAGTCCGACACGCCCGTGCGGTTCGCGCCCAAAGGCGGGGCGGTTCCGGGCGAGCGGATCGTCGGCATCCGCACGCAGGAGGGCATCACGATCTATCCCATCCATTCGCCCGCGCTGATCGCCTTCGACGACAAGCCGGAGGCTTGGCTGGACGTGCGCTGGGATCTCGACATGGCGAAGAAGTCGCTGTTCCCGACGCAGATTTTGGTGACGACGCTCAATGAGCCCGGCGCGTTGGGCGCGGTCGCCAACACGATTGGCGAGACGGGGGCCAATATCGACACCGTCGCGTTCAACCCGTCGGGACCGGACTTTCGCGAAATCCGCTTCGATCTGGAGGTCTCCGACATCCAGCATCTGAACGCGGTGATCGCGCAATTGCGCGACAGGCCGGTGGTGAGCAAGGTCGAGCGGATCAGCGGGTGAGCGTCAGTTCTCCCACCCTGTCAGCCAGACCAACTGCTGTCGCTGTCGGGCGTAAATCTTCTCGTCAATCAAGCGTCGCCCTTGCATGATCCTCTACTTCGCCTATGGCGCCAACATGGATCGCGCCGAGATGGCAGCCCGCTGTCCCGCCTCCCGGTCGCTGGGCATGGCGACGCTACCGGGCTGGCAGTTAGCCGTCATGCGCGAGGGCTGGTTGACGGTGACCCCGGCGCCGGGCGTCTCCACGCGGGGCGTGTTGTGGAATCTGGCCGCAGCGGACATGCCCGCGCTCGACGCCTTCGAGGACGTTGGCGCCGGGCTTTATTCGAAACAGACGCTGAACGTGGTCGCGCAGCGCGAGGTCGTCGCGCTGGTCTATATCGGCGCCAATGCCGGGCCGGGCGTGGCGCGCGCGGATTATCTGGCGGCGGTCACGGCGGCTGCACGAGGGTGGGGGTTGCCGGAGGCGGCATGGGCCGCGCTTAGAAAATCGGGGACATAATATCAATTGTCGAATTACGCCGTCGGGATAGGCTGGATTGTAGCATCCCCGCCAAAATAATTAAGCAATTGATATCATGTCCCCTAATTTCGACGCCGACTCCGTATGAGCGGACGAAGGGGTCATCAACCGAAAGTGCAATATTCCTGTCCTTCGACTCGGCGATAAATTTCCTTTGTTCTGACAATATTTGTTTACGCAGTGCCACGTGAATCCCGTCTTGGCGCCCTGGTTCTGCGAAAGCGTGATGAGCGCTGAGGCGTCCCGTTTCTTTGACGCGATCAAACTCGTCCTCTGTTTCCATCTAGACCAATGCCCCGCTTCTTCACGCCGCCGCCACCCTTAACTCCCGCCGTTGCGCCATCCGTATCGGCCCGCGCAACACCCCCCATTTCGGCGCCCATCCGGAGCCGTCGATAAACTCGAACCCGCCCGCCTCGTTGTAGCTGTGCACCCGCCGCCCCGGCCATCCGGCGCCCGGCCGCAGCACGGCGGCGATCGTCTGCGCGAACCCGCCCTCGTCGAGCCGATCCACCCGCGCCAGCGCCATCGCCGCGCCGTAGCCGCGCCGGCAGTCCTGCACCGGGCGCCACAACGCCCCGCCCTGCTCGAACATGCGACCCGCAGGCCGTGCCGAGGCCGCGTCGATCATCACGGGATTGAGCGGATGCGCCGTCCACGGTCCGCGAAAATCCGGCGCGCTCCATAGCCACAGCGAATCGGAGAACGAACCTTCGCCGTCGCGAACAGTAGCGAACATCCACCACTCGCCATCGCGCTGGCAGAGCGTCGCGTCATTGGCGCAGACGCCCGCCACCAGCGTGCGCTCAAGCTTCCAGCCGCCGGGGAAATCGGTGGCGCGGTAAAGGTCGATGGTTCCCGCCGAACCGCTCTCGGGAATCATCCACATCTCGCCGTCGCGCTCGAATACGTTGGGATAGGACAGATGCCCCGGCCGCTCCAGCACCGGCACGGGCGCGCCCATCGGCCCTTGCGGACCCATCTCGACCACCGAAATCACGCCCTTGCCCGTCAAATGCGGGAACTCCTCGACGAACAGGAACGTGCGGTCGCGCCACATAACGGGGAAGGGATCGGCGTAGAAGCGTAGCCCGTCGTCGGGCAGGTCGGTCCAGCCAGCGCCGAGCCCGTCGGCGGGGAAGCCGCCTGCAGTGCGACGCCAGCCGACGCGCCAATGCGGCGAGTGAAACGCGGCGGAATAGATCGCGCGCACCGCCCGCCGCCTGGCGATTTTTGCAGACCGCCGCCAGAATCCCTGCGCGGGCGTAACCGCCTCCCTATCCTTCAGCGGCGCGAGCGACGCCGCCAGCGCCGCGCCGTTCAGCGCCGCCTCGATCAGCGTCGCGCTGCGCGCCAGCATCTCCTCGAAGCTCGTTTTCGCCATGCCCAGCGTCTCGGCGCCCGGCCTTGCGGCGGCGATGGGGCCGGTCGGCCCCAGCACCCGCAGGGTCGGCGTGCGGCCCGCCAGCAGCGCCTCGACGAGACCGCGCTCCAGCCCGACCCCGTCGCATTCGACGCGCCACACCCGCCCTTCGACGCGCGCGGGGGCGTCGGCCAGATCGAGAATCAGATAGGCCTCGCCCTGTTCCAGAAATCCATCGAACGCGGCGCGCGCGATGCGCTCGGCCGTCCCCCCGCGCGCCAATCCAAACAACCACGTCTCAATTTGAAACAGACGCTCGGCCATCCGCAGCGGCGCCGCGTCGCTTTCGACGAAGCGCACGCCAATGCGCGCCCCCGCCCGCCGCGCAAGTCGCTCCGCTAACGCCAAATGCCAGCGCCGCAAGTGGGAGGCGTCCAATCGCAAGACTATGTTCATACGCCCACGCCCTGTCACGCCTGCAAGCCCAATATAAACCGCAAAAATACGGCCAACGCCAAATAGCAGATGTTTTTAGTGTAAATGAGATATTAATGGCCGCCTGCGATCAGGGAGGGCCGGACGCGTGGCGCGTCCAGCGAGGGCGTTTGGACGGGGCTGATGCGGGCTGAGATGGCGATGGCGCCGGAGGCGTCGACCCTGATCGCGCCGCGAGTGACGCGGGGCGAGGTCGGTCAGGTCGAGACGGCGGCGGTCGGGCGCATCCTGTGGCGGCGTCGGCGCGGGATCGCGCTGTGCGGCCTGGGCGCCATGCTAGCCGCGCTCGCCTATTGCCTGCTCGCCACCCCGCAATATACCGCGACCGCCGAACTCCTCATCGACCCCCGCGACAAGCAGGTCATCGCCAACGACGTCAATCCCAGCTCCATCGCCGCCGACGGCGGCGTCACGCAGGTCGAGAGCCAGGGCAACGTGCTGTTGTCCGATTCCGTCTTGAAGCGCGCCGTCGAGGCGACGCATCTGACCGAGGATTCCGAATTCAACGGTAGTGGCCTGCTGCACGCGATCACCTCGTTCCTGCGCCGCTCGTCCGACGCCGACGCGAAACAGGAGACGCTTTCGCGCACGCTTTTGACCCTGCGCAAGCAGGCGCATTACAATCGCGCCGACAAGGCGCTTGTGCTCGACCTCAAGGTCAGCGCGCGTACGGCCCAAAGGGCCGCCGACATCGCCAACGCCATCGCCAGCGCCTATCGCGACGACCAGCGCGAGGCCCGCGCCAATTCCGGCCGTGAGGCGTCCCAACAACTCGAAAGCCGCGTCACCCAATTGCAGGCCGACGTCGAGCGCAAGGAAGCGGCGGTCGAGGATTATCGCGCCTCGCATAATTTCGTGGTGTCGTCGGGCCAATTGGTCTCGGATCAGGAGATCAACCAGACAACTTCGCAGCTCACCGCCGCGCAGAACCGCGTATCCTCGCTGAAAGCGCAACTCGATCAGCTGCGCCGCAATGCGGGAACCGACAGCACGCCCGAGGCGATGAGTTCAGCAGTGATGGGCAAGTTGCGCGACCGCGAAGGCGCCCTAGTCGAAAAGCTCGCCAGCGCCAACCGCCTGCTGGGGCCGCGCCATCCCGACATCGCCTCGCTGCAACAATCGCTGACGGAAGTGCGCAGCCTGATCGCGCGCGAAATCCAGCGGCTGCGGCAGGCGGTGGAGGCCGATTACGCCCGCGCCGTCGCGGATGAAAAGGCAGTCGCCGCCAAGCTCGACGGCATGAAGGTCAAGTCGCTTGACGACGGCAAGGCCGACGTGCGCCAGCGCGAGTTGCAGCGTCAGGCCGACGCCGCCAAGGCGGTCTATCAGGCGTTTCTTTCGCGCGCGCGCGAAACAATGGAGGCGTCGAACGTCGACACCTCCAACACGCGCCTCATCTCGCCCGCGTTGCCGCCGTTGCAGAAATCCTGGCCGTTGACGATCCCGCTATTGCTCGGCTCGGCGCTGATGGGCCTGAGCGTGGGCGTCGCCGGCACGTTCGCCCGCGAATATCTCAAACCCAATCTCTACACCCCCGGCCAGTTACGCGACGCGCTCGACGCGCCGGTGCTGGGCGTCGTGGCGGCGGCGGAACTTGAAAACAAACGTCCGCGCGCTCTCGCCGCCGCTGCGCTCGCTGCGCTCGTGCGCGGGGAAACAAAGACGGAGGCGGGATCGCCCATCGGCTATTGCGGGTTCATCGTTTCGGCTTCCCCATCGACCGGCGCGCGGCGCCTGTTCGCGCAAGCGCTCGCCGCTCTGGCGGCCCGCGAGGGTTTCGAAACGCTGCTGATCGACGCCGACCTCGCTGACGACGCCGCCAGCGAGCGCGCGGGCCTGCGCGAATTGCTGCGCGGCGATCAATCCGTCGCCGATCTGGCTTATCGCGAGAACGGAGAGACCTTCTCGCGACTGGCCAAGGGCGCACTGGAGGCGGGCGCGTTCCGCCGCCGGGACGGCAACGATGGTTTCCGGCTGCGCCGGCTGCGCCGAAACTACGATCTCGTGGTGATTGACGCGGGCGCGATGAGTCAGAACGCGCGGCTGGCCCCGCTCGCCGTGCAGGCTGATCTCACCCTATTGGTCGCCGTGACCGGGCAGCCGCTGGGCGACGTCGAGGCCGAAGCCGAGGCGGCGGCCTCTGCGGGCGCGCGTTTTGACGCGGCGGCGCTGGTCGAGGCGAACCTTGGCTAAGGTGCGGTCCCTGGGGCCGGTCGGCGCGGCGCTTAAAGCGGCGATGCTGGTCGGCTCGCTGGTGCTGGTCTGCGTCTCGGGCGGCATGTTGTGGCTGATTGGCTACAACTACGACGGCCTGATGGGTTCGCCGCTGACCAAGCTACACCCTTTCACCTATTTCCTGTTCATTGCGCTCGCGTGGCGAATGGTCGAGAGCGGCTCGCCGTTCGCTTGGGCTGAGACCAAGCTCGCCAGGCGCCCCGCCGCCTGCGGGTTGCTGGTCATGACGGCGATCCTCGTGATCGCCACAGTGTTACGCTCCGGCCCCGGCATGGCGGGTTTCATCGACACCTTCGCAGCGCCCGCCCTCTTCGCGTTGATCCTCGACGACTACTCAGCCCACGACCTAAAGGCGCTCACGGCATTGCTGCATCTCATGCTGGTGGCCAATGCCCTGCTCGGCCTGTTCGAATTCGCGACGGCGAAGCTGTATTTTCCCTATCGCCTCGACGGCGTGGCGCATCTGGAGGACCCGCGCTCGACCTCGCTGCAGGGCCATCCGCTGCTGAACGCCTCGCTTACGGGCGTCTATGTGATCTCGTTGTTGGCGGGCGGCGGGGGCCTGCCCGCTCTCCTGCGCGCGGGCATGTTGCTGCTGCAATTCGCCGCGTTGGTCGTGTTCGGCGGGCGCACCGCCATCATCGTCGCGATGGCGATGGCGCCTGTGTTCGGCGTCATCGCTCTGTTCAAGACGCTGGCGAGACGGCGCATTTCGCTTCTGGGAGCGGCGGCGGCGGCGGCGGTGGTTCCGGTGTTTGGCGGGGTCGTCATCGCCGCCCTCGCTTCGGGCCTCGCCAACCATCTGCTGCTGCGCTTCACCGACGATAACGGCAGCGCCGCCACCCGCGTCATCATGTTCGAGTTACTGCGCCCGTTCTCATATGGCGAACTGTTGCTGGGGCCGGACCTTGACTATGTCGAGACGCTGCGCCGTCACTTCGGGCTGGAGCAAGGCGTCGAAAACCCTTTCGTTCACATGATCCTTTATCAGGGCGCGATCATGATGACGATGGTGTTTCTTTCGCTAGTCTGGTTCTTCCGGGAGCTTTTGCGCAGGCGAGGATTCGCGGTTCTGGGGCCGGCGCTGGCGATGGCGGTGCTGCTCAACGCCTCCGAGAGCATCGCCTCCAAGACCGACTTTCTTGACAAGCTCGTGCTGATCTTTGTCTGCCTGTTCCCGCTGCGGCCTCAGCGCAAGCCAAGTGCGGCGACCATGGCGGGGTCGAGCGCGCGCGCGCCCTCGTCCATAAGGCCCATGCTGTCGAACAGGCACCAGAACGCCCACGCAAAACCATATCCCTCCGCGCTTTCGCGCACATCGCGGATATAGCGGGCGCGGTCGGGCGCGCGGGCTGACTTCAGGGCGCCAAACTCGCCCAGCAACACTTGTGAGGTCAGCAAGCCGCGCCGCTTCGCCCAGGCGGCGGCGGTCCCCAGATAGCCGTCGATGAACGGCCGCGCCGGGGCCGCGTCGAAATAGACCTTGAGCACTCTCTCCGTCTCCGCCAGAACGGCGTCGCGTTCGCCGGGCGCAAGCGTCGTCGCGCGCGCACGCGTCTCTCGCATCGTCGCGTCGTAGGTCCCCGCAGCGCCCGGCCACGGCACGCCCGCCAGCGTATGATA
>Ga0209698_10004576_pt1 | contig 15111 bp, 7 predicted proteins | sample LitLauG_LLR_2012_FD_187203 | JGI IMG/M metagenome (GOLD analysis project Ga0209698, IMG submission 187203) | Freshwater sediment microbial communities from Pennsylvania, USA - Little Laurel Run_MetaG_LLR_2012 (SPAdes) (version 2) | ecosystem: Environmental > Aquatic > Freshwater > Creek >...
GGATGTCGTATATGTGGCAGCGCAGGGAGCCTTATATGGCCCTTCCCCAGAACGGGGCGTTTATAAATCCGTTGACGGGGGAGTCACCTGGCAAAAGGTATTGTACGTGGATGAACATACCGGCTGCAGTGATTTGAGCATGGACATGACTAACCCAAGGGTCTTGTACGCGGCGATGTGGGACCATCAGCGCACACCCTGGGAGATAAGAAGCGGCGGCCGTGGAAGCGGAATATATAAAACGACCGATGGCGGCCAAACATGGAAGAAAATTGAAAAGGGATTGCCGTTGGAAAAAGGTAAAATTGCCGTTGGGGTCAGCCGGGCTGACCCGGATAAGGTGTACTTGCTCATGGAAGGGAATTCTCAGAAAGAAGAAGGCGGATTATTTAGCAGTGACAATGGAGGCAAAAACTGGAATCTGGTAAGCAAGGATCACCGGCTGGTGCAAAGAGCGTGGTATTATATAAAATTGACTGTTGACCCCCAAGATCAAGATGTAGTATATGTTTTTAACTCCCCTGGCTTAAAATCGATCGACGGCGGTAAGACATGGAGCGACCTACATGGCACCCACGGTGATTACCATCAAATGTGGATTAATCCCAAGAACAACAAGAACATGATTATTGCCAACGATGGCGGTGCAGCTGTCAGTTTTAACAGGGGCAACACCTGGTCTACTGAAATGAACCAGCCCACGGGTCAATTTTACCGCGTCAATGCCGACAACAGGTTTCCGTACAGTATTTATGGCGGACAGCAGGACTGGGGTTCCGTCGTTATTAAAAGCCGTAATACATCCGGCGGAGGTATCGGGGAAAAAGACTGGGACTATTCCGCGGGCGGCGAGAGTGCCTTTGACGCATTTGATCCTAACAATCCGAAATTTGTGATGGGGGGCAGCTACCAGGGCACGATCGATTATTTGGACCAGGATTCCAAGGAAGATAAGCCCATGATGGCGGCGCCGGTGCAATACCAGGCGTTGCAGCCCAAAGACATGAAATACCGGTTTAATTGGAACGCGCCGGTAGTAAATGATCCTGCTGACCCGGGTATTTTTTATCATGCGGCCAATGTCCTCCTGAAAACCGCCGACAAAGGCATTCACTGGGAAGTGATTTCACCGGATCTTACCAGGCACGATACGTCTAAAATGGGTCAGAGCGGATTGCCTTACACCAATGAAGGCGCCGGAGGAGAAAATTACGGGACGATCGCTTATGTAGCGCCGTCGCCCAATGAGGCCGGTGTAATTTGGACCGGCAGCGACGACGGGCTCGTATACCTAACCCGCGATGCAGGAAAGACCTGGAACAATGTGACGCCAGCAGGCCTTAAGGAATGCCTCGTGAACTGTATTGAGATATCGGCGCATGATAAAGCCACCGCGTACATAGCCACTACGCGATTTAAGTTTGATGACCCGGCGCCGGCGATTTATAAGACCACTGATTATGGAAAATCATGGACCAATATTTCCAGCGGCATCCCGTATGGTGCTTATACCAGGTGTATTCGGGAAGATGACGTACAGAAAGATTTACTGTATGCAGGAACAGAAACCGGTTTTTATATTTCCTATGATGGCGGCCGAACCTGGCTACACAGGCAATTGAATTTGCCCGTCACGCCGATAACCGACCTGATGGTACACAAGGGGAACCTGATTGCCGCTACCATGGGCAGGGCCTACTGGATACTGGATGATCTCACGGTTCTTCGCCAGTTTCGGGGAACCGGAGACAGCCGCCAATTTAACTTGCTGAAGCCTTCAGATGCCTATCGCGTCTCGGGTGGCAGCGCCCTGGATGGTGTACCCGAAGAGGACAATGCGGATGCTGCTGCCAACGCCGTTGAGGGCGATAATCCTGCAACAGGGGTACCCATCTATTATGTCCTGCCCTCAAAGCCGGATTCCATCAAACTGTCGCTTGACATCCTGGATGACAAGGGACAGCTGGTTCGAAGGTATTCCACCGAACCCGATAAGCATTTTGTAAAGTTTTCCGGCGGCCCTGACCCTGATCCGAAATTGCCCAATAAGCCCGGGCTTAACCGTTTTGTGTGGGACATGCGTTTTACTACTTTGCCTGCTGTCGCTGACGTTTTTATTGAAGGCAGCTACCAGGGGCGCAAAGCCGCTCCGGGCCTCTTCCATGTCAGACTGCAATGGGGAGCCACCGTGAAAGATCAGGGCTTTGCAATTCTTCCCGACCCACGAATTCCTGCCGGTCCCGGAGATTATTTGCAACAGGAACAAACGCTGGCTGCCATTGACGGAAAAATAAAGGAAATCCATGATGCGGTGAATCAAATGCGGTTGGTACGCAAGCAGGTCAATGACCTGGCAGACTTGTTGACGGACACTGTTCAATATGCAGCGGCCTTGGATAGCGGCAAGTCGCTGGTAAAAAAGCTTACTGCCTGGGAAGAAAAACTGGTGCAGCCAAAGGCCAAAAGCAACGATGATATCATCAATTTTGTGAACATGCTCACGGCCAACTATATTTTTTTGAGAGGCGAGATGGACGTAAATGTCCCCGCCGTCACCACGGGCCAGCAGCAGCGCCTTGCGGAATTAAATGCGCAATGGCTGCCGCTAAAGAAAGAATACGGAGAGTTACAGCAGGCTGTAGCAGGGTATAACAGCCTTTGCAAAAACTTGCATCTGGAGAAAATTACGATTCCGGAAATAAAATAAGGTCCTGTGCTCCTCCGGGAAAGGAAGTCTGCAGATGAACAGACCGCTTCGAACCGAATTAACAGAATGCTTCGTATTCACTTTACATCCGAACCCAGGAGTCTAGGCCCTGCACTGCGGGATGTCACACCAGTAGTTTCCGGGGGGATCTTACTGTACATTGGAACCTGGTTTTCCCGGTGGCCTGGGAATTTACGGGCATGATCGGTGCCGATATTTTAGCCGACATGCAACGCTTCGTCAGAATGCAGTGTCATTACTCAAAAAATCGATGGTGCAACAGCCCTTACGTTTGTTTTTCCTGGTGGCACTTTCCTGGAGCCTGTTTGGGTGCAAGAAGAGTCCCCCGCCGGCAAATTCGCCATTTGTCGGCACATGGACGTGGTTACAAACCAGGGAAGGCATTAATACACTGGTGGACCAGTCGTCTGGAATTATGAAGCGGTTGACCTTTACTGCCAGCGGTATGTGTACCATCACCCATAATGATTCCATCGCCAGCAATGTCCTTCTGATGGTTTTATCGCCCTATGTCATCAAGGCTGATCCGGTCATAAATACGGCTTCTTACCAGGTAAGCTCGCACCCGGCACTCCCCTGCGATCCTGATGCACTTCCGTTTTTAACGATTCAAAACTTCGGCAGCTATCAATATAAAATTGTCAGTGATACACTGTTTATTTCCTGGTCACCCTGTCTGGCTCCGGTTATAAACGTGTATATCAAAAACCCCTGACCATCCGAGAGGGTAAAAACCCAAAAAAACGAGTTTCCTGGCGGCATTCCCCGGATCGCCACTTTCCATCCGGTAAAAGACGCAGCCTTAAGTTGACCACCCTGAAAGGGGCCTTTTTGGGTTGACCTTTCTGCTGTCGCAGTTGTCTCTTGGATGAAACCTGTTACTGGACCTTAAATTCGCCGGTGAAATACAAAATCAGTTTCTTGTTGACTTCGCTCACATTAGCGTTGGTATAAGTGATTGTTTGTGGTTTAGCGCCTTCAAAATTCAGCGTGAGGCTTAGCTGCGAATTTTGCCAGGTATCATTACCGGGAGGGAATTCAGTCAGCACGATGGCGCCTCCATTTTTGGTAAATTCGCTGAGAGTCGTACTTCGGTTAACCTCGAGAAGTTTGTTGGTGATTTGCTGGTTGTTGTCAAATTCTATTTCGCCGCCGCCATCTGCTTGTTCATTATACCGGAATACCGGAGGTTTGCTGACAACAGTCTTGTCCAGGTTGACATTGCCCGGATACAAATCCAGTTCGTAATTGGTGTCGTTATTTTTCCCGTCATTTCCGATAGTAAAAGTGACAAACGCACTTTCCAGGCGGGGGTCATCGGTACCCGGAGCACACTGCCGCACTGCAAAATCGTCTGTGGCACTGTTAGAACCTACTACGTCACCAGCCATATCGTAGAATTCATATTTCACTGGTTTGGCATTCTGGTATGTGGCGCCCGCCATTACCTTCTCTATCTCTTTTTCCAGGTCTTTTTTATCAAATGAAAGGGTCGAGTTTCCGGGTCCCCCGACGACATAGCAGTTAATGGAGCTGTTTACAGATTTATTGCTGGAGATATCTTTGAAATTGACCGTTGCGCTCACCCCAAATCCGCTGTAGGATGCCCCAAGGGCAATGGCCTGTTCCTGTGAAGTAAAATCAACGGTCATATTTGCCAGCACACGTATGCCGTAACTAACGCTGCCGATGACCATTAAATTGGGGGTATTCTCCACGCTGGGATCCTTGAAAAAGCCGTTCTGAGGCGGCACGGTCGTAATGCTAAATAAGGTTTTTATCGCATCGATGGTAAAATTCATTGTGTTGGACTTACTTGTGTTACTATAGGATCCGTTCAGCGTAATGCCGTAGCCGCTGGCTCCGCCGCTGATCTTCAAACTTTGGTCGGCGTCATTAGTGGTTTGATAGATTTGATAAGTGAGGCTTTCGGTGGAGGCCGCCCCGGTCGATTCCCTGAAAAGTTGGTGGACGCCATTTAAGACGGTCGCCATATTGGGATTGTTGATGGTCACGTACGAAGAGCCCTTGACGTTCGGATTATCCGTTACGATGGTTATCGGGTTTCGTTCTCCTTCCTGTTCTTTATAGGAGCCGTTATAAAAATCTTCGAATGTATAACAGGCACCCGGGTAGATGTGGCTGGCCGAACTCGAATAATCGTTATTCAGAAAAGTGGTGCTGGTGGCCGTCAGTTTCACATGGTCGGTCGTACAAGTCCATTGCTGCCCTTTAGAGTCGGTGGAACGCTCCGGTTTTTTGTTTTTGTCATGGTGTATCTTGGCGGAGATGTTAGTCGGCTGGTTGGCGAAGCGGGGACTTTTGACCATTTTTAGTTTTAATGACGAGCCATCTGGGTATTTAACCTCCATAGAATCCCGTCCCTTCACGCCAAAATTTTTTCCATACTGTTGTTTTCGCTGGTTGCCCTGGGGTGTCTTGGCGAACTCCCGCATATTGAGCGCTATGGGGGCCCTTGTTTCCATGGCAGTAGCGGTGCTGACTGTTGCTGTTGAATCCGCTGCAGGTTTCTTTTTCTTTTTCTGCTGCCCAACCGCTGTCAGCAGGAGTAATGAGGCTCCCGTAATTAGTCCGAACCGCAGAAGGCACTGGGTCCAAATGGCGGTGGATTGATTTGATCGTTTCATTTTTGTAATTTTTGAATGTATAGAATGAGATTACTTTTCGCCAGGATCAACGAGGTAACTTTTCGCAAGGGCGCAGATCTTCGGGAAGCGCGCAATCGCCTCTTCACAGAGTAAAGTGTAAAAAATCGGGAGTGTTTGGTTTGAAGTACTCTCGTCGAGTCAAACGGGTAGATGTTTGAAAGGCTCTCTTTGGTTATTGTGTCTGCCGCTGCAGAAAATCCATCGCATCTTCACGTCTATTCATTAGTATCAATATGTACGAACTGAGAGGAAGTGCTTCTGATTTTAAAGATACATTTTTGTTTTAGAATTTCCAATGGCAGCCAATTCATGGCTTGAATGGAGGACAAGTGTGCGAATTTTTGGGCCTCTGCCTTGCGCCTCTTCAGTTCAGGTCATAGTAGTGTTGCCGGTGGACAAAACAGGCACATCCTGGATCCATCTCTGAGGGGGCCGGGGAATCATGAATGAATGGCGGCATCGCCCCCGGAGACGTTCGTAAGGGCACCGATAGGGGGTTCGCGTGAAAGCCTGGTATCAGCCCGCAGTTGGAATCGGCGATCACCGATCTATTACATCTTTTGCAGCAGGTATTGCCTGACGGGACTTTGCACCTGAAAATTTGCAGTACCGTCGTATTTACCCGTCTTTGGAAATTCGGGAAGGCGCAGCCAAACGCGGGCTCCCTAAGGGGTTCGTCACTGTTACGCCTATGCGAAAACCCGGTTTTTACTGATAGCCGGGGGTTACTACGCGGGTGATTTATGTCGCCCGGTCCGTGCTTTTACGAAGCATGCAGTAAATTCCATACACTAAGAAACGAGCAGTCCTTCTCTTGCGGTCCGGGCATCCCGGCTATATCTTTGTACCAGAAGTTGAATGACGTTAAAACAAACAACCGATGAAAATCGGAAATATCCAAATCCGTTGAAAAAAGCCCGTTTTTAATCAAATCCATGAAAACCAAAAGAACAATGTCAGTCAGCTTCTAAAAAAAGCAATCCAATTTATCCTTTAGAAAATCCTACCCTGGAATTGAAATCATTCCTCAAGACCCCGCTCAAAAAGCGGGGTTTTTTAGTCGTTAATACCAAAGGAGCCAGTCGCCGGTGACGGCGGCCCATAGGATCGGCGGCGATGTGTTATTTTTCATTTACCCGGGACGGGTCACAGATCCGGACTTTCCGTAAAAAATCTCTATATTTAAAGGCGCTAAAGCTTTTTCAATGAGTAAGACCTTCATGGGTGGGAATATATCTGTATGGATGGTAACACTGATATTGTTGGCAGGCAGACTTTATGCGCAGGACAGCAACGTAGTGATCCCCTTGTGGCAAAAGGGTGCGCCGGGTTTTGAAAGTCTGAGAAATGAGCCGGAACAGGCCAAAGACTGGTGGGTAAGAAATATTAATAATCCATCGATCACGGTTTTCCTCGCTCCCAAGGAAACAGCCAATGGAACGGCCGTCGTTATATGCCCAGGAGGGGGCTTTACGAACCTCGTTTTTAACGCGGAAGGAAAAGAGGCGGCAAAATTCTTAAACGGCCTCGGTGTTACAGCATTTGTTTTAAAATACCGGTTATTCCGGATGGAGAACTCCCCGTACAAACAAATACACCCCTTGCAGGATATCTTCAGGGCCATGCGATTGGTAAAAAGCCGGGCAAAAGAATTTAATATTGACACAGCAAGACTGGGTGTAATGGGGTTTTCTGCGGGCGGTGAGGTGGCCGGATGGGTTTCCTATACATTCTTTCAAAATAATTCCAACAATGCCGATGCGGTCGATCGGCTGAGTGCCCGTCCGGCCTTCCAAATCTTGATCTACCCGGGGCCTTTAGCGGTTCCAGATTCAGTGCCTGCCAGTGCGCCGCCGACTTTCTTGCTGGCTGCCAATGGAGATGATTGCTGTTCAGAACCGATCATTAAATTGTTACAGATGCACCGTAAAGCAAAAGTCCCGGTCGAAATGCACTTGTATGAAAAAGGGGCGCATGCCTTCAACATGGGCACCCGCTCGGAATTTGTAACACTGAAGAAATGGCCCGACCGGTTGGGCGATTGGATGCAGGATAACGGCTTGCTGAAAAAGTAATGAACAGCAAGGCCCGTAAATGTTTCTTGCAACCAACAGTTAGCGGAGAGCAATCGGTTAATTCGAAAACAATCGTTATTCAGCCCCGATGATTTTTATTACGGGTCAACTTCCCGCCAGACGACTTCTTTTCATTGACATTTGACCGGGCGCTGCAGAGCCGGATGTAGCTGAAGCCCATAGTCTTTCCCTTAGGCCTTCCCGGGCGCCAGACATAGTCGCTGCCGGTTACTTTTGCACCTGTAAAATAAGGCGGGTGCTTCCGGGTTCTCCAAGGGAATCGATTCCCTGTATGTCTACCAGGTAACTGCCTGGGGCGTCGCCGGTGTAGAATGAAAAGGATCCCCGCCCGTTATCAGTCGTGGTGATTTCCGGAGACCAGTACAATACATCCCGGAAATCAGGCAGGCGGCTGTGCAGGGCTTCATCAGAGGAATAGTCGGGAGAATAGAACAGGCGTTGTTGTTGCAAACCTTCATAATCCAGGAGCAGGTCGTGGGGATCTAGCGTGTATCCTTCAAGGTTAGCCTTGTAGGTTGTGAAACTGGCAATCCCGTAAGATATAATCGGGCCGTAGAAATATTTTGCCCCGACGACTTCCAATTTTTTCACCTTTAACGGATCATATGCTATAATCTTATTCATATCAAAAACGGGGACACCATCCAGGAGTACCAGCGGGTCAATATTAAATAGAGGCTGTTCCATGGGTTGGTTGACTTCTACGGCGGCACCGGCTGAGTTGAATGTCAGCAAGCGAAAATTCTTCCCTTTACGACGGACGCCGATTTCATACACATATTCTCTCAGTACTTCTTCCATCGTAGTGAAGCGGGTAAAGTTATCCAGCAGGTACGTCTTCGTAGGCCTGGTATAAAATGGTAAACTATCTACCATGGGTGCCTGCAGTTGCTGCAGGTCGCCTTTGTGAAAGCCGTTTTGCAACTGCATATGAAAATGGGCCGACTGCAGAAACTCGCGGTCGTTTTCCGACACGAACAATGCGGGCAATGCCTGATCTTCATCGGCTTCCGAAAAAGGACTGAAAATTTCGAGATGGTAGAGGCTGTCCAGCCCGGTATTTGTCTGGACGACGATCTGGTTGGGCCCGTAAAAATCTTTCATGTCGAAATGCACTATTCCGGCGCTGTCGCTGATGCATCCTTTTAATTGAATGCGGCGGCCCGGAACCGAGAGATAGACCAAAATGCCCGGGGCCGGAGCTTTCGTCGCTTCAAGGGTTACCCTGCCCGTAATGATATGACCGGCATGTTCGGGAATGAATGCCAGGGCACGCGTCTTGGCTGTCCCTGCCGGCGGCTGGCTAAATTTTCGCCATCCCTGTGTAAGGAGGAGATTGTCGAGGGCCTCATTAGCTGTCGTATCATCATTATCGAAATAGTAGCCGGGGTCTTCGATATTTCCCCGCAAATCAGCGGACAGCCACAGGTAGCTGTTGATTGTCTCAATATCAGCGGTATGCAAACTATCGATACGGTATACCGCAACAGACAGATTACCTGCCAGTTGGTTTTTGGAAGCGTCGGCTGTCGACAGTCCGATAACAACTTTAGATCGGGAAGGATAGGTTGACTTGTCTGCCGCAGCCGTTACCGACATGTTACGTCTGGGCCGCTTAAAGCAAAGCCGTTCGCATTGCGGATGTTTTTCACTGTCAAAGAGGGTAATTTGAGAGATACCTTCCGGTAGTCGATCTTTATTGAGGAACAGGACAATCGGATCTGTGCCAACCGTCATTTCCTCGCCAACAAAAATATGACCGGCATGATGGACCATCAGGTATACTTGCCCGGAAAGACGTGCACCGGATTGATTTGCAGCGACAGCAATCTTTAGGCGGTTGTCACTCATATCGACTACGTGCATCACATACCCCTCTTCCAGGGCCTTTGGGATGGTTTGACGGATGACTGCACCGTCAGCGCCGGTGATAATGGCAGTATACTCTTTGTTTTTTTCCGGGCGCAGAAAAAAATGCCCCATTCCCAACCGGCGCGTCTCAAAATGAACAAGTGTATCATTAGAGGGATCAACAATTACACCCGAACAAGAGACCCCTTTGTTGGCACGATCGGTGACTTTAAACGCCACTTCGCTTTGCAGTCCATTGACCAGGGAACCGCCTTCGGGAAAAAAAACGGCATGCCACGCTGCTTCAGCGGGCACGCCGGCGGCATCCAAATTTTTAGTGGTGTTAACGATGGTGATCATCTTGTGGAAATAGGTGTCCGTAGACAAATTTTTCATCCAGTTGGTATAGGCCCGCACGTCATAATTGCCCGATGGCAGCGAAAACGGTAAAAAAAAGGATCCGCTTCCCCCGCTTTTCTTCACGGCAATTTTGCCCTGTAGTACCGGTTGGTGTTGCCCATTGAGGACTTCAATATAAACGACTTTACTCAACCAAACCGGCTGTCGATTATGGGCATTTGTCAAATAGGCTTTGAACCACAGGATATCGCCACACAGATAGTAGGAACGGTCGGTGTGCACATAGATTTTTTCCTGCAACCTGTTCTGTTCGTCCGCAGAAAAACTGGTTTGAACCCCGGAATTTTGGCTAAACGCGGGCGGCGCCGGCATAAAAAACGCTGCCAGTGCGAAGAGAGTTACAAAGAAATATTTGCGGAAAATAGCTGTGGTCATTTTTTTGGGTTTATGGCCAGAATGATGGTTTTACGTTGGTACCCTTCAGCGTACAATCGACGCACGGTATGCTTGAGGCAGAATAAAAAATAGCCCCTCCTGGCATGATCACCTGCATCACGGGGTCATAGGTGCCACCAAAATAATATTTGATGCTGTCCGGGTTATTGGGGACCAGGTTGGTAAAACAGGAGGATGGCAAGTTCCATCCGCTGGGCATGGATGAGTTACTGATGAACGTCCTGGTGACAGAAGAATTACCGGCACTGATATAGCCAACGACCAGTTCTGCCGGATGGGTGACGCAATGAATATTTCCGGGGGTCTCATTAGGCTGGGGATCAAATATGGAGCCTATATTTTGCGTATTGTTGGCCATGGCCAGCCAGTAATTGTAGGCAGTAACGTCCATGGCATACTGGGTGACCTGGATACTATACAGAATACTTAATTTAGGATCATGCTGTGGTATAAAGACGAGCGGCTTCTGACTAATCACATCGCTGGACAGATTAGCCGAAGAGCTCAGGAAAATTAAACTGGCAATGTCTGACTGCCAGCAGGTGTTTATCTGGACGAGCCGGGGAATCAGCGTATTATTGGAAGCATCATATTGATAAGAAGAATAGAACGCCGAATTGAATTCCCATGTTTCGCTGTAAGACCACCGGTAATACCTTGTGTTATTGGCCGGGTCGTGGGTATTTACAAGGACCTGAACACCGCCGTTTTGGAAGGCCCAGCCAACAGAATCTATCGCCGGCGATGTCTTGAAGGCTACGAAATCGGACAGGTATTCCTCGCCGTTGGCGGTGAAAATGTGTACCCTGTATTGATAGCCGCTATTCAGACTCAAACTAGCGGCAATGGAATATACACCGTTTCCTGTTTCGGTAAGGGGGTAGGCATCCTGGTGGTCATCTTCGACAGCCATCCTGGCATTCAGCTCGTAGATCGGCGAAGCGGTATCGCCTGCGGTTAATTTTCGTGACCGGCTAAGTTTAAAGGTGATGGGGGATGATCCATCAATAAAGCCTTCGACCACCAATGCGTTAGTATCTGTTGATTTTAGCTTAGGCTCAAAGGGGATGTTGCAATGTGAAAGCACCATCGCAGATAATCCGCAGAGCCATATTCCAGCTAAAAAACGTTGTTGATTCATTAAAAATGGATATTATAGGTTAAAAACGGAATCGCGTTACCGAAAATGGACAGTTTATATCCCTGGATGCCGCCGTCCTGCGAAACATAATATACCGAATAAGCATTCTTTCTGCCCAGGACATTGTATATGCCGAACGTCCAGGAATTATGGGTCAGCTGGTGTATTTCGTGATTGCCGTCCATATTGACTGAAAAATCGGCCCGGAAATAATCAGGGATCCGGTATTGGTTACGTTGGGAATACAAGAGTCTTTCTGAGCCTGCATAGTCGAAGACGCCCACGGGTAAAGTAATCGGCCGCCCGGTACTGTACGTGGTGTTAAGTGAGACGCTATAGCGATGGGTAATACGGTAATTGCCGATCATGGTGGCGCTGTGCGGCTGGTCAAAATTGCTGGGGTAAAAATTGCCGCCATTGATAGTCTCCCCGGCGAGGGGGTCATCCTGGCGGATCAGGGACCGGGAATAAGTATAGCTCAGCCAGCCGTTTAGCTTGCCCGTCACTTTTTTCAGTAGCAATTCGATACCATAGGACTTTCCCCGGGTGGTAAATACATCTGTTTCAATATGGTGGTTCATGATGAGAACTGCACCGTTCTTGTAGTCCAGGTAATTCTGAATCCATTTATAGTATATTTCAACCGATGTTTCAATAGTGTTTGACTTAAAATTCCGGTATAAACCCAGGGAGACCTGGGTGCCTGATTGCGGTTTGATATTAGGATCACTGAGCTTCCACACGTCCGTCGGAGAAATCGTGGCGGTATTCGAAATTTCATGGATATACTGGCTGAGCGTATTCACAGACGCTTTCACGGAAGTGTTGTCTGATACAGTGTACCTCCCCGATGCCCGGTATTCTGGGGCGGTGTAAGTTTTGATCACTTTCCCCCGGCCGTAGAAAGTCACATGGGTAAGGGTGGATGCTTCTCGCGGCAATCCGGGCACGTACATGTTAACGTTTTTGGGCCCGAGATAATTGAATATCGAATAACGGATGCCGCCTTCCACAGAAAATTTGCTCGTTACCGTATACTGGTCAGAGATGTATAAAGCACTTTCCAGGCCCCGTTCTGCCTCAACCGTGTCGGGGACTACGAGCGATTGTTTGCCCAGAGGGGTAAAGGTGCCCGATTGCACTTTATAGTGCAGGCTGCTGATGCCAAAGGCAATTTTATGATTGTTATTGAGGAAATAACTGAAATCGGCCGTCATCTTTGCCTGGTTGATCGCATAGCCGAGCTGGAACGCGTTGACCGGGTTATTTTGCCCGAGCACTTTATAATCGTAGTGGTCGATTCCTGCTAACAGCACCCCGTAAAAACGGTTATTGAAATTGTGTTTCCATTTAATATTTGCATTCTTGTTGTGGTACGCGTAGCTTGTATCGCTGTTCAGGTTGAACTTGTCTCCGCTGTAATAGCCATTCAAATAAATATTGTTTTTATTATTCAGCTTCGTACTGGTATGTATGGTGGCATCATCAAAGGAAGCAGTGCTCTTTGCATATTCCTGCGGCAATAATTTGAAAATCCAGTCGGAATAAGTAGTCCTGACCCCGGCCACAAAAGTGGTTTTATCCTTGATCAAAGGACCTTCAAGGGTGAACTTGCTGGTTAATGGTCCGATGCCGGCGGAGCCGCCAATTTTTTTATCATTGCCATCCAGGGACGAAATATCCAGGACAGAGGAGATCCTGCCCCCGTAATTGGCCGGAATTGCACTCTTGTACAGCGTCACGTCCTTGATAAGGTCAGCGTCAAAGGCGGAGAAGAAACCGAAAAGATGTGAAGGGTTGTAAATATTGGCACCGTTGAAAAGAATGAGATTTTGGTCCGTTGCACCGCCGCGGACATTTAAACCGGTACTGGCCTCACCCACTGACTTGACACCCGGCAATGTCAGCACGGTTCTAAGGACATCTACTTCCCCCATCACAGCAGGTACCTGTTTCATGGCGATGATACTTATTTTATCAATGCCCATGCCGGTACCGCGGACGTTTTTTTCTTTGCCGGACTCCACCAGCACTTCCTTAAGCTTTATTACCTTTTCGGTTAAAACGACGTCGAATTTCCCGTCTGAATAAAGCATGACCTGGCGTTTGGTATCAAACATGCCCGGCGCCAGGAAATTAAGCGTGTGTCTGCCGGCGGGAAGTACCAGTGAATAATATCCAAACTGATCTGAAGTTACCTGGACATGGGGATGCTCCACATAGATTAACGCGCCCGACAGCGACTCTCCTGTTTGAGCATCGCGGATATATCCCGCAATGTTGACATTGCCTTTTGGCGCTTCGTTTCTTCTGATGCCGATATCATTGAGTTTATTTTCTATCGAAATGCCCTGGTTGACCTTTTTCACTGCTGTTACGTAATTGGCAACACCAGTGTCGTTGGCAGCCATATTTTCCACGGTGTCCTTTTTGCCGCTGTAGAAGCCATACGGCAGATCCGTAGTCAGGACAAATCCCCGGGTAATAAACACATGGTTGTCTTTGTCGATCTTATAGTGCCAGTTGGTCTTACTGAATATTTTGTCTAAAACAGCAGGAAGATTGGCAGCCGTTACGGAGAGGTTGACGGCAATACTGTCAAACTGGGAAGGGTCATAATAAAAATGAAAATTCGTTTGCCGTTCGACGCTTTGAACGAACGTGGGAAAGGGTGCCTCTCTGTAATTGCCGGTCACCAGGTTATTGCCTGATTGCTGTGCAAAAATATTTTCGGTAACAACCGATACTGCCAGGATGAGTACCATGCTGACCGCCCGTTTCAGATTAGTGGATAAGTTGGTCATATATTGCAGTTGCTTTAACCAGGGTATTTTCAAAATTCTTGTGCCGGAATTTAAGGTGTTGTGAACGCAACAGTTTTTTTAGTTCATGCTTTTTGTCCGCAAATAGCCGAAACACATCGCGCTGATTGTCGACCAGGTAATACAGTCCCTTTTTAAAAATATAGAACCGGTATTTTGTCGAGAATTGAAGGATGACCGCATTGTCGCGGATAACTTTTTCGACGGTTTTATGCCTGGTGGCCAGGAGCCGCACCTGGCCGGCATACAACTCATCATAAAAACCGCCAGTGGCCAGGTTCTGACCCGGATCTGGGGGAAGGTTGATAAAGATGTGGCCGGAGGATTTAAAGCTGTCAATAAATTCATTTTGCACCACCATGTGTGAAATGTTGTCGGGCATTCCAATGACGACTTCGTTGCGCGTGATATCGTATAAAACAGAACGAAGGGTGTACATAGTGCCTTCATAGCTTACCCATCCGCCAGGGAGTTCAGTTAATGAGTAAAAGGGATCGCCGTCCGACTTTGTGGTATAGTACAGGTATTCGCGCCCGTTATAGATGGGGGCCGTTCCGTCGGTATAGTGGTCATAAACCGCTACTGCATTTTGCATTTGCTGGTCTGCCGCGGAGTCTCCCGGTGCGTTTTGAGAAAAAGACAGGAAAAAGGAAACCAGTCCGGATAGGAGTAAGGATGCTCTTTTCATCTACGTAAAATAATTAAACCAATCTGTTGGGAATCAAACACCTGCAACCGCCAATTTTGCCCCGGAGGGCGTTCAAGTTGCGGGCGGATGAAGTTAATTATTGTTACGACATCTCCGTAATATTTTTTCTATGGGTGGTAAACGTGGAGGTAAAACCACGGCTGGAGTTTATTGGAGTGAGATGCAGATGGAAAATCCCGGGACAATCGGTTTGATCGCCGCTCCCACATTCGATCAATTAACGCAATCCGTATTAGTTAAATTCTTTTCCACTTTCCCGCAGCTTGAGCAATATTATTT
>Ga0209698_10004577_pt1 | contig 15111 bp, 12 predicted proteins | sample LitLauG_LLR_2012_FD_187203 | JGI IMG/M metagenome (GOLD analysis project Ga0209698, IMG submission 187203) | Freshwater sediment microbial communities from Pennsylvania, USA - Little Laurel Run_MetaG_LLR_2012 (SPAdes) (version 2) | ecosystem: Environmental > Aquatic > Freshwater > Creek >...
CGGATGGTCGGTATGCCCATATTGCCAGATGATCTTGCGGGTCTCGCGGTCGATGACCACGACGCGGTGGCGATAGTCGTCGTTGAGGATGACATCGCCATTGGGCAGCTCCTGCGCGAGCGAGGGATGATCGAGCATCGCTTCGCCGCTTTTGGGGAAGTAGTCCCAGGTCACCTTGCGCGCGACGGGATCGAAGATGATTACCCGGCCCGGCTTGCTGTAGTCGGCAACGATCACCTGGCCGTCATGGGTGGGCATGGCGTCGGACGGGTAGTGCAGGCCAAAGGCCGGCATCTCCCACACGACCTTGCCGGCCCTTGTCAGGCGCGTGATCCAGGTGCCCGTGATCTCGGTGACCAGGATGTCGCCGCCGTCGAGTTCCACCGCGCCGTTGGGCAGGCCCAGGAAATCGGGCGGCGCGTGGCGGCAGTTCTTGTCCTGGTGGAAATTGCCGTCCGTGCGCCCGGGCGCCCCCCACTGCGCCTTGACGGCCGCGGTGGCCCGGTCCAGGAAGAGGACGCGGCAGTTGCGGATGTCGGTGACCAGGATGGTGCCATCCTCGAGGACGTGCGTGTCGTCCGGGAAATTGAGGTAGCCCGGCCCGGTGCCGTGCACGTCGGGAACGCCGTAGCTCCAGACCAGCTCCCGCTTTTCGTAGTCGACGAGGTGGATGTCCTGGTTGTCCTCCTCGCTGATGGCCAGCAGGCGGCCGTCGGGCGAGAAGAACACGTCGTCGTTGTCGTGGTAGACCTTGAGCTGCGGCGAGTCGAACTCCCAGATGATGCGCTTGTCGGGCGCCACCTCGATGAGGCGGTTGTTGCGCCGGTCGGCAATCACCACGGGATACGGCAGTGGCTTGCCCCACGACGGCGGCAGCGCCTTCGGGCTCGCGGTAATGGGGGGCGGCGACACGGCGACATCGCCGGCGGGAGCAGCGCCGGCGCCGGCCACAAGCAGTGTTGCCAGTAGCGCACCGCAGGCGGTGCGCGGGAAGCCAGTGATCGGCATGGGGAACTCCGCAAGGCGCCGGAAAATCCGGCGAGGCTGACACTAGCGTGCCGGCCGCAGGCGTGCCTGCCCGGCGTGGCGTGAAGTTGACGTGCGTCAACTGCGCGTGCAGCATGGTCGGGCCGGTGCAGCCGCACCGCGCCGGCCACGTTTGTGGAATGATGTGCGCAGTCCTGGCAGGGAGGCGAATGTGAAGGCTCTACCGGTGGTCATCTTTTTCGGCGCAGCCGCCTGCCTGGGCGTTATCCTGGGCCTGCAATACCTCAAGGGCATACGCAGCAAGCCCGTGATGATCGGCATGCACCTGCTGCTGGGCGCGGCAGGGCTGGAAGTGATGGTGATGACGCTGGCCGGCGCCCCCGATGGCACGGTGATGTGGACCGGCACCCTGGGCCGCGCGGCCGCCGGCTTCCTGGCCGCCGCCCTCTTCATCGGCATACTGTCCCCCATGGTGGGCCGGCGCTCCCGCCAGACGATGAACATCGCCCTGGCCACGCATGCGACGGTGGCGAGCGTGGGTGTGGTGCTGCTCCTTGCCTGGGTGGCATTTGCCCAGACCTGACGTGCCGCGGATCGAACTGCGGCCCGTGCTGAGCACGGATCGCGCAGCCGTCCTGCGGCTCAACCTCGCGTCCGAGGCGGTGCTGAGCCCGCTGACGGCCGAGCGACTGCAGATGCTGCTGGGCCAGGCATGGCACCACCGCGTCGCCCTGCTCGATGCCAAGGTGCAGGCCTTCCTCATCGCGCTGGCGCCGGGCGCCGACTACGACAGTCCCAACTACCGGTGGTTCGCCCAGCGTTACGCCGATTTCGTGTACGTGGACCGTGTTGTGGTTGCAACAGAGGCGCGCCAGGCCGGGCTGGCCTCCGTGCTGTACGAAGACCTGATGACGCGCGCGCGGGCCGGCGGCATCGCGCGCATTACGTGCGAAGTCGATATCGAGCCGCCCAATCCGGCCTCGCTGCGCTTTCACGCCCGCTTTGGCTTTGTCGAAGTGGGAACCCAGCGCGTTGCCGGCGGCAAGAAATGCGTATCCCTGCAGGAGTTGCCGCTCGGCTGGCCCGGCGCGGGAGCCGCAGCTCACGCCAACTGACCGCGCCATGAGCACGCGGATCCTCACCCTGGCCGACGGCCGCTCGCTGTGCGTCGCGCAGTTTGGCAATCCGGCCGGGCCACCCTACGTCTATTTCCACGGATATCCGGGTTCGCGGCAGGAAGTGGCCATCCTGGACGCGCTGCCCATTCGGGTCATCTCCATCGACCGGCCGGGCTACGGCGGGTCCTCGCCGCTGCCTGGCCGGCGCCTTCTCGACTGGCCGGCCGATGTCGCCGCAGCGGCCGACCAGCTGGGAGTGGACCGCTTCGCGGTGCTGGGCGTATCGGGCGGCGGACCCTACGCCGCCGCGTGCGCGTATGCGCTGCCGCAGCGGGTAAGTGCCGGCATCCTGCTGTGCCCCGTTCCGCCACCCGATGCGATCGCCGCACTACCGGCGCATGCGCTGGGCGATCTGGGCGTGCTCATGCGCCTGGGCCGCAACCCGCGTGGCGCGCGAGCCTTTCTCGCGATGGCGCGCTGGCTGGGTCGCAGGCCGGGACTGCTCACGCCCGAAGTCATTCAGCGCTTCGGACCCCTGCGGCTGCCGCCGGCGGACATGCAGGCGCTGCAGGAGCCCGCCAGCAGCCGCATCCTGGCCTCGTTTCGCGAAGGCATACGGCCCGGCATCGAAGGTGTCTGGATGGACGCGCAGATCTACGCGCGCCCGTGGGGCTTTTCACTGGAAGCGGTGCAGGTTCCGCTGGAGCTGTGGCACGGCACCGCCGACACGATCGTGCCGGCCATCGCATCCGCGGCATATTCCGTGGTCCCCGGGTCCCGCCGCACGCTGGTGGAGGGGGCCGGACACTATGCCCTGATCGTCACCCACGGACCGGCGATCGTCGCGGCATTTGCGGCATCCCGCCGCTGAGCCTGCCCGCGGGAGCGGCCCGCGTTCAGCGCCCCTTGGCCAGATGCACGCGGCGCCGCGCCTCCGAGACAAAATCCTCGAGCTCGGGGTCCATTGCGTTGCGTGACGAGAGGATGCCGACCGGCGTGTTGCCGGCCACGACGGGCGCATGCCGGAAGCCACCCTCCTGCATCACCACGAGGGCGTAGCCGTAGGTGTCGTCGGGGCTCACGGTCTGCGGGTCCGGCGTCATGACCTGCGCAATCGTCGTGCTCGTCGGGTCCTTGCCCGCGGCGATGACCCGAAAGAGCGCATCGCGTTCGGTGAAGATGCCCTTGAGGACGTCCTTTTCGACGACGAGCACGGCGCCGAACCTGCCCTGGGCCATGATCTGCGCGGCCACGGTGACGCTGACATCCGGTGCCAGCTTGCGCTCCCCGCTGGTATCCATGAAGTCCTTGACCGGTCGGTCGAACATGATTTTCCCAGGTTAAAGCCGGAAACCGCGCGGCCAATTCCCACGCTCGCTCATCGTAGTGGTGCCACCCCCGGCCCGCTTGACGGCGGTCAAACAGCGGCGCAGTTTCCCGGTCATCCGTGAATTGGTCCGGATGATCCCGGGACCGCATGACGGCGCGGCCGCAAACGCGATGTAGCGAACATGATGGCCGCGCATCGCGGCGGCTCCTGCCGGCAATTGCGGCCGGCATAATACATTTGCCCGCTTGAGGCACGATGACAAGGCGCGAGCAGTAAACGCGACGCACAAGCGCCAGCGAAATCCTCCTCACCGACACGGAGACCCGCCATGACTACCCTGCTTGTCCTGACCATCGTTGGCCCTGACCGTCCCGGACTGGTGAACCTGATTTCCGAGCGTGCCACCGCTCATGGCGCGAACTGGCTCGAATCGCGAATGGCAAACCTTGCCGGACAGTTCGCGGGAATCGTTCTCCTGCGGGTTCCCGCGGCGCAGCTCGAGGCCCTGATCAAATCCATCGAGGAATTCGAGACCCAGGGCCTGCGGGTGACGGCGCAGCGCGGCGCCGGCGACAGCGCGCGCAGCATGCGCAGGCTGCACCTGGAACTGGTGGGCCAGGACCGGCCCGGCATCGTCCGCGACATCTCCGGCGTGCTAGCACGCCAGGGCGTGAGCATCGACGAGCTGGTCACCGATTGCGTGAGTGGATCGATGTCGGGCGAGAACCTGTTCCGGGCGCGCGCCAAGCTGCACGTGCCGGCGGACGTGCAAACACGCGCATTGCGCCTCGTGCTCGAGGACCTCGCCAATGACCTCATGGTGGATGTGACGCTTGATGAAGGCGCGAATCCGTTGCAGCCACCCGCAACGATGACATGAACCTTTTTTCAAAAAGGGCTGCGGAATGATCGTGTTATCCGATTCGGAATTGCTGCTGGTGAAGATCCTCGAAGGCGGAATCGACGAACGGCTGCAGTTCCGGGCGACGCATGCCCAGCATCTGCCACTCGTCGATGCGCTCGAGCAAGGCGGGACGCTGCTGCAATCGGAGGGACGCTACTACCTGTCCCTGCTCGCAATCGACGATCTGCGCGCCAAAAAGATCCTGCGGGCCGACAGCATCTATCAACGGTGCACGCAGCTCTATCCCGTATTGCGCCGGCTTTACACGAACACGCCCGGGCGCAAAATCACCATCGCCGAGCTTGCCTCCGCAGCAGGACTGCCGGTTTCACTCGTGCAGAAGGCCTTGGTGTACTTGAATCAGGCTCCGATATGGACTGCCTACGACGGATCCGTCTTCGCGTGCACCGCCATCGCGCCCAACGACGAATTGCTGCGCCACGCCAACCTCAACGCCCTCATCTCGAAACTGCGCGCCGACCGCGAGGCGCCAAGCCGACCGCCGGCAGGATCACGCATCAAGGATCAGAAATTCCGGATCCTTGATTCGCCCGCGCTTTTGGATGCGGACCTCGAGCAGCCGGCAGGACTGCTCGGCCGTGCCGTGATCTACCTCGACCTCGACGACTTCAAGGCCCTGAACACGCGGCTCACGGAAGTCGTTGTCGACCGAATGGTTCTTCCTGAACTGCATCGATGCCTCGCCGACTGCGTACAGGGCATTGGCAATGCCTACGCCGAAGGCGGCGACGAATTCACGGTGCTGCTGCCCAATGCAAGCGAGGAAATGGCCACCGACGTGGCAAAGGCGATAAAAAACCAGATCCGCTCGCTGCGCTTTGAAATGGAAGCCCGGGATGTGCGACTGCGCGCCTCGTTTGGCGTTGCACATGCGACCGTAGGCGAGCCCGAACGGGACCTGCGCAAGCTGGCCAACGAAGCAAAGCGAATCTCCAAGGCGAGTGGCAAGGACTGCATCACCCTGAACCGCGAACGCGGCAAGACTGCCGAGGACTGCTGAGGCAAACCGGCGAACGGTTCACGCCGGCCTTTGCGAGGAAACTTCATCGCGGCTTCGTGTGTGGGCGAACAGACGGCAAGCTCGGAACCAGACGAAGATCAACCCCAGTTGATGCAGCTTGCATCGGGTATTGCCATTGGGAAACGCCGTGAACGGCGCCTCCGCAACGGCGCAATCCACGAGATGCAGGCACCAATTCGCCCCTTGAATCCGCGGGCGCAATGCGGTTGGACCGCAGTCCATAACGAACCATAGGAACTGAACGCCGTGAACCATCTCCAGCTAGCACAAACCTTGATTCTTGCCGTCGGCATCTGCGCCGGCGCCCTGGCAAAGGCTGACGAGTCGTCACCGCCGCAGCCCCAGACCCAAAACGGCATTACCTATCTGGACGGCGGAATTGGCAAGCAGCAGGTGCAGGCAATGCGCATGGAGGCAAAAGCCGGCTACAACCTGCAGCTTGTCTTCGCGACGGAAAAAACCGGCCAGTACAAGGCCAATGTCAATGTCACCATCACGGATGCCAAGGGAGTGAAACTGGTCGATGCAGGCTCGGTCGGGCCCGGCTTCTACGCCAAATTGCCGGTGGGCCACTACAAGATCACTGCCGAGGCCAACGGCACGCTGCAGCACAAGTCCTTCGATGTGACGGAACACAACGTCGTCCGTTACGTACTTTACTGGGCGGCGGAACCGGGCGAACTCCAAGCGGATATGCGCTGACGCTCTTCACCCGGGTCCGGTGTCGTCTTCCCGCCAGAGCCTGCTTGCAACCGCCTGGCCCAGCCGGCAATGCCGCAGGGCACTGCCTTGATGGTGCAACTTTTCGGGCATTTCTTCGAGCTTTAGTCCCGCCGTTCCCCTGAATAGCCCGCTATTGCACGAGCAATTTCCCAATTGCTCCGCGGTACCCTCCATTAGTCTCCTCAATTGCGTTGTGGGAATTCCAGGCCTGTGAGTAACAGGCGTTTGCCCGACGCCTGTCGATGGAGATGACGTATGAATCGAATCTACCGCCTGGTCTGGAGCCGGCGCGCCGGGCGCCTTGTGGCCGTGTCCGAACGGGCGTCCGGGCATCGCGCCGGCAGCACGCGCAAAGCCCTGGGTGCCGGCGCGCTCGTCGCCGCCTTGCTGGCGTCTGGCCAGGCGACGGCCGGCGGCGCAACCCCCGCCTTGCCGGCGGGCGCCAATATCGTCGCCGGCAACGTGCGCATTACAAGCAGCGGCAATGCGATGACGGTGACCGAGGGCAGCAACCAGGCGATCATCGACTGGCAAGGATTCAACATTGGATCCACGTCGACGGTGAACTTCGTTCAGCCCAGCGCCTCGGCCGTGCTGCTCAACCGCGTCGTAGGCGGTGCGCCCGCAACGATACAGGGCGCGCTCAATGCGAACGGCCGTGTTTTCCTGCTCGACACCAGCGGCATTCTTTTTGGCAGGCAGGCCCAGGTCAACGTCGGTTCGCTGCTGGCCTCGACGCTGGATATCTCCGATGCCGATTTCCTGGCCGGTCGCTGGACCTTTTCGTCGACCTCCAGCGGCGCGCAGGCAGTCACCAATCAAGGCCGGATTGGCGCGGCGCCCGGCGGCTTTGTGGGGCTGGTGGGTGGCAGTGTCCTCAACCAGGGGCGCATCCAGGCCCAGCTGGGTACCGTGGCGCTTGCCGCCGGCGATCGGGTCAGCCTGCACCTGAACGGTGACGCGCTCATCGGCGTGTCGGTGGACCGGGGCACGCTCAACGCGCTGGTGCGCAACGAGCAGGCCATCGTGGCCGACGGCGGATCGGTCGTATTGACGGCCCGCGGTCTCGATACGGTGCTCTCGGGGCTCGTGAACAACACGGGCCTGATCCAGGCGCGCACGGTGGCCAATCGCGCCGGGCACATTCTTCTGCTGGGCGATATGCAGACGGGCACGGTCGAAGTGGGTGGCACGATTGACGCCTCGGCGCCCGACGGTGGCGCCGGCGGATTCGTCGAGACCTCCGCCGCCCACGTCCATGTTGATTCGGGTGCGCGGGTGGGCACGGCTGCCGCGTCAGGCCTTTCGGGCAGCTGGCTGATCGACCCGCAGGACTTTACCGTGGCGGCCACCGGCGGCGACATAACCGGGGCAACGCTTTCTTCCAACCTGGCGGGAGGCAACGTCCAGATCCAGTCCAGCAGCGGTGCCGGCACGGGCAGCGGCAGCATCAACGTCAACGACGCGGTGTCGTGGAGCGCGAACACCCTCACGCTGACGGCTGCGAACAACGTGAATATCAATGCCGTCATGACGGCCAGCGGCTCTGCGTCGCTGGCGCTCAATCCGGCCACGGCCAATGGCGCCGATGCGGCCGTGTCCACCGGCGCGGTGATCATGGGCATGAGCGCAAATGCCTACACGGGGCGGGTCGACTTCAGCGGCAGCGGTACGCTATCGATCGGGGGTGCGACCTACACCGTCATCAACAGCCTGGGCACTTCGGCCAGCAGTGGCGATGGTTCACTGCAGGGCATGCAGGGCAACCTCGCGGGCAATTACGCCCTGGGCAGCAATATCGATGCAAGCGCCACCAGCGGCTGGAATGCCGGCGCCGGATTCACGCCGATAGGCAATGCTCCATCATCTTTTGCCGGAAACTTCGCCGGCCTGGGACATACGATCACCAACCTCACCATCAATACCGCCGGCAGTGGCGGCCTGTTTGGCATAACGGCCGCCAATACGGTTCTGAATGGCTTCGGCCTGGTCAATGCCAGCATCACGGGCGGCGAGACCACCGGGGCCATAGTCGCATCACTGGGCGGCACGCTCGCCAACGCGTTTGCGACGGGCAGCGTCATCGGGCCGGCTTCCGGACCCACTTACGTGGGCGGGCTGGTTGGTGCCAGTGCCGCCAGCGCCACCATTTCCGGCAGTCACGCCGCGGTTGCCGTGACCGGGGGCAACTACGTCGGCGGCCTCATCGGGGAGAACGGCGGAACGATCCAGTCCAGTTATGCCACGGGAGCGGTCAACGGCGCCGCGCAGGTCGGCGGTCTGGCCGGCGCGAGCAGCGGCGGCACCATCATCGACAGCTATGCCACCGGCAATGTCTCGGGTGGTTCCGCGGTGGGCGGACTGGTGGGCTATATGTTCTTTGGAACTGTCTCGGGCACTGCGTCTTCCGCACCCTACAGCACCTACGCAAGTGGCAACGTCAGCGGCGGCGATGATGTCGGCGGGCTGGTGGGCAAGAATGTTGGCGGGATTATCACCACGAGCAGCGCGCTCGGCGCGCAAGTCAACGGTGGCAACTATGTGGGCGGACTGGCGGGGTGGAGCTACGGTTCGACGATCTCGCAAACGCTGGCCACGGCCGCGGTAACCGGTACCGGCATCAGCGTGGGCGGGCTGGTTGGCCGCAATGGCAACGGCAATCCGACCAGCATCAGCAGCAGTACGGCAACGGGCGCGGTATCCGGCGCGGGAAACGTGGGGGGCCTGGTAGGTTACGGGTATATAACCCCCATCGACGGCAGCCATGCCAGTGGCAACGTGAGCGGTACCGGCAACAATGTCGGCGGGCTTCTAGGACTCCAGGCTGGCTCCAACATCACCAACAGTTCGGCATCGGGCAATGTCACGGCCAGTTCCGGCAACAATGTGGGCGGCCTGATCGGACTGGTTGGCAATTCGCCCCTGAGCACGGTGACGGGCTGTTCGGCCAGCGGTGCGGTGACGGGCTCCAATTACGTGGGTGGCTTGGTCGGGTACGTGCGTGGCGGCCATACCTTCACCAACGACTTTGCCACCGGGGCGGTGAGCGGTGCAAATTATGTCGGTGGTCTGGCGGGCTACTCGCAGAACAGCGCGATTTTCACCAATACGTATGCGACCGGCCCCGTGAACGGCGCCAACGACGTCGGTGGCCTTGTGGGCGGCGCAACCTATGGAACCGCCATCAACAACAGCTATGCCAGCGGCAATGTCAACGCCACCGGCAATGAGGTCGGAGGCCTGGTCGGTTCACTGGCCTATTACTGGGGCTACAGCCACGGCACGCTGAGCAACTCCTTCTACAACACCGACGCGGTGCTGATCAACGGCGCACATGTGCTCACCGCCGGGGGCATCTTCAACGCGCAGTACCAGGCCTGGTTCAACAGCAGCGCCTCGTTGGCCGCAAAGAGCCTGAACATCGCCAATTACAGCGCCACGTTGCCGTGTGCCGGCGCCTGTGCGACGCCAATTTACGTGGTCTCCAGCGTGCAGGGCATGCGGGATATGCTCGGATTCGCGGAAGGCAACGACGCCGCGTATACCTTCCGCCTGGGCGTGGCCAACCTCAGCCTGGCCGGGTCGCCGGGACTGTGGATTCCCTACCTTGCGGGGTCGATCGACGGCGCGGGCGGGCGCATTTCCAACGCCACGGTGAATCTGCAGAACATCGGCGGGGTCAGCGGCAGCAACGACAGCAATGTCGGCTTGATCGGCATCGCATTGGGTAGCGTCTCGAACCTGGGCGCGGACAATGTCGCGATCAGCGGGCAGAACAACGTCGGCGGCCTGGTCGGCTACAGCTACGGCACCATCACGGGTTCGCACGCCAGCGGCACAGTGAGCGGCGCGCGCAATGTCGGGGGCTTGGTCGGCCTGAACAACTCCGGCGCGATTCAGAGCAGCTATGCAACCGGCAGCGTCTCGGGTTCGTCGTACGTGGGCGGACTCGTCGGCTTCAGCTACGGTGCAATCGCCACCAGTTTTTCGTCCGCGGCCGTCGCCGGCACGCCCGCCGCCAACTATGTGGGCGGGCTTGTCGGCAAGACCAGCGCATCGATTACCGATAGTTACGCTTCGGGCGGCGTCACAACCGGAACCGGTAGCAGCAACGTGGGCGGCCTGGCCGGCAGCAGTTACGGGGCGGTAAGTACCAGCTACGCGTCGGGTGCGGTTTCTGAGGGCGCTGGCAGCAGCAACGTCGGCGGCCTGATCGGATCGGCCGGCTCAGCCGCGGTCACCAGCAGCTATTGGAACAGCGATGCAAGCACAACGGGATTCGGTTACGGTTCGCCGAGCGTGACGGGCGGCGGCGGCCTCTCCGCCGCCCAGTTCCTGCAAGCAGCCTCCTTCGGCCCCACCGGCAGCGCGGCTGGTCAGTGGAATTTTTCCAGCACATGGTTCATGTACCCCGGCGCCACTGCACCGCTGCTGCAGGTATTCATGACGCCGCTCACGATCGGCATATCCCCCGGCCTGTCGCAGACGTACAGCGGGCAGCTCTACGCCTCGGCTGCGGGTTTGAGCTATTCGGTGACCGCAGACCCGGCTCACCTGATCGGGTCCGTCGCCTACACGGGTCAAGGCTCGGCCAACGTGGGTGCCTACACGATCACGCCGGGTGGCTATACCTCGGATCAACTCGGCTACATCATCAGTTACGCGCCCGGGTCCCTGACGGTAAACCCGGCAACGCTCACCTACACCGCCAATAGCGTCAGCCAGGTCGCTGGCAGCAGCATCGGTGCGCTTACGGGCGCCGTGAGCGGCTTTGTCAACAGCGAAACCCTGGCGTCGGCCACCACCGGCACATTGGCCTTTACGAGCAGCGCCGGCGCGGCGAGCCCTGCCGGCTCGTATGCGATCGATGGCACGGGTCTGAGCGCCAATAACGGCAACTACGTATTCGCGCAGGCCGCGGGCAATGCGACGGCGCTGACGCTCACCGCACCCGGCGGCTCCGGCTCGGGCGGCAGCGGCTCGGGAAGCGGCGGATCGGGCGCGACGTCCAATGGTTCCGCCAACGTCGCAGCCCAATTCTTCGACAACCAAATCGCCGCCGTGCTGGCCACCGCGGCCGCTGGCCCAGGGCCCGCCGACGATTCCGCATCCAGCGCCCCGTCCGACGCAACGCAGGCAACTGCGCTGCCCGCCAACGCGCAGATTGCCGGCGCCGCAGGCGCCAGCTTTCCGCCGGGCACGCCGCTGATGCTGGCTTCGTCACCGGTTGGCGGCGAACCCGATCAGGTCGTGACCTTGGGGCAGGTACGCGCCATATTGCCGGCATCGGCAGCGGGGGGCGAGTCCCAGGACGCAACAGGTTCTTCGGGCAGCGGTCAAGGCGGCGACTCGAGCCCCGCCAAGGATGTCCGGATACCGGCAAGCCGCAATTCCCTGGAAGCCATCGTCAACGGCGGCGTGCGATTGCCCGGCGGTGTCGAGCAGCAGCTATTCGTCGTCAAGGCCAAATGATCATGTTGCGAGCCACCGCGATGGGTCGGCGTGGACTGCTGCTTTGCGCCATGCTGGCAATGGGGATGGTCACCGCCCCTGAGGCGCAAGCGCAAGGCGTCCCCGGCATCGGCGACGCGATTCGCCAGGCGCAGCCACCCGCGGTTCCCGCGCCGCCGGCGCCCGTGCTGCCGGCGATCGGCGGCGCCGATACGTTCCTTGAACCCCCCATGACGGCACCGGCGAACGGGCCCACGATCGAAGTACGGCGGATCGAGGTGGTCGGCAACCGGGTGCTGCCGGCCGCCGCACTGCAGGCATTGGTGGCCGATGGCGCCGGCAAGTCGATGACCCTGGAAGGGCTCGAAGCGCTCGCCGAACGCATAACCCGGTATTACCGTGCCCGCGGCTACTTTGTCGCGCGGGCCTACGTGCCGGCCCAGGACGTCACCGAGGGCACGATCCGCATCCGGGTGGTCGAGGGCAACTACGGGCGATTCCGGCTGCACAACGAATCGCACGTCATCGATCCGGTGGTACAGGGGATGCTCGACGACGTGAAGAAATACGACATCGTCTCGCTCGACACGCTCGAGCGCGCGATGCTCATCATCAACGACACGCCGGGCGTCCAGGTGGCGCGCGCCGACGTCATGCCGGGCGAGCGCGTGGGCACCTCGGATTTCGCCATCGACACCATCGCCGGACCCTCGGTCGACGGCTACGCCATGCTCGACAACTATGGTTCCGTGTATACCGGCCGTGGGCGGTTGAGCCTGGGCCTCAATGCCAATTCGCCCACGGGGCACGGCGACCGCCTGTCGCTGAGCGGACTGGTGACCGACAATCGGGATCTCTCCACCGGCCGCATCGGCTATTCGCGCGTGCTGAGCTCCAGCGGCACGCGCGGCGAGCTGGCGGTCAGTCGCACGCATTACCAGCTGGGCGACGCATACAGCGCGCTCGACGCCCTTGGTACTGCCAAGAACGTGGACCTGAGCCTGAGCTACCCGGTGCGCCGCATCCGCGCGCAGACTCTGGAGGTCAACTTCACGGCGGGCTTCCATGACCTGGTCGATGACGTGCGTTCCGTCGGGGCGCACACACCCAAGTACGAGCGCGTTGCCGGTGCCGGGGCCAATTTTCGCGACGAAGCGGCGCTCGCGGGCTTCGATGGCACGACCATGGCGACGGCCAACGTGGCCGCCGGTGAACTGTCGATTGACAGCACCAGCGCGCGCGCCCTGGACGCCGCCGGCGCGCGTACCAACGGTGGCTTCTTCAAGCTCACCGCGGCCGCCAGCCGGGCCAGCACACTCACGCCCATGACTTCCCTGGTGCTTTCCGCGAAAGCGCAGCAGGTCCTCAACGGACGCAGCCTCGATGGCAGCGAGAAGATGGGGGTCTCGGGGTATCAGGGCGTACAGGCGTACGCCTCGGGTGAACTCGTGGGCGACAACGCCTGGCTTGGCCAAGTGCAACTGCAAAGGTCCCTGGGGGCAGTGCAATCGCTGGCATTGCAGGGGTCGCTGTTCGCCGAAACCGCCGGGGTGCGCGCGGCCCACGCACCATCGGCTCCGGGCGACCGCGTGCTGTCGGATATGGGGGTCGGCTTCGACCTGAACGGCCGCCAGGGGCTGCTGCGCATCGCCATCGCCCACCGGGTCGCCGCCGCGGCACCGCTGAGCGAGCATGAGCCGCGCAACCGGCTGCTTGCGCAGCTGGGCTGGATCTTCTGATCTTCCGAGAGTGCGGTAAAGTTCAGCGGCGTCCTGGCGATGCCCGCCGCGCGAGGGCGCGCGACCGATCCCGGGGAGAAGGTCCCATGAATCCACGCTTTGTCGGTGTTGCCGGCCTGCCGCGCGCAGGCTCAACGCTGCTGTGCCAGCTATTGGCGATGCACCCGGACATCGACTGCGAGGTGCACAGCTCGCCTTTGTGCAACGCGCTGCTCATGCTGCGGCGGTCGATCAGTGACGACTCCTTCATGCTGGCCCAGATGGACGTCCAATTCGACCGCAGCTACGCCAACCTGCGATCGGCCATGCAGGGGTTTTTGCATGGCTGGCATGCCTTGTCCGGTCGACCGGTAGTGGTCGACAAGAACCGCGCCTGGCTCCACTGCATCGAATTCCTGCTCGCGCTGGAGCCTGAAGCGCGGCTGCTGGTTCCCATCCGCGAACTCGGTCAGGTCTACGGTTCCATCGAAGACCAGCACCAGCGCACCATCCTGCTGGATTTCATCGATCACCTCGCCGACTTCGACCGTTTCGGGCGCGCGGACCAGCTTTTTGCGCAGGAAAAGTCGATTGGCGCGCCGCTGAGCTCCATCCGCGCTGTCGAGGAATTTACGCAGGATGTCAAGAGCCGCCTTTACTTCGTGAAGTTCGAGGACCTGACGGCGCGACCCGTCGATACCATGACGGAGGTCTTTCGCTGGCTGGGCGTGGCGCCGCTTCGCGTCGATCCCGCGCACCTGTCCGTGCGTGGCCAGGAAAGCGACAGCCATTACCGCTACAAGTACCGCCACCAGCAGTCCGAGGCGATCTCGGTACCCCGCGTCCACCATGTGCCGCCGCGCATCCAGGCGCAGATTGAAAAGGCGTGTGCGTGGTACTACGAGTGGTTTTATCCGCGCGCTTGACGGATCCGGCAAGCGGCAATTCCGATTCTTCCGGCTTTCGGACGGCTGGTGGCTACGCGGCCAAGTCCGCGACGAGTCGCCGCCCGCAACCCGGCACGACGGGTAGCCGATGGCGCCCGTCGTGCCTGGACCTACTTCACGCCACGGCAACACACATCAGCCCGATGGCAGTGGCACCCAGGATGATGACCAAGAAGAACTCGATACTGCGCCAGACGCTCGACCCTTCCATGGTTTGCTCCTTTCCGGGGGATCGACCCCCCTGGCCACGGTACGCCCGGCATCGGCGGATTATCAATAACCCAATTGGAAAAATGATGCGGAGTGGCGGCCGGTTGCGACGTTGTATTGGACAAAGATGCAATTCCGGCGCTCGGTCATCGAAACTCCGTCGCCGGATTTTGACCTGCAAGGCAATATGCGACGCGGTTCAAAGCCGTGCGCAGGAATTGGATGGGATCAGGAAAGACGCTCAGCGGTGGCAGTTGCGCAGAGGTCCTGCGTAATTTGAAAGTGCCTTTTTGCAAATGCGCGACCTGATGCGGACTTCAAGTAACGCTCGAAGGCAATTGCGGTTGATTTATCGGCGAACGCAAAATAGGCCTTGAGCCTCCAGGGCTTGTAGGGTGCGGTGTGAGCGGATTGGCCTGCGTTGTGGGCTGCGAGGCGCTGGCGCAGATCCGTGGTTTGGCCGACGTAGGTGCTCGTTGGGCGTTTGATGCTTTGAAGTAGGTAGACGTAGCGCACGAGAGAAGCGTGCGCTGAGTGGATCAAATTTTGCGTGCTGGGGGCGGTAGGGTTGGGCTTTTCAGTGGAGATGTTTGCCCGCCTTCGCCCTGCGGGCTACGGCGCGGCAGCCTTCGCTGCTTCGCACCTCCGGCTGGCCTGCCAGCCGGAGGTGCGAAGCAGCGA
>Ga0209698_10004578_pt1 | contig 15110 bp, 12 predicted proteins | sample LitLauG_LLR_2012_FD_187203 | JGI IMG/M metagenome (GOLD analysis project Ga0209698, IMG submission 187203) | Freshwater sediment microbial communities from Pennsylvania, USA - Little Laurel Run_MetaG_LLR_2012 (SPAdes) (version 2) | ecosystem: Environmental > Aquatic > Freshwater > Creek >...
CTCAGCGAGAGAAATCGCGGACAATTTCCAGGACATCCGCGTCGGTCAACAGGCGCCGCGACTTCTTGGCTTGGTCAATGATCCGCTTGGTGAGTTCCGGCGTGGCCGGCATGCCATGGGAGGCAAGATAGTACTGCACGTTCGAGTTCCCCGACATCGGACCAATCTCGATCTCTTGCGTTCGGCCAATCCATGCTGCGGGCACGCCTGAATAAATCCGGTCGGCGAGCCAGGTGTGTCCCCTCTTCTGAGCTTTGATGACAGCCGCAGCGTGGACTCCGGTGGCGGTCCGGAAAGCGTCGTTGCCGACGATGGGAGTGTTGACCGGGATGGGAACCTGCGTGACCCGCGAGACGAGCTCAACGTACTCGGGCAAGCGGGTCAAGTCGTCGTTCCGGATGCCCAGCAGTTTCAGATTGACGAGCAGCTGTTCGATCGGCGTGTTCCCCACCCGTTCACCGATTCCCAATGCGGTGCCGTGTACCCTGCTTGCGCCTGCCTCGATAGCGGCCAGAGTGTTGGCCAAGTCGAGGCCGCGCTGGCGAACGACCACAGTGGTCACGCATCAACATGGAAAGACAAACGGTACGGGCCGCAGGAAGCGGAACGATTCAGGCGTCTGTTACATGCGCTGCGACAGTGGCGTGACAGTCGTTCGCACAATCTCGCGTTCATGCGTCTAGAGCGCAGGGATCGAGAGGCTCTGGAGAAATATACAAAACGCATTGGCGTTTTCGTCGAGCCAAGCGGAAATTTCTCCATTGATTACCCAACACCATGGGATGAGGCACTGTATCAATTCACGCGGCTCTTGAGTAACAGTCACCTCGAACTCCTGGGCGGTCCATGTCGGAACCGCAAGAAACACCAAAACCGCGACCACTGGTTCGTACGAGCAACGCGTCGGCCCAGCATATTTTGTTCTCGCAACTGCGCGGGAGATGCAACGAAGGCAAACGAGCGACAAAGGCTGTACGACAAGAAAATCGAAAGAGCGCGGCGAGCGATCGGAAACTATGCGACTCGCCCTGCGCGATTCAAGAGCCTTAACTGGCAGGACTATGTCACCCAGGCAGAGTCCTCCCTTACAAAAAAGTTTCTGACAATGGCTGTAAAGGCGGGGCGCATCGCACCGCCCTGAGAAAAGTTTTGTGGGCCATCCGGTCGCGACCCGCAAATGTCTTAAAACCTAGATGGCCGGAGAAACGGAGCAACTAAATGCGAAGCCGAAAACAGAACGGACAAACCGTCGTCATCAATGGACGATGGTATCTCCGCTTCTGGGAGCGCCGAAACGTCGACGGGGAAATTCAGCGAAAGCGAATAACTCACTGCTTAGGCCCTGTCACAACCCGCGGAAAGCATCCCCCGGCCGATATCGTCGCGGCCGCCAAGGATCACATGGACTCGATCAACAGTTGCCAAATCCCGGCCGAGCGAAACGTTACGCTTTCACACTTTGCCGAGAATGTTTTCTTGCCTTGGGTGAAGACGTACAAACGTGCTTCCACCTACAAAGGCTACAAAGACATCTGGGAAGATCACATCAAACCAGTGGCAGGCCGTGAATGCAAAAGCCTGAAGATCGTTCGCACCTTTCATGTTCAGACGTGGTTGAATCAGCTCGGGAGAGAGGACTTGTCACGCAACACGCTGAAACACATCAAGAGCGTGATGAGCGCGATCTTCACGTTGGCCAAACAACTCGACTATTTAGACGGTTCGAATCCCGTACAGGGGAGTGCAATCGACCCCCGAGCGCCCGAACCGGCTGATACCTACGCGTACGACCTGGAACAGATACAGAAACTCCTTAGCGTGCTGCCCGCTCCCAGCGACGTAGCGTTTGCTGTGGCTGCGTTTTCTGGATTGCGGCACGGTGAGATTCAGGGACTCGAATGGACCGATTACCACGATGATCAGCTCTGGGTTACGCGCAGTGTTTGGCGCAACACAGTAAACGAGCCAAAGACGAAAAAGTCGAAGGCGCCAGTGCCTGTTATTCGCCAACTCGCAGAGCGTTTGGAAATGCACCGGCTGCGATGCGGTAATCCTCAGACCGGCCCAATCTTTGCCAACTCGATCGGTGGGCGGTTAAACCTCAACAATTTGCTCGCTCGCACAATGTTGCCGGCGTTGAATCGCTGCGCCCGCTGTGGCGTGACAGAAGGGAAAATCCACTTAAAGCAGAATCACGACTACGAACGCGACGAACACATTCCACAATGGCGCGGCTGGCACGCGTGTCGCCGCGGACTTGCTTCGAACTTGAACCGGCTCGGTGTGGACGACTCCGTTATTCAACGGATGCTTCGACACTCCAACATCAGTGTCACACAGAGTTACTACATCAAAACAACGTCCGATGATGTTCGCTCAGCGATGGGAAAACTCGAACAAAATATTGCTGCGCAAACCGCTGCTCAGGCCCTTCGGGACAGCGATCGGACACCAAACTTGGATTCCGGTGCAATGCCTGATTCCATAAACTAGTGCGATAGAATGGGGTTACGTCGCTGTGGCCCCGTAGCTCAGATGGACAGAGCAGCGGTTTCCTAAACCGTTGGTCGGGTGTTCGAATCACCCCGGGGCTACCACCTTTTTCAAGCACTCCCATCGCCGCCGCCTCCTCCACATCTTTGTCTAGTTGCGCGGGAGTTGCATTTTGTCGCGGACTTGCTTCCTGGTCCAGACGGTCCACCCACGCAATGTTTGCGCTCGGGACAAGGTGCCCGTAGAGGTCCACAGTAATCGAAATGGAGCTGTGCCCAAGTTGATCACACACATATGCTCAACACGCGCAGTGACGAGCAATTCTGGGTGGGTAACGGGCTACCCTTCCACAATCCGGGTAGGGTAAGAGTTGCCGACAAACCAGGAGTGTCCGGGCACTAGGCGGACAAACCTTCGCACGCCAGGCAGTCGGGGTGATACCATTCCCCTCGCGTTGCATGAAACGGAGTGTCAAAGTCGGTTTGAGCGGAGGTCCATTTGGGCAAATCCAACTCGCCGCCTCCCACCGGTCATTACAACGCCAACTACGGGAATTTTCAGACGGAGTTGTACGCACAGATTCGCCGTGAAGCTTTTGGCGAGGATATTGGACAAAACAGTTGGCTCACCTCAGACGAGCAGGACAGGTTTTTGGAGTGGCTCGAACTTTCCCCAGGGAAGACCCTCCTCGATGTTGCTTGTGGAGCAGGAGGCCCGGCGCTGCGGATCAGCGCTACCACCGGCTGTTCCGTCGTCGGAATTGACGTTCACGAGCAGGCGGTTACGACGGCGAGGTCACTTGCGGCCCAGCGCGGATTGTCCGAACGCGCCGAATTTCGCTCTACGGATGCTACGGGGCCTTTACCATTTCCTGACGCCACCTTCGACGCCATCACCTGCATTGACGCCATCAACCACTTTTCCGACCGGTCACGTGTCATTGCGGAGTGGACCCGGCTGCTGAAGGTGGGTGGACGACTGTTGTTCACAGATCCCATCACTCTGACCGGACCTTTGACGAATGCGGAAATCACGACCCGCAGTTCGGCAGGTTTCTATCTCTTCGTGCCGCACGGCTACGACGAACGCGTTATAGAACAGTGCGGACTGCGACTGCTGGTGTGTCAAGACGTAACTGCGAACATGGCGAAAGTCGCCGAGGCGAGGCGCGCTGCCCGCGCATCAAGAAGCGTCGCACTTCGGGAGATCGAAGGCGACCAGGCCTATGACAGCCAGCAGGAGTTCCTTGCTGTTGCTGCTTGTGTTGCCAGAGAAGGACGTCTTTCTCGCTTCGTCTACGTTGCGAAGAAATTGAACTGAGTATCAATATTCGGGCCGAAGAGGCCGAAGGGATACCCATGAACTCGCATGGCAGTGCAACCCCGACGACGGCGGAGTTAAGTGATCGCGGCCAGCGAGCGAGAAGGCGAATTGCCTACCGTCTCCTTCCTTTTGTGTTTCTCCTCTACGTCGTTAACTATATTGACCGCGCCAACGTTTCCTTCGCCAACCTCAGGATGAGCGCAGATTTGGGCTTCAGCGACCGCGTTTACGGTTTAGGGGTCGGTATGTTCTACCTAACCTACGTCTTGTTCGAGATTCCCGGAGCCATCATCGTCGAACGCTGGAGTGCCAGAAAGTGGATCGCACGAATCATGGTTTCGTGGGGAATAGTTACGATTCTGACAGGCTTTGTACATACTGTGGGGCAGTTCTATATCGCCCGCTTCTTTTTGGGGGCTGCTGAGTCCAGCTTTTTCCCCGGCATGATCGTGTATTTGACGCACTGGTTTTGCGTGCGTGACCGAAGCCGTGCCATCGCTTGCTTATATGCAGCTAATCCCGCCGCGGCTTTGATCGGCTCGCCCTTGGCAGGCTTTCTCCTCGGGGTGCATTGGCAGTCGCTCGCTGGCTGGCGATGGCTGTTTATTCTGGAAGGGATTCCCGCCGTCGTCGTGGGGATTATCACCTACTTCTATATGACGGATTGGCCTGCGCAGGCGGGTTGGCTCCCTCAGGACGAACGCGACTGGCTCGTCCACGAATTGCAAGCAGAGCTACGAGCAAAGAAGAAGATACGCAACTACACGATCATGGAAGCATTCAGCGACCTGCGAATTCTGCGCTTGATCTTCGCGTACTTCCTGGCTCTCACAGGAGCTCTCGGGACCATCTATTGGATACCGACCTTCGTTAAGCGCCTTTCTGGATCTTCTAATCAGACTGTGACTTCACTGCTATTGATTCCAGCTCTGATAGGAATCGCCGGAATGCTCATCAACGGTTGGCACTCCGATAGGACGGCCGAGCGGCACTGGCACAGTGCTATTCCGCTGGTCGCTGCCGGACTGATGTTCGGGCTCTTAACTCTCTTCCGCCATGAAGTCCCGTTGGCGATTGCATTCTTGCTTCTGGGCAGCGGTTTCCTGTATGCCTACTACCCCGCTTTCTGGGCGATACCGACGATGATGCTCAGCGAGGCAGCGGCTGCCGCTACATTTGGACTGATCAATTCAATCGGTCAACTCGGCGGATTTGCCGGAAATTACGCGATTGGGTTTCTCAACGATAAAACGCATTCACTTGCAGCCAGTTTCGCGTTCATAGCGCTTGTCTATGTTGCGGCAGGGGGCCTTATCCTCAGCCTGAGGGTCCGCGATCCCATTGGTGTCTCGCAGAGACAGAACTAACCCGAAAACTGCACCTGGCGAGCCTGTCGGAAAGCGCAGATCGATCCTTCATTCCGGGGATTCTTTCCGGGTGACGGGCGAACTCTTACCTAACCCGCTAAGGTAGGGGTGGCCGACCATCCGCAGAGATGTATGTCTATTCGTCCGAGCTAGACGGCTAGTGCGACCACAACAGGAATCGGGGTTACGTCCCAGAATGGCTGCTTAAGGCGTGGCACATCCCCGTAGATCCGGATCTCAGCCGCAAAGTGCTACTGCGCCGGACCTAGCAGTACCCAGATCACCGCAACCAGCACTGCGCCCGTCAACGAACACGACAATCGGCGCAACCCAATCGCCCAGGCGTCCGGTCGCCACCCGCAAGCGCTCTTGCTCAGGACTGCTTTTAGATTCGCTTCCCGCCATAAGACCTCCGGGCAGCGAAACAGCTGATGGATTTCTATCCAGATCGTGCGACGCATTCTGGTGCTACTCCCCCAGAAACGCAGTGCCCCCGATCACTGCCAGTTGTGCAGCCACCCAGACCCACTTCCCAAAATATTTCCGCGTCCCCAAGCCAAAACCCTGCCAAGCGACCACGCAGAATTCGAGACCCATCTCGCGAGAAACCCTCACCCGATTTGATTGTTGACGGCTCCGCTGAGGCGGCATAGTATTCCTTCCGCACGATTCGGCCCGATCAAATTCGCAGCGCCCGTCAACATTCATGATCTTCCTCCTACGGGCTGCCGAAACGTACCGTTCTTAGCGTCATTACTTATATCCGTACTCGGCCACAACGAGTCGCGCGGATGAGGGGTGTGACTTCCTGCAAAAATTCAGGTCCTCTCGGAGGGAAATATGCGGCGATTCCATTCGTTCGTTGGGCAGTTGGCTGTGCTCGGAGTGTGCGCGCTGGCACTCGCGGCTTTCGGATTCGGGCAAACCGTCACGACCACAGCCGGGGGGTACGTGGGCGACGGCGGACCAGCCACTAGCGCTGCGATCATCTTTCCCCACGGTTTGGCACGGGACTCAAGCGGCAACATCTATGTGAGCGATGTCTATGGCCAGCGCATCCGGAAGATCACCCGCGCCGGAAAGATCAGCACCTATGCCGGCACAGGTATCTCCGGCTACAACGGCGATGGGATGGTCGCCTCCAAGACACAGATCAGTTATCCCTCCGGCCTGACGTTCGACCCGGCTGGGAATCTCGTGTTTGCGGATGGCGGGAACTCACGTGTGCGGAAGATTGATAGGACCACCACTCTAGTTTCGACCATTGCCGGCGATGGGACCTTCGGCTACACGGGCGATGGAGGGCCGGCAACCTCCGCGGAACTGGGTCAGCCTTGGGAGTTGCTCTACGACTCTTCGAAGAATCTCTATATCTCTGACGTGGGAGACAATGTGGTCCGCATCGTGAACTCCGGCGGAACCATTAACACTTTTGCAGGAGACGGTGTTGCCGGCTTCAGTGGCGACGGTGGCCCGGCCATCAAAGCCGAACTGAATATCCCTTCTGGCTTGGCGATAGACGCCGGCAAGAACGTCTATATTGCCGATCGTCTCAATCACCGCGTGCGCAAGGTAGACACTACGGGCACGATCACCACCTTTGCAGGCGACGGCAACACAGGCTATTCAGGTGACGGCGGACCAGCCACCAGCGCAGCCATCGGAAATCCGAGAGGATTGAAAGTGAAGAGTGGGACGCTGTACATCAGCAATAGTGGTCGGTCCCGCGTGCGCAACGTGGTTTTGAACACGCAGATCATTAACACTTATGCGGGCTCGTTCACCGGTTACGATGGCGACGGGCACTCCCTGACTTCCAGCCAGTTTTTCGGGGGTTCAGCTTTGTTCTTTGACAGGACCGGAAACCTGTTCCTCAACGATAGTTTCAATGGCCGCGTACGCAAGGCCGTGAGTGGAAATATGATGACCCTGGGTGGCGGCTACCTGGGAGACACCAAAGTGGCGACTTCCGCTGCCCTATACGTGCCCGAGGCTGTCGCGTTCGATAAGCACGGCAACTATTTCATCGCGGACTATGCTGGCAATCGCGTGCGGAAGGTGAGCGCAACTGGGAAGATCACCACGGTTGCGGGAACTGGGGTCAGCGGTTATAGCGGCGATGGAGGGCCCGCGACTTCTGCCATGCTTTACTTTCCGGCCGGCGTAGTGGTCGATTCAAACCTCAACCTCTACATCGCCGACCAAGCGAACAATGTCATACGAAAGGTCGACACAGCGGGCAAGATCTCAACCTTCGCAACCTATGCAAACTGGAGCTCGCTGGGGGCTATGGCAGTGGACACTGCGAATAACCTGTTCGTGGTAGACCAGTTCACGTGCGCGGCATACACGATCTCTCCTGCGGGAGCAGTGAGCCTGTTTGCCGGGGTCGAGTTCACCTGCGGCTACAACGGCGACAACATCCCCGCCACAACTGCTGAATTGAATACGCCGTACGGAATCGCAATCGATTCGTCGGGAAATGTTTATATCGCGGACTCAAGCAATAACCGTATCCGCAAAGTGGACTCAACCGGTAAGATCTTCACGACGGCTGGGAATGGAACTTGCGGCTTCAGCGGCGACCACGGTCCGCCGACTTCGGCTGAGCTATGCTTTCCGGAAGGCGTGGTTCTGAACCACAACATCACTTATATCGCCGATACGTTCAACGTCCGCATCCGCAAGATTCAGAGCAACGTCATCACGACCATCGCAGGTACAGGGATCTCAGGGTACAACGGCGATGGTCTGCCGGCATTGAGCACCAACCTCGACGATCCGGTAGCCATCACCAGTAACGCCAAGGGTACGGTTTACGAACTGGACGACGCGCAAGCGCGCGTGCGGAAGATCAAGTAGGGAAACTCGATTACGGGCCACCGGGGCATGGAAGAATTTTCCACGGCTTCCTGGGTTTCGCCACAGATCTTCTCTTGCCCAGGTTCCGTTTCGGATTTGACGGCGACTCGAGAAGTGACTAGCCGATTCTGTAGCTGTGAGGTTGTGAGCGTGATGGCGATGTTTCGCTAGTGACCCGATCCCGCTTCGTTCAGAGGATGGGGTGGTAGCAGCCCCGCAGCCTGCTAGGAAGACCATTCGGTAGAGTCGTCTCTTTCCAGTTCCCTCAGAATTTGCCGCCGGATGAAGCGCGCCTTCACTCCATCCACGTCCTGGTTTTGCTCAGGAAACACTGGCCAGAGGTGGATAAGAGTTAGCTCTATCTGGAGGTCTTGTGTATGGGGCATGGTCAGGTTCTCCAGGGACCGGAGAGCGCCCCCCTCGAAAACCCTGACTCGACCCGGGCGCTCAATCCGGCAAGAAAGATATATGGCGGGCGAATATCTGTGTCAAGGACGAGCCTCCGCTAGACACCCGACATTCCTGCTGCCAGACGAGTACTGAACTGTAAATAATTGCACTCGCACCTTACGGACGGCGCCGACAAGTCGCCAGTTGTCGGATACCGCGAAGCATTCCGGGCTAGAGTTCCCGAGTTCCGGATTGCCGACAAACCGGAACCTATCGCTAGTACTTGCCGAAATGCGAGGCCGTCCACTGCACGGATGGGACATGTGCCCAGAATCGTTTTTGCGCCGTAGGAGTTACTGCTTAACGCTCGTCAGCAACTTGCTTTCGTCCGCAGTAGCAGGCTCAAGTCTCCCTCCCAAGTATTTCGCCAGGAATTCTTCTGAGGCGGCATTGAAGGCCATGTTGTTGGCCGGTCGCGCAAAGCCGTGTCCCTCATCGGGGAAGACGTAATACCGGACCGGCTTGTCGTTTTTGCGCATAGCCGCCACAATCTGGTCACTCTCCGCTTTGTTTACGCGCGGATCGTTGGCGCCCTGGCCAATTAGCAGCGGTGCCTTGATCTGATCTGCCTTAAACAGCGGCGACTCCTCCTTGAGCACCGCTTCCGAGTCGCCCATGCGCTTGTGAAAAGTTGCCAACAGCGTTGACCAATAAGGGGGGATGGTCTTGAGCAGGGTGTTCAGATTGGATGGACCAACAATGTCCACTCCGCATGCGAACGCATCCGGCGAAAACGTCACTCCGGCAAGAGTCGCATAGCCCCCGTAGCTGCCGCCCATGATACAGACCTTTGCCGGATCGGCGACGCCCTGTTTAGCGACCCAGTCTTTGCCATCCAACAAGTCCGTATGCATTGTACCCGCCCACTGGCGGTCGCCAGCATTCACGTACCGCTTACCGTAACCTGTAGATCCGCGGAAATTAACCTGTAAGACCGCATATCCGCGGTTTGCTAGCCATTGCGCGTAACGGTTGTAACCCCACTCGTCACGCCCCCATGGACCGCCATGCACGAACTCCACCATGGGCAAGTTCCTGGCTTCCATGCCCGCCGGCGTGGTCAGATAACCGTACAGCTTCATGCCATCACGGGCAGTGAACTCGATGGGCTTCATCGCTGAGAGTGCGTACTTCTCTAATTGCGGTCGATTGCTGAACAGGAGCGTGGCCTGTTGCTTCGACCGGTCATACAGATACCAATACTCCGGTGCGTCATCGCTGACGAAGCCCACAATCCACCTGTTGTCGTCCAAGCTCTGTGAGATCCCAGCGATATCCCCCCTGCGAACCTTTAGCAGAGCCTCGAAATCGGCTTTCGCCCGGGCATCGACGAACACATATTCCGTACGCTGCTTGCTGTAGCTGACCGCTTCCAGAGCATTGGTCTTAGGATTATTAATGGTGCCGCTGACATCGAACTGCGGATCTTCCGTGATTACTTTGCGTTTGCCGCTGCGCAGGTCAATCTCGAGCAAGCGAGCCGCGTTCACGTCAAGACTCGTCGTGACCCAAAGGGCTTGGTTGTCTGGCGAAAAACCATTGACCCCGCCAAAGGTCTCGTCTGGACCCCACTTGATCAGTTCCCGCCAGGGAGACTTGCTGTCATCGCGGACGCGAATAATCGTTCCACCATCGTCAGTTTGCACTTGCGCAGCGCGGATCCGCAGAGCATTGTCGGCCTGCCAGCTTTGAACATCTTCCGGGTTCTCGGTATCGAGTTCGACTTTGCTCGTTTTCAGATTAATTCGATGTACGTCAAAAAGCTTTGGATCGCGCTGGTTCATCTGCACCAGGATCGTGTCCGGCAAACTCCATTCATAGGCCACGATATCCACGCGAACCTTTTCGAAGGGCGTCAAATCCTTCGTCTGCTTGGTAGCGAGATCGGTCTGATAGAGTCGCCAGTTCTCGTCCCCGCCAACGTCCTGCACATAGAGGATGTGCTTATTGTCGAATTGCCAAAGAAAATTTCGAATGCCCCGGTGTTTGTCAGCGGTTACCGCACGGTCATCGGCTTCCCCGAGCGTACGAATCCACACGTTCAGCACACCATCGACAGGCGCGAGATACCCGATCTGTCTGCCATCCGGCGAAATCTGGGGATCAGCACGCTCTGGATTCCCGAACAGCACTTCGCGGGGAATCAGGGGTGTCGTGAACTTTTCCTGGGCGGCAGCCGGACTGACGAACCATCCGCAGAACATCAGAACAACGACAGCTTGTCTCAGTATGCGCATACCGCCTCCAACATTCGTGACCATAATAGGCGCAAATCAAGCGATCGGTCTACGCACCGACTCCCGTTCGCAAGACCCTTACCACCTTCAGACGCGAGCACCACCACAATATTGTGGTATAGCTGGCGCGGATCATCGATAGGCATGTAAGACTTCTGCGCGACACCCAAGGGCGACAGTCCCCTTTTCACTTGCTGAGGCAATCTCCCATGGGCCGGGTCCCAAAAACTGTTCTCGCGGCACCCGCCCGAATCGAGTTGGCCAAATCCAGGCAGCACCGTACGAGTCTGCCCTCCTCAGGACCTAAGTCCAGAGCAGGCTCGCTAGTTGCGGATGCTTCGACCTAAAAGGCGAGTCTCAACGCGAGCTGGATCTGCCGTGAAGGACCTGCCGTCTTACTAATCGTTCCGAATCCGCTTCCGAGCACTGTATTAGAGGGCAACCCAAAATTCACAATGTTGAAGATGTTGAAGAACTCCGCGCGAAATTGCAGAACACCCCACTCGCCGTTTCCACGCCGACCAAATGACGTGTTTTTGATGAGCGCAATATCGTACTGATGGAAGCCGGGTCCGCGGAACGAATCCCGCCCGACTGTCCCGAATACACCCTGGCTTGGTCCCGTTCCGCCGGGCACGTGAATCGGAATCGAGAAAAACGAACTATTGTTTGCGCCCCGCCCGAAGTAGTCATCGCGCACAGGCCCATTCGTCGAAAAATTTGGCCGCGCAATTAAATCGGGCCGGTCGCTTCCTCCTGCCCCCGCTCCCGTCTGCTGAATCCCCGAGTAAACTGTGAAGGGTGAACCGCTCGTGAGCGTAGTGATATTGAGTACTTGCCATCCCGCCGTTACCTTCCTGCTCAATCCTCGCAGAACAGCCGCGCGATCCAACGGCAACATCTGCATCAAGCTCAAGGAAAACACATGAGTGACATCAAACGTCGAGGGGCCTTTGTCGGCCGCGAGATCTCGCGGATTTTGCGGGAATACCTGGACAACCGCGCCGGGACTGGGACTGGCTGAAATGCCGTTCGGCAACGTACTAGTATCATCCAGCGATTTCGAAAACGTATAGCTCGCCTGAAATTCCAAGCCCAAACGCGCATCGTTCTTGGCGAGGCTCGTCTGCAAGGCGTGGTAACTTGAGTGCGCCGCGGAACTCATCAAATACTCAAGTCCATAGCCTCCAATCGCGTTCCCGGCAGAATCAAATTCTGTGAACGGCGCATGGGAGGGATCCGCGCCATTAAAACCGTTCGGTGCGGCAGCATTCGACAAATGGATTCCGGTCGTGCCCACATAATTGGCCGTTAGTTTGGCAAACCCGAGATCATGATCAACTCCGAACGAGTACGTCGCAATATAACCATTGCGAAAGTCACGCGACATGACGTCGGGCGAAAGCAATTGCGGCTGATGGCCTGGCGTCAACGCCTCTACGTCCTTCTCGAATCGCTGTAGGTCGATGGGCGAGTTCGCTGGAACGTGCGATGCATCCCCATTGGGAAATAGTGGTTGTCCTGCAGTGTTGTAGACAGGTGGGAGCGCTAATGGAACGGTCGTATTGGAAAACGGCACAGGCAAGCCGGGTAGCGCCGTCACGATCGACTGAAATACCATTGGGAACCCGCTCGTGACATAATTGTTGACCCATACACTGGGCAGAAGCGTGGTAATCGCAGCGCCCGCATGCCAGATCGTCCGGCTCGTTACAGCGAAGTCGATTGCGACGCGCGGGCCCCATCCACCCCAATCCATCGAATAAACCGGCTGAGGATTGTAAAGAAAAACTTCCTGCGTTCCTGGCGTAAAAAATGGAACTGGCCGACCCTTTGTGTCTACCGGAAAAGCAATTGAATTGCGGTTGTGGGCGTCCCGAAACCGCGAGTTGACTTCGTAGCGCAACCCATACGTGATATTCCACCGCGGCGCTACTTTCCACGTGTCCTGCACATAGAAGTTATAAGCCGTGCGCAACAGGGCAGCTTCATTAAAACGATTTCCTGTCGGTGTCACACTTGCCGCTGACGACACGGTGTATGAAAACGGCGCTCCTGTCAAAAAGCCCGTAAGAGTATCGGGCAACGCACCACCGGGCTCCACATCGTGTGTTCCGCTGGCTGACCGAATCTGGACCGGCGAGTACGCTCTTCCACCGCCAAAATTGTATGTGCCATTCGGATTGAACCCGAAAACTGTCACATCTCTATTCAGGCGGATGTTCGTTCCCCATTTCACCGCATGTGAACCACGCGTCCAATCCAGATCGAGCTTGGCTTGGTACAAGTTTCCATACGCACCCGTTATTGAGCCGTCGGCTGTATTAAATCCTTCATACAAGTTGTCACTGAAATTGATCGCGGGATCGATAGCATTGCGTGTTGGAAATATCGGTGTGCTTCGAATGTAGCCCAATGACGCGCTGTAATGCAGGTTTGGCGAGGCCGCGTGTGTAACCTGGATTGCTGCGCTGCGCTGGTGATCGAAAAAGTTCACACCGAAGTTTGGGTCGATTGCGGTTTGGTCCGGATTGGTGGTCGGCCCGGTAATCTGGTCGAAACTGAAGCGCCCCAAGATGCTCGTCTTGTCGGAAATGCGGTGATCCAAACGCACTGAGAATTGGTCCGTATTAGTCACTACCTTCGAGTACGTGGCGTAAGTGCGTGCGCCAAATGCTCCCTGCGGAAGATTCGGCAACGGATACCTCGCGAGTATCGGCACAACCGAAGGATTCACGGGCACAAACAGCGTGTCGCCCGCGAATGCCGTTGTATCGATACCGTTGCGCTCCGCCTCCGTGGGCACCGCAAACACCTGCGTAGTGCCCAGGACTTGCCGAAACCCCTGATATTCAACGAAGAAAAATGTCTTCTCACGCCCGTTGTATATGCCAGGCAAAACGAGGGGACCGCCGACGGTCGCCCCGAACTCGTTACGCACGAAAGGTGGTATGCGCCGCCGGATGACCGGATTGGTGTAATCAAAATAGTTCTTCGCATCGAAAGCGGCATTGCGCGCGAACTCAAATGCGCTTCCGTGAATTGAATTGGTACCGGATTTCGTGATGACGTTTGTAAATCCAGCCGCGCCCTCGCCGATCTCTGCTGGCATTACTCCTGAACTCGACTGCACTTCCTGAATTGCGTCCACGTTGAAATTGGCAAACGTCGCTCCGCCCAACTCTGGATCGCTGGTGTCTGCGCCGTCCATGGCGAAGACCGCGGTCACTCCGCGCTGCCCGTTTACTGCGAACTGCTGAGTAAAATTGGCCGTGCCGTTTGTGTCGGTCATGGTCCCCGCGGCCAGCAGAAGCAGCTTGCTGAAATCACGTTCGTTTAACGGCAGGCTCGATACTTCCTTGCTTGAGAGGCGTATTCGTTCGCCTGTTCCATCACGCGCTGGAGTAGTCCGCTTTACGATCGCTATCGCTTGACTCTGTGTTGAAAGCTGAATGTCCGCATTGAACTGTTGGTCAGCTTGAAGGATCACCAACTCAGTCGACTTCCATTGTTTCCCGGAACCCGCCACGCTCACCCAGTATCTGCCAGCCTTGACTTCGGTAAACGCGAATGCCCCGTTGGCCCCTGTTGTAGCCCGAAATTCCGTGTCGCCAGTGCTCGCGCTCAAAATGACCGACACATTCGCAACCGGCGCGCGCATCTCATCGATCACCACACCGTTCCACGCCGTCTTAGCATGGGCTGCGAAAGAGCCCCACAGTACAACCGCAGAGACCAAGGCCGTGGGATGAATCAATCTCAAGGGCGTTTCCCCATTGCTTGCCGCGCGTCATCAAGGTAACCAAATTTCTTGAGAGACCAAGCGGCAGAGAGCTACTTTCGGTTGAGAAGTGTGCGCACCTCATCTGCGACGCGTTCCCCACTGCGGATGGCACCGTCAATGTAGCCCATCCATCTGGGTGAGGTCTCGGTGCCCGCCCAGTGGATTCGACCAAAAGGCTGACGAATCGTCTTTGCGGCCGTAGTCATCATTCCCGGTGCCATCGTCGCTCCGTAGCAGCCACGACTCCATATTTCGGAGGGCCAATCCTGATCCTCGTAATCGATGGGATTGGCGGCTTCGGGTCCGAAGAAGCTCACGATGCGATCCACCATGAGTTTCTTGCGCTCCTGCATGGGGCGTCCCGTCCAGTTGATGGCATTGTGCGCTTCAATGAAGGCCCCGAGGATTCCGATCTCACTGTCGGCCGGCGAAATGTCAAAGAAACCCGCGCTCGGAGGCGCATCGCTCGTGGTGATTCCGCTCAGACCGCGAGCTCTCCAGAAGGGCTTGTCATATGCGAAGAGGCATTTGATGACCGAGCCCATGGGCATCCGGGCCGTGAGCTGATCGCGCTTGGCCGGCAAAGCGGGGCTG
>Ga0209698_10004579_pt1 | contig 15108 bp, 15 predicted proteins | sample LitLauG_LLR_2012_FD_187203 | JGI IMG/M metagenome (GOLD analysis project Ga0209698, IMG submission 187203) | Freshwater sediment microbial communities from Pennsylvania, USA - Little Laurel Run_MetaG_LLR_2012 (SPAdes) (version 2) | ecosystem: Environmental > Aquatic > Freshwater > Creek >...
CAGTAAGACTGTCGAACTCACTTTTTGTCCGAAAGTGCCTGGTTAGTCGGCTAACCGGAAAAGTGGGTATCAGTACTTCTCTGGCAGCGTTTAATCAGGCATCACCACAGTCCACTCGTCTTTCCGGGGAAACCACCAGTGCATCATGATTGCGAAGTAGGCCAGTATCCAGCCTGAAGCGAACAATCTCAATTCCCAGCCCTTTAGGAACAGATAGTCTCGTTCTGAAATGTGCCCGACTATCTTTCCGTGACTGTTCAAAACATATTCGCCATTGATGATGTCTGGCGAAGCAGCGTGACTCAAAACGAGAAACGAAACAAAGACTACGACAAACAGGAGAAAGAGCATTTGCATGCTGCGGAGAACCCAACGCGGTTTGCCGCGAAACGGGTCAACCCCTTTGGACCATCGCTCGAAAAAGACCAAAGGAATGAAAAGCGCGAAGATGCCTGCATGTAGGAGAAATGCCCACCCTCCCAATTGGTTCATCGTCAGCCCAAAAAAGCTCGCGACGAAGATATAGAAGCCCGCGATTACGCCAGGCGCTGCCGCCACTGCCACGACTTTTCGCATGATTTGTTCTGAACAACTTTACTTCTAAGGCCGCACTCTTGTCTAAGTCCCGATTAGTCGGGTTACCGGACAAGTTGATACTGGTACTGAATGCCCCTAGAGGGCCCGCTTTGAATACGTTATTGGCAGATAGACTCCGCATCTCTTTCTGATTGCTGAGATCCGATTACTGATTGCGCTTGGTGCGGCGCTGGCGGAGGGCTTCGAAGAGGACAACGCCGGTGGCTACGCTTACGTTGAGGGATTTGACCGGACCGGTTGTGGGCAGGGAGACGACGAAGTCGCAGCGCTTGCGGGTTAGTTCGTGGAGGCCGTTGCCCTCGCCGCCCATGACGATGCCGGTGGGCGAGGTGTAGTCCACTTCGGTGTAGCTTTTCTCCGCGGTTTCATCCAGACCTACCAGCCAGTAGCCTGCTTCCTTTAAATCTTCCATGGCGCGAACGAGATTGGTGACTTTCGCCACGGGCAGGTGTGCTAACGCGCCGGCGGAAGCCCGCGCGACGGTGTCCGTGAGGCCGGCGGCGCGGCGTTCGGGGATGACGATGCCATGGGCGCCGGCTGCTAGCGATGTGCGGATGATGGCGCCGAGATTGTGCGGGTCTTCGACGCCGTCGAGCAGAACGATGAGGCCCATCTGGTGTTTGGATTTGTTGGCGTGGTCGAGAATGTCTTCAAGCGTGGCGGGAGGACGCGCGGCGGCAAGGGCGACGACGCCCTGATGATCGCGGGAATTGGCGAGGCGATCGAGGTTGGCGCGGTCTTCAAAGCGCACGGGGATGTTTTGGGCACGGGCGAGCTGGACGATTTCTTCGACGCGGGTATCCTGGCGGCCCTTGGCGATGACGATGCGGTCGAAGGCGCTGCCGGCTTCGAGGGCTTCGCGGATGGCGTGAATGCCGGTGAGACGGTCCATGCAGAGAGTTTACAGTTCAAAGTTAAAAGTTGAAAGATTCGGAAAGAAAGGGCGAAAGAAAGATTTAACACAGAGGCCACAGAGGAGGAGCACAGAGGGCACGGAGATTGCGCGGCACGACGCGGGGGTCAGTCGAGGGCGGAGCAGAATTCGAGGATGCGGGTGCGGACGGATTTTACGGGGACGGCGAAGTGAAGGGCGGCGGCTTCGTCGAGGAGGAGGGGGATGCGGTCGAGTTCGCCTTCGCCGACGCGTCCGGCAAGGGCTAGGCGGATGGGATGAAAGAGATCGCGGCTGCGGAGGCCGCAGGTTTCTTTCAGATAAGTGACGATTTCCTTGAAGCGTTCGGAGGTGAAGGGAGCGGGCTCGAGAAGGAGCAGAGCGAGATGGCGGACGACGTCACGGGCAGAGTTGCGCGAAAGAGCGGCGTGGGCGTCGGTGGATTGCAGGATCTGCGCGGCGTCGTATTCGAAGACGAGGCGGAGAAGATGGGCGAGGCCGGCGGGATTTTCGGCGAAGTGGCCGAGGAGCTGCGCGGCGCGATCGGCCCAGGCGATTTGTTCGGGAGTGGGATCGGAGGTGAGCCAGTGATTTTCGCGGAGGACTTGGAGGACGTCGGAGGAGGTGTAAGGATTGACGTGGACGGGATGTTCGGCGAGGTGGTCGTTGGAGGACATGGGGAGAGTTTAGCGCAGGAGAAACCGCCGCCACATGGAAGAAAGGGGCTCGTCTCAGCGTCTGATGGAGACGATAGCAATCCTGCCACGGTCCCTTCGCTCCGCAGCGGCAAAAGGCGCCGCTTCTCCGGTCGGGATGACAGAGTAAGAAAAACGCCCGCCGCAGACGGCGGTCAATACAAAGGCGAGCCGTTACGACGAGAGGGTGGCGACGACGTGGGCGGCGATGGCTTCGCCCCGGCCGACGGCGTCTACGCCTTCGTTGGTTTTGGCCTTGAGGTGGATTTTTTCGGTGGGAACGCCCAGCGCTTTGGCGAGGGCTTCGCGCATTTTGGGGAAATGCGGGCCGAGTTTGGGGCGTTCGAGGATGACGACGGCGTCCACGTGTTCGATGGCGAGATGCTTCTGGTCGAGAAGTTTGCGGGCATGCTCGAGAAATTGCAGGCTGTTGGCGCCCTTCCACTTGGGGTCGGTGTCCGGAAAATGCGTGCCGATGTCGCCAAGGCCCGCGGCGCCGAGCAGCGCGTCGCAGAGCGCGTGGGCGACCACATCGCCGTCGGAGTGGCCTACCGGCCCTTTATCGAAGGGGACTTCGATCCCGCCGATGATGAGCTTGCGGCCTTCCGCGAGGCGATGGAGATCGTAGCCGATGCCGCAGCGGACGCTCATGCTCGTTTCCTAAAACCTACAAAGTAGAAATAACCGATAGCAGCAATTAGGATGAATATGGGCGTGAGATTCAATAGCATCTCTGGCGCACTGGCCTTTCTTGCGTTAGCGAATTCTACGGAAACTCCATCATCGATCATCGTTTTGATAAGCTGCGGTAGATCCTTCGTAGAAACGTCACTGACTTCTGCTTCGGAAGTATCCTTTTCCACAAACTTAAGGTCCGCAAGGGTATACCCCATGTAGATAGCGGTCTTTTGAATTTTGCCTGCCTCCAGTGCCTGTAAAAATGAGGTGTAAGAGACGGATGACCGCTGATTGTGGGAAGCGGTGAACAGTTTCCAGCAGATAATTACAAAAAAGAGCAAACAGATAACGAAGAAACCTCTTCGGATCAATTTGAGCATGGAGCCCTCACTTCGGCGTCCGTTCACCTTGGAGGTAGAAGCGGGCGAGGTCCATGTCCGAGGGCTTGGTGATCTTGATATTGCGCTCGGAGCCCTGGACGACGTGGACATTGTGGCCGAGGCGTTCGACGAGGCCGGCTTCGTCGGAGGCATTGACGCCATCGGCTTCGGCGCGGGCGAAGGCTTCCTTGAGGAGGCGCGTGTCGAAAACTTGTGGGGTCTGCGCGAGGACGATGCGTTCGCGGGGAACGGTGTTAGTGATCAGCGCGACGTCTTCGGGGAGGCTGGCGCGCTTCACTTCTTTCACGGTGTCCATGGCGGGAATGCCGAGGATGGCGGCTTTGCAGCGGCGGGCTTCTTCGATCACGCGAGTAATTTGTTCAGCGGTGACGAACGGGCGGACGGCGTCGTGGACCAGCACGAGTTCGACGTCATCCGGAACAAGTTTCAGCGCCTGCGCCACCGATTGCTGGCGGGAGTCGCCGCCTTTGATGACGCGGACGGGCTGCTTGAAATTCTCCTGGCGAATGCCGGATTCCAGCTTTTCGATGCCTTCCTGGCGTGTGGCGACGATGATTTGCGTTACCAGCGGGCAGGCGGCGATGCGGCGGAGGCTGAGAATGGCGATGGGCACGCCATCGAGCTCGAGAAACTGCTTCGGCTTCTCGGAGCCCATGCGCGTGCCGAGACCTGCAGCGGGAAGAATTGCGGTGATTTGCCCCATAGCGTGTTAGCAGACCGGCTGAAGCGAGACCTTGCGGGCCCAAGCGCGGGATGCAGAAGGGAGAGTGTACCGCAAGAAGGGGGTGGAAGAAAATTGGATGGGTGGTGAGGCGTGTTGCCCAGGGACGGGGATTGGGAGGAGTGCTTTACGCGGGAAAAGCGGGAGCCGGGCTCCCCTTCGGCCATGCTCAGAGCAAGCCGCACTCCAAAGGGCTCTACAGGGCGTCTGCGTCGGGATACGAAGGATTCACTGACGTCGAAGAGGCTTCGGGACGCGGCGGACGTAGGGCATGGCCGTTGCTGCCGTTGGCGGAATCGGGGCGCACGGCGGAAGCGCCGACACCGGCGGCTGCGGCGCGGACCGAGCCGGAGTCCGTGCGTTCGTCAAGGCGGCCGAAGATCATTTTGCCCGCGGGGGTCTGGTGGACGGACGTAACCAGGATGTCCACGGTGCGATTGACGAGGCGGCGGGCGCCATCCACGACGACCATGGTGCCGTCGTCGAGATAGGCGACGCCCTGCGTGGACTCCTTGCCTTCGCGGAGGATCAGCACGCGCATGGATTCGCCGGGAAGCACGGCGGGCTTGAGGGCGTTGGCGAGCTCGTTGATGTTGAGCACGGAGATGTTCTGCACGCGGGCGACTTTATTGAGATTGTAATCATTGGTGACGATTTTGGAGCCGGTGCGCTGAGCGAGTTCGACGAGCTTCTGATCCACGGCGGTGACGCCGGAGACGTCTTCATCCAAAAGGCGAAGATCCAGGCCGGGCATTTTCTGTAAGCGTTGCAGAACTTCCAGGCCGCGGCGGCCGCGCTGGCGCTTGAGCGAATCGCTGGAGTCGGCGACAAGTTGCAGTTCGTGCAGGACGAAGCGGGGCAGGCCGAGCGAGCCGTCGAGAAAATGGGTTTCGCAGATGTCGGCGATGCGGCCGTCGATCAGGACGCTGGTGTCGAGAAGCTTCATCTGCAGCGGTGGAGTTGCGGGCTCTGCGGTATCCACACTCAGAGGCATGCGAACTTGTAGGAGATAGCCAGCGCACCGCGTGCCAACGGCCAAGCCAAGAAAGCTCAATGCGATGAGCGCAGCGAATTCGAGGAAGGACTTGGTGGGCTCGGGTTCGGAGGTGCGGGAAATTACGAGGGTAATCAGGAGGGAGGCGAGCAGGCCCAGGACGGCCCCGGTTGCGCCGCCCAGCAAGCCACTGATTTCCGCACGGCGCAGCCGGAGTTCCGCGAGCAAAACGACCATGGCAACGAAAAAACCAAGACCCGCGGCGGGAATCGCGTGGAGATCGAACGGGCGCAACGCGTAACAAAGCCCGATGGATGCTCCCGCGAACGCCAGGCGAATCACCCAGAAATCCCATGCTTGCGCGGGGGAATTCCGATTTGCCGGGATTATAACTGGGGAACCGGAGACGGCACCGCCGATTTGCTGAGACCTAACAGCGTTCATAGGACCTCACGGTACGGCATGCATGCACCGCTCCGTGCTGCGCGGAAGCAGAGAAGGCGGAAAAAAAGGAGCCCTTCCTGCCGGAGCAGGTAATAAGACGAAAGGTATACTCTTGAATGAGAGTAACGTCAAGGTGCAGATAACGGCTGGTGGAAGGAAAGTTGGTTGGAGGGGGGGTGGTTCAGAAGGGCGCGTTGCCAAACAGGTGTTTGGTGTATTTATGAGATTGTGCCAACTGCGAGATTTGCTTCACATCTGGGCTTCGCACCTCGATGAAGCGGTGGTGGGGCTTACAACGCAAAAGCGGGAGCTGGGCTCTCGCACTCCATAGGGAGACCGGCCTGCCACCCGCGGCGGGCGGGCCCTACAGGATTACGGAACGTAGAGGCGGGGCACGCGCTGGCCGACGCCGCTGATGAGGTCGGAGGTGACGGTGCCGATGCTGCGGGCAACGACGTTGGCCGGGTAGACGCGATCTCCGTCGGTGCCATAGAGCGTGGCGATATCGCCGACCGCGGCATCCGGAACATCGGTGACGTCGAGCATCACGACGTCCATGGACACGATGCCGAGGATTGGGGCGACGTGGCCGCGGATGTAGACCACGCCGCGGTTACCGAGTGAGCGGTGGACGCCGTCGGCGTAACCCGCGCAGAGCACGGCGATGCGCGAAGGGCGTTGCGAGATCCACGTACCGTCGTAGCCGACCTTTTCGCCGGCGGCGACACAACGAACGCTGATCAGGCGCGCGCGAAGACTCATGACCGGGTGCAGCGGCAATTTCGCTTCGAATTCGACGCGGCGCTCCATCGGATCGAAACCGGGATGGTAGCCGTAGAGAAGCGCGCCGGGACGAACCATGTCGGCCCAGGTTTCGGGGCGCGCGGCGATGGCGGCGCTGTTAGCAATGTGCGTGATGCCGGGATCCGCGCCGAGGGCGCGCAGGCGATCGAGGGTGAAATGGAAGCGGTCGAGTTGCTGCTGCGTCTGGTGGCCGAGTTCCGTATCAGTGAGTACCTCGGATGAGGCGAGATGCGTGAATGTGCCGACGAGATTGAGATGTTTGCATTTGGCGAGTTGGCGGGCGACGCAGTCGGCGTCCTTGGGGAGGATGCCGAGGCGATTCATGCCGGTGTCCACCTTCAACTGAACTGGAACGTTCTTTTTGCGAAGTTTTGCGGCGGCGGCTTCGTAGGCAAGAAGCTGTTCGCAACGGTGAATCGCGGGAGTGAGGTTGTGCTGGAGCAGATTTTTTTCTTCGCCGGGCCAGAAACCGCCCAGGACGAGGATCGGCTTGCGCACGCCAGCCTTGCGGATTTCGATGCCTTCGCCTGCGGAGGCTACACCGAACCAATCGGAGCCTGCCTTTTCGAGGGCTTTAGCAACCGCGGGACCGCCGTGGCCGTAGGCGTTGCCTTTCACGATGGAGAGCACCTTGCGCGGTATCTTGCGCTTTTCGGAAGCGGGATTGACGTAGTCGCGAATGGCGCGGAGATTTCCGGCCAGCGTGCTGAGAGAGACTTCGGCCCAGACGGGACGGCCGACGAAATCACCGGGATTCGAATTCTTTGTGGAGCGAGTCATGAACTTTCCTGAAAGGTCTAGTGTACGGCATTCGCGCGGTGCGGCGAAAACCGAGGATGCAGCGCCGCGCACGAGAATGACAACATGCCGAGGGAGCAATCCGAGTGCCAGGCAGCGGACTGGACGGGAGCGCTAAGCGCCAAATAAGTTATTTATAGCCAGAGAGATACGAACAGGGCCAGCGAACTCGCATTTTCAGCGTCCCGGCGTGGCGTGGGCGGCGAGACGCGGTGTGTCAGGAATGAAATGAATCCAGATTCGAGACACAGCGCTGCAGACCGACCATGTGAAGCGTCTTTGGCAAAAAGGCTTCTTAAACATCCAGGGGGATGGCGACATCTTTGGAACTGTGGGCCGTGATTTCGCGGGCGGGAGCGGCGCCGTGAATATCCCGGCCGGTGGGCAGCCAGCCGCAGACTTTGCTTTCGTCCACCCAGATGGTGGCGCATTCGCCGGGAGCGAAAAATTCGGCGAAGGCCATTTCTTCGCCCTCGGATGCGGAGAGATAGTGGCGCTCGCGATCGGGGTAGTAGACGACGTCGCCTTCGTGAACGGGAAATGGCTTTTCGTTGGCGTAGACCGTCCCGCGGCCGCGGAGGAAATACATAAAGTGTTCGGCGCCTTCGTGGTGATGGTTAGCGCCGGTTGTGCCCGCGGGATAGATGATCATTTCGCCTTTGATGGCTTTGGTGCCGAAAAGTCTCGGGGTGACTAGATAAATGCGCTTGCGAGCGTCGTGTTCGGATTGCAGGACGGGTTCGCGGGTCCAGTCCACGACGCGGAAATCGGGAGGATTGGTGGCGAGGCGTGAATCGAAGCGCGTGGCGTTGGGAACTTCGGCATAAAGCAACGTGGCGCCAGTTTGCGTGGCGAGCGTTGCGCGGAAGCCGGGCGGCAGCAGGGCGACATGAGCATCCGATAGTTTTTCATTGCCGTGAACGTGGCGGATTTCGGCTGCGCCGGAGAGCATCTGGAACCAGGCAAGGCTGTCCGGCTGAATGATGATGTCGACGGAAGCGCCCGGGAGGAGCTTAAGGCGATCGAGGAGGAGATTTGTTCCCGGAACGCGTTCGCGGGTGAGGAGTTTCTGGAGTTCCACGCCGTTTGCCGCCAAGATGGCAGGAAGTTCGGATTGGTTAAAAATGGCAGCCATTGCAAACCTCCGAATCAACAAAACACGTAAAACACTCTGTGGTTCATTAGCTTATTTGAAGTTTTCAGACTCAATCTAGCGCAGCCCTGACGGCGTGGCCAGTGCAACTGGCGATTTTGCGCTACTTGATGTTGTTGTTTTTCCCTTTCTTTACGTAAGCAACCGAATCGGCGATGTGGTTGCGACTGTGGATGGATTTTTTCTTGGCCAGATGAGCGAACATCTGAATGCCAAAGCCACCGTCGAGATCGTCGGTGATTCTCTTTTTCCAGGGGCGCCGGACAATTTGCGTGGTCAGGCGGCGGGTGATGCGCGGCTGGGTCATGATGTGGTCGGCGATTTTCCAGGCACGGTCGAGGAGTTGATCGCGGGGAACGACTTCGTTGACGAGGCCGTATTCGAGAGCTTTCTTCGCATCAATGGCCTGGCCTGTGAGCAGCGCATAGGCGCCGCGTTTAACGCCGAGCAATTCGAGGAAACAGCTGTGAATGCCGTCGCCGGGAACAGAGCCGATGTCGTAATGCAGATCGAAGATGATGGCATCCTCGGCGCAAATGGTGATGTCGCACATCAGGCAGATTTCGGTATGAAATCCGGGGCCGTTGAGGACGCCGATGGTGGGGATTTCGAGGTCGTTCACCAGCGAGCTGACGTTGATGCGGCCGTCTTTGTAGGCATATTCGTAGGCCCAGTGCTGGAGGTCTTCCTGCTCGAGCTTAAAGCCTTCGGGATCCGCGTCCATCATGAAGTCTTCGCCGGAGCCAGTGAAGATCATGACTTCGTTTTCGGGATCGGCGCCGATGGTTTTGAATAGTTGGCCGACGGAACGATGATTTTCGACGCTGAGCTGAATAGGCCCGCCCGCGGTGTGGGCCTCGGCAAGGATGACGCCGTCGAGGCGGCGTTGGAGTTTGTAATGCTGCTTGAAGCGTTCCTTGTATTCCTCAAATTTGGGCGTGGGGACAAAATCCACTAGAGACATGTGTTCCTCTCCTTTTGGTGCTGTGGGTTACCGCGTTCCGGAGCGCAAGGAAGCGGAGGAAATCTTAGGTCGAGATTTGACAGGCAAGCATTGCTAGGTTTTCGTTTTCAGCCCCGCGTTGCGCGCAAGAACCTGCGTCATGCTCGACCAATCCAGTTCGCCCTGGCCCTGCGCCAAGGCCGAAAGAAGATTGTCGTGCACCAGGCTGGCCAGAGGCATGGGTGAAGCAAGATCATCGGCGGCATCCAAGAGCAGCCGGACGTCCTTAAGGCCAAGTTGCAACACAAAGCGAGCAGGGGAAAATTCTTCCCGGGCGATGAGCTTGCCGTACATGCCCATGAAGGGCGAACTGAACAGAGAGTTGACGGTGGTGATGAAAAGCTCGGGATCAATGCCCGCCTTCCGGATGGTGGCGTACGCCTCGCCGATGGATTCGATCATGCTGATGATCATGAAATTGCCGCAGAGTTTGGCGATATTGGCCTGCACGGGCTCTGTCCCAATCACGAAGGTTTCCTTGCCGATGACGTCGAAAATCGGCTTGCAGCGCGCAACGTATTCATGCGGACCGGCGACGACCACCACCAGTTGGCCGCTGTCGGCGGCTTCCGGGCGGCCGAAGGCCGGGACGCTGAGGTAGCCCTGTTTGCGTTGGGCGTGTTCGGTGGTCAGCTTGCGTGCCAGGACCGTGCTGATGGTGCTGTGGGAAAGATGAATGCTGCCGGGTTGGAGCGCGGAAGCAATGCCCTGCGCGCTGAAGACGACTTCCTCAAGAGCGCGATCGTCGGCGACCATGGTCATGACGACTTCTGCATCACGGGCCGCGTCGGCGGGAGAATTCGCGACACGCGCGCCAGAAGAGGTGAGCGCTTCCGCTTTTTCCCGGTTGCGATTGTAGACGACGAGTTCGTGGCCGGCCTTCAGCAAATTGCGCGACATGCCGGCGCCCATCCTGCCAATTCCAATGAATGCGATTTTCATAGCGCAAGCATACTGAGTCCGCGAGGGGGAGCCAAGTGAATTTCAGGGCGTTAAGAAGAGAGCCGAGTGCGGAAAAGCGGGAAGCGCGCGACTAGCGCTCCCACAATTCGATGAAGTTGATTACGTTGGCGTTGAATTCGCCGGGATATTCACGAAAGTGGAAGTGGCCGGCATCGTTGACGCTGAACATGCGCACGCGGGGATTTTTCGCGCCGAGAACGTCAAACAGAGCCCAACCGCTTTCAATGGTGGCGGAGGGATCCTTGCGTCCCCAATAGAGAAGCACGGGAACCTGAAGAATGCCTTCGTTCTTCACGCGGTCGAGCCACTTCATTTTCCATTCGGGGAAACCGGAGTTGGGGCGCATATCAAAGAGTGGCGCGCCGGCTCCTGCTTTCACTTTGGCGGCGGTTTCCTGCGCCTTCGGCAGGCTGGCCATATATTTGCCGGTTTCGAAATATTCGTCGTCAAAGGCAAGGTCGGGGCGATAAGTGATGGCCTGGATGCGGCATTTCCATTCTTCCCAGTCCGGCTCCTTGGGGCATTTGGAGAGAGCCTCGCCGCGATTGGATTTCACGCCGACGGGAGCGGCGGTGAGACTGTCGCAGATAATGAGAGTTTTGACGACTTCGGGATGTTCGAGTGCGAGAAAGAGAATGTCTCCGCCGCCGTGGGATTGCCCGACGAGATGAACTTTTCCCAATTTCAGAGTGAGGATGAACTGATAGAGATGATCGATTTCGCCCTGGAGGTTGTAGTCCTTGTCGTCCTTGGGATTATCGGTCATGCCGGAGCCGATTTTGTCCGGGGCGTAGACGTGGAATTTCTTGGCGAGGCCTGGAATATTTTTCGACCAGGCATTCGCGCTCGAGTGACCGGACCAGCCTTCACCGTGAACGAGCACCAGAGGTTCGCCCTCGCCCATTTCGTAATAGCGAGTGCGGATGCCGTTGACGTCGATGAACTTGGCATGCAGGCCGGCGACCTCGCCGTTGGGAGTTACGGCCGCGCTGGCTGAGCCAGCGAAAAGCACGAGCAACAGAGAAAGCGCAAGCGGGGACTTCATAGTTTGTCCACCACGTTTCTGGGGCGACCACGGGGATCCCGAGCAATATGCGAGCGGAACAGACTCACGCGGAAGAGGATCGCGCGGGGAAGTATACCAACGGATGGGCGAGAAACTGTTGAAAAATTCAACAGTTCGCGCGGGAACTGCCAGTTTGGTGAGAAAAGATGGTTGATTGGGCAACAAGAAGCGATTGTCAGCCTAGATTTAGCGCACGCATTGTAATACAAAAATACTAGAAGAAAGCTGGGTCGCTCCCGCCTTCGGTCCGGGAGGCCGCAGATGCCAGCGTGTCGTGGACGGAAGCCATTATCCAAAGAGTTGGGAAAAACGGGAGGCTTGTCTATGTTTGGAGCTTCAGTGCGAGGTTTCGTTGTTTCTTTGCTGTTGTGCGCGGTCGTGTTAGGGGCTGGGATAACCGCTGCACAGGAACAGGCAGCGACCGAGCCAAGCGCTTCAAAACAAATGATGACTCTGCGGAGGGTCGATCCTGGGAGCCTTCATGAAACCCTGCGGGATCGACTTTCGGGCGGACTGAATCAGCATGTGGCGTTCCGCATGGCGGCTGATTCGCAGGGACGCATCTTTGTCACTGAGCCGTTCCAAGCTCTGGTGCAGGTGTTCGACAAAAAAGAAGGGCGCCGCTGGCAGCTTCGCGGCGATAAAGAACAGCGGATGGTGTTCCCCACATATATCGCGGTGGATGCTGACGACAACATTTATGTGAGCGAGCCGCTGCTTGCGTCCGTTGTGGTGTATGGTCCCGACGGACATTTATTGCGCACGATCGGCGGGGATCAACTGTACTTGCCGTTTGGATTGGCGCTGGATCAACAGAATCGGAAGCTCTACGTGGCGGATCACTACAAGAGCGAGATTCAGGTCTACTCGCTGGAAGGAAAGCTGCTGCAAGTGATTTCCTCGAGAGGAAGCCAATCGGGCGAACTTCGGGAACCGTGCGATCTGGTGCTGCACCGCGGAATGCTTTTTGTACTGGACACGGGGAACGCGCGTTTCCAGATGTTTGATCTGGAGGGGAATGCGAAGGACGTGACTCCGTTTGGCAATGACCGTTGGCCGGTGGCATTTGCGCTGGATGCGGCGGGGAATTTTTATTATGTGGATATGGAATCGCAAGGAATGCAGGTGGCGAATCCCGCGGGCAGCCAGGTCGCAGAGCTGGATGTGCAAATTCGTTATGGCCAGCCGAGCCAAGCAAGAATGTTTCCCAGCTTCATGAGTGTCGTGGAGAGCCCAGACGGGAGAATGCTGGCGCTGAGACCGGCATCGCAGGTTGAAGAGGTGCGATTGGAGCCTGCGGACAACGCCAGCGGCACCAACAAGCCTAAGAACGAGCAGCCCAAATAGCCAGGGCCGCAGCCGCGAAGCCAAATCTCGTTCTTATCCTTATAGACAGGAACTGATTCGGCAAATTGTCGTGGGTGGCAGGAAGCCCGGCGCGGTGGTCGTGTAAACTGAAATCGCGTGGAAGCCGCTGCAATTTACGGAAGCCTTCCTGTCAGTTCTTGTGAGGATGGACAAATGACGCCGGCCCAAAAAGAAGTGCTGCAGGAACTGCAAGCCTTTGCCCTGACCGCGCCAACGGGGCAGGCTTTGATGGAACGGATTGCCAGGAGGATGCATGAAAAGTTCACACGCTACAACTGGGTGGGATTTTACCTGGTGGACCCGGCGGACGCGGGCTATCTGATTGTGGGACCCTACGCCGGGAGCTTTACGCCCAACGTGAGGATTCCGCTGGGAACCGGGCTTTGCGGTGCCGCGGCGACGAGCCGCCAAGTGGTGGTGGTGCAGGACGTCACGAAGGATCCGCGGTATCTTGCGGGATCTTCCATGGTGAAATCGGAGATCGTGGTGCCGATTTTCGTAAACAAAAAGCTGGCCGGTGAACTGGACATCGAGAGTTACTTCGCGGATTCGTTTCCGAAGTCGGAGCAGGAATTCGTGGAAGCCTGCGCCAATATTTTTACCGGGTATCTGACAAAGGGTTGAGAGCATTTTCTCCAACAAGCCAACCACGCTGAACTGCTTTAACTGGACAACAGACCATTTATAGAAGTTCGTAGACCCGAAGCGCCGCAACCCATACAATTTGCCGTGGCTAACGGACCATCGCTCATGAATACGCGAGTTTTGCGATTGAACTGCTGCGCCACAATGCTGCTGGCGTTGTGCAATTGTGTCGCTCTCGGGCAACAAGAGGATGCGAAAAAGCGCGTCGCGGTGTTGAATTTCGATAGTCCGAGTGTAGATCCCGGCGGACCCTCCGGACTTTTTGGAGCGGATGGCGGAGACGTCGGCAAAGGGGTTTCCGTGCAATTGATCGAGAAGCTCGTTCAGGGTGGAAAATACACTGTGATCGACCGTTCGGCGTTGGAGAAAGCTCTGAAGGAACAGAGTGACGCGGCAAGCGATCTCGCGGACGCGTACGCGCTGGCAGCCCAAGTGGGACGGATTCTGGGCCTCGACGCGATGATTATCGGAGGCGTAACGCGCTACGGCCCGGAGGAAAAGCTCAAGAGCGGTGGAAGCGGAATCCTTGGCGCCAGCGTGCACGCGCGGAAATCGAAGGCTTACGTGGAAATCACGGCGCGCGTTTTCAGCGTGAACACCGGCGAAGTAATCGGTGGGTTCACGGAGAACGGAGAATCAACGGCATCAGGAGAGATTACGGTCATCAGCACGCGTGCGCATGCGCAGGCGTCCACGGAGATGCTGGGCAACGAGTTTGTGGAAAGCCTGCTGCCGGAGGCTACGCGGAACGCCGTGGACCGGATTGCCGCGCGGATTAACGCATTCGCGGAGCAGACTCCCCGACTGCATGTATCGCTGGAAGGACGGGTGGCGGAAGTTTCGGGCAGTACGCTGACGCTGAATGTGGGGAGGAAAGCGGGGGCAAAAGTGGGCGAGCAACTGGTGGTGGTTCGCGAACCGGCCGCGGCAGCGGATGCGAACGGGACCAGCGCCGCCGCGCCTTCGCCGGAGCGGATCGGGATTGCCACGATCACGGAAGTTGCCGACGATTCCGCAGCGGCAACATTTTCGGGAACGAAACGCGCCGCGGTTGGGGATGGCGTGCGTGATGTGAAGATCGCCGACAAATTGCCGCAGTAGTTCGACTGCTGGATTCGCGAGAAAATTATGGAACCTTCCCCCGCAACGGGGCTATATTCTTTCGAACACAAACCATCAGGCACACCACTAATACGGAGAAAAATTATGACCGAGCCGCAACCGGGCGGTGCACCCGCGCTTACCCCGGCCATTGTGTTTGAAAATCTGCAGGCATATCAGAAGACCTGCGCACTGCACACGGCGATTGAACTGGATATTTTTCGCGCAGTGGGACAGGGGCCGGGGGATGTGGCGTCCATCGCGCGGCACGCGTCGGCGTCGGAACGCGGGATTCGCATCTTGTGCGACTACTTGGCGGTCGCGGGCCTCTTGCAAAAAGTGGGCGGAAGGTACGTGCATACACCATCGAGCGCGGCATTCCTGGACCCGGCTTCGCCGCATTGCCTTGCTTCGATCGCGCGCTTCCTGGCCAACCCTGTGATGCGCGCGCCTTTCGAGCAATTGACCGAGGTGGTGCGCAGAGGGACGACGATGCTGCCGGGAGCAGGCTCCGTGGAGCCGGAGAATCCGGCGTGGGTGGTGTTTGCGGAGAGCATGGGGCCGATGATGGCGCCGATGGCCGGGCCGCTGGGCGAAGTGGTGCTGCAGGGGCGCAAAGGGCCGATGCGGGTGCTGGATATCGCCGCGGGGCATGGATTGTTTGGGATTGAAATCGCGAAGCAGAACCCGCTGGCGCAGGTGACCGGGCTGGATTGGGCGCCGGTGCTGCGCGTGGCGCTGGAAAACGCACGGAAGGCCGGCGTGCAGGAGCGCTACAGCATGCT
>Ga0209698_10004580_pt1 | contig 15107 bp, 14 predicted proteins | sample LitLauG_LLR_2012_FD_187203 | JGI IMG/M metagenome (GOLD analysis project Ga0209698, IMG submission 187203) | Freshwater sediment microbial communities from Pennsylvania, USA - Little Laurel Run_MetaG_LLR_2012 (SPAdes) (version 2) | ecosystem: Environmental > Aquatic > Freshwater > Creek >...
CAATTACTCTGTGGCACTTGCTGGCACGCACGGAGGGGGCTGAACTTGCGCAGGTATTTCAGCGGCTTGCGCAACTCGTGCCACCGCCAAACAGCGTGACGAGGGATGGCATCCTGGCCGGGAACGCACACATGCGCGATCTCTGGTGGGATGCTCTAAACTTGCGCGAAACCGGTTGGTGGCGGGAGTGGAAGCGTGAGTTTCCGGGGCGGTGATGTGTTTTGATTTTCGTACGCAATTTTTTCGCGGCGGAAATATTTTGCGGCTCGGAAATCTGAGCTCAGCGAAATAATGTCTGGAGGAATGCCTGAATGAAAAAACTCGTGAAACGGGTGGCAATCGGCGCCATCATTATCCTGCTGGCGATACAAATCATTCGCCCGTCGAGGACAAATCCGGCGACCGACCAGAAGTTTGCAATGGAAAGCGAGCTTCAGTTGCCGCCGGACATATCTGCCACGCTCTACCGGGCCTGCGGCGATTGCCATTCCAACAATACTCACTGGCCATGGTACAGCGAAGTCGCTCCGTTCTCATTGTTTGTAGCCGACCATGTGAACTCGGGGAGGCGACATATGAACTTCTCTAATTGGGTCCGCCCGGGCAAGGAACCCAGGGACTCCGAAGACAGGTTGAAAGCCATGTGCAGGGAAGTGAAATCCGGGGATATGCCGCTCAGTTCCTATTTGTTGATCCATTGGAACTCAAAGCTTTCGGAAGGGGACAAGACCCAAATTTGTGCGTGGGCCGATCAGGAATTAAAAAGACTGTCCGCAGGTCCTCCTGAGTCGGCGGGAAATTGAATTGATTGATTTCGATGGTGACAGAGGGGCAAGGGCAACTAATTAGAAATCAATGAGAGGTGGCGGACTCGCCGCGGATAATGTCGTAGCGCTCAATCACTGCGGCGACACCGACATGAGTAACTCCGTTATCCTGATTGCGATCCACACGAACTACGCGGCCTTGAGCGCGAACAAAAACGGCAGTGCCACGCGTGATTTCTGCCGGGAGCGTGAGAGTTATATCAAGTTCAGCTCCTGATTCCACGTCCTGATCCAGAACGAAATAAACGCCACGGGTGGAAACGTCTCGGGTTCTGCCATTGCGTGAGTTCTCAGACTTATCCACGGGCACACGGATGAGAACGGGCAAGGATAGGTCATATCGGCGTGCGGTACGTCGTTCAGTCATAGTCCCCCCGATACCCACAGACACCCCTTGCGCGCATCTCCAGCCGCTTTTGGGTGCAATCAACCTTCCAAACAAACATGGTGAACAAACTTAATAGGATTCCGGCCTTATAGTCAGAATTAGCCGGAATTGGCCATGCCTCAATCAATGCTAAATCGAAACATTTCAAACAGATGCAAACAAAAATGCACCGGTCACTCTTTTCCACAAGCCAGCAGGGCCTATACCTAAATTGGAGCTACACTCGAGCGCGTTGGATAGATATTACCCCAATTCAAGCTGCGACCCTGAACTGTTTTGCCAACTTAGTTCCCAGAACGTGAAACACCTTACCACATTTCAAATTATTCCTCCGGCACGCCTCCGGCGACAACTGGAGCCGGAGGTACCGGGGCTGCCTGGGTGGTTCGTGAGCTTCGGCCGCTATCCAAGTTGAACTGCCTCATCTTGTAAAGGAGCGCCTTGTAGCTGATTCCAAGCATTTTTGCGGCATCCTTGCGGCACCAACGTGTTTTCTCCAGGGCTTCGCCAATTGCCTCCATCTCGGCTTCGTCCTTCAAGCCCCTGACCAGTGCCTTGAGTCCCTGATCCTTAAAGCTCGGAGTCTCGGCGCGAGGGGCAGTGCGTTGTCTTGCGGCAGACATTTCGACCAACTCACGCAAGCTTCCCTCGTCATCCTCGAGAATGACGTAGCGCTTGACAAAGTTTTCGAGTTCGCGCAAATTGCCGGGCCATTCGTAGCGCCTGGCGGCGTCCAACAAATGCTGCGAAGGAACGGGCGCCTCCTTGGCAAATTTCTCGCTGTATTGTTTCAGGAAATGCCGGAAAAGCATGGGGATTTCCTGGCTGCGCTCGCGCAACGGGGGAATCTGAAGCGACAGTACATTCAGGCGGTAGTAGAGATCCTCGCGGAAACGGCCGGACTTCATAGCTTCCTGGACTTCCACGTTGGTCGCGGCCAGGACGCGGACATCGACTTCGATCAACTGGCGCCCGCCGAGGCGTGAGTATTGATGGTCTTGAAGCACGTGGAGCAGCTTGGCCTGCATATGCGAGCTCATCTCCGCAATTTCATCCAGGAAAATGGTGCCCTTGTTGGCCATTTCAAATTTTCCCGGTTTCGAGCGGACCGCGCCGGTGAAGGCACCCTGCTCGAACCCGAAGAGTTCGGATTCGAGCAATTCACCCGGCAGAGCGGCGCAATTGACTTTGATGAAAGGCTGGGTCCGCCGGGCCGAGCGCAAGTGAATCATCCTTGCGACCACTTCCTTACCAACGCCGCTCTCCCCGCTGATGAAAACGGGAACGTCGACGGGCGCAATCTGAAGGATTTGCTGGCGGATGCGCACCATCTGCGGGCTGGCGGCAAGGAAGCTGAGGTCTTCGGTGATCGTGTCGCAATATTCGCGCAGGGCCTTATTTTCTTCGCGCAGTTCTTTTTTCTGCTGGCATTTCAGAATTGCGGCATCCAGCTCACACTTCTCAAATGGTTTCGTGATGTAATCCTGCGCGCCCTGGCGAATCGCTTCCACAACTGTGCCAACTTCGTTGGAGCAGGAGAGCATGATGACGCTCAATTGGCGGTTGATCTGCATCAGGCGGCCCAGAGTTTCGAGGCCGTTCAATTCCGGCATGAGCACATCCAAGAGGATGTAGTCGGGCCTTTCGCCGGAGCTGATGCGCTCGATCACCTCGGAGCCCGAGCTCATGGTCTCCACTTCATAGCCATCCACTTCAAGAAGAGTTTGCAGATATTTCCTGATGCTAGGTTCGTCGTCCACCACGAGAATGCGTTCTTTTTCGGCCACGTTAATGTCCCTTTCCAGGAGAAACTAATTTGTTTCCACGGGCAACAGCATTGAGAACTTTGCTCCTCTGCCCAAATCGCTATCAACCCAAATTTTTCCACGATGAGCTTGGACCAGACGCTTGGCGATCGCCAGGCCCAGTCCCATGCCCGCGGAAGTGCGATCCACGCGGACAAAATCCTCGAAAATTTCCTGGTGATGCTCCGGGGAAATTCCCCGGCCTGTGTCGGTGACCGAAATGATGACGCTGTTCGGTTCGCGCAACTCCCGCCGCCGCCGTTCCTGTTCCTGAGGTTCCCCCGCGGAGCGCCTTTCCCAGAAGTAAGGTTCGGCGACCAGACTGACGGAACCGCCATTGGGAGTATGTTTGAGCGCGTTATCCAGCAAGTTGGCGACAGCCTGTTGCACTTTTTGATAATCAAAACGGAATCCCGGAAGCGCGGGTTCGAGCCGAACATCCAGGCGCACTTGTTTGCGCTGAAAAGCTTCTTGCCAGCGCGCAGTCAATTCACTGACGCAGTCCCGGATGTCATTGTCATGCAGATGCAAAACCAGCTTGCCGCTTTCGAGCGCAGAATAATTCAGGAACATGGAGACCAGGCGCACCAGTCGCTCGCAGCTTTCCTTCGATTCCTGCAGGATCTCCCGTTGCTTTTCGGCGAGTTTTCCGAGCGAACCAGAGAGAAGCAGATCGTAATATCCCTTGATGACCGCCAGGGGAGTCTTCAACTCGTGCGCGGCAGAGGCCAAGAAAACAGTTTTTTGACGATTGACTTCCTGCAGGCGCAGGTAAGCAGCCAGCAGGTTTCGGTATGTGATTTCGCGTTCCTGCAATAAACCTTGAACGGTGTGCTGCTCGGCGGGCTCGGCTTGTTTTTCACTTACGGGGCCATCCACCTGCACGATTAGCCAATCAGGTTGGGGCAGCCATTGCACTCGCGCATGGCCTTTCCCGCTCTGACACTCGATTTGGAGTGAGACTTCATGCTCACCGCTCTCGATCTGCCCGAAAATCACTTTTGGATCCACGTGCAGAAGATGAGTAAACAAATTCAAGTCGCCTGATTCCGAAGCCGAATCCTCTCCGATACATTGCCTGGCGCGAAGGTTGGTCATCACCACGCGGCCGGCCCGCTCCGCAATCAAGACGGGGCGGTCTAATGTGTCAAGCAATGCATGTACGATTCCCGTTGTGATGCTGGCGTCACTGGGCGAATCGGCGGCTGGGGCCTGAGACACGAATTCCTCCAAATATGCCTTGGATAGGTTTCACGGAGCGTGAGGAGATCGTCGCTCCTTGGACCTTCCCTTACAATCGGCGAGCAAAAGCAGAAGAGAACTGCCAAATAGTGGCAAAGCACATATACCGTGTCAATGGTAAAGGAGTTCTAGTTTGCACAATAAATGAAAACAATTGGCTATGGTGGTCGATTTACCATTTTGGGGCTAGTTGCCGGTCGGACTTCGGCCCAATTAACCACCCTATTTGCAGGGATTTAGCACACTCTGTGGAATGTGTATCTCTCTGGCACGAAATCTGCTCGCATTTGGTACTGGGCCCAAAGTACTATCAATCTGGAACACAAAAACTTGAAAAACTGACGAAAGGATTGCGCTTGACCCCAGCCGAGCGACGCCGTTCACCTAGGATACGTTTGCAGATTCCCATTTTTGTACGGGGCCAGGACGCCTCCGGATCTGCATTTCTCGATCTCACAAAAACATTTGACATCAGCGCCACAGGTGCATTTTTGGCCAGTCCACGCTCCATGAGCGTGGACTCAATCATCCAGCTAACCATCCCCGCTCCACCCCCCATTCCCTCGAATTATTCTCGCGTCCCGCCGGAGACCCCACCCATCCAAGCGAGAATTAGAAGACAGAATCAGGACGGAGATGTGCAACTTATTGGAGTGGAGTTCCTAAAGGCCCTGGAGTAGCAAGTGACGACGCTAATATCAAAGTGTAGATTTTGGAAGAACCTGAAACAATTTGTGCAAAGGAATGAACAAGCCCGGGATTGAATTCGCGAGAAGTTCTATTTTTACCGAGAGTTGTACTCTAATGTGCGGATTGATTTGTGCATGGGCATTTCCTCCGGGCATCACTCCCGATGTAAGAGGATGGAATCCCATGTGCTACAAGTGACTGGAATCATCTAGCTAAACGCTCTCCCCACCTCCCCGCTGGGGTTGGCCTGAATGGATATGACTCATGCCCATGTCCGTTCCCGGACAGCCTGAGGGCTTTTCCTTGCCCGCCGAAGATAGTGTCTTTGAACTGGTTATCGACACCCTCGAGGGTCTCGACAGACCGGCCCGCGGTTTATTTGTACAACGTCTTTTGAAGTCCCTCACCCAACTTGAGTTGAGCGAGCAGCAAAGTTTGGAAACGTGGGACAGCATCATCAGCCGCCGGCAGGAACTATCACAAGTTCTGGGACGCCCCGTGGCGCTGAAGACAGCGATGATGGACGTGCTGGCAACATCAAATATGTTGCGCGCGCCTATCCTGATGGAATACGAGGAACTGAAAAAACTCCAGGTCAATGCGGCCCTGGATCCGCTTACCGGCCTATACAACCGGCGGCTTTTCGAGGAGTACTTTGAAAAAGAGTTGAACCGGGCGCGGCGGTATGATTTGAGCCTGGCGCTCATCGTCCTTGACCTTCATGTGTTCAAAGAAGTGAACGATCAATATGGGCACCCGCGGGGAGACTTGGTGCTACAACTCGCCGCCAGCACGCTGCGGCATTCGATGCGCACCTCTGATTTTGCGTTCCGCATTGGTGGAGACGAGTTCGCGTTGCTGCTCCCACAGTCCGACGCCGAGCAGGCTGGGACTCTGGGCCGCCGCGTTCATACAAATTTTGCGGCGGCATTGGCCCCGCAAAAAATGTCCATTCCGCTGGGGTTGGACTATGGCGTGGCAATTTATCCCCAGGATGGAGATGAGGCAGAGGTAATGTTGCGCGTCGCGGATGAGAGGCTCTATCAGATGAAGTATTCGGCTCGCGCACGCAATGGAGAAGCCTCCGCAGCTCACTCGCGAGTCCCCAATCTGCCGCCGCAGGGCAGCCCAGAGGAGCCACAAGTCCCGCCAGCAGCGCCTTCCGATGCCGGAACAAATCGCACTGTCAGCCGAGGTCCTGAAGCCCCGCCCGAAACAAAAGCGTCAACGTCGGGGACTCCTCCAAGAAGTGACCAACCTACCAAGCCAATAGTTTCCGGGAGCCAGGCTTCTGCAAAGCCGTTTGGAGCAGATCGCCGCAAGTCGGATCGCATTTCGCTGGCCGGTACACGCGCGTTTGCGACCCTGGGGACAGCTCCGGACAGACCGCTGCGTGTACTGGACATGAGTCATGGAGGGGTTGCGCTGGAGGCGGAGGAAAATTTTCCGCTCGCTGAAGCGTTTCAAGCTGTATTGCAAGTGCCAATTCTCGGAGAGGTTCGCGTGAGGTTGCGGAAACTTTATGTTTTACGGACCGGCGGAGTGCAAGCCCGGGTCGGGTGCACGTTTATCACCTAGGCATATCGCGCTGGTCGGACTCCCACATAAACTTATTCTCTGACCCCAAGATTCTGGCGCATGGCCCTCGAAACGAAGAGCAGCGCTTGCTGCACCTTCATCAACCCCAATCCCCAGCGCGTACGCGCTTGCTCGGCGGAACCACCACGCGCGGTAAATACGATGCGCAGGCCCACTCCTTCACTCGATGAACTGGCGAACCGGCACGGTAGAATTTCCAGTTGCGCCGTAAGGGAATCGGCGGAGTCTTTCATCCACAGTTCCACCAGGCGGCGGACAACATCTTCGTAATGGTCAGCCAACAGGTTGAAAGGTTGATGAGCGAAGATCAAATCCACTTGGGAATGGAATCTGGTGTCTTCGCCCGTTTTCAAGGGATCCGAAGTCCAGATTTTTATGCCCACTGTTGAAAAGAGCGAGCCTTCGCCATTGATGGCTGCAAGAAAGCCGGCTAATGGGGGATGTTGACTGGCTACAGTGATCCGCGCAAACGCAGAGGGATCTTCGCGCAGATTGAGGTGCTCGGTTTCCTCGCCGCCCTGTGAGTGGACTTCGATGATTTCGGAATTTGCTTTTGTCCCCGACGACCCCAGCAAATTAATGGCTTCAACACGCATCCTGCTGACGCTATCGCGTACCGTTGCTCTCGACAAGTGGAATATCGACTGACAAGAAGCGCAAGAATCAACCGGCTTCAATTCCAGACCTCTCAGTCAAAAGTAGACCTGCACCAATACTGTACTCTCGGCCAGCTTTCCCTCCTTTTGCGCAAGAGATAGCCTTCCGCCACCAGCAATCCCAGCCTTCCTCGGCTGCAATATTCGCGAACAAAACGAATTGCGGCCTTTCCACACAGGTTCAGGGGAGGACTAACCTATGTTTCGTCTCGCTGGTGTATTCCATTTCAGTCGTAAATCAAAAGTGAATTCGATTCTAACTTTTTTGTTGGTATTGTTGTTTTCGAGCATAACCCTCGGCCAACTTACCGCGAAGGATCCCGGCATTCGCGGAGGAGATCCCGGTGTGGGAGGACCCCGCCCGGGTTTGGTCAGCAACTATCCGCAGCTTTTCGCCGCAGCCTTGCTCAGATTTCAGGAAGTGAATTGTGTCTCTGGAAACTTGACGGGCTGCGGCAGTCAGGGACTTGGGCCCAGATACAACGGGGACGGCTGCGCGGGATGTCACGTTCAGCCCACGATAGGTGGGACCAGTCCGGCGACGAACAATCCGCAGATCGGCTTCGCCACCGTCTTTGGCGCACAAAACGTGGTGCCCTCCTTCATACAATCCGATGGCCCAATCCGTGAAGCGCGATTTATCAGGAATCCCGATGGATCTCCCGATGGAGGTGTCCACGACCTGTTCACCATCACCAAGATGCAAGATGCAGCGGGTTGTACTCTTTCGCAGCCCAATTTTGAGGAAGCATTGGACCGGCACAATGTGATCTTCCGCATTCCGACCCCGGTCTTCGGCATGGGAATGGTTGAAGAAATCACCGATTCAAACTTGTTGGCCAATGCGGCGGCGAATCAACCTGAGAAGAATATTCTGGGCATCAAGGGACATCCGAACCGAAGCGGCAACGACGGCACGATAACCCGGTTTGGCTGGAAGGCGCAAAACAAGTCCGCGCTGATTTTCGCGGGAGAGGCCTACAACGTTGAAATGGGAGTGACCAACGAGTTGTTTCCCAATGAGCGCGAGGACAGTCAGGGGTGCCTCCTGAATCAGTTGCCCGAGGACTCGGAGAACTTCACATCCAGTGGCCCTTCACCGACTTCGGATCTGGCTTCTGACGTCTCGAACTTCGCGATGTTCATGCGGCTTTCGGCGCCCCCAACTCCAGCCGCATCCACACCATCAACCCAGCGAGGAGCGAATCTGTTCAGCGCCGTCGGGTGCGCCTTGTGCCATTCGCCGTCGATAAGCACGGGTAGCATGTCATTGACGACCGGTCAGACGAATGTGCAGGTCAACGCCTTCTCGGATTTCATGGTGCATCACATGGGAGCTGGGTTGGCAGATGGTGTTACGCAGGGGTCGGCTGGGCCGGACGAGTTTCGTACTGCTCCGCTGTGGGGATTGGGCCAGCGAGTTTTCTTCCTGCATGATGGGCGGACGAGTGACCTGCTGGAAGCAATCCGGGCGCATCACAGCCCCGGCTCCGAAGCCAATGCCGTGATTACTCGCTTTCACGGACTAACGGAAACGCAGAAGCAGGATCTTCTAAATTTCCTGCGTTCACTTTAGGAGGGGGCTCGCTGGTCGGGGAAGATCCTCAAGGCCTGCGAATTGAGCGTTCACAGTTCCTCTCCTGGAAGGGGGCTGCTCGGCATCCAGTTTGGAATCGGATGCCAGGCAGCCCTCATTTTTCCGGCCCGCCTATAGACGTAAATAGGACACTCATCCATCCATACCGACTCCGCAGATTGCGCGTATCCGCGTTATAATCGGGGCGTATCAGGCGATGGAGTTCGCCTTTAACCGCCCATTGGGCTGATGACTCCTACACTTTGCGTGTGAGGAGTCAGACATGCTCCAAGCGATTGGACTGGTAATGTTGGGTGCGGCCGTTGGCGGGGTTGCGCGCTTTCTAGTCACGAACTTTTCTTCCGATTGGTCTCACCACCACGGGTTCCCTTACGGAACATTAATCGTCAACGTCCTCGGTTCGTTTCTGGCTGGATACATATTGACTTGGGTGTCCGACCACGATCATGACCGCTGGAGGTTGCTTGCTGCAACGGGCTTCTGCGGCGGGTTTACGACGTTTTCTGCATTCGCGTTTGAAACCATGGCCTATTACAAAGAGGGCCGGCTCACCATGATGGCCCTGAATGTTGGCCTTAATAACGCGCTTGGCTTGTTCGCTTTGGTGTGTGGTGTATGGCTGCACCAAAACTCGAGATGAGTTACGTCGGGGGCGCGAGCCACTTTGCATCCTCGAGGCAATTCGCGTAATTTAACCGTCCTTTCCGTGGCCTAGCGACGCGGCTGTAGGGCCCCAACCCCCGCCACACCGATGCCATCTTCGCAACGGGCGGAAAATCTTTTCCGCGGTGTTGGATGCGCCCTTTGCCACGCTCCATCTTTGAGCACCGGCAGCACATCCCTGACCACCGGGCAAACCAATGTGCAGGTCAACGCCTTCTCGGATTTCCTGGTTCACCACATAGGAACTGGTCTCTCAGAGGTCGTAACACAGGGATCGGCTGGGCCGGACGAGTTCCGCACGGCTCCGCTATGGGGCCTGGGCCAGCGCATCTTTTTCCTGCATGACGGCCACGCCAGCGATCTTTCGGAAGCCATCCGCCAGCATTTCAGCCAGGGTTCTGAGGCGAATGCTGTTGTGCAGCGATACCACTCTTTAACGGAGCGGCAGAAGCAGGACATTTTGAATTTCCTGCGGTCGCTTTAGGAAGGTACGCTCAAAATATTTGCCGGATCGGCGAGGCCAGTAGCCATCGCTACTCGTAGGGGGAGCTGCCTGACGCCAGGCAGCTTCCTCTTCACGACAAATCCTCGAAGCCCCCGCACAATCTTGCCTTCCCGATCAAGGTGGTAAAATGCAGATTGTCCGCCAGTCCTGTGAGCCAACCCTTTTCCCATTCGATGAATCAACTCTGTTTTCCGCTGGAGGTCTGATGTCTCTCCTAGCCAACATTGGCTTCTCGCTCCGGATTCTTCGCAAGCACGCGAAACTCTCGTGCATCGCCGTCTTCTCACTGGCAATAGGGATGGCTGCCGCATCAGTGGGCCTAAGCACGTTCAACGCGATGCTGGTTCGCCCGCCGGCCGTCCCGGAACCAGATCGCCTGCTGACGATCTACACTGTGACTCCGGATTCGCCGTTCAATGAACTGTCCTACCCGGATTACCGCTTTTATCGGGATAACAATCAGGTTTTTTCAGGGCTCTGCGCCATACCTTTCAGCATCACGACACAAACTCTCACTTTCGAGCACCGCGAGAAAAACGGCCTAGTCAACAACGTCTCCGACAATTATTTTTCCGTTCTCGGCGTTCAACCACTTCTAGGCCGATGGTTCGCCGACGGTGAGGATGATCGTCCTTCCACTTCCGCCGTCCTGAGCTACCGCTATTGGAAATGGCTGGATTCCGACCCGAATATCATTGGTAAGGCTCTTTCCACGAACGGGGCGACGTTTACCATCATTGGAGTGGCCCCGCCTGGGTTTGCGGGAACCATCCTGACTGACCTTCCCGACGTTTGGTTCCCGCTTTCACACGATTCTGGCGACTGGCGTACGGATCGCACTCGGCGCGGGCTTTCCCTGATCGGGCGCATGAAGCCTGGCGTCACTCGCCCGGAGGCGCTGGCTGAAATGCGCGCATTGTCGGGCCAACTGGCCACAGCCTATCCGGCGACCAACAAGGAGCGAGTTGCCGCCGTCACAGCAACGTCCATGCTCCCACCCGACTCAGTATCCGACGCAAAATTCCTGGGCATGTTAATCCTCGCCATTGTTGCTCTGGTTCTGTTCGCCGCTTGTGCCAACGTGGCCAATCTGCTTCTCGCGCTCGCTGGCGCGCGCCGCCACGAATTTCTGATCCGCGCCGCACTCGGCGCCACTCGTGGGCGGCTGATACGACAGCTACTGATCGACAGCACAATCATTTCCGCGGCGGGCGGAGTTCTGGGATTCGCGCTCGCAAGCTATGCCCTGCGGCGACTGATGGATTTCAAGCCGTATCTCCCGGGACTTGGAGTGATGGATTTGACGTTCGATTTCCGCCCGGACTTCACTGTCCTCGCGGTGATGATTTTGGTGGTTTTTGCCGTGGGGCTTGCGACGGGCTTGGTGCCCAGCGCACACGCCTCGAAACTCAACCTCGCGGCGGCACTGAGCGGTGAAATCGCCATCGGCGGCACTCGCAAAGGCCGCATCCGGAATTTGCTGGTTGTCGCGCAAGTGGCCGCGTGCACCGTGGTCCTAATTGGCGTCGGGCTATGCCTTAGGAGTTTGATCAACTTGAGGCACGCAAATCTCGGATTCTCAGGCAACAGCGTCGAAATTCTTACGGTCAATGATTTGCGGAATCAGACCAACCATTACTCAGAACAGCAGGGCCGCGCGCTTTACGGCCGCATACGTGAATCCGTGTCTTCATTGCCGGGAATTGAATCCGTCAGTCTATCCGACACGATCCCGCTGGGATGGAACTCCGGGAATGATCGAATTCACGTCGATGGAGCCGCCGCTAACAGTGATCACGATGAATCAATTGCATTTGGCAACGTGGACGGCGCCTATTTCTCCATGCTTGGAATTCCGATTCTGGCCGGACGAGTGTTTCAAGATTCCGATGCGACAGGATCACCCGACGTCATGGTCGTCAATCGCAACATGGCGGAAAAATATTGGCCGAATCAGAATCCCCTTGGCCGAACTGTCCTTATCCAGAACGCCAAACGCCGCGCCACCGTGATTGGAGTCGTTGGCGACACCAAGATCAACGACGTCGACGAAGAGCCGCTGCCATTCATGTACTTCGCTATTTCGCAGCGGTATCAGCCCAACTTCTCAGTGTTGGTGCGAACCCACGGGAATCCGGCGCAACAGACCAACGCGCTAACCGAAACAGTTCGGAAACTGGATCCGGCGCTCAGCTACAGCACGATCATGATGGAGGAGTACCAGGAATTCGCTTTCTATATTCCGCGGCTCGTGCTCATTTGCATCAGCGGATTTGGGGCGCTCGCGTTTGTGCTCGCTGCTGCGGGACTATACGGCGCCGTCTTTTATTCCGTCAGTGAGCGAACGCGGGAAATGGGAATCCGCGTCGCGCTCGGGGCCCAGTCGTGGGATTTGTGGAGGTTGATCCTGCTCCAAACCAGCACGATCACCCTCATTGGGATTTGCGTCGGAATCGCTGGGGGAATCGGCGCAAGCACCCTGGCGCGATCATTGCTTTATCAAATTCAGCCCGTTGAATGGCTCGTAGTGGTCGGAGTCGGATTCGTGATGCTCGCGATGACCCTCGTCACCGCCTATTCCGCCGCGCGCCCCTGGATGCGCGTTGACCCGATGCAATCGGTCCGTCACGTCTAGTATCACTCCATTCCCAGGCGGCGGGATCACCGCCTTTGCATCCTCGAGGCAATTCGCGTAATCTAACCGTCTGTTCCGTGGCCTAGCGACGCGGCTGTGGGTCCCAAGCCCACTCCGTGCAGACCGGCCGCGAGGAAGGCAATCATGAAAGCTGGAATCCACCCCGATTATCACGAAGTTTTGGTCCATTGCGCCTGTGGGCATACGTTTAAGACTCGCTCGACCATGAAGGGCGAGATGTTACGCGTTGAAATCTGCTCGAACTGCCACCCATTCTTTACCGGCAAGCAAAAGGTGCTGGATACGGCCGGACGCATCGAGCGATTCAATCGCAAATATGCGGGTAAAGAAGCGAAGAAGGCATAACCTTCCCGTTTTGCAAGCGAACTCCGGTGAAATATGTTTTGGGCACAGGCTCGCCTTCACGTTCCACTGAGGGCCAGCCGGTGTAGAATGCGATTTACCAATGGCAACGCAACCCATTCCACTGAACAGCGAAACGGAAACATTTGCGATGGAAGCGGCTGCGCCGCGGGTCACGCTGCGCAACGCTTTTGCCCATCCGTACGATTCGGCGATTGCCGCCGCGCGGACGTGTTATGCGCCGCGTCTGATTGGTCCGGAGGAGGTTAATGACAAGCAGCGATTGCTGATCGGCGCCGCCACGTTCAACGGTGGGCATCACACTGTTTATCAGCACGCGCACTTTGAATTTGGATTGGAAAATGTCAGCCGGCAATTCGTTTGGTCGTTCCTGCATGCGCATCCGTTTTACAACTCCGAGCAGCAGAGCCAGCGCTATGTTCGGCTGAACCGGGCGGTTGCGTTTGTCCCTGCCGAAGGGCCGGGATTCGGCCCAGCGGAGCGCGCGATTTACGAGCGCGCTGTTGCCCGCGCCTGGGGCCACTATCGCGAGCTTTCTGCGCTGCTTCTGCCCAACGCGCGCGAAATTCTGGGCGATATCTGGCACATCGGAAAACTTTCTCACCCCAAGCGCGTCAAAAAGGTAGAGGGGCAAGCGGAAAAGCGCGCAATCGAAGTTGCGCGATACGTTTTGCCTGTGGCCGCGGCAACCACCATGGTGCACACGCTTTCCGGCATTGTGCTGCACCGGTTGTGGCGAATGCAGGCCGCTTCGGACACTCCAGCGGAATCGCGCGCTGTTGTGGGCGAGATGGTTGCGCGTGTGCGCGAGCTCGACCCGCAATTCTTCGACCGGTTCGACATCGAACCCATGGAATCACTGCCGGAATGGGAGCAGGTCACCCCCGCCGGAATGCAGACTGGTTCTGATGGAGAAGCGTTTGCGCGGGAATTTGACGGCAAGCTCCGCGGCCGAGTATCCGTGCTGGTGGATTGGTCGCCGAACGCCGCGCGGATTATTGCGGTGGCATATCGCGCCGTCGTGGGGCTTTCCGAGGCGGCGTGTTCGGATGGGGAAGCGCTGTCGCGGCTGCTGGATCCGGAGCGGAATCCGTACCGGTTGCAGACACTGAACATTGGCGTCCATGCACCGATGATGCGCGCTCTGCAGCACGCATATTTTACTTTTGCGAAGAAGATTAGCCACACCGCGGACAGCCAGGACCAGCGGCACCGCATGGTGCCCGGCTCTCGGCCGTTGCTGACACTGGCAAATACCCGTGAGCCCGATTACGTGACGCCTATGCTCATCGCCTCAAATCCGAAAGCCCGCGAAATCTACGAGCAGGCCATGGCCGACGCGTGGGCCGCCAAGAACGAATTGATCGATCGTGGCGCGCCCGCCGAATCGGCGCTATATCTTTTGCCCAATGCGAAAGCTGTGCGGCTGGTGGAATCGGGATCTCTGCTGCATCTTCTCCACAAGTGGACCATGCGCACTTGCTTCAACGCGCAAGAGGAAATTTACCAGGCATCCATGGAAGAGCTCGACCAGCTTCGCGCCGCCGTCCCCGAGTTGGCGCGGTACATTGGTCCGCCGTGTTACATCCGCGCGGGGATTGCGACGCCCATCTGCACCGAAGGCTCGCACTTTTGCGGCGTGAAAGTTTGGACCGATTTCCCGCGCATCGAACGGCGCATATGACCAAGCGCGGGAGTCTGGCCTATTACCTGGCCGCAGTGGTCTGCGGCAGCTTCTTTTTCACTCTTGCGCAGTTTCTGATTGGCCGCGACAGCACGGGAGCCTCCAACTGGGCGCGCGATTTCCTGTTCGCATTTTTCATTGAAACTATTTTCGGCTGCATCCCGCAATTAGTAGCCGCGTTTGTGTTGCGCCGTCTGGCCTCGCCCTTACGCTGGACGCAGGCATGGCATTGGGCGATAGGCGGTGCGGGCGTTTACCTGTTTGTGTTTATGGTGCTTGGAATCCTGGGCGCCGCATTCGACCGCGTTGCAGCCGGATGGAGCTTTGCCAGGTTTGGTCTGTACTTGTTTGGTCAGGCCACCATGTCCATGCGCGGCGGTGTCTGGCAGGTGCTCGCCGCCGGCGGAGTTACGGCACTGGTCTTGTTTTCCG
>Ga0209698_10004581_pt1 | contig 15106 bp, 10 predicted proteins | sample LitLauG_LLR_2012_FD_187203 | JGI IMG/M metagenome (GOLD analysis project Ga0209698, IMG submission 187203) | Freshwater sediment microbial communities from Pennsylvania, USA - Little Laurel Run_MetaG_LLR_2012 (SPAdes) (version 2) | ecosystem: Environmental > Aquatic > Freshwater > Creek >...
AGCGCGGGATCTTTTTGCAGGCAGCGCAGGATCGCTTTTTCCACCACCGGATCAATGTCCTTGACCACCGACGACGGCGTCCTGGGAGACGATTCCAGATGCGCCCGCCGCCACTCGATCGGAGTGGTCGCTTGATAAGGCAGGCGTCCGGTAAAAAGCTCATAAAACACAAGCCCCAGCGAGTAGATATCGCTGCGCACGCTGGCTTCGCCCTTGCCAATCTGCTCGGGCGCCATGTAAGCCGGAGTACCGGCGGTCTCGTTGCGGCCGGTGGCGTCGTCGCTCCTCAAGGCGAGCCCAAAGTCGGTGATGCGCACCCGCCCTCGTCCATCCAGCATGATGTTGGCGGGCTTCAGATCGCGGTGCAGTAGTCCGCAATCATGCGCGGCGGCGAGGCCGGCACAGATTTGGTGCGCGGTCTCGAGAGCTTTGTCCGGTGGCAAACGTCCGATGCGGCGCAACAACGATGCCAGGTCTTCACCATCGATGTACTCCATGGTGAGAAAGTGCTGGCCGTTCACCTCCCCAATGTCGTAAACGCGGCAGACGTTCGGGTGCGAAACTTGGCGAGCGTTCCGTACCTCAGCATGAAATCCGGCCAGAGACGCGGCATCATGCTGGAGCGAAGCAGGAAGAAACTTGAGGGCTACAACAATCCCAAGCTTGAGATCCTCGGCGCGGTAAACCTCCCCCATGCCGCCACGGCCGAGAAGTGCGACGATCCGGTACCGCTCCACGAGAACCGTGCCCGGCGCGAATCCGCCATGTCCTTGCTGCGGGGACGAGCTTGAAGAAGCTGCCTTAGGCGCGACAGCGGTCCCATCCGGATCGAGCGTAGGCGTGTCGAGAACGGCGATGGCGCGTCCGCAGGAAGCGCAAAAGCGGACGTTGTCGGAACATACAGCCCCGCAGCCGGAGCAGGTGGCCATGCGGACGGATTGTACCGCAAGGCGAGGAAAGGCATTTCCTTCGTCACAGCCAGGCGGTCCACCCGTGACGGCTTCCTGGTTTGCTGAAAAAACTCAGTTTCGTGTCAGGGCATCGCTTTACAGAGTGCGGAAAAAGTCACAAATGCCGTCATCGTGGAAGAGTGCTGGTTTTCAGCCAAGGGGCGACTAGCTTCCGCTCGTCCTCCTAAGACGATTGACTTCATGTGATATATTGTGGTATATATCATCGAGTATTCATCAGACTCTGGGAGGACACCGGTGCCCCGCACAGCAAAGCTCTTTCTCAATGGCCGAAGTCAGGCGGTCCGCTTGCCTGCGGATTTTCGCTTTGAAGGCAGCGAGGTCTTTATCCGCCAGGACCAAGCCACAGGAGACGTAATACTCTCGCGGCGTCCCGAGTCATGGGATGGCTTCTTCAAACTGCGCCGGGAAGCTGACGTTCCCGATGAGTTCATGGCCGACCGCAAGGATGACGCTCCGCAGAAACGCGAGTTGTTCTGATGGCGGTCCGCTACCTGCTCGACACCAATATCGCGAGCTGCATCATCAAGGGGAACAGCCCGGCGGTAGATCGTCACTTGGTGAAAGTTGCGATGGCGGAGCTCGCCATATCCGCGGTCACCGAAGGCGAGTTGCGCTTCAGAGCCGCCCGGCTGCCCCACGCCACACGTTTGCACAAGATGATCGAGGACTTCTTTCTGCGCGTGGCTATCTTGCCTTGGGATTCCGACGTAGCCCAGCAATACGGCCACCTTCGAGCCACGCTGGAACGCGAAGGCCAACCGATGGGAAACCTCGATGTGATGATCGCCGCTCATGCGCTTGCCGTGGACGCGGCGCTCGTCACCAACGACCATGCGTTTGCACGGATTAGAAAGCTGAAAGTTGTTGATTGGACGAAGGCAGCGCGGGACTGATCTAACTACCCTTGTAAAATCTGTTACTCCACTTCGGTATCGTCAATTCCGATCTTCGATAAGCGGTACCGCAGCGCGTTCCGCGAAAGCCCAAGCAGGCGCGCCGCTTGCGACTTGTTTCCACCGGCGCGCTTTAAACCTTCGCGGATCATTTCGTCCTCCCACTGATCAAGCGTCATGCCGTCGGGTAGGAATCGGTCGCGATCCGATGCCGCGTTGCTGCGATTGCGCGGCGAGTCGAGTTGAATGTCGCTCGCTTCCAGTAGGCTGCCTGAGGCCAGCGCGCAAGCGCGTTCGATTACGTTCTGCAGCTCGCGCACATTGCCCGGCCAATAATGACTGACCAGATGCTGCATGGCGTCCGGCGAAATGCCCGCGATCTTTTCTTCTCTTCCGGAATCTTTGGCGAAGCGCGCGAGGAACAGGTTCGCTAATCCGGGGATATCTTCTTTGTGCTCGCGCAGCGGCGGGATATCGATCGGCACCACGTTGAGCCGGTAATAGAGGTCTTCGCGAAAAGTTCCATCTTCGAGCGCGGCGCGCAGGTCGCGATTAGTGGCGGCGAGAAGCCGAACATCGACTTTGATGGTGCGCGTGCCGCCCAGGCGCTCGAATTCGCGCTCCTGCAGCACGCGGAGAAGTTTGACCTGGATGGCGGGCGGGACGTCTCCAATTTCATCGAGAAAAAGCGTGCCTTTGTCGGCGAGTTCGAACTTGCCCGGCTTGCTGGTGGCAGCTCCGGTAAACGCGCCTTTTTCGTAGCCGAAGAGTTCACTCTCCAAAAGATTTTCGGGAATAGCGGTGCTGTTGATCTTGATGAATGGACCGGAAGCGCGGCGCGACTTTTCGTGGATGGCGCGGGCAATGAGGTCCTTGCCCACGCCACTCTCCCCACCCAGCAAAACGGTGGAATTGGTGAAAGCGACGCGTTCGACGGTGGCCAGCACTTCCTGCATTTTGGGGCTGATGGCGACAATGTTGGGATGGCTGTATTTTTGCCCGAGGGCTTCGCGCAGCGAGCGATTCTCCTCGCGCAGGCGGGAGTTATCGAGTTCCTTATGCACCACCATCCGCATTTCGGCGAGTGAGAACGGCTTGAGGACGTAGTCAGTGGCGCCGGCCTTCATCGCCTCCACCGCAGTCTCAACCGACCCGAATGCGGTCATGACCACGATGGGCAACGCTGGATTCTGTTGCTTGGCGGTTTGCAGAAATTCAAGTCCGCTCATGCCGGGAAGTTTGAGGTCGGTGAGGACGAGGTGGACGGGCTCGGAGTCCAGCAGCTTCAAACCAGTTTCGGCATCGCCGGCGGAAAGAGTTTTGAAGCCGTCGTCGCCCAGGTTCAGCTCCAGTAGGCGGCGCATCTTGGCTTCGTCTTCGATGATGAGGATGGTCGGCATTGGGTCGTTGGTCGTCAGTCGTTGGTCGTTCAGCCGGTGGTCGTTAGTCGTTCGCGATTCGCCTTGCCTTTTTGATCCTCATATCGATTTTCTATTTCTATCTTTCGGCTTTCTATTTTTCGGCCGTGACGGGCACTGCGTTTGGCTCCACCGTTGTTTCGAGCGGGAAAAAAAGTGTGAATACGGCGCCACCTTCCGGGGCGTTCTCGACATGAATCGACCCATGATGGCCGTCGATAATCTTCGAAACAATGGCGAGCCCCAGCCCCACGCCAGTCTTCTTCGTGGTCACGAAGGGGTTGAAAATTTCCTCGCGCAGTTGGTCGGGAACGCCGGGGCCGTTGTCGGCCAGCCGGATTTCCACGCCTTCGCGATCATTCTGCCTGCTGGGTTGGACGTCAACCCGCAGCATGCCGGTACGTTCTTCGTCCTGATCCCGCATGGCTTCGTACGCGTTCTGCACAAGATTGAGGAAGGCTTGCTCGCACAGGCTTTCATCAAGCGGAACCAGCGGCAGTCCGCTGGCATAGTGGCGCTCGACGCGCACGGGCTTGCTCATTTCTTGCATGCCGGAAGCTGGTTTTGCCGCAAAGCGGCCCGCGACAACCTGCAGGACGCGATCCAGCAGACCGGGCAGGTCGGTAGGATGCGGCTGCGCGTGCAGCGGCCGGGCGAAGTCCAAAAACTCGGTGACCAGGGCGCTGAGCCGGTTGACCTCGGTCGAAATGTAGCCCGCCAACTCGCGGGCAAGCTCATCCGAGGCCTGCAACTTCTGCGTCAGCATTTCGGCCGAGCCCTTGATGACTCCGAGAGGATTGCGGATTTCGTGCGCGAGTCCGGCGGAGAGCTGGCCGAGCGCCGCCAATCGCTCCGAGCGCCGCGCTTCGGCCTGAGCGTGCTCCAGGCGGCGATTGGTTTCGGCGAGGCGTTCGGCGAGTTCACGATACAACTGGGTTTGATGCAGGCTCTGTTGCGCGAAGCGGTTGACGACCATGGCGGCGAGAAAGAAAAACAAGATGCGCAGCGCCAGGTAGCCAAAAGCCTCAGGAGTCAATTCGTATTCCAGCAGCGCGGGATAGAGGTAGGAGCAGTAGGCGGCGGACGCAAACAAGGTCCAGAGCAGCGTCACCCACGGGCCGCAGTAAAGCGCAGCGGTCACGACCGGAACGAAATAGATGGGCCAGTAGCTGCTGTTGATCCCAACTTCTTCGGTGTGATCGAGGAGCAGGGTGGCCAGCAAAATTTTGAGCAGGATGACATAGAAGACTCCCCGCTTGGGAAGGTGGGAGATCAACTTTGCTTCCAGCACCTGCAGAATGCCAATGGCTAGGAGAATCAACTGCTTGTGCCATTCGAACTGCGGAGGAAGCACAGCCAGTCCAACAAGGAAGAGCAGCCAGATGGTGAGCCAGGCGGCGTCGAGACGGCGAAACCGCCGGGATTCTGGATCGACAATAGTAGGCGCAGGTGGCACGCAGCTTCCATCCAACCGCAAAAGCCCTTCGGCGTCAATTGGACGGCGGCTTCCCTTCGTGCGCGAGAGCCGGGTCCGAAGGTCCCAGTGGCACAAATCACATAAGGATTTCCAATGACGAAGATAAATAGTTTCGATTTCCGCAAACAGCGGCTCAGCGGCTATTGTTATGGAGGCTGCGAGTTCCAGGCGAGGAGTCATAAGGCATTCATGAAGCGTTCCGTCACATTTTGGGTGGCACTAATGATGGTGTGTCTCGGCGCGGTCAGCGCGGCGGCGCAGACTTTGGGCGGGACGGGCCACACGAACGATGCCCCATCGGCGCGGATCGCAAAATTGGAACAGGCGGTAGCCGACGCAAAATCCTCGGGCGACAATGCCTGGATGCTGACGAGTTCTGCCCTGGTCCTGATGATGACCGGGCCGGGCCTGGCTTTGTTTTACGGCGGCCTGGTGCGGAAGAAAAACGTCCTGTCGACGATGATGCAAAGCTTTGCTCTGATGGCCATCGTCACTCTGCTGTGGGGCCTGATTTCTTACAGCCTTTCGTTTTCTCAGGGAAACAGCTTCATCGGCGGCTTGCATAACGTCTTCCTGCGCGGCGTGGGAGCGCAACCGGATCCCGACTACGCCGCCACCATTCCACTCCAGACCTTCATGGTGTTCCAGTTGATGTTCGCCATCATCACTCCGGCACTGATCACGGGCGCGTTCGCGGAACGCATGAAATTCAGCGCGATGACAGCCTTCATGGTGCTGTGGTCGCTGGTGGTGTATGCACCCATGGCGCATATGGTCTGGGGCAAGGGTGGCCTGCTGAATGCTTCTCTCGGCGGCCGGTTCCCCTGTCTGGATTTTGCCGGCGGCACAGTGGTGCACATTACGTCCGGCGTGTCGGCGCTGGTGTGCGCATTATATCTGGGACCCCGCATCGGGTATCCCAAGCAGTCCATGCCTCCTCATAGTGTGGTTCTGAGTTTCATCGGCGCCTGCTTGCTGTGGGTGGGATGGTTTGGGTTCAACGCGGGCAGCGCACTGTCGGCGGGGGCCCTGGCTACAAGCGCATTTGTCGCCACCCATTTTGGTGCGGCTGCCGCGACCCTCGGCTGGAGCGCCGCGGAGTGGTGGAAGAGGGGAAAGCCGAGCGCGCTGGGTGCGATCTCGGGAGCGGTGGCCGGACTGGTCGCAATTACTCCAGCGTCCGGTTTTGTCTCGCCCATGTCAGCGGTCATCATCGGATTGGCCGCCGGTGTTTTCTGCTTCCTCATGGTGACCAAAGTCAAATCCATGTTCCGATACGACGACTCGCTCGATGCCTTCGGGGTCCACGGCGCCGGCGGAACTCTGGGAGCGCTGCTGACGGGCGTCTTCGCTTCGAGCGCTGTGAATCCCATCTTTATGAATGCCGAGGGACGAACGCTGCCTTCGGGATGGCTCGAGGGCAACCCGCACCAGTTGTTGAATCAGTTGGCCGGGGTAGCGATTGCCTGGGGGTTGGCAATCGTGGGGACCGTGGTCATCCTGAAGCTGGTCGATATCACCATCGGCTTGCGGGTACCAGAGGACCACGAGATGCAGGGTCTCGATCTCTCGCAGCACGGTGAAGAGGGATACTATTGGGAGTCGGCCGCATGACAAGAAACCGAAACTGGGCACTAGAATCCACGGACGGAGAACCATGACAAAGATCGAAGCGATTATCCAAGTTTCCAAACTCGAAGCGGTCAAGGATGCCTTGCACGAGGTGGGCGTCGAGGGCATGACCGTTTTTGAAGCCAGAGGACATGGCCGGCAGAAGGGACACACCGAGTTCTATCGGGGACGCGAGTACACCGTGGACTTGATCCCAAAGGTGAAAATCGAGATCGTGGTCGCCGATGAAATGAAAGAGAAAGTCGTGCAGGCGATTAGTACTGCGGCCCGTACGGGCAAAATCGGCGACGGAAAGATTTTTCTTTCGCACATCGACGAAGCAATTCGGATTCGCAACGACGAACGTGGTGAGAGCGTGCTGTAGACGCACGAATTTCGAAACGGCAGATCGGCAACCAGAGATCGACATCCCCCTTGCCCGCTGGCTCGCGGGCAGACGGAAACACGTTGCAGCAGGGGCTGAGCAGTTCTTGGAGAACTAATCGCCGGATGACCATCGAATGACCACTGGGGCCACCGTCCGCGGCGAGTTGTCGGACCTGTACGTCAGGCAATCCGCTGCCATCGAGCGGGAATTTTCCCTCGGCGGTGAGGGGCGCGTGGCCCTTACCCGCCGCGCCGCGCTGGTCGACGCGATTGTCCGGCGGCTCTGGGACGAAATCATCGTCGCTTCCGCGCCTTCCGACCCGGATGGCCCTAAGAATTTCGCGCTGGTGGCCACCGGCGGATTTGGACGCGGCTGGCTTTTCCCTCACTCCGATATCGACCTCTTGTTTTTGTGCGCCGGGAACTCCGAAGGCGAATTCAAAGATCCCATCCGGCGCTTTTCGCAAGAGCTGTGGGACCTGCGGATGAAGCTAAGTCCCGCCACGCGCAATCTAGCGGAGTGCGAAAAGCTCGATCCGAACAATGTAGAGTTTGCCATTGCGCTGCTTGACTGCCGCTATCTGGCGGGCGATCGCGAGCTTTTTTCGCGGCTGCGCGAGAAAGCTGTTCCCCGATTGGTGGAACGCGAGTGCCAGAACCTGATCCAGAACCTCGCCGAACTTACGCGCGCGCGTCATCACAAATTTGGCAATACCGTCTTTCACCTGGAACCGAACGTGAAGGATGGGCCCGGCGGTTTGCGCGACTACAATGTGGCCAACTGGCTGGCGCTGATTTCGGCGATGGAAAAGCTGAAGGTCTGGCCGGACGCGAACACGCTGCTGCCGGTTTCATCGCGCCGGGCGTTCGACGCCGCGCTTGACTTTCAAATGTCGGTGCGCTGCTTTCTCCACTACCGGCATGCGCGTCACGACAACACGCTTACCTGGGAAATGCAGGATGAGGCGGCGGCGAAAAAGATCGGCGCCAGCTTTGGCATGAACGATGCGGGAATTGCCAACGCAGCGGACTGGATGCGAGTTTACTTTGGCCACGTGCGCGGCGTGCACCGCGTCTGCAACCAATTGCTGGAGGAAATTCCGGCGGCCTGGTCGTCGTTGTACCGGCAATTCCAGGGCTGGCGGTCGAAAGTCGCCAACGACGATTTTTCGGTGGTGGATGGACTGATTTTTCTCAAACAGCCGAAGCAAATACAGTCACTGCAACCATCAGGCTTGGTCCCACGTCTCGAAAATCGCGAGACGTGGGGCACCCAACTGCGCGATCCGGAGACGCTGTTGCGTTTATTTCATTTCATGGCCGAACACGGCCTGAAGCTGAGCACCACCACCGAATACAAAGTGGAGCAGGCGCTGCCCGCGCTGGCGGCAACGCCTCCGCGGGGCGCCGAGTTGTGGCTCTACCTGCAGGAAACGCTGGTGCAGCCGCATGCGGCCGACGCTTTGCGCGCCATGAACGCGCTGCGCCTGTTGGCGCTTCTCCTGCCGGAACTGAAGGGGATGGAGGCGCTGGTGGTGCGGGATTTCTACCATCGCTACACGGTGGACGAGCACTCCTTCCTGGCGATCGAGAATCTCCATCGCCTGAAGGAAGCGAAGTCGGAATGGGACCAGCGTTTTGCCGAGTTGCTGGGTGAACTCGAACAGCCGGAACTGCTGTACCTGGCGCTGCTGCTGCACGATTCCGGCAAGGCTGTGCCCAGCGACAATCACGTTGAGATCAGCTTGCAATTCACCGACAGTTGCACGGAGCGTTTGGACCTCGATCCGGTGGATCGGGAGACGGTGCGCTATCTGGTGGCAAGCCATCTGGAAATGTCGGCGGCGGTGCGGCGGGACGTGTTCGATCCCGCGAATGTGAAGTCGTTCGCGGAACGGGTGGGAGTGCCGGAGCGGCTGAAGATGCTGTGTCTGATGACGTATGCCGACATCAAAGCCGTGAACCCGGAGGCCATGACGCCTTGGAAAGCCGATAACCTCTGGCAACTGTACATTGCGTGCGCGAATTACTTGAGCCGGAGCGCCGATGAGCGCGTGCACACCGGCGACGATGTCGGGAACCTGTGGCCGGCAAATCTGGCGCCATCCAATCTGGCGCATCTGCGGTCGCTGGCGCCGGTGGCGGGAAAAAAGATCAACATTTTTCTGGAAGGATTGCCGCAACGGTATCTGCGCATTCACGGCGCGACAGACGTTCTGGCCCATGCCGAGATGGCCGGCCGATTGGGGCAGGACAGCGTCCAACTGAGTTTGAAACAAGTGCGTCACTGGTACGAGCTGACCCTGATTACCACCGACCGTCCCTTCCTGTTCGCTTCGGTTTCAGGAGCGCTGGCCGCGTGGGGAATGAACATCGTGAAAGCGAATGCGTTCTCGAACGCCGCCGGCATGGTAGTGGACACTTTCTATTTCACCGATCGCTTTCGGACCCTGGAGATGAATCTGCAGGAATGGGATCGTCTGAAAAAGAGCATCGCCGCCGTGATCAAAGGAGAAGCCGATGTGGCGCGCATGTTGCGCGACCGCTTGAAATCGGAGAAAGCGAACGGCACGAAGGTCAAGATCGCGACCCAGATCGAATTCGACGATGGTTGCTCGGCGCACAGCACGCTGGTGCAGATTCTGACCCAGGACCGCCCCGGACTACTTTATAGGATGTGCTCGCTGATCTCGAAGCATGAGTGCAACATCGAAATTGCGCTCATCGAGACCGAGGGGCAGATGGCGATCGATATCCTGTATCTGACCTCAGGTGGGGCCAAGCTGAGCGTGGAGCGGCAGGCCGTGCTGGAACAAGCGCTGCGCGAAGAGCTCGCGGCGAAATAGATAGCGTGGGGGGGCGGACACTCCTGTCCACTCAGCGATCCGGGTAGTATCCGTCCCGGGTTTGCACGGACAGGTCTTTATTTTTCGCCGTCAACTGAACGTGATGATAGCCGGAGGCGGCGCTCTCTTTGTCGGGCGTATAACCCATGCTGTACTGGGTCCGCAATTCCTCGGCAATGCTCTCGTAGATTTCGCCTACGGTCTGCTTTTTGGAAACTTCGAAGAAACGTCCACCGGTCTCTTTGGAAATCCGCTCCAGGATCTTCTTGCCATCGGTGCGCGGCTCTTCGGGATGGCGTTGGCCTCCGCCACGACCGCCTCGCCCGCCTCCCGGATAGCCGCCACCCGGCCAGCCGCCCCCGCCTCCGGGATAGCCACCGCCGCCACGGCCCATTCCGCCGCCTCGCCTTTCGCCTTCATCGCGGTGAGGCTCCGCGAAATAGATGGAGTAGACAACCGTGTCGGCTCGCTGGGCCGCTTCGATCGCGCTCTCCAGGTAAGTCTTGCTGCCGCGGTCCACGCCATCCGAAAGAATGATGAGGGCCTTACGGCCCTGCTGCTTCTTCATCAACTCGTTCGACGCCAGATAAACGGCGTCGTAAAGCTGCGTACCGCCATGATGCGAGCGCGAACCGGAGCGCGAATCGTCGGAATCGTTGGGATCGTTCGAGCGCTCGCGATCCGAGGGCGTCTTCAGCAAATCCAGCGCCGCGCGCAGCTTTTCTCGGGATGACGTCAAGTCCTGCAACAGTTCGACTTCGCGATCGAAATGAATCAGGAAGGCTTTGTCCTTGGCCTGCACCAGCATCTGATCGAGAAAACCACGGCTCGCGTTGCGCTCGGCGTCGAGGACGCCGGTTTGACTCCGGCTGGTGTCGACCAGCAGCCCCAGCGTGAGCGGAAGATTCGCTTCCAGAGAAAAATACTTGATGGCCTGGGGTCGGCCGTCTTCCTGCAGCGTGAAATCGTCTTTAGTAAGATCGCGGACAATCTTGCCATGTTTGTCGCGGACAGTGACAGGGAGCGACACCACCTTGACGTCGACGGCGATCGTGGAAACGGGATCCTGGGCCCACATCACCGGGCCTGTTCCGGGAAAAGCAGCCAGCGCGGCGATCAGCGCATAGGCAAACGGCCTCTGCAAGCTTGACCGGCTATTTGTATGTCGATTGGGCCGGGGATTCCACGGCTGTGCTTCATTCACTGGCATCCTCCGTTATTCACTTATCTCAGACGCATCTTGAGATTGCTGAATCGGCACAAGAAAATTGAGTATAAGGCCAGGATCGCACCTGCCCAGGTGGGAAACGCCATCGTCAGCCGATAGAGCACATCTGTCGCGACTCCAGCCTGCTTTTCGGGACTCGATTTCTCAGTGGACATGGGAATCCATGCAAGCATCGTTCTCTCATTGATGAAAAGAGTTGTAAGAGTGGATGCGCCGGGACGGAGTTGCAGTTGCCAACCTCCTGTAAAAGCACCGTCAAGGCCGCGTAAAACTTCGTAAAGGGTCAATAAGGTGGATTGGGCGATGCTAAAGTTAAATTATGCGATGTCTCCAGCAGAAGCCGTCGCGGCTGTGCCCTGGGTTTCTGAATACGCGACGTCATGCGACCTGGCTGGCCGTGGCGATTGTCGCCCTGACGTTGGCGTGGCCGTGCGCCCTCCGCGCGCAGGAGAAAGCGGCTGGCAACTCGGGGAGCACACCGGTCGCGAAGGCCGTGGGGGTCGTCAAGACCGTTCAGGCGGATTCGATCACAGTGGTGGCGGAATCCGGTGGCGAGTTTACCGCGAAGCTAACGGACTCGACGAAGATCCTGCGCGTGCCGCCGGGAGAGAAAGACTTGAAGAACGCAACCGTGCTGCAGGCGCACGATTTGCAGCCTGGAGACCGCGTGCTGGTTCGTGGTCAGGCATCGCCGGATGGGAATGGGCACACGACGGTTATCGTCATCAATGCCCTGGCGGTGATTGTGATGAAGCAGTCCGATGTGGCCGCCAAACAGCAACGCGACCGTGACGACTGGCAGAAGCGGGGCGTGGGCGGGCTGGTCACCACAGTGGACACCGCCACGAATACGATCACGATTTCATCCGGTGGAATGGGCATGAACCGGAACATCGCGGTTCATATTGCCAAGAGCACGGTCCTGCGCCGCTACGCGTCCGGCTCCGTAAAGTTCGACGATGCCAAAGCGGCGTCCGCCAGCGAAATCAAGGTGGGCGATCAGTTGCGCGCGCGCGGGACTCGCAACCCGGATGGCAGCGAAATGAACGCGGAGGAAGTTGTCTCCGGCGCATTCCGGAATATTGCGGGAACCATCAAGGCCATTGACGCGGCGGGCCATACGATGACGGTGCAGGATGCGATCGGCAAAAGCGATGTGGTGGTGAAGGTGTCTCCCGATTCGCAAATGAAAAAGCTGCCGGCGGAGATGGCGCAACGCATTGCCATGCGCTTCAAAGGAGCGGCGAGCGGAAATGGAGATCAACCTGGAGCCAGCGGCCAAAACGCGAGCGGGCAAGGCGCCGGCGGGACGAGGCCAGCGGCGGAGGCTCAAGGTTCGCGAGGGCCGGGCGGCGGACCAGGCGGGAACGGTGCTCCTGACTTGCAGCGCATGTTGAGCCGCCTGCCCAATGCCACGCTGGCGGACCTGCAAAAAGGCGATGCCGTAATGATTGTCTCGACTGAAGGTGGCGATGCAGGCGCGGTAACGGCGATCACCCTGCTGGCGGGAGTGGACGCAATATTGACGGCAGCGCCCAATCGGAGCGCCTCCTCGCTGCTTTCGCCTTGGTCGCTGGGCGCGCCCGGCGGAGAAGGGGAAGCCGCGCCGTAGCGAAACAGAATCTTAATCCATGTTCTTAATCGGTGTTCTCAATCGCAGTGTTCTCAATCAATGTGATCTGCCTGGAAAGAAACGGTGTGTTTTGAAGTTATCAGTCTTTAGTGTGGCAATTCCGATGGTGGCGCTTCTGATCGCTCTGGCTGCGCCCTTATCGGCGCAGGCGCAGTCACCGGCAACGTCATCGGCAACGACAGGGACCTTGCGCGGGCAAGTGACCGATCCCTCGGGTGCGGTGGTTGCGGGCGCCACGGTGGCAATCCTGGTGTCCGGCGACGTATCCGGCGTTCCGGCCCATTCGGCCACCACCAACCGCAGCGGCAATTACGAAATCGGAAATCTGGCTCCAGGCAAGTACACGGTCACGGCCAATGCCCAGGGATTCGCCGTGTTTGTGCAGAACGATGTGGAGGTGGCCGTCAACCAAGCCGCGCAATTCAACATTGCGCTCGACATCAAAGTAAAAGAGGAAAAGGTCGACGTAGAGGCGGAAGGACCGCAACTCGACGTCAACCCCGCGAGCAATGCGAGTGCTATCGTGCTCAGCGGCAAAGACCTGGAAGCGCTGCCCGACGATCCCGATGAATTGCAGCAGGACCTGGAAGCGCTCGCCGGACCTTCGGCCGGACCCAATGGCGGGCAGCTTTACATCGATGGATTTACCGGCGGGCAACTGCCGCCGAAGTCGTCGATTCGCGAGATTCGCATCAATTCAAATCCGTTCTCTGCCGAATACGACAAGCTGGGCTATGGACGAATCGAAGTCTTCACCAAGCCGGGCACCGACAAGTACCACGGCCAGTTCTCAGTTGAGGGCAACAGCTCGGGATTGAACACGCGCAATCCCTTCCTCGCTGCCAATGCGGCCCAGCCATACGACTCGGTGATCTATATGGGAAACGTCGGCGGCCCTATCACCAAGAAGGCGTCGTTCTTCTTCAACGTGCAGCGGCGCAACATCGACGAAGTCGCGATCGTAAACGCGCCGGCGCTCAGCCTGAGCGAGAGCGTTCCCAACCCGCGCACCCGTACCAACATCAGTCCGCGCATCGACTATCAGGTCAGCGCCAACAATACGCTCACCGCGCGCTATCAGTATTACCGTGACACACAGGAGAACGCCGGTGTCGGCGGGACGATACTGCCGGAGGCGGGCTACTACACCGCGTCCACCGAACACACCGTTCAAATCAGCGATACTCAGGTCCTGGGAACGAAGGCGGTCAATGAGACCCGCTTCCAGTACTTGCGGGACAACAGCGGTCAGAATCCGGTGAGCACGGCGGTCGGCATCAACGTACTTGGGGACTTCACGAAGGGAGGCGCCAGTTCGGGAACGCAAACCGACCACCAGGATCATTACGAGCTGCAGAATTACACTTCCGTGTCGCAGGGCAAGCACTTCGTGAAATTCGGTGGGCGTCTGCGGGCGGTTCACGAAGTCAATGTATCCAGCGCGGGATTCAATGGCACTTATACCTTCACGCTCACCGATACCGCCACCAGCCTCCAGAATTACGCCAACGGTACACCGAGCCAGTATTCCATCAATGCAACCCTTAGCGGCGCGGCTGCCAGCGTACCTGTCACGGTGGTGGACGCAGGGCTGTACGTGCAGGATGACTGGAAGGTGCGTCCCAACATTACGGTGAGCGGCGGGCTGCGCTTTGAGACCCAGAACGCAATTCACGATCATGCGGATTGGGCGCCTCGCCTCGGATTTGCCTGGGGGATAGGAGGAGGAGGGAAGAACGCGCCGAAAACCGTACTGCGCGGCGGTTTTGGCCTGTTCTACGACCGCTTCTCCCAGGACCTGGTCCTCAATACAGATCGTGAGAATGGCGTAACACAGCAACAGTACATTGACTCCTCAAGTGGCTCCAATCCGTTGCCTTACCCGACCCCGCCGCCGGTGAAAACGTTGCCGGCGACCACACAGCAGACATACCGGATCGGTCCCGAACTGCACTCTCCCTACATCATGCAGACCGCGTTCAGCCTGGAGCGACAGGTCACAAAGATTGCAAATGTCACGGCTACCTATCTGAACGCACGTGGCGTGCACCAGTTTCTTTCCCTGAACGTCAATGCCCCACTGCCGGGCACGCCGGGCTCTCAGCTGTCGAACATTCCAAACCCTTCGGTGGGCCCAATCTACCAATATGTTTCGGATGGACTTTTCCGCCAAAACCAGCTGATCGCGAATTTCAATATCCGGGCGGGAGCGAAGCTCTCCCTGTTCGGCTACTACTCCCTGAATTATGCGAACAGCGATACTGCCGGCGCTTCCAGCTTTCCTTCGAATCAATATGAAGTGGCCGCCGACTACGGGCGAGCTTCCTTTGATATCCGCCATCGTGTATTTATGGGCGGTACGATTGGATTGCCGCACGGGTTGCGCTTGAGTCCATTTATGATTTTCAATTCCGGATCGCCCTACAACGTCACCGTAGGCCAGGATCTGAGCAACGATTCTCTTTTTAATGACCGGCCTGCATTCGGCAGCTATCCTCAGAATTCATGCCCGTTTCCGGCGCCCGCAGCTTGCCTCCATTACGTTCTTCCAACCAGTTCGTCCGTTCCAATTCCCATCAACTATCTGACCGGCCCCAGCCACTTCACGCTGAACCTGCGGCTGGCGAAAACGTTTGGAT
>Ga0209698_10004582_pt1 | contig 15103 bp, 11 predicted proteins | sample LitLauG_LLR_2012_FD_187203 | JGI IMG/M metagenome (GOLD analysis project Ga0209698, IMG submission 187203) | Freshwater sediment microbial communities from Pennsylvania, USA - Little Laurel Run_MetaG_LLR_2012 (SPAdes) (version 2) | ecosystem: Environmental > Aquatic > Freshwater > Creek >...
TGCCTTGGCTGAGCGCCGTTCGCGCGATTGATGGCTCGGCCTGCCGCGCGACCCAGAACATGACGCCCAAGCCGACGAACAGGGCCGCAGCCCGGCGCATTACGAGGCCAACCGGATAGCTGAAGTCTGCACCAAATAATGCAGCCAACGTCGCGGGTGCAAAGCACAATGCCGCCGCCAGGACCCAGCAGAAAACGGCAGTACCGGTCGCTGTCGCCCTGAATGTCACGTCTTACCCCTTTGATCGCCGCTACGACGGTGTTGACCTATGAGATTCTCGATTGGTCCGATCGACAATGTCGATGCGCCCAATAGCCACGATCAAGCAGGCCCGGCCACGACGGCGAGCCTAACGTCGGGCCGGCGGCGTCGCCCAAATGGCGATCCAAGCGCGACGAAGGGGATCGCCCTTGCCGCGGAAATGGTGGGCCCTGGCTTGAGCGCTTCCTACGCGGTTTTCGCTCCCTTAGCCCCCTCGAGGATGGCGGTCACGCCCATGCCGCCGGCGGTGCATACGGAGATAAGCGCACGGCCGCCCGCTTCGCCCAGGAGCTTGGCAGCCACCCCTAATATCCGCCCGCCGGTCGCCGCGAACGGATGACCGTAAGCGAGACTCGATCCCCTGACGTTGAGTTTGGCTCGGTCGATCGACCCGAGTGCCTTGTCCTTGCCTAGGACTTCCTTGCAATAGACCGGGTCCTCCCACGCCTTCAACGTACACAAAACCTGCGCTGCGAATGCTTCGTGGATCTCATAAAAGTCGAAATCCTGGAGGGTGAGACCCGCCCGGTCGAGCATCCGCGCGACGGCGACCGTGGGCGCCATCAGCAGCCCGGCGCCAGCAACGAAATCGACCGCCGCCGTTTCGCCGAACGTGAGGTAGGCCTGCGGCATGAGCCCGCGTTTCGCCGCCCAGTCTTCCGAGGCAAGCAGCACACTCGATGCACCGTCGGTAAGTGGCGTTGAATTGGCTGCCGTCAGCGTCCCCTTGTCCGATTTGTCGAACACCGTCTTCAGGGTCGCCATCTTGGCAAGATCGATGTCCTCGCGAATGTTGTTATCGCGAAATACGCCAGCGCAGGGCACGATGAGATCATCGTGGAAACCGTCAGCGTAGGCCTTGGCCGCCTTCTTGTGGCTCTCATACGCAAGTTGGTCCTGGTCGGCGCGCGCGATCTTCCAGGTTTGGGCCATCAGCTCGGTATGCTGACCCATCGATAGACCGGTGCGCGGCTCGCCGGTGTTCGGCGGCTGCGGCGTCAGCTCGGAGGGTGAGAACCCCTTGAACGCCTGGAGCCGCTCCATAACCGTGCGCGAGCGTTGCAGTGCAACCAGACGTTGGGCGAATTTGCGGCCGAATACGATGGGCGCGTCGGATGTCGTATCCGTGCCACAAGCAATGCCACTCTCGATCTGGCCAATGGCGATCTTGGCGCCGAGATCAAGCGCGGCTTGCAGGCTGGTGCCACAGGCCTGCTGCATTGTGATGCCCGGCGTGGTCGGATGCAATTTGGTATCGATGATGGCTTCGCGGGCGAGGTTCCAGTCGCGCGAATGGGTCACGACGGCGCCGCCCACAACCTCGCCAATGGCAACGCCCTTGAGGTTGTACTTATCGACCAGGCCCGACAGTGTCGTCGAGAGCATCCTCAGGTTGGTCTGATCCGCATAAAGGGTGTTGGACCGGCAGAATGGGATCCGTGAACCTCCGATGACCGCGATCCGCCGCAACGTTTGCTGTGTCATTCCCGTCCCCGATCCTAATGCTGCGGTCACGCCGCTTCGCTTTGTTTCACCATCGCGCCCTGGCTTGCCCGATAGTGAAGCGGTCCGCCTCGGAACGGCGCAAATCCGGTACCGAAAATGACGCCAGCGTCCACCATATCAGCGCTGTCCACGACCTTCTCGTCCCGGCACTTTTCGCATTCATCGATCATCGGTCTGACCAGTTCCTCGCCGAGAAGATGCAACTCGACCGCGTTGTATTTGGTCTCGGTCAGTGTCCGCTGCGGTTTGCCGTCTTTCCAGACATAGAAGCCCTCGCCCGACTTCTTGCCGAGCTTGCCGGCGGCCACCAGATCGGCCAACTTTGAGCCGCCGAGCTTGTCTTGGGCCACGCCCAGGATGTCGGCGACGTGCTTGCAGACGTCCAATCCGACCTGGTCGGCCAATTCGAGCGGGCCAACAGGCATGCCGAAGGTCTTGGCCGCCTCGTCGATCTTTTCGCGCTCGGTACCGGTTTCCAGTTTCAGCATGGCGGCCGCCATGTAGGGGAACAAGACTCGGTTGACGAGGAATCCTGGCACCGACTTCACCACCAGCGGATATTTGCCGATGGCGGTCACCACCGCGCAACCCTTGGCGATTTCATCCGGACGGCTATCGGCGCCCTTGACGACCTCGACCAGCGGCAAGGCCGGGACCGGGTTGAAGAAGTGGAGGCCGATGAGCCGGCCCTTGTCGCGCAACGGCTCGGCGATCTTCTCGATCATGATCGAGGAGGTGTTGGTCGCCATCACCGCGCCAGGCTTCAGGCGCGGCTCAATTCCCAGGAACACCTTCTGCTTGATGTCCAGTCGCTCGACCACGGCTTCGATGACGACGTCGGCGCGCGGCAGATGATCGCCGTTGGCATCGAGCAGCAACCGGGCGACGGCGGCGTCGACCTCGGTGCGGGACTTCAGGCGCTTGCGAAACAACGCCTTGGCCTGGGCCGCGGCCTTCTGCAACTGCTCCGGGTTGATGTCTTGAAGGCTGACCTCAAGTCCGGCGAGCACGCACACCGCCGCGATGTCCGCACCCATCGTACCGGCGCCGATCACATGCGCCCGTTTCGGCTTGAAATCGCCCTTGGGCGCTTGCGCCTTCATCGCTTCGGACAATCGAAACACGCGTCTCAGGTTGCGTGAGGTTTCGCTCACCATCAACGGCGCGAACGCGCGAGTTTCGCCTTGCGCCATCGCCTTGTCGTCGCCGCCGGCTCGATCGAACAAATCGATAAGCCGGAAGGGCGCGGGATAATGCTCCTCGCGGACTTTCTCGCGCGTCTTTTTTCGCATTTGTTCGGCCAGGAACCCGCGCGCCGGCCACTGGCGCATCAGCCTCGACACGATGCCGGCGCCTGCCGACCGCTTCTTGGCCAAAACCGCTTTCCGGGCGGACCAGCGCAGATTGGCGGCGGACGGTACCAATTCATCGATCAACCCCAGGGCCTTGGCTGAACTGGCCCGGATCATGTTGCCGGTGAGCATGGCTGTCATGGCGTTGGTGGGTCCAGCCTGGCGGATCGAGCGAACGGTGCCATTGAAGCCGGGGAAAATGCCAAGCTTGATTTCGGGGAAGCCGACACGAGTTGACTCAGCGCGGGTGGCGATCCGCCAGTGGCAGGCGAGCGCGAGCTCCAAACCGCCACCGAGGCATAGGCCGTTGATGGCTGCGACCGTGGGGATGCTGAACGCGTCCAACCTATCGAGCATCTCGGTGACTTGCGATACCGAGGCGCGGACCTCGTCCTCGGAGCGGAAGTTATCGAATTCGCGAATGTCGGCGCCGTAGATGTAGCCGCCCTCTTTACCCGAGGTGAACACCAGGCCCTTGATCGCCCCCGCTGCCGCCTTGCTCTCGGCATCGATAATTATCGCGCCCAACTCTTCGATGGCCCGGCGGCTTAGCGTATTGACCCGCTCGCCCTCCCGGTCGAACACCGCCCAGGCGATGCTCTCCTGATCTGTGGAATAGCGCCAGTCCTTCAATTGGGTGATATCGGCTGCCATGCGGGGGGACCCTGATCTTCGATTGCTCTGATTAACGCTCGGTTCGGCAAGGCGACCACATCTTCACTCGGCTGCCGCCTTGCCGGGTGCGGACCGGGTTGCGTTGGATAGCACGCGGTAATGGGGTCTCACCTCCTCTGGATCAAAATGATCAACGGCAATCACCCGCGCGGTCAATTCCTCGACCTCCTTGAGTTGCACTGCTTCGGCCGCCGTAACGATGCCCTTGGTCGCGGCCTCGCCGATCCAGTCGCGCCCGTGATAGCGCTTCACGTCGCCTTTGCGGACCGCCCGCTCTAGCTTCCGCTGGGCGTCTTCGGCCGCGACCACCTTGGGCAGCGTGTATTCGAGAATGCCGCAAGGATCGTTCTGGTCGGTCGAAACGAAGATTTCGCGGGTGAGCCGGTCACGGGCATCTCCAGGCTCGAGTACGAGCCCAACGACTTTCTTGCCAAGGCGATCGCTCGCCGGCCGCATGCGCGCGCCGAGCGGAAAGGCGACGAACCGCATCAACCAGCGCACAGGCGCCACCGGAAAATTGTCGATCGTGCCGGCGATCGCCACCTGAAAACGGTGCAGAGCGTTACGGGCAGAGAGTTCCACGAACGGAATGTCGGCGAGCACCCGTCCGTCGTCCTCATAGCGCTTCAGCGTGCAGGAGAGGAGATAGAGTTCCGACAACGCGTCGGCCATGCGACCGGTGATCCGCTGCTTGGTCTTGAGACCGCCGCCGAGGATCGCGACCGTGAGATCGGAAACGAAAGCAAAAGTCCGGGTCGCGCGGCCGAGCTGACGATACCACCCACCGATCCGTCCCGCATCGCTTGGCGTCACCCCAAAGGCACCAAACGTGAGGTTGTGGAAAAGCGCTCCAAACAGGTTCGAGGCAGAATAAGCGACGTGCTCCAGCAACAGATGCTCGAAGCTAGCTAGTCCCTTTGCCTTGTCCGGCTCCTGCGCCGCCTGGATTTCCTTGTAGAGATAGGGGTGCGCGCGCAACGCCCCCTGGGCGAAAGTGATAAGCGAGCGGGTCAGGATATTGGCGCCCTCGACCGTTATGGCGACGGGAACCATTTGATAGGCCGATTGCAGGTAGTTGGCCGGACCATCGCAGATGCCGCGTCCGCCATGAACGTCCATCGCCGCATTGACGCAATCACGCATCCGCTCGGTCGACTGGTACTTGAGCAGTCCCCCGATCACGCTCGGCTTCTCGCCCCGCGTCACCATCGAAGCGGTCATCGCGCGAGCCGCCTCCAAGACATAAGCGTGCTCGGCGATTTTGGCGATCGGCTCCTCGATGCCCTCCATTTTTCCCACGGGTATGCCGAACTGCCGCCGGATACGCGCATAGGCGGTGGTGACACGCAGCATCGTCTTGGCGCCAGCGGCCGAGGAAGATGGCAGCGAGATCGAGCGGCCGGCCGAGAGGCATTCCATCAGCATTCCCCAGCCATGGCCGACCATCTCGCTACCGCCGATAACGAAGTCCATCGGGATGAAGACGTCCTCGCCCCAGTTCGGTCCATTGGGAAATGCGGCACCAGACGGCAAATGGCGTCGGCCGATGCGAACGCCGGGATGGTTGCAGGGAATCAAAGCGAGGGTGATGCCGATGTCCTCGCTCTGTCCGATCAGCTTGTCGGGATCGAGCAAATGGAAGGCAAGGCCGAGCAACGTCGCCTTGGGGCCGAGCGTGATGTACCGCTTTTCCCAATTGAGAACGATGCCGATTTCGTCCTTCCCATCGATGCTCCGCTTGGCCACCACGCCCACATCGCGCATGTTGGCCGCGTCCGAGCCCGAAGTCGGACCAGTGAGACCAAAGCAGGGTATTTCGAGCCCTTTTGCCAGGCGCGGCAGAAAGTGCTCTTTCTGTTCCGCGGTGCCGTATTTCTCGATCAGTTCGCCCGGGCCGAGGGAGTTGGGCACCATGACGATTGTCGCGACATCGGGACTGCGCGAGGAAATCTTACCGAGAATCAGAGACTGCGCCTGAGCCGAAAATCCGAGCCCGCCATGCTCCTTGGAGATGAGCATGCCCAGATAGCCGTGCTCGGCGACGAATTTCCAGATCCGGTCTGGGATCTCGTGCTCGTTGTGCCGGATTTCCCAGTCGTCCAACATCGCGCACAACTCGGCCGTCGGGCCGTCGAGGAGTGCACGCTCTTCAGGCGTGAGTTGTATCGGCGGGATCTCCTTGAGCTTCCGCCAATCGGGCGTTCCCGAGAAGAGCTCGGCGTCCCAGCCGACGGTGCCCGCTTCCAGCGCTTGGGCTTCCGTGTCGGAAACCGGGGGCAGGCGCTTCTTCACCATCGCAAAAATTGGGCCGATCAAAGCCTGGCGGACGGCATCGACGTTGAGCGCAAAGAAGATCGCGGCCGGTATAAATAGAAAAATGACGAGCAGCGTCGACAGCTCGCGCCCGGTGCCGGTGAAAAGCCAATACATCAGACCCGCTATGGCCGCCGCGCTGCCCCAATAAACCAGCCTCGCGCGCTGTATCGCCAGATAGAAAATGGCAACAATGCTGAGAATTAGAACAAGCCATTCCATGCAGTAGCACTCCGTCGCACTTCTTGGGGACGATAAAGATGACTCATCCGACCGGAACTCCCGGAGCACTGTAGCCGACTAGCCCGCCGCCGTCGATTAATCCACGCCAAGCGTCGGCCACCCGTGAGAAACGGGGTCACGAGCTCAACTTGAAGGTGCGATATTTCCGAAGTCCGCCACCAACGCCAAAACCAGAAGAGCGGTCGCGAATTCCAGCCCGCTGAAGAACATGAGCCGACGTCGTGCGCTCCGCGAGCCTGCGGACAGTCTTGGCAGAAGCCAGTATCCGTTGGCGAGCGCGAGGCCGATCATAAAGACGACAAGCGCGACTTTGATCAGCAAGAGTTGCTGGTAAACCAGGGAAAAATCGAGGGCCCACGTACCGAGGATGCTGCGTAGACTGACAAGACCGGTGATCACTGCGGTAGCCACGGCCAGATGACCCGCGACCGAGAAGCGCCGGAGACTGGCGGTAGCGGCCGCGAAGGGTACGCGGCTGCCGGCGTGCGCCAGGCAAAGCACGACCGCCGGCAACGCGCCGATCCAAATCGACACGCTCATCACATGCAGCCCGAGGCACGCGGCGAGCAGATCGCCTTCGATGCCGTTGCGCATGACGCCGTGGCCGATCCAACCAAGACTTACCGCAAGTAAGATGGCGCCGGCTTCGGTGAGCCAATCAGCTTGGTCAGGGCCGAAGACCGCTATGAGAAACAACCCGGCCGAAACGAGAAGGCGACCAACCCATATATTGCCGAATAGGGTGTCGGTTAGGATCGACTGAATTATCTCCGGGTCGGCCGCGTGGGCCCAACCATCGGCGGCGAGCGCAGTTTCGGCGAGCAACCAGGCAACGCCCGACGCCAGTGCCACCCCCGCGGCCCAAAGCTCCCAGTTTTGCAAGGTTACCACGAGCACAGATCGTGTCTCGGGAACGGTCATGCGCCGACGGAACACCACTGTTCCGAGCAGCAGCACAACCGCCCCGAAATGGGCAAACCGGACCAAAACCAGCGCGGCTTCGGGGCTCATCGGTGGCCGCCTACTTTACCGAGAAGGTGAAGCTACCCTGGAGCCTGTGGCCATCGGTCGACAGGTTGTGCCACTCGACCGTGTATCTACCGGTCGTCAAGGCGTCCACGATTGGGATGATCAAAACCGCGTGGTTCTTGGGATCGAGCGCGGCCGGCCCGGTCCTGACGGCCGCCTTGTCAGGGCCGGTCACGCTGGCGCCGCTGAATTTCAGGGTGATGTCCTCAATAAAGGTGATTGTTACGCCCGCCGGCGAGGTTGCCAGCACCGCGTTGGGGGCAGGGGTCGAGGATTTGAACTCCGCATGCGCCAAGGCGAGGCTCGCGGGCAACATGGCGGCCAGACTAACCGCCGCGAAAGCGATGACGGTTCGGCGTGAAATTGGAATGAGTTGCATATCGAAACTCCAGAAGCTTGATTTGGCAGATTGAGGCTCGAGCCTTCGCAAGGATCGACGACGCTGGAACCCACAACTGCGTGGTCCTTGTTTGCATCGTAGACTCTCGCGGCTATGCAAATATTCTAGCCTCGGCATCCGGCGGATCGCGGGCCGCAAAACCGCTGCGGTAACGCGTCGGAGCGAGTACCACCTGGTCCTGCCGTAGGTCGGATAGCCAAACCGCGATTGGGCCCGGCCTTGCCAGTGTGGTGGCTACAGGTGCCGCCAAGGCGGCCCCAAAGCAGCCGCCACCGAGGCTGCAACACTCGTCCTGGTGCGGCACGTCCGGGGTTGTCGGTCCGCGTTGGCTGCTGGTCGAGCAAATCGCCCCGAGGCCAACGGACAAACCGTCGAGCTGGGCCATTTGACCTGCATGCAGGGCGCCGCCGAGGACAATCTGCAGGACCAAAAGGGCGACCACAGCCTCTCGGAAGAATTCGAAGTGAGGCCGGGCGATGGTCGCGGCTCGCAGCATTTACGGAGCAAAGCAAAGTCGATCAGGCCAATCCAGCCGTGTTGGCGCCGCAGCCGACGGCTTTCCGACAGAAAAGATCTTAACCGCGTCCATAAAGCCTAACTGGCAAGCTTTTTGCGTTGCTCCGAGCAATCAAAAATCGATTTCCAAACTCGGAGCTCAGTCGCATGACCGCCTTCCCTTACATCACTCGGTTCATTGTTTCTGATCGGGTCAAAGCGTTCGGAAATGATACGGGTGGATCCTTCATCATCCTTTTTGCCTTCTGCATGCCGGTGCTTGTCGCGCTGATGGGTTGCGCCATCGACTTCGGCAACGCCTACAAGGAGCGCGAGCAATTGCTGCTGGCGGCCGATGCAGCGAGTTTGGACGCGATCGCCAAGGGCTCGCCTGGCCTTCTGGCGGCCGCGGCGATGAACACTGACGGACGCGTGCAAGTTGCCGAAGCCAAGGCGATCGAAGCCTTCTATGCCGAACTCGCTGCGCAAAACGGCAATCTCCAGCCGGTGGCCACGGCCGAGGTGGTCAAATCCGGTCTGACGGTAACTGCCACGGTGAGATTCACCGTGGCCATGCCAACTCATTTCTTTGGTGTGTTCGGCGTCAACACACTAGCGATCGACGGCCACGCAACCTCGGTCAACGGCACGCCGCCCTATATCGACTTCTACCTGATGCTCGACAACTCGCCTTCCATGGGTATCGCCGCGACACCGACTGACGTCGATAACCTCATCACCGCGACCGCTGGTCAACCAGGGTTTGCCCGGAACTGCGGCTTTGCCTGCCACGAATTGGACGCTCCTGGAATGTCCTCGCATGTCGATAACTATACGATCGCGCACGATAGCGGGATCACCACACGTATCGACGTGCTCCGGCAGGCAACACAGCAGCTGATGGATACGGCCGCGACCACGGCATCCGTTCCCGGCCAGTTCGGCATGGCGATCAATACCTTCAACGTCGACATGACGACGGTTTCCGCCATGACGACGGATCTCACCGCGGCCAGGGCCAATGCCGCCGCGATCGATCTGATGGTGGTGCCGGCGCAAGGCTGGAACGACGACAGGGATACCGATTTCGAAGTCTCCATGGCACAGCTCAGCGCGGCCGTCCCCGCTTCCGGCACCGGCCTGACATCGGACGATCCGCAGCGCGTGGTGTTCCTAGTGACCGATGGCGTCGACGATACCGATCGGTCGACGACCCCCCAAATTGCTGCCTCGCGGGTGCCCGATCCGAGCCGTCTGATCCAAGCTTTCAACCCCGACCTGTGCAGGGCGATGAAGAACCAGGGCATCAAGGTCGCGGTGATCTACACAACCTACGTGCCGCTGCCGAACAACGGCTACTACAATAGCTACGTCTCGCCGTGGCAGGATGAGATCAACCCGAACATCAAGGCCTGCGCGTCACCCGGCTACTTCTTCGAAGTATCCCCGACTCAAGGCATCTCGGAGGCCATGACGGCGCTGTTCCGCAAGGCCGTGGCCGAGGCCCGGATCACTTCCTGAAGTCGGTCGATTGGACCCCGGTTGGAGTTCGCTCTATACCGGGGTCAAGCATGTCCACCCCGAACAGCTCGCCCCTTCCAAAAAATGTCCCTCGCCCTCGATATTCAGCATCAGCAGGGCGCGTTCAATCTTTCGGCGAAACTCGAAGCCGGCCCTGGCGTGCTCGCATTGTTCGGTGCCTCGGGTTCGGGCAAGACCACTCTTGCCAACATCATCGCCGGCCTTGTCAGACCTCTGCGCGCGCGGATCGTCTTGGATGGCGCGGTTCTCGCCGATACCGCCAGCGGCGTGCAGGTTCCCGCTCACCGACGGCAGATCGGCTATGTGTTTCAGGACGGCCGACTTTTTCCACACCTCAACGTCAAACAAAACTTGTACTACGGCCGCTGGTTCGCGCGAAATCGCGCATCGGGGGAGGACCGCTTGGAGGACATCGTGTCGCTTCTAGCGCTCGGTTCGCTGCTGCAGCGCGCTCCCAAGTACCTGTCGGGCGGTGAAAAGCAGCGCGTCGCCATTGGCCGAGCGCTGCTCACCAACCCGAAGCTGTTGATCTTGGACGAACCTCTCGCCTCCCTCGACCAGCCGCGCAAGGACGAGATCTTACCGTTCCTGGAGCGCCTTCGAGACGGCGCGCGCGTACCAATGGTCTATGTGAGCCATTCGGTTCCCGAGGTCGCGCGGCTCGCCACCACCGTCGCGGTTCTCGATCGAGGGCAGCTCGTGGCTTTCGGTCCCGTGTCGGAGGTGTTGCAGTTGGCCCATCGACTGCCAGTGGAGGAACGCGGCGAAGCTAGTTCCGTGATCGAGGTCCAGGCGACCGGCACCACGCCTCCCCCTGGCGTCAGCCTGCTACGCTCGGCCGGCAATTTGTGGCAGGTGCCACGCCTGGACCTACCCCCGGGCACCAGGCTGCGCCTCAGAGTGCGGGCACGGGACGTGATGATCGCCCTAAATCCTCCGACCGACATTAGTGCTCTGAATATACTGCCTGGCCATATCCTCGAGCTCAGGGAGGGCAGTGCGGGCGTAAGCGACGTCCTGCTGGATTGTGCCGGCGACCGGCTGGTGGCCCGGCTGACGACGGTGTCGGCCACGCGATTGAAATTGATCCCTGGCCTCAGGGTGCACGCGATCGTCAAAGCCGTGGCATTTGATCGAAACGCATGACTTGTGCTTGGTGGGAACTTGACAAACGTTCCCATAATGTTCTAGTTGCACCCAGCGAACATGAACACGGAGCAGGCCGGTGCCAAGCATGAAGCTCGATGCTGTTTCGGTGACGAGCCGCGACTTTGCCAAGACGGCGCAGTTCTATGGGTTGCTGGGCTTCACATTTCCCGCCTTCGGCCCGGATGACAAGCACCTCGAGGCGGTCACCAAGCCGGGCGAAGTGCGCCTGATGATCGATGATCGCGGGCTGATGCAGTCGATCATCGGCGAGGCTCCAATACCATCAAACCATTCGTCGTTCGCCATCAAATGCATGAGCTCGGCTGAGGTGGACGAGGCAGTCAAAAGAATTGAAGCGGCCGGCTTTGGTATCGTGCAAGCGCCGTGGGATGCGTTCTGGGGTCAGCGCTATGCGATCGTTGTCGACCCCGATGGCTATAAGGTCGACATCTTTGCTGCGCTGAATTGAGCAGCGATCGGTGATGAGTGTCGTTGGCGAATGACCAAGGAGCAGTCGCAAACCAACACTTGCCAGGCGGCGGCGCGGACGATAACTGCGTGCGGATAGCCGTTTTCGCCCTGCCCTGATGTCCATACCCACCACGTGTCAACGGAGCCGCGCGCCATGCGACACCTTTTGCTGCTCGTTCCGTGCGTAGCCGCGCTGATTCCCTGGCTCTACAATTATTCAGAGCCGCGTCTGTTCGGCCTTCCCTTTTTCTGGTGGTTCCAGTTGGGCATGATCCCCGTGTCAGCGTTCTTTATTTTGGCTGTCTATCTGGGGGACCGGCGCTGATGGAAGGCCTCAACGCGACGTCAACAGCGGTCTTCGTCTTTTTCTTCGTGTTGGTTACAGTGCTCGGTTTCGTGGCCGCGCGCTGGAAGTCCGGCGATCTCGGACAACTGCACGAATGGGGTCTGGGTGGCAGACGCTTTGGGCCCTGGATCACCTGGTTTTTGATCGGCGGCGATCTCTATACCGCCTACACACTCATCGCGGTGCCAGGCGCCATCTACGCGCGCGGAGCTTTCGGCTTTTTCGCGGTTCCCTATACGGTCATCATCTACCCGTTTCTGTACTTGGTGATCCCGAGGCTTTGGCTCGTCACCCATCGCCACAACTATTTGACCGCCGGCGATTTCGTGGGCGGTCGCTATGGCAACAGGTGGCTCGAGCTGGCCGTAGCGTTGACTGGCATTCTGGCCACGATGCCCTATATCGCGCTGCAATTGGTCGGCATCGAGAAGGCAATTGCGGGTCTTGGATTTCAGGGCGAGGGCTTGGCCGGTGATGCTCCACTCATCATCGCCTTCATCATTCTCGCGGTCTTTACCTATCAGAGCGGGCTTCGCGCACCGGCGATGATCGCCTTTGTCAAGGACCTGATGATCTATGTCTTCATCCTCGCCGCGGTGACAATCATTCCGGCACAGCTGGGCGGCTATGCTGCGGTGTTCGATGCCGCCGCCGCCGGGCTTGCCAAGAAGGGGGCGGGGCTTACGTTGGCGCCAGCCCAAATCGCGCCTTATGTGACATTGGCCATCGGCTCGGCGATGGCGCTCCTGCTCTATCCGCATTCACTGACCGGCATTCTGTCGGCATCGGGGCCCGACGCGCTCAAGCGCAACGCGGTAGCGCTGCCGGCCTATTCGTTCCTGCTCGGACTGATCGGCTTGCTAGGCATCCTTGCCTATGGCGCGGGTATTGACACCAAAGATGCAAACAACGTGGTGCCACTTTTGATCCTGAAGAGCTTCCCCGATTGGTTCGCCGGCTTCTGCTTTGCGGCGATCGCGGTTGGCGCCCTCGTGCCGGCGGCTGTGATGTCGATAGGCGCGGCCAATACCTTCACCCGAAATGTCTGGAAGCCTTTCGTCGAACCCGGGATGAGCCCGGCCAAGGAGACATTTCTGGCCAAGCTGGTCTCATTGATCGTGAAAGTGGGGGCGCTCGCCGTCATCTTGTTTGTGCCAACCAAGAACGCCATCGATCTACAATTGCTGGGTGGGGTCTGGATGATCCAGGTGTTCCCGGCTGTGATCTTTGGGCTCTACACGCGCTGGTTCAACGGCTGGGCGCTGCTGATCGGTTGGGCCGTGGGGATGGTGCTGGCGACTTGGCTTTCCTATGGCCCAACCGCATGGGTTGCCGTCCACCCCGTTTTCGAGCTTTTCACCGCCTACAACGGCTTTACCGCGGTAGCCGTGAACATCGCGATCGCCGGGGTGCTGTCAGCCGTATGGCGGTCAGCCGCGCCCGACGAGACGATGGTGACCGACTATGCCGAGACGCCCTTGACGGCGTCATGACATCGATCGCTGGCGCTAGTGTCACCGGACCGTGAGGCCACCACGCCATGAGAGTGGGCGGAGCCAGCGGGCGGCAGCGCGGCAAGCTCGTCAGGGTCCGCGCGTTGAAGACCCCAGCGCCACTGGGCGATTGCGCGCGGGCCTGCGCCGTCCCACGGGACGTTCGTCCCCTGCTCGCTCGCCGGCCAACTGCAAACGCTTCAGTTCCTCTTCGGCGGCGGCCGCCTCGGCCTCGGCCGCCTCGCGCTTGACCTCGAGATCCTTAACCGAAACCAACAGATTGTCGCAACGCTTGCGAGCTGCCTTGGCGAACGACGAATAGGCAAAGTGGGTCGATTCGCGAACCCCCGTGCGCACATGTTCGGCTTCGATTTGTTGCTCGAGATCAGCCGCCATCCGGCGGAATTCGGCAATCATGCCGTCGATATCGCTGAGCTTGCGGCGCTTCTCCGCCAGATCGAAGCTGCCAGCCCTGACGAGCGCGTCCCGTGACTTCATCATTCGATACCCCTAACCAATTCGAACTGCCGTCAACCTAGCAAACGCCATGCCAAGAGAACCAATGCCAGTAAACCATTGAGAACCAAGCCAATCCAGCGTGAAATGGAAATTTGGCAGGGACAAAGGTCGGACGCAATCTCGAACTCTATCCAAGACCGCTTAAGTGCCGGTAAACCAACCGCGACACGCCTTGACTTGTCGGCCCTGTTGGCAGCAACATTTGCGCTTAGCACTTTTTTTCTTTCTCGTTCGGCAAACCTCAAAAAAGATTCCGGGAGGAATAATCAGATGCGAACTTGGACGAACGATCCAATGGTGTTCGGGGCGGCGGTCCTGGCGATGGTTGGTCTTGTCGGGCTGCGGGCCGCTTCGGCGGAGGAGGTCAAGAGCGCCACGAAATATGGCGACCTATCGTATGTCTCGCAGGACCTGCTCAACCGAGCGGCGGGTGACGGCAACAATTTTCTGCACACCAACGGCAACTATTGGCAATCACGGTTCTATCCAAATCGTCAGATCAATACCGGCAATGTGGGCAAGCTGCGGCCGGCCTGGATGTTCCAGATGGACATCAGCGAGTCGCTGGAGACCTCGCCGATCGTTGTCAACGGCGTGATGTATGTCACAACGTCGTACGACCATGTTTACGCGCTTGATGCTCGTACCGGAGACCAAATTTGGGAATACAAACACAAGATGGGTCCGATCACGACCTTCTGCTGTGGCCCAAACAATCGCGGGGTCGCGATATACGGCGACAAGGTGTATCTCGGCACGCTTGATGCCAAACTTGTGGCGCTTGACGCCAAGACCGGAAAACCGGTCTGGGACGTCCAGGTCGCCGATCCAGAAAAGGGCTATTCCGAAACGATGGCGCCGACCGTCGTCGATGGCAAGATACTCATCGGCACCAATGGCGGCGAATACGGCATCCGCGGCTTCGTAAAGGCCTACGATGCCAAGGACGGCAAGCTGCTGTGGACCTTCAACACGATCCCCGAAGATACCAAAGGTGTCTGGGCGACCAAGGACGCCACCGGCCGCGACATGCACCGCGATATAGATGCTGAGAAGAAAACCTACGCGGACAAGGGCGACCCCTACAAGTCGCTCGGTGGCGGCGTCTGGCAGAACCCCTCGGTCGATCTCGAAACCAACCGTATTTACTTCGTGGTCGGCAACCCCTCGCCGGACTTGGACGGTGCCGTGCGACCGGGTGACAATCTCTATACCGACTCGCTGGTCTCGGTCGATCTCGACACCGGCAAATACGTCTGCCACTTCCAGTACATAGCCCACGATGTGTGGGATCTCGACGCTGTCTCGC
>Ga0209698_10004584_pt1 | contig 15102 bp, 14 predicted proteins | sample LitLauG_LLR_2012_FD_187203 | JGI IMG/M metagenome (GOLD analysis project Ga0209698, IMG submission 187203) | Freshwater sediment microbial communities from Pennsylvania, USA - Little Laurel Run_MetaG_LLR_2012 (SPAdes) (version 2) | ecosystem: Environmental > Aquatic > Freshwater > Creek >...
CGCGGAAGAACGCGCGAAGATTACCGTCAAGATGGTGGACGTCTTGAACCGCCGTAGCTACGTTCGAAATTTGGTGCGGGATGTGAGTACGGCGTTGGAAGATTGAAGAATTGCGAAATGGCTTCAGATCACATTGTCGGCATTGACCTCGGCACCACGAACTCTCTCGTGGCTTTCATGCAGGGGGATACGCCTGTGGTCATCCCGGGCGAGGATGGGTTGAATCTCGTTCCTTCCGTGGTTGCGCTTGATGAGACAAATCAGGCTCTGATCGGCAGTGCGGCCCGGCGCTACCTTATCGAGACGCCCGAACGCGCTGTCTACTCCATCAAGCGACTGATGGGACGCGGCATTGAGGACATTCGTGAGGAGTTGAAGCTCTTCCCTTTCCGCGTGGCGGAAGACCTTCAGCCCGGCGAAGTCTTGCGCATTACCTTGGGGGACAAAACCTTTACGCCGCCTGAGATTTCGGCGCTGATTCTTCGCCAGCTCAAGCGGAATGCCGAGCGGTTTTTTGGCGGACCCGTGAGTAAGGCCGTTATTACCGTTCCCGCCTACTTCAATGATGCACAGCGCCAGGCCACCAAAGATGCCGGGCGAATCGCTGGGCTGGAAGTGCTGCGTTTGGTCAACGAGCCGACAGCCGCATCTCTCGCATACGGCCTTGATAAGAAGCAAAACGGCATCGTTGCCGTCTACGATCTGGGCGGCGGTACGTTCGACATTTCCATTCTGAAGCTGCATGACGGCATCTTCGAGGTAATCGCGACCAACGGCGACACGCATCTCGGCGGCGATGATATCGACAACCTGTTAATTACGATCGCGCTCGACGACATTCGAGGCGACCTCGGCCTCGACCTCCGACGCAACGCGGAGGTGGTACAGGCCATTCGCAAGGCCGTGATTGACGCGAAGATCGTACTTTCGTCGCAGGGTGCAGTGAAGCTCGATATTGAGCTTCCTCAAGGCAAGCGCTATCAGCGAGAGATCACACGTGAGCAATTCGAGCAACTCATCCAGCCGATCATTGACCGCACCGTGGGTCCATGCAAGCAGGCGATGAAAGATGCCAATCTGAAACCCGAGCAGATTGACGAAGTCGTGCTCGTCGGCGGGTCGACGCGGATTCCGAAAGTTCGGGCGCTGGTGAAAGAGATGTTCCGCCGCGAACCGCACACGGACTTGAATCCAGATGAGGTAGTTGCTCTCGGCGCTGCGGTGCAGGCGAATATCCTTGGCGGTGGATCGCAGGCGACACAGAACATGCTGTTGCTCGACGTGACTCCCCTGTCGCTGGGCATCGAGGTTGCCGGTGGAGTGACCGACAAGATCATTCTCCGCAACTCGACGATTCCCGCGTCCGCTACGCAGTTCTACACGACGCAGATTGACGGCCAGGCTAACGTGGCGATTCACGTATTGCAGGGCGAGCGCGAATTGGCGAGCGATTGTCGCTCCCTCGCACGTTTTGATCTGAAGGGAATTCCTCCGATGGCCGCGGGAATCCCGCGGGTTGAGGTCAAGTTCCTGATTGACGCGAACGGAATTCTGAACGTCTCTGCGCGCGAGCAGCGTAGCGGCAAGCAAGCCGAAATCCAGGTACAGCCGAGCTATGGGCTCACGGATGAGCAGGTCGAGGGCATGATTCTCGATTCTTTCGACAATGCAGAAGAAGACTTCCGACGCCGTCAGCTCATCGAGGCGCGCAACGAAGCAGGAACGATTCTCGCCGCACTTGAAAAAGGGAAAAAGAGCGCGGCATGGGGACAGCTCACGAGCGATGAAAAGAAGCGGATCGCCAAGATGGAGAAGGCTCTTAACGCCGTCAACGGAGAAGATGACTATCAGGCCATCCGCAAAGCGATCGATGCACTGAACCAGGGCACAACGCGGCTGGCCGAACTGATGATGGATACCGCGGTTTCGACCGCCCTCAAAGGTAAGACCATGGATGAGACTGACTTGGGCGAAGGCCCCACGGCACCACATCCGATGGCGAAAGCAGAGTTTGAGTAGCTAGCGCCGGCGACTCGCCGGCTGTCGCGAGGGCGTCTCGCCCTCGCACCAGGAGCAGTCAATGTCAGACGAGAAAACACAGGGTGCCGGAACCGCTACGGCGGAAGCTCCCGGCGAAAACACAGTTCAAATTACGTTCTTGCCCGAAGGCAAGACGGTCCAATTCGAGCACGGTAAACTGCCTTATGAAGATCACGGCAAAGAGGAATCGATCCTAGATGTGGCTTTGAATTTCGGCATCACGCTCGACCATGCGTGTGGCGGCAATTGTGCCTGCACGACTTGCCATGTGTGGGTCAAAGAAGGCGCGGAGAATCTGTCGCCGATGGACGACGACGAGGCTGACCGGTTGGACATGGCTGCGGACCTCCAGCTAAACTCTCGTCTCGGTTGCCAGGCACAGATCACCAAGCCGGGCAAAGTGGTCGTGGAAATTCCAGCGTGGAACCGGAACTACGTTTCTGAGGAGCACTGAGGAGCAAACATGCCGAAATCACTGACTTGGGACAACGCCGAAGATCTCGGCATCCTGCTTTCAGAGACTCACCCGGAAGTCGACCCTCTCACGGTGCGCTTTACCGACCTGCATCGCTATGTGACAGAGCTGCCGGGTTTTACCGGTGATCCCAAGGGCTCGAATGAAGGCAAGCTAGAGGCGATCCAGATGGCCTGGCACGAAGAGTTTCAGGATCGCACTCAGGCATAAGGCATAAGATGAGTCGATATGTGCCTCTGACCGTCACCAACTGCCAATCGGTTTTACAAAGCTTTTACATCACACCGATACTCAAGTGACTTCCGAAGTCCTATCCTTGTTGCTTAGTAGGGCATTGGACATTTTGGCCCTTCTCTCTCCGGCCAAAACAAAAAGGGCACGGTTTTCGCGAGCCGTGCCCTACTTTTTCGTTTCCTATGCTCTTCAACCAACGGGAACTGGTGCGACCTCTTCCACACTCGCTTCACGCAGGAACTTGGCCGCCTCTTCTGGTGGAGTGGGATTGATGTAGAACCCGGTTCCCCACTCGAATCCCGCCGTCTTCGTTAGCTTGGGCATGAATTCGATGTGCCAGTGATAGTGGTCGTTGGTCGGGTCCTGCACTGGCGACGAGTGAATCACGAGGTTGTACGGTGGATTGTCGAGCACGCGGTCGGCACGGCCCAGAAGATCCTTCAGCGCACGCGCCAGGTTCTCGAACATGTGCGACGAAGAATTCTCAAACGCGGACTCATGCTGCTTGGGCAGGATCCAAGTTTCGAATGGGAAGCGGGGAGCGTACGGCGCGAGAGTGAGGAAGTTCTCGTTCTCGGCAACGACTCGAATACCACCATCCATCTCTTGCCGAATAATGTCGCAGAACACGCATCGTTCCTTGTAGAGGAAATACTGCTTGGCTCCCTCCAATTCCTGCGTCACGTTAATCGGAAGAATCGGCAACGCGATGAGCTGTGAGTGGGCGTGTTCGAGGGAAGCGCCAGCAGCTTCGCCGTGATTTTTGAAGATTAGAATGTACTTGAACCGGCGGTCTTTCTTCAGGTCGAGGATCCGGTCGCGGAACGTCCACAACACATCTTCAATTCGCTTGGGAGGCAAGGTCGCGAGGCTAGCCGAATGATCGGGCGTTTCGATAATAACTTCATGAGCGCCGATGCCGTTCATCCGATCGAACATCCCTTCCGCTTGGCGGTTCAGATTGCCTTCAATACCCAGCGCGGGAAACTTGTTGGGGACAACGCGGACGGTCCATCCTGGGGCATCGCGCTGCGGCGGGGGACCGCCGTTTGAGTTGGGACGGTAGGCTTGAATCTCCGGCGGGGTCTTCGCCTCGTTTCCGTAGCAGAACGGGCAGAAGCCGCCTTTGATTTTCATGTTCTCGCGGACGAAATCGGTCGGCCGCTTGGCCCGGTCGGTCGAAATAATGACCCAACGACCAACAATGGGGTCTTTTCTCAGCTCAGGCAAGTACTAAATCCTTTCAATGCGATCCCACACAGACGTTGATCCTATGTCTATATAGATGCATTTCGAAATACTTCGATCTGGGGGGACGTATGACCCCCATAGTATACGCTTACAATATCGATTCTCCATTGGCACGATGGTGGAAGCCGCTTTAGGTACTGTCGTGCTACCAGAGCTAACTCTTGTCGTTTGTGTCGGTCTACGGCTGCCTCCGCCGTCTTGACCTCGCGGGATGTGCGGGTCTTCACTTCGATGAAACACAGGACATCACCGTTCCACCCAATCAGATCGATTTCGCCGCGACAGAGGGGCGACCGAAAATTACGGGCCACGATCAGATAGCCCTGTTTGCGCAGGTGGAAGTAAGCATCCTCCTCGCCGCGCCTGCCGATCTGCTGATGCGTCGGACGAACGTCTGGCGGCAGCGTGCGGTGGGCGAGCCAGTCCAAGCCGCGAACAAGATTACGGGTAAGAATGACGGGAAACATGAGGACGACTGAAGTTTAGCGTCGTGTCGACTGTCTGCCTGTGATTCTCCTCACAGAACGGCGTAACCGTAACTGCATTTCTTCCCAATGCGGGAAGAACCCTGAGACAAGAAATCCCACCCCGCAGGGCGAGGTGGGATCAGCAGAAGGGTCCCGGTTTAGTTTCCAACTTTTTTGATGCAGTCCTCGAGCACGTCTACGGCGACATCAGCCTCTTCTTTGGTGACAATAAGGGGCGGGCAGATCCGGATCGTGCTCGGTCCGCAGCCCAGGAACAGGATGCCGCGCTCGAACGCCATTTCGACGATGCGATCGCGCTCGACATTGCCATACTCCTTCGTGACTTTGTCTTTCACGATCTCGACGCCGACCATCAGCCCGCGCCCACGGACGTCGCCCACGAGTTTTAGCTTGGAGGGCCACTCGGCCATGCGCTTCATGATGTGATTTCCAACCTGCGCGGAGTTCTCCAACAAGCGCTCCTTCTCGATGACGTCCAGAGTAGCCAGCGCAGCCGCGACAGCCACGGGATTGCCGCCGAATGTAGAGGCGTGCGAGCCCGGGACCCAGTCCATGATTTCGGCGCGGGTCATCGTAATGCCGAGCGGCATGCCCGAAGCGACGCCCTTCGCCATGCAAACAATGTCCGGCTGCACACCGGTGTGCTCGACGGCCCACCACTTTCCGGTACGCGCAATGCCGCTCTGCACTTCGTCGACGACCAGCAGGATTCCGTGGCGATCGCAGATCCGGCGGAGTTCCTGCATGAAGATGGTCGGGGCGACGACGTATCCGCCTTCGCCTTGCACGGGCTCGACGAAAATTGCCGCAACTTCCTCTGGAGGCAGCGTGGTTTTGAAGAGCTTCTCTTCGATGAAGCGGGCGCACCCGAGCGCGAAGTTATCGGCCTCCTGCGTGCCGCCAACGCAGCCACGGTAGACATCGGGATAACGCACGTGCGTCACGCCAGGAACGAGCGGTGCGAACCGACGGCGTTGCTGCGGCTTGGAAGCAGTCAGCGACAAGGCACCCATGGTGCGTCCGTGGAACGCGCCAAAGAATGCAATGACGTTCTGACGCTTGGTGTGGTAGCGAGCCAGTTTGAGGGCACACTCGATTGCTTCGGCGCCGGAGTTCCCGTAGTAAATGCGGTGGGGTCCGGGCATGGGCGCGATCTTCGACAGGCGCGCCGCCAGATCCACCATGCTCTCGTAGTAAAAATCTGTACCCGACATGTGGATCAATTCCGCGGCCTGCTTCTGAATGGCGGCGACCACATGCGGATGGCAGTGGCCGGTCGAGGTCACGGCAATGCCGGCAGAAAAATCGAAAAACTCGTTGCCGTCGACGTCGGTGACAACGATCCCGCGGCCGCTCTTGGCGACCATGGGGTACGAGCGAGTGTAAGACGGTGAGATGTATTTCTGATCGCCTTCGAGCACGCGCTTGGCATTGGGCCCGGGCAGGGCGGTCTTAATCTTGGGACCGATCGCGGTCATAGTAGTCATGATATTCCTCCTTGGGCAGCGGCCAGTGGTTACTAGCCAGATGCGAAACGGACCTCGGGCGGCAGCTCTGGTTGAAGCGCGCTCTATTTAGAGGTAAGCCGAGGTGAATCAGGCGCGAAGCAGGAAACTAATCGCTACCGAAGAGGTTGGGACGCAGCCGCGAGGGCAGATTGGCTCGATACCGCCGTGGACACACCAGGCAGTGCAGCCAGCACTCGGGCAAATGCGAATTGGAATTTTTCTGCGGCATCGCAATGGCTGGATATCCACAAACATTATATCTGGTAGTAGTGGCACGGCGGAACCCTTTTTCAGTAACGACGGTGCGTATAAACATTTCGGCACATCCTTGACCACCACCTTTGACTTCCCGCTTCCCACGCCTTAGCATGGCTCACCGCAAGTGCGGGGACTCCCTTGCTCGATCAGACCATCTCCCATTATCGGATCATCGAAAAGCTCGGCGGCGGTGGTATGGGCGTGGTCTACAAAGCCGAAGACACGCGCCTTGGCCGCTTCGTCGCTCTCAAGTTTCTGCCGGACGACCTAGCTCAAGACCGCCAAGCCCTGGAGCGATTCCGGCGGGAAGCTAAGGCCGCATCAGCCCTGAACCATCCCAATATCTGCACTATCTACGACATCGGCGAAGACAACGGCAAGACCTTCCTGGTGATGGAGTTCCTGGACGGCGCGACCCTCAAGCACATGATCGCCGGCCGACCGATGGAACTAGAGACCATCCTCTCACTCAGTTCGGAGATCGCCGACGCCCTTGATGCGGCGCATGCCGAAGGCATTGTCCATCGCGACATCAAGCCCGCGAATATTTTCGTCACTAAGCGCGGTCACGCGAAAATCCTCGACTTCGGCTTGGCCAAGGTCAAGGCCTCTCCTCCGGGCTCAAATCCGGATCTGACTGCACCTTCAACGGTAGTCATGGAGGAGCACCTCACCAGTCCCGGTTCGACCCTGGGTACGGTCGCCTATATGTCACCGGAACAAGCAAAGGGGAAAGAACTCGACGCCCGGACGGATCTTTTTTCCTTCGGAGTGGTTCTGTATGAAATGTGCACGGGAGCACTGCCGTTTCGTGGCGACACCTCGGCGCTGATCTTCGATGCGATCCTGAATCGGGCGCCGGTTTCTCCCATAAGGCTGAATGCCGACCTGCCTCCCAAGCTGGAAGACCTTATTAACAAGGCGCTCGAGAAGGACCGCAACCTGCGTTACCAGCACGCCTCCGACATCCGCGCAGACCTGCAGCGGCTAAAACGAGATACCGACAGCGGGCGCGCCGCCGCGCAGAGTTCGGGTTCGCACCCTGCCGCTTTGGAGCCATCGCCCCAACAAAAAGCGCCTTCAGCGCCGTCAATCCCGACACCGGTCTCGAACCCCTCGCAACCGGCAGTTGCATCTTCTTCGGGAGTAAACGCCGCAGTCCTAGTCGCTCCTACAAAATCCTGGAAAATGCTCGGTGGCTTCGCGGCAGCGGCCGTGCTACTAATTGCCGCCGGATTCTTCTATTTCCATTCCACACAGTCCGCCAAACTCACCGAAAAAGACAGCGTCTTATTAGCGGATTTCGTCAACACCACAGGCGATGCGGTCTTCGACGGTACTCTCAAACAAGCATTGGCTGTACAACTGGAGCAATCGCCTTACCTGAACATCGTCTCCGATTCGAAGATTCGCGATGCGTTGAAGCTTATGGGCAAGCCGGCTGACGAGCGCCTCAGCAATGATGTTGCGCGCGAAATCTGCCAGCGTCAGGGGATCAAGGCGTTGCTGACAGGATCGATCGCAGGACTGGGGAACCACTACGTGATCACACTCGCGGCACTGAACGGCGAGACCGGCGACGCCCTGGCGCGCGAGCAGGTCGAAGTCGACAGCAAAGAGCAGGTGTTGAAGTCTCTTGATAAGGCCGCCTCCAGCCTTCGGCAAAAGATGGGAGAGTCACTTGTTTCGGTGCGACAATTTGCCAAGCCGCTGGAGCAGGCGACGACGTCATCGCTGGAGGCACTGCAGGCGTTCACTCAGGGGCAGAGTGCACATCAGAAGATGCGCGATGACGCGGCGATTCCTTTTCTGAAGAAAGCGGTCGACCTCGATCCTAACTTCGCTCTCGCCTATGCGACGTTGGGTGTGTCTTACTTCAACCTGGGCCGGACTACAGAAGGAGCTCCGGCGCTGAAGAAGGCCTACGAATTGCGTGACCGGGCAAGCGACCGGGAGAGGTTCTACATCGAGGCACACTATTACGATGAGGTGACGATCGATCTCGAGAAGGCGCTCGCGGTTTATGTGCAGTGGTCCCAGACGTATCCGAGGGATTCAGTGCCGCTCGACGACGCCGCATTAGCCTGTGCTGGAATGGGCAGGCACGAGAAGGCTCTTGAGTTTGCGAGCGAGGCACATCGCGTGGACCCCCAGGATGCTTATGGGTACGACAACCTGGCTAGTGCGTATGAAGCATTGAACCGCTTCGATGAGGCAAAGAGCGTCGCGGAAGAGGCCGTCGCTAAAAAAGCGGACGGCTCGGGAGTTCATTTTGTGCTCCTCGATCTGGGCTACATTCGCGGGGATCGCGCGTCTATCCAGCACCAGCTCGATGTGATTAAGGGCACGTCGTACGAACCTTTTGTGTTGTTCTTCAACGCCGGCTGGAACACTCATCTGGGTAAAGTCAAAACGTCGCGTGAATTGTGGGAGCAAGCGCGGCAGGCCTTGGTCGGGGGAGGGGCGAAGGAGGTCGCAGGGCAAGTATTGTCGCTCGAAGCCTACTACGACGCGCAGATGGGCTATGAGAGCGAAGCGCGGCAAAAGGCGGCGCAGGCTCTTGGGATGTCGAATGATCCAGACACTCGCTGGTCAGCGGCACTGGCATATGCGGCCGCCGGGGACGCCGGGAAGTCTACATCGCTGCTGGAAAGCGCCCTGCGGGACGCTCCCGACAATCGCTTTATCCAGGCATTGATCGGCGTTGAAGTGCGCGCGATGCAACAGCTCGCTAGGAGCCAACCGGCGGAAGCTGTGAGCACTCTCGAAGCGATTCGCAGTTATGAGTTCGGCACGGGACCGCGAGCGGTAGGCGCTACTCCGCCGTTTCTCCGCGGTTTGGCATATCTGAAACTGCACGACGGCGGCAAAGCCGCAGCAGAATTTCAGCGGGTACTCGATCACCGCGGGGCGGTGTCCTGGGGTATCGAATATCCGTTGTCGCAGCTCAACCTTGGCCGAGCCTATGCGATGCAAAGCGACAACTCAAAGGCGCGTACCGCCTATCAGGATTTCTTTGCACTCTGGAAAGATGCCGATCCGGATATCCCTGTCCTGAAAGACGCGAAAGCCGAGTACGAGAAACTGAAGTAGCCCCGACACGACCTGGGATCCCATCCCGGTGCCGAAGTTTAGAATCCAATCTGCACGAAAGCTCGTCTGATATCGTGTAAGTTTTCCCTGCTTCTCACGCCTAACATGAACGGACAGCGCCCAAGCCGGTGGATGGTGATTCTCGCCTTCGGACTCGTGTATCTGTTCTGGGGCTCGACCTACCTCGGCATCGACATCGCGGTGCAGACGATTCCGCCGGCGTTAATGTGCGCACTTCGATTCTCCGTCGCGGGCGTGCTGATGCTGGCCGTTTGCGGGGCGACCGGGCGCAAGATCTTCTACTCGCCACGGCAGATCGCGCTGTGCGCGATCGTCGGCATTCTTCTGCTGATGGGCGGTAACTTGACCCTTTCGTATGCGGAACTGACCGTGTCGTCCGGGCTGGCGGCACTGATCATCGCCATTACGCCGCTCTGGTTTCTTGTCCTCGATTCGCTGTTGTTAGGCGATCATCACATTTCGGGCCGCGGTAAAGCGGGGCTCCTGCTCGGCATTTTGGGACTGTTCGTCCTCGTCTGGCCCGATCTGCAAGCCGGGTCCATGGGGCGCCGCGAATTATGGGCCTCTGTCAGCCTGATCGTTGGATCGTTCAGCTGGGCGCTGGGATCGGTGCTCTCCAAGCGGTGGCAGTCCGGGATGGACGTTTTCAGCGCCACCGGCTGGCAGGTCACGGCTGCGGGCGCGTCCAATTTCATCTTTGCGCTCTTGAATGGGGATCTTTCACGCGTTCGATGGACTGCAAAGGGATTGGGAGCCGTTGGATATTTGGTAGTGTGCGGCTCGTGGATCGGCTACACAGCATACATCTGGCTGTTGGAGCATGTGCCGACGTCGAAGGTCTCGACCTACGCTTACGTCAATCCGGTTGTTGCTGTCTTTCTTGGATGGCTCATACTCCACGAGCGGGTGGATCGGTTCATCCTGATGGGAAGCGCGATCGTGGTGCTCTCCGTAATTCTTGTGACCAGCGCGAAAGTCAAAGAGAAAATGGTCGCTGAGGAGCTTCCTGCCGTCGAAGCTGCTGGGGACTAAGACCGCACACGTCACGCGAGCCGAACACCAGAATTGTGAAGAACCGTTGAAGGGGGTGCGCCATGTCTCGCCGTATTTGCGAGACACGGGAAATCTCAGGACTCAAAAGCACAATCTACTTCAGTTCGAGAACTTCCTTCTCTTTTGCCTTGCTCATCTCTTCCATCTTCTTGATTTCGTCGTCGGTAAGCTTCTGGATTTCCTCGAGTGAGCGCTTCTCGTCGTCCTCCGTAATCTTCTTATCTTTGATGGCCTTCTTGATGGCGTCGTTGCCATCTCGGCGGATATTACGGACCGCAGTGCGATGTTCCTCGAGCACTTTGTGCAGATGCTTTACCATTTCTTGCCGGCGCTCCTGCGTCAGGGCCGGGATGGGCACACGGATCAATTTGCCATCGTTCATGGGATTCAATCCCAGATCGCCACCGCGTATCGCCTTCTCAATCGCTCCCAGCTGCGAGGGATCAAATGGCTGAACCGTAATCAACTGCGCCTCGGGTGCGTGTACCTGCGCCACCTGGTTCAAGGGCATCTGGGAACCATAGGCCTCGACGGTAACGCCATCGAGCATGTGCACCGACGCACGACCGGTGCGGACCGCCGCCATCGCTTTGCGAAAGTCTTCGACTGCTTTATCCATGCGTGTCTTGAGTTGCGCGTAAGTTTCTTTCAGTCCAGCAATTGAGGCCATGACTGCCATAAGGTCTGCTCCCGTCTTCCGGAATCGAAACGTCGAATTATAAACCCCGAAAATCGCAAACCACAAAAGGCACGAAGAAACACGAAGAATTGCTTCCTTCGTGAGCCCTCGTGTCCTTTGTGGTTTTCTAAGCGCACACCATGGAACCGATTTTTTCGCCCAACACCACACGCCGGATGTTCCCATGGCGATTCAGGTTGAAAACGATGATGGGCAGATCGTTATCTTTGCACAGGCTGATCGCGGTCGAGTCCATCACCTTCAATCCCAGCTTGAGCACATCCATGTAGGTGATCTGATTGAATTTCCTTGCGCCGTCGACCTTCATCGGATCGGCGTCGTAAATGCCGTCAACCTTTGTCGCTTTCAGGATCGCTTCGGCTTTGATCTCCATGGCTCGCAGCGATGCGGCGGTGTCGGTGGAGAAATACGGATTGCCCGTGCCTCCGGCGAAGATGACGACGCGGCCCTTTTCCAGGTGTCGAATGGCACGGCGCCGGATGAACGGCTCGGCCACCTGGTTCATTTCGATGGCTGACATCACGCGGGTGTAGACGCTTTGCTTTTCGAGCGCATCCTGCAGAGCCAGGGCGTTGATGACGGTCGCCAGCATTCCCATGTGATCGGCCGAAACGCGATCCATGTCTTTGGCTTGCTGCGCGACCCCGCGGAAGAAATTTCCGCCGCCGACGACAATCGCGATCTGCACGCCAAGCTTATGCACGTCGCCGATCTCCGCCGCAATCTCGTGGATGCGCGCGGTTTCGACGCCGAATCCTTGGTTGGCAGCCAACGCCTCGCCGGAGAGCTTGAGCAGTATACGTTTGAAGGCAGGGGTTTCCATGAATTAGGTCTCAGCTACGAACCGTCACAAAACTCGCAGCGTCATTGTGAGCGAAGCGAAGGATCAATGCAATCCGTTCCGTCCCGGCAAACTCCATAGATCCTTCGCTTCGCTCGGAATGACAACAAGGAATCGGGACACAAAAAAAGGCGCCCTGCAGGGCGCCCTTAGATTACTCCGCTTTTGGCTCTGTAGGCTTGGTGACCGCGATGGTTTCGCCTGCGTCCCCGACCTTGAAGCGCGCGAAACGGCGTACCGCAATATTCTCGCCCAGCTTGCCGATCTTCGACGCGATCAACTGTCCGATCGAGATGGTCTGGTCCTTGATGAAGGGCTGCTCGAGCAAGCAGACTTCCTCGTAGAACTTTTCCATCTTGCCGGCAACCATCTTCTCGGCAATATGCTGCGGCTTGCCAGAAGCCACAGCCTGAGCAAGGAAGATCTCCTTCTCACGCGCAAAATCTGCAGCCGTGACATCTTCTTTGCGGACGTACTTCGGATCGCTGGCCGCGATGTGCATCGCGATATCGTGCACCAGTTCCTTGAAGTCGTCGGTGCGCGCCACGAAGTCACTTTCGCAATTGACTTCCACGAGCACACCAATCTTGCCGCCCGCGTGGATGTAGCTCGCCACCGATCCTTCGCTGGTCACGCGAGTCGCCTTCTTGGCTGCAACCGAAACGCCCTTTTTGCGCAGGATCACGACAGCCTGCTCCATGTCGCCTTTGGCTTCGGTCAAAGCCTGCTTGCAATCCATCATAGGAGCTCCGGTCTTCTCGCGGAGATCCTTTACTTGTGCTGCGGAGATATTCACTGTAGTAGTACCCATAATTCCTCAGGTTTCAAAGTTTCAAGTTTCAATGTTTCAAAGTCAGTTCGAGGCTCGAAGTTGTCTTTGAAACCATTGAGGTTTTGCAACTTGAAACCTATAAACTGAAACCCGCGCCGGACGACCCGCGCGGGTCTAATCTCAAAGACCGGTTTGTTACAGCTGATACTGGCCCCTGACCGGGCCCCTGCACTTAAACCGTCTGACTCTCCACCTTCGGCAAGTCCGCGTCTTCGTTCGCCACCGGTTTCTTGTGCGTTCCCGGCCCGAGCACCTCTTCCATGCTGATGTCTTCCGAGGCATCCACCGCGGCTTCACCCGCCTGATACTCTTCCGGCACGCCCTCTGCAGCCAGCGCCGCAGCGGCGCCAGCTTGCATCTCGGCGACCTGCTTGTCGGTCATCAACTGCGCGCCTTCGGCGATCGATTCCGAAATCTTCGAGGTGAACAGCCGGATCGCCCGCAGCGCGTCATCGTTGCCGGGGATCACGTAATCCACTTCGCTGGGATCGCAATTCGTGTCGACCACGGCGACCACAGGAATGCCCAGCTTGCGCGCCTCGCGCACTGCGATCTGTTCCTTGTTGGAATCGATCACAAAGATCGCGTCCGGCAACCGGCTCATATTCTTGATGCCCGCCAGGTTCGCCTGCAGGTGCTTGCGCTCGCGCTCTAGCTTGATTACTTCCTTTTTCGGCAGCAACTCGTAGCGGCCATCCGTGGCCATCTCATCGAGCTCTTTCAGCCGCTTCACCGATTTCTGCACGGTGACCCAGTTGGTGAGCAGTCCGCCCAGCCAGCGCTGGTTGATGTAGAACATGCCGCACTTTTGCGCCTCTTCGGCGATCGCATCCTGCGCCTGGCGCTTAGTGCCCACGAAGAGCACGATGCGGCCGTCGGTCGCCAGGTCCTGCACGAACTTCGACGCTTCTTTGAACATCTTCAGCGTCTTCTGCAGGTCAATGATGTAGATTCCGTTGCGCTCTCCGAAGATGTATTCCTTCATCTTGGGATTCCAGCGCTTGGTCTGGTGCCCGAAGTGGACGCCCGCTTCGAGCAACTCTTTCATGGTTATGGTAGCCACGTTTCTCCTTTTTTGATCTGCATCGGGAACTCAAATTTCTTCCCGATTGCTATTCCGTCCCCGCGCCGCGAGGCACGGAAGAATTGAACACCTAAAATCAGTTGCCAGTACTCAGTTGTCAGTACCCAGTCGCTCCCTTTCGGGAACTCAAACTGAGTACTGAGTACCAGGTACCGAGTACTATCTTTTCGAGAACTGGAAGCGCTTGCGTGCGCCCTTCTGGCCGTACTTCTTGCGTTCCTTGCCACGCGAGTCGCGACTGACGTAGCCCTCGGACTTCAGCTTCTTCCTGAGCTCGGCGTTGAACTGCATGAGAGCACGGGCGATACCAAGTTTCACGGCATCGGCCTGGCCACGCACGCCCCCGCCAAGAACCGTCGCGACCACATTGAACGAAGAGGCAGTCTCCGACGACGCTAAGGGAGCTTTCGCCGCCGAACGCTGCGCCGGAGTCACGAAGTATTCCTCAAAAGCACGTCCGTTGACCTTGAAGTCGCCGCTGCCCGGACGCAAATAGACACGGGCGATCGCCGTCTTGCGGCGTCCCGTTCCGTAATATTGAACCAACTCTGCCATTTTTAGCCTTGAGCTGTGAGCGATGAGCTATGAGCAAAACCTCTGCTCCGAACTCCGCCCTCCACTCTTAACCTTTCGAATATGAATTTCTCGCAGCTCGTAGCTCGAGGCTCGTCGCTGTTTTTACGAAACTGCTACTTTGCGCGGCTTGTACTCGCGCACTTCCAACTTGAAATCCTGCGGCTTCTGCGCCTCATGCGGATGTTTGTCGCCCTTGTAGATATTGAGCTTCGACAGCATATGCGCCGACAGCTTGTTCTTCGGCAGCATGCGCTTCACCGCGGCCTCGATCACAGCCTCCGGCTTCCGATCCAACCGCTTCTTGTAGCTTTCAGTCCGCAGACCGCCGGGATACCCCGTGTAGTGCTGATAAAGCTTCGACTCCGCTTTTACGCCGGTCGTGCGAATCTTCTCCGCGTTGATCACGATCACGTGATCGCCCGTATCGATAAACGGCGTATACCGCGGATTCTCTTTGCCCATGAGGATGCGCGCCACCTGCGAGGCCAGGCGCCCGAGCGTCTGCCCGCTTGCATCCACGACGTACCACTTGCGCACAATTTCCCCCTGTTTGGGGAAATACGTTGACATCGGAACTCTCCCAGATTTGAAAAAGGCTGCGAAAGAAAACCGCTCGTTGATTCCCCTGACGAGGACGCCAGGACCATC